>Ga0302324_100013064_pt1 | contig 16874 bp, 19 predicted proteins | sample Palsa_T0_1_FD_201949 | JGI IMG/M metagenome (GOLD analysis project Ga0302324, IMG submission 201949) | Peat permafrost microbial communities from Stordalen Mire near Abisko, Sweden - Palsa_T0_1 | ecosystem: Environmental > Terrestrial > Soil > Palsa > Peat permafrost | place: Sweden: Abisko...
CGGCTATGGCTTAAGGTGCAGTTGAGGACCGCCGAGTCGGTTCACTTTGAGGTCGACAGTCACTTCGACGCGGTCGGCGATGCGGATAAAAGGAATGCCGCTATTCATGCCGTAGTCCTTGCGATCGAATGCCATGGTCCCCTTAATCCTCCCTGAACCTGTCCCCACGCCGGAAACGGTAACCGCCAGGGTCTCTGGTCTGGATACGCCACGAATCGTAAAGTTGCCCTGGACATCAATGGTGTTGGGACCGGTCTGGACAGCTTTCTTCGACAGAAAGGCAATCGACGGATGCTTCTTGGCGTCGAAAAAGTCCTTGCCTGTGAGCTTGCCGTTCTTGATGCCGCTCCCAGTATTCACGCTAGCGGCCTGAATCTTGATGCGCAAACTACCTGTCGAGAGATTGGCAGACGTAAACTTAAGAGTCGCATCCCACTTGTCGAAAGTACCCGCCAAAGGCACAGACGCCTTGACATAGAACCTGATCGCACTGTCTTCCCGCGCAATCGCGTAAACAGGAGCCTGCACCGGTTTTGGAGATGCGAGCTGGACTTCGAATTCCTGATGTTGACCTTGCGAATCGCAAGATTGACATCAGCCGCGCTGTGTGGCGGGGCCAAGAAGACACGCCCAAAACGGATGCAGGTGTTCGCCGATTTTCAATCTCGACTCAACTCGCAGAAATGTTGGCCGAGACAATCGGGGAACGAAAGCAAGGCCCCGTATTTGTCTCCAGGGCTGGTACTCCCCTGGACATGCACAACATCTGCAACCGGGCGCTCAAGAAGGCGCGCAAGGCTGCTGGTGTCGAATTCGGAGACCTGCACACGTTCAGGCATTTCAACGCTAGTGTGATGGATTCGCTGCACGTCCCTATGGCTGTGCGGCGAATGCGTCTGGGCCACGCAGGCGTATCGATTACAGACGGCTATACGAGTGCAAGTGAGAACGACGACAAGGAGGCTGCCGAGGCGATTTCTGCTTTAATTTTGCAGAAACTTCGAAGTTTGGACCCTAGTTGGACCCTCGAGGGGTCCAACGTAACCAACGCTCATGCATAACTTGGTGACAAACAAGAGAATGGCGCGCCTGAGAGGAGTTGAACCTCCGACCTCTGGTTCCGGAGACCAGCGCTCTATCCAACTGAGCTACAGGCGCACAAGGACTTACACTGACCGGCTAACTATATCGCCTTACCGTTGTCGTGCCAACATCAGAGTGTCGTAGAAGGGGGCGATCATTTTAGATTCACTCGGAGCGAAAACAAGTATGAAGCCAGGTCGCGGGCGGAAACCGTGCAATCGCCCCCATTCTACACTTGATTGTCGCGTTCAGTTTCGCCTTTTCTTCTAGGGCCGGGTTTGATGACGCGATTTTCGCGGTTGTGGAAATTCAGAGGGGCACCCGTCCTCCCGCGAAAACATAGTCGTGCGGTTTCGGTTTCACCTGGCCACGGCGCCACTCCAGCATCCTCCTGAAGAATCGGAACCACCGGAATCGAATCTTCGCTGTCTTCATTCTTGGTGCCGCCGACCTTCGTTTGCCAGACGGCCCGGCGAATATAAAGCTTCCGATTCGATTCGTCCCAGTCCGACGAGCGAACGCTGCGCGCGTCGGATTGCCTCAAGCCAGTAAAAGCCAAAAACGTGATTACTTTAGACGCCGTCGCATCCGGCACATCTTCGAGCAGATGGGCGATCTCTTCGAGGGGGATAGGCGACACCCTGGAATTTCTGGGGCTTGCCCGGGACCTTTGATCCTTCACAGGATTCTAGCCGTCCAAGAAGCCTTCCTCCGGTTAGAAAAACACTGCCGGAGAAACATTAAATCTTTTGCTGAGTTTCTCGATATGGTTTTTGTTCAGTCCTCGGCGACCGTTCAAGATCTCGGAGACAACACTTTCTGATCCCAGCAACGGAGCGAGGTCCTTCTGGCGAAGACTGTTGGCAGACATCAGCTCTGACAATACCTCTATGGGAGACGCCTTGCGAATGGGGTATTCTCGCTCTTCGTAGTCCTCGATCAACAGTGTTAGAAGCTGTGCATAGCTTTTCTCTCGGAACGTCAGCTTAGGTTTACGCTCTAGTTCAAGCAAAAAGGAGATGTATCGGTCGTTCTGCGCGTCGGACGAAACCACTTTAGGCGCGCAAATACCAACCAGCGTGTATTTTTCAATCGCAGTCGCAATCATTTTTCCACCTACCTCTTGAATAGTCGGCGTGAGAGAGTATCAACAAAATGAAAACCTTTCGGCTCTTATATTTGATGTACGTTATCAACCGGCACTTGTTATGGCTAATGTCGAAAATGACGCAAGTTCCGACGGAATCAGCGCTATTGAACGTCTGTTGAACTTCAGGAAAATTATGCCAATTTGCAGACTTGGTAATTGTGTACCACGACTCTAGTGACACTTTCCATTCCGAGTGCCGTTGGCAAGCCTCTCTAATTCGCTTCCGACTGATAATTCTCACAACCGATCTTCGCATATTGCGAAGTCAAAGTAAAACCTTCTCAGCGGGGCGTAACTCATAAGGACAGCACCATTCCCGCCGATCATCGAGTGCTAACTCATTAGGCGGCATCCGTCACGGGAAAGCAGAAACTGTAGCCGTATTCCGCGATGGTGAGCTTCGGCAAGAAAGTCGATACGCCCATCGAGCGATCGGTCCCTCTTGCAAGTTATAGTATTTACAGTACGTTCCACAAGCGGATCGGTCGAATATTAATATTTGACGAATATTGTGTTTCGGTTGTGTGAACACAGCGTGTAGGATTCGTCAACATGGGGGCACGCAACTCTCACCGCCGCGATCTCTTTCACGCGGCCGGGTGGGGGCCTCGCACTTGGGGAACACATCCCAAAGGGGGTAGTTCATGATTCGAGAACATCTTAGGTGGGTAGTTATGGTCGCGCTCGCCATGAATCTAGCGATCGCGGGGCCGGCGATGACGGTTGCTGCACAAACAGTGAGTGATCCTGCCTTGCATTACAAGACGGCAACGCCGATCAAGCATGTCATCGTCATTTTCCAGGAAAACGAATCCTTCGATCATTATTTCGGAACCTACCCGTCTGCTGCAAATCCTCCGGGTGAGACGCCATTTATCGCCGCGGGAGGGACCCCGGCAGTGAACGGCCTCAACACCGGTCTAGTAACGAAGAATCCCAACGCGCCAACCGCCTCGCCTTTCCGTCTCGATCCCAGCCAGAACTATACCTGCGATCAAACCCACTACTACACCCCGGAACAGCAAGCATATGATTCCGGGCTGATGGACATGTTTCCGCAATTCACCGGAGCGGCATGCTCCAGCACAACTTATCCTTCGCTTTCGTCCTACGGAACCGGAGTGGTAATGGGCTACTACGACGGCAATACTGTAACCGCACTTTGGAACTACGCGCAGCACTTTGCGATCAGCGACAATTTTCATGGCTCCACTTTTGGTCCTTCCGCGGTGGGTGCGATTAACTTGGCGTCCGGCATGACCGGCGGCGTCAACTTCAGCAAAGACGATAGCTACCACGATCTGGCCAGTGACGTTGTCGGCACCACTATGGTCGGTGATCCTGACCCGTGGTACGAAGATTGTGTCAGCTACGATCAGGTTGGCCTCAGCGGCAAGAACATCGGCGACTTGTTGAACGCGAAGAATATTTCTTGGGGATGGTTTCAGGGAGGCTTCACTCCTTCCACCCCGTATGTCCCGGCCGAAGGCACCACCGCGGCCATGCCGGCAACTTGTACCACCACCACTAACCGTTTGGATGGAACACCCGAAACGGCCTACGCCGGATACCACAATCCCTTCCAGTTCTATGCCAGCACCAACAACCAGCACCACATTCCTCCGTCCAGTGTGGCGGAAGTGGGGCACAACGGGCCGGCGAATCACATCTACGATTTGAGCTATTTCTGGCAAGCGGCACTTACAGGAAATCTGCCCGCAGTCACTTTCTTAAAGGCGGCTCGCGCTCAAGACGGCCATCCTGCAAACTCCTCGCCGCTGGATGAACAGCAGTGGCTCACCCAGACCATCAACAAGCTGCAATTGCTGCCGGATTGGGACGAAACCGCGGTGTTCATTGCGTGGGACGATTCCGATGGCTGGTACGATCACGTCATGGGACCGATTATGAATCAGTCGGCCACGTCTTCCGATCACTTGACCGCTGCCGGCGCCTGCGGCACGGGCTCCAATTCTCTCGCCGGTATCCAGGGACGCTGCGGATATGGTCCCCGTTTGCCGCTGCTCCTCGTATCTCCTTACGCGAGGCAGAACTTCGTGGATGGCGGGGTGCTGGACCAGACCTCCATTGCTCGATTCATCGAGGACAATTGGGGGCTGGGACGCATCGGCGCCGGATCGTTCGATACCATCGCAAGCGATGCTTCGCCGATGTTTGACTTCACCAATCTGCGCCACGACCGGGTGTTCTTGAATACCAGCACGGGAGTGGTAACCGCGATTCAGAATCTCCCTTAATGTAAGCGCACCATGAGCTTTGCGCCGGGGACCGGATTGGACCGATGTATCTGTTCCGACCCGGTCGTCCCGGCGACTTACCGCCTCACTTCCCTCGTTTTGCTCCCGCCGGGTTTCGTTTGGCGCATCGGTGATTTAAGGCACACCGCGCGCATAGACAGCAAATACTGGATTGCGCTCCGATTTTTGGTCGTGGTACGGTATCGTTTATAGGGTGCTCTCCAGCCTTCAGGCTGCCACCTACGAAGGGAAATGGTGGTTGCCAAAAAATATCTTGATTGCGGATAGCAGTGGGCCTGCTCGAATCGCGACGCGTCGCGCCTTGGAATGTCATCCCGGGTTAGAGGTCTGCGGCGAAGCCGTGGACGGACTTGACGCCGTTGAAAAGGCCCGTCAACTCAACCCGGATTTGATCACTTTGGCTCTGGGGATGCCCCGATTGAACGGTTTCGACGTCGCTCGCAAGCTCCGCGCCATGAGCATCGAAGTCCCCACCATTTTGTTCACCTTCTACGCGGATGCGATTCCGCCGCAAGACGCCCACACCGCGGTGGTCTGCAAGACCGATCCCCAAGCGCTCAAGCAGCACATCGAAAAGCAAAGTAAAAGCCGCAACACGCCTCACCGCTGCGATTTCCGTCCGCCCGCCACATCGGCGTTAAATTCCCCGGACTTCTTGCGTGGCACGGTCAACGAACTCCAATTCCCCGTCGTGCTCGCCGCCCAATGCTTCGCCAGAAATACAATTTGCCCCACGTGATAGGAGTAATGCGCGATCTGCCGGTTGATCGCTTGCATCACCGAATGCGGTTCAGTGCGAATCGTAATCGTGCGCGTCAAATCTGCTTCCGCCAGCGTGTCCAATGCATCGAAGACTGCCTTCCAGCCGCGCTCCCACATAGCCATCAACTCCACTCGGTTCTTCGGCGGCTCTTCGAATTCGGTATCGCGGTTGCGGTCGGGTTTCTCGCCGTCGGTGGTCAAGAAATCCGTCCACCGCGACCGCATATTCCCGGCCATGTGCTTCACGTTGATGGCAATCGAATTGGACTCCGCGTCGATTGTCGAAAATAGGGCCGCGTCCGGACACTGCTCGATCGCGCGTTCCGCGAGCCGCTTGTAGTGGCGGAATAGGCCCGCTGAATCTTTCACATAAGAGGTCGTCAGTTGGTGTGCCATGGCCCAATTTTGCTACCAGTTCCACCTCCAAGGCAATCCAGCCGGCGCACCCAACGAACTCCAAATGACCACCGAACTGATCGCTCCCAACCGCCTGGCTCGAATGGTACGTTCGAGTCCAGAAACGGGCCACCGAACCTGGGAGTAGATCGATGACCGCCAAAGCAGCGCTGCCGCCAATATCCCGAAAAATCACAATCTGCGATCCCGTCGAAAGCCCTGCGGATTCGCTCCGCTATCGTCCGTGCTTCCACCTAGCAACTCTGAGGAAAATGACAAATTTCCCAATCCAGGCGCCCGCGGGGATTAGATTGCGGATGTGCCTGATTCTAAAGGGCATGTAATTTCAGAATACAGGCAAAAAGCAGTTTTCACTTTTCGAATTTCGAGCGACCGCTTTTGCGGGTTCCCAAGCCCAGATCGAGGGTCACCTCAGGGAGGAACACACAAAAGAGAAGGGAGCCGACCAGAATCGGCTCCCCTTTTCCCTATCCATTATGAGTTGTATCGCGGGTTATGAGCGTTTATGAAGACTCCGCTACTTATTATTGGGCATCGACGCTTTCGCCTTCGATACGTCAAACGAGCCAAGGCCGGTAGTCAGATCGTACCCCGGCAGCGCCGTGTACAGCCCGTTGGCTCCCACAATGATGTCGTGGAATCCCACCGGTGACGCAACCGACGGCAATGCTACCGCACCGATGTAGAGCACCGGGCCGGCGAATCCCAACTTGTTCTTATGCGCGCTCTGCAAGCGAGCCCACACTCCCAGCGAAAGCGGGGAAAAAAGACTCGTGCCGCCGTAGCAGCACTGCTCGGTGCCGTCCAGCCAAATGGATACGCCGCGCTCAGGATCGGCGTCCATGGAGATATCCGGCACGCCCTTGCCCAGTGTGGACAACGTATTGACCGTAGATTGCCAGTAAGGCGAAGCCTCAAACTGGCTAAGCCCGCCGCCGCCCGCGCACCGGGTGATTTCGTCGTTCCAGGTTCCGTTGCTGTTGGTGAGCAGCGTGGTGCCGCCGGCGCCCAACACGTAAGGAGATGATGCCGGATACTCGACCATCGGAAGTCCTTCCCCAGGAACTCCGTTCTCCCCGGTCCCTACGATGCAAGCCGATCCGGTATCGCCGCTGGAGGCAAACACGGTCTGCCCCTGCGCGGCCGCTTCCAGGAACGAATTGTCATCGGCAACCATCGAGCCATCCAGGTAAGCGAAAATTTCGCATTCGCCGAAGGAAGCGCTGCCTGCGCGAGCCAGCTTTTGCGCCGCAAAGCGGTTGAACGACAGCGCCAGGTCCGAATCGCTCATCGACGTTGCCGCGTAGATGTACAGGGTCGACACAGTACTAGCCATTCCCGAGGAATATTGCGTGTCCATATCGAACTCGTCCGCGCCAGATGTATCTGGGCTGGCCAGTCCGACGGTTTCCACCTTCACCGGCACCTGCGGCAAAGCATTGGCCGTCTCCGCGAGGCGCAGATCGCTGATGACTCCGGTGACGTAGCCTTCCGCAAATATGGCGATCGGCGTCTTCGATCCGGTCGGAGTGGAGCCGACGTCGTAAGCCGTCTGCAAAGTCTGCGGCAGGTACGAGCCGGGATATACGGGGATCCAAGGAGGACGGCACTTGCGCCGCCGTCAGGTTGGCATACACCGCGGCGCCATTCACAAGAAAAGCTCCGAGTTGGGTATTGAAAGCCTGGCGCACGATAGCGGCGGGACCGTCGGCGGCGATCATCAAATTGTTCGCTTTGGCGGATACATTCTGAAAGCCGGCGCCCTGCAAATAGCTGACTACCGCCTGGACCTGCGTGTTCGAAGGCGCGTAGGAAGCCAGGAAATCGGAGGGCTCGAGTTCCGAACCATAGAGCGGGCGCCCGGCGTATTGATCTGTTGCAGGTATTCAACAAGAGCTGGCTTATTCTGAATCTGAAGCGCGACGTTAACGTGCACTGGGGTTGAGTCCGCTACGTTTCCTGCGGAGGTTGCACTGAGAAGGTGTGGTCCGATGGCTTGCTTTGAAGTTGTCACCCAAGTCTGGGCTGCCGCACTTCCGCAAATTAGAAGTGCGGACGTTGAATAAAAGATTAGCGCGATCAATGGCCGGGTATAAATTTCCATTATCGATCCTCCAAATCTTTTTTATTTACGGTTTGCTAAGCCGCCATCTGCTCTAATTCGCGGGCCTAATATATGAACGCATGGGACGAAAGCATGTGCGTTACCAAATGACCAATAGCCGGCAAATGATTGAATTCATTGAGGGTCATTCGAAACCCTATGCAAGAAACCCTATAGGTAATAGGCCGGGAAATTCGGCACACACATAGAAATATTTCGTAGTCATAAGGTTGCCGCGACCTGTGAATCCAAATCGGGCTTTGAGTTGCCCATGAATAGCAACGCCCCCGGGTTAGCGGTCAGCGCACAGCTCGCCAGGCCGCCTCTGACGCAAGGAACGGTTGGCTCAAAAGTGGGGCTTGTGTACTCGCCGGGATGTGATGTGCTGGGGGCTTCGCATCCATATCCAGCCCCCCGAGCTGTGGCTGCCCGAGTGCCCTAGTGTTTTTCAGTTATTGCGGTTCTTCCTCTCAGCCTTCAAATTGCAGGGCACTTCTTGGATTTCAAAGAGGATGTTCAGCAGTTGAAGGCTTGCTGGGCGCGATCAAAGCGCGTCCGCTACGGAGGGGTGATGGACCGGTGTTCCTGGTTGCGACCTGTGAGTTTCGCAGTGTTGTTTCTGGTATTGATGGCGGCGACGGTGTTTGCGCAGGTGCCGAGCAGCACGATTAATGGCATCGTCACCGATCCCAACGATGCGGTGGTGGCGGGAGCTCGCGTGGTGGTCACCGAAACGGCCACCGGCGTGGTCCGCGAGACGAAGACCAACGGGGACGGCCTATACGGCTTCGCCGACCTTCCCGCCGGCTCGTACGACTTGCGAATTGAGGCCGCCAGCTTTGCCGTTAACGAGATCAAGGGGATTGTCACGGAGGCGGGGCGCGCCACCACGCTGGATGCCAAGCTGCAGATCGCGGCAGTGGGCAGCACCGTCCACGTCACTGAGGCAGCAGGCACTGTGGAGCTTACCCAGTCCATGATCCAAGGGCAGATCGACTCCACCACGATTCAGAACATCCCGCTCAACGGAAGGAATTTTCTGGAGCTGGCCTATCTGGTTCCCGGCAACCGGCCCGCACCCACGTTCGATCCCACCAAGACCAACACGCTGGAAGTGAGCTCCGCCGGCGGGTTTGGCCGCGGGGGAAACATCACCGTGGATGGCGGCGACAACAACGATGAAGTGGTGGGCGGGACACTTTCGAATTTTCCAGCGGATTCCATCCAGGAATTTCAAATCGCGACCGGGCGTTTCACCTCGGAAGTGGGCCGCTCCGGCAACAGCATCATCAACGTCATAACGAAAGGCGGCGCGAACCAATACCACGGCTCGCTGTTCGACTACGAGCGCAATCGCCACCTGCAAGGCCTGCCGGCTACGTACGACCGCGCCCTTCCCGCGCCGGCATTCGATCGCCAGCAATTCGGCGGTTCGGTGGGCGGTCCGATCATCCAGGACAAAGCGTGGTGGTTCGCTTCGGTGGAATATCGCGACCAAAACGCCGCGCTGCAAACCGGCGCTCGCGATTTCGCTACCGATCAGATCCTGAATGCCTCGGCCCCGGCCCCGCTTCGTGATGCGCTGGTCTCCACCCGCTTCGACGATCAACTTTCCAGCCGCAACAGCCTGATGGTTCGCTACTCCTTCAATCGCTCGACCGACATCGGTCCGGCGTCCCCCGCGCAAGCGGAACCCGCATTCAGCGCCGCGGAGCGCCAGGATTCGCTCAACCGCTTTAATTCGCTGGTGGCCGGTGTCACCACTACCATTTCGTCCACCAAAGTGAACAACATCTCATTCCATTTCGACCAGTTCTTCAACAACATTCCGGTCTTTTCGAACAACGCTCCGACCACCGACCCGCCCCTGGGCTTGACCAATGAACTGCTATTCCCGGATCTGGCGGACGGCGAGAACTTCAATTTGCCGCAGGCGACGCACTTGAACCGATACCAGGTGCGCGACGGGTATGCATGGTCGATTGGAAAACACGCGCTGCGAATCGGCGGCGAGTTTCAGCAGTACAACGCGCATGGTCTGATCAATCCCTTCGGCACCGGCACGGTGATCCTGACGTCCGATTTTGGATTCCAGGACCTGAACGGTGACGGCGCGGTGAACGATCTGGACATTCCCATCGCGGTGAGCATCAAGAGCGTAGCGCCGGTGGTTCCGGTGCCGATACCGAACGTCGGTGACAGCTACGTCGCGGGCTATCTTCAGGACGATTGGCGGGTAACCCCCAAGCTCACCTTGAATTTGGGCCTTCGCTGGGAATACGATTCCGACCTCACCGGAACGGACAGCGACTCGGGGCCATGCTCGAGCCTCACCCAGGAGCCCACTCATCCGTGCGTGTGGGTAGCGAACGTGATCAACCTCAAGCACAGCCCGGACAAGAAGGATTTCGGTCCCCGCGTCGGATTCGCCTACGATCCCTTTGGCCGAGGCAAGACGGTAATCCGCGGCGGCTACGGCATTTACTACGATCGAATCATTCTGGAAGTGATGGGCGAACAGCGCGTTCAGGACGACCGCCAGCTCACCGTCCAGCAATTTGCCGGATCGAGTTGCACGTTCCCGGGCGGTCCTCCCACACCTAGTCTCGATTATTGCTTCGCCCCCGGCGCAACGTTCGCTCCGGGCAGCCCGACGCTCGCCAATCCGTTCAGCGGACCGAGCGAGGCGGGTGGTGTGGGCATAATCGCGGTGAGCAACGACACGCATCACCCGATCTTCCAGCAATTTTCGCTGGGCGCGCAGCAGCAACTGGGCAGTTCGTGGCTGTTGTCGGCCGACGGATTGCACGTTTTCGGCGAGAGGCAAATCATCGGACACTATCTGCGCAGCACCGACTCCAATTCTCCGGACGTTTCGTGCCCGGGCGACAACGTGCCGTGCACAGTCACCGATCCCCTCACCGGAATCTCCGACAACGTTACCTTGCTGCAGTCCGGCGCAAAATCCTGGTACGACGGTTTGATTGTGAGCCTGCAACATCGCCCGGTCACGGTGGGCAAGCTAACCTACCTCTACAACGTCAGCTACACGCTTTCGAAGACGCTGGATTATTCCGACGACGACCAGCTCACGAACAATAACGTGGACGAACAAGTGGACCTCGCGGAAGGACTCAACAGCCTGCGCCTGGAAAAGGGCTATGCCGCTACCGACGAGCGTCATCGCCTGACCGCCTACGGTTTGTTGCAGATGCCCTGGGGCCTTTCGCTCGCGCCCATTTACACTTTCGGTTCCGGCGTTCCCGCGGATACCTATCTCCCCGGGATCACTTCGCGCCTGCCGATTCTTTCGCGCAATGCCCTGGGTCGCGAAATTAAGAACAGCAACCAGCTCAATGCGGTCATCAACACATGGAACGCGTTGCCGTCGTGTCCCGCTCCGGCCCCATGCAATGCCGGCGGGCCGCTTGACAACGTGCCGAGCAACATCAATTTTTTCAGTCCCTTCAGCTCGCTCGACATGCGCCTCACCAAGGATTTCCATTTCGGTGAACACATGAAGATCTCCCTAATCGGCGAAGCCTTCAACGTCTTCAACGCTACTAACATTCGCGGATCCAACAACGCTAATTTTTCCGGCCGCAACATTTCCATTCAGCCGGTGGGCGTCACCGAGTCCGGCTTCTACAGCGGAGTGAGCACCGCCGGGGGATTCTTCGGATCCGGCGGGCCGCGAGCATTCCAGTTTGCGGTGCGCTTTGAGTTCTAGGTGATGGCTGCGGACTCTCCGGCCATACCTGTTGCTACGGCGCCGGTGGCAAGCCTGCGCCGCCAGCTCGGTTTGGGTTCGGCAGCCGCCGCGGTGGCCGGTGAGGCGATCGGGGTTGGCATTTTCCTTACCCCGGCGGCGATGGCTAAGTCGCTCGGTTCGCCGTTCTGGTTGTTAGCGGTGTGGCTTGGCATGGGCGCCATGACCATGAGCGGCGCGCTCTGCTTTGGAGAACTCGCGGGACGCTTTCCGCGGCCGGGCGGATCGTACGTTTACCTGCAAGAGACCTTCGGGCCGCGCGTGGCTTTCTTGTATGGCTGGATGTGTTTGCTGGTGCTGGATCCCGGCCTCACCGCGGCGCTGGCCGCCGGCACGGCCGGATACGCCGCTTACATTTTTCATTGGTCGCCTGCAGTGATCAAGCTGGCTGCGATTTCGTGCATCTGGCTGCTGTGCCTGCTGAACGTCTTCAGCACGCGAATGAGCGCCGGATTTCTGCGGTCGATTACCTGGTTGAAATTCGGCGTGCTGGCTTTGCTGACGATCTGGGCGATCGCGTTTCATCGCGGCGAATGGTCTAATTTTCTGCCGTTCGTTGCGCAGCGTCCGGGCTCTTTGCCATTGGCTCCGGCGTTGGCCAGCGGCATGGTGGCGGCATTTTTTTCCTTTGGCGGCTGGTGGGACGTTACCAAAATCACCGGCGAAGTGCGCGATCCGGGCCGAACGGTGCCGCGCGCACTGGTGCTGGGAGTCCTGGCGGTCACCGCGGCTTACGTGCTGATCAGCGCGGTGTTCGTCTACCTCGTTCCGCTGAATCGGGTCACCTCCGACGACACGTTCGTGGCCCAGGCGGGAGAAGTGCTTTTCGGCCCGGCCGGCGGCGTGGTGCTCGCGGCGATCGTAATCGTATGCGTGCTGGGGAGTATGGCGGCGCTGATCATGTCCGCGCCGCGGGTGTATTTTGCGATGGCCCAGGACGGACTTTTCTTGCCCGCAGTGGCGCGGATCAGCCCGCGATTCGGGACGCCGGCACTGGCGGTGGCCATCCTGGGTCTGGTGTCGTCGTTGTTGGTGGTGCTTGGCACCTTTCAGCAGATCATCGCGTATTTTGTTTTTGTCGCGGTGGTGTTCCTGGGACTCACGGTAGTCGGATTGTTTTTCTTGCGCGCGCGGCGGGAAGCTCCCGGGCCAGCGCTGCGGACTCCCGGATATCCGATCACGCCGATCGTATTCCTGGCGATGGTGGCGCTGCTGCTCACGCTTTTGGTGGCGCACAGTCCGCGGGAGACGCTTCTGGGATGTGCGGTGGTTGTGGTGGGAGTGCCGGTCTATAGCGCGCTCGGCCGCAGGACCACTTAGAAAAACGCCGGCGTGACCGGTTTTTCATCGCCGTTGCACATTGCGAAAGAGAGCCTCCAGAGAGTTATTTCTAAAGCTTCAAAAGGAGATCTTCGATGGCACACATAAAATTGGCTGAGGGCATTCCGGGAATCGTGGGGCTGATGGTGTTCAGTCCGGAAACGGCAAAGCCGCTGAACGCGCTCGCGGAAGTTTTGCTGCGCGAGCCCAACTCGCTCAGTCCCGGCGACCGGGAAATGATCGCAACGTACGTATCGTCGCAAAACGATTGCTACTTTTGCCAGACCGTCCACGGCGCCGTAGCGGCGCACCATCTGGGTGGAAACGAGAAGCTGATCGACGACATAAAGAGCAACTTCGAATCCTCGCCCATCTCCGACAAGCAGAAATCGCTGCTGGCCATCGCCGGAAAAGTACAAAAGGGCGGGAAACAAGTGACCGCGGCGGACGTAGAGCGCGCCAGAAAACACGGCGCCACCGACAAGGAAATTCACGACACGGTGCTGATCGCCGCAGCATTTTGCATGTACAACCGCTACGTCGACGGCCTGGCCACCTGGGCTCCCCAGGGCGCTCCCGAAATCTACCGCCAGAGCGGCAAACGCCTGGCCGAGCAGGGCTACATCAACTCCATCGATGGATTGCCCGCGGCCGCCGGGGGATAGCGGCCCAGGACTCGATCAGTAATCGGAGATCTTCATGGGCTAAATCTCGGATGGTTTTTGGCAATCCGACGCTCGACTAGGTCAACAAATTCCCGTGCCTCGGCGACAATTTCTTCTGCTTCAGTGTGGGTAGCCACCGAGGCGTGATCGTAATCGATGGTGTTGCGCTTCCGCCGGCATACCTCAAAAAAATCGAGCGACCGAGCAGCCGCCGGACCAAGAGCGAGCAGCGCTGCTTCAAAAGTTATACGGTGATGGCCCACGGTGCTGGCAAGTCGAAACCCTGCGCATACGATGGACATCTTGGCAGTTTGCAGTGCGGCGTTGTAAGCAGTGGCAAATCGGCGATCGTCAGACAACTCGGCTATTGCTGCGTCTTCCAGGTCGCGAGCGATCAGAGCGCGTATCGCGTCCAATTCTTTCTTATTAGCCCTGTGCGCGTGGACCTTGCTTTCCGCCAGTAACCTTTTCCAACTCATCTCGCGAACCCACTAATGTGATGAGCTTACTCTCGACGACTGATTTAAGAAAGTGATCGCCAGCGTTCAGCTTCTCCGCGAATTCGCTTTCCGAGTATCGGGTGACGTGTACCTCCCGGTCCAATTGCCGCTCCACCCGCCGCAACATCGGGAGAAGATCAGCCAACGCGGCGCGCCCAACGACTAGGAGATCGATGTCGCTTCGAGCCTGCTCCTCTCCCCTGGCCACGGAACCATAGATCGCGGCCCATCGGATCTTGTCCCTGAATTTTTCGATTTCGATTTGCAGCACGGGGATGATTCCGGCGGTCTTCGAGAACAAAAGCCGCAGCTCGTTGAACACCGGCGAAGCGGCCTGCGCCTGGTAGTAGGTGCGCCGGCCGTCCTGGCGGCGATTCAAGAGGCCGCCCTTGGTGAGCGAGTCGAGTTCCCGCTGGAGGCTCGATGGAGAAGTGCCCAAGCGCGCGGCGAGCTCGGAGAGATACCACGCCTTTTCGGGAGAAAGCAGGGTGGTTGCCAGGATCCCCTGGCGGACCGCGGGGAAAAGAGAGTGCAAGATCGGCGACTTACGCATAATGCGTATATAATTACGCATTATGCGTAATATGTCAACGGCGGCCAAGGCATGCGTCTTACGCGCATGCCTACTCTATTGGGCGGCTTGGGCGGTGGTTGGGGCGCAGAACTTATCGAATGCGCTGATCAGTTCGTCGGCGATGCTGCCCGGATCGCGGCTTTCGATGTCGCGGCGCTCCAGCATGAAGACTACTTTGCCGTCGCGCATCAGCGCTACGGAAGGTGAGGACGGGGCGTAATTGGTGAAGTAGCTTCGGGCGTGCGCGGTGGCTTCGGGATCCTGGCCGGCGAAGACGGTGGTGAGAACTTCGGGGCGCGTCGCGTGACGCAACGCTTTGGCGATCGCTGGGCGCGCCTTTCCAGCCGCGCATCCGCACACCGAATTCACTACCACCAGGGTGGTCCGCTTTTCATTCTTCAGCGCGGCATCTACGTCCGCGGGCGTGCGCAGTTCGCGGAAGCCGATCCGCGTCAAATCCTCACGCATGGGCACAACCATGATCTCGGGGAACATCGGGCTCTCCTATAACTAGGGCGATTGGTGATTTTCGGTTTCGACGCTGGCCGGGTGTGCTCGGCTGGCCCGCAACCGCTCGAAAGATAGATTATAGCACGTTCGATTCGCGCGCAGTTCCGCCCCCGCGCGATGCCCGGCACGAGCGTTTCACGAGCCAGCGCTGCGGAGCGCCTCGCTTCTATCGGAAAGCGCTACAATCGTGGACTCGCCCTACCGCTGTATGGAAATCACTTGGAGACCAGATGGAACCCGGGAACCCCAGTTTGGAGCACTTGAAGCAAGGGATGCGCAAGAACTGGATGGCAGGTGACTTCGGAAAGGTAGCGTCGTTCATCGCGCAGGGCGCGGCGGAATTTGTCCAACGCCTGGATCTGCGGCCGGGCGCCCGCGTGCTCGACGTAGCCTGCGGCTCAGGCAACTCGGCGATCCCTGCGGCGCGAGCCGGAGCCCAGGTGACCGGCGTGGACATCGCCACGAATCTCCTGGAGCAGGCGCGCGAACGGGCGGCGGCGGAAAATCTGGGGGTAAAATTCGACGAAGGCGACGCCGAGCAACTTCCCTACCCCGACGCTCAGTTCGAGGTGGTAATTAGCATGTTTGGGGCGATGTTCGCTCCCCGCCCGGAGCTGACTGCCAAAGAATTGCTACGCGTGTGCCGGCCCAGCGGACTGATCGCCATGGCCAATTGGACCACGGAAGGGTTCGTGGGCCGGTCGTTCGTGGTCACCGCCCGTCATGTGCCGCCTGCGCCCGGGATTCCGCCGCCGCTGCTTTGGGGGAACGAAAATACGGCGCGAGAGCGATTCGCGAAGGGAACCTCGAAAATCACCATGACGCGGCGGCCGATTGAAATGCGCTACCCGTTTTCCCCGAAGGGCACTATGGAATTCATGCGGCAGAATTTCGGTCCGACGGCCGCAGCGTATGCAAAGTTGGACGCCGCGGGCCAAGCGGCGCTGGCCGCTGACACCGAGAAACTTTATGCGGAATGCAATCACGGGCCCGCCGGCGAGACTTGGGTGACCTCAGAATATCTTGAGGTACACGCGACGCGGGCGTAAGGCCCGAAGCAGATCACGCACAAGAAAGACTGGGATTGTTGCTAATTACGGTGAGGTTAATGGCGGTCGGCGTATACTTATTGAGAATAAAAAGGCCACCCCGTGGGGTGGCCGAAAACCTACCCTCGGGCACTTGCCTGCGTGAGCAGGTAGAGGGGACACCGAAGTATGCCCAACCAGAATACTGAAGCCATCATTACCAGTCAACTAACATGTTTGCTGACCGAATCCGAACTTGTGAACATAGACCGGCGCGTCTCGCTAGAACGGCTTGCTCCGTATTTGCTTGATGCTAGTCAAGATCGGCGATTCACCCTTCAGCTGTACCAATGGGACACCGCTGTCTCCGCATCTCTCTACGGTCTCTTGCAAGGCTTCGAGATCGTTCTTCGAAATACTTTCCACGAACTTCTTTCCAGCGCTTTTGCTCGAGCCGACTGGTACAGCATCGCTCCCCTCGACTCCGAGGGCCAACGCAGTGTGGCGGAGGCACGAACGCGGATCGAGCGAGAAGAAGGGGTAGCCACCCCAAGCCGAACAGTTGCCGAATTGAGCTTTGGCTTTTGGGTGTCGCTAGTGCGCCCGCGCTATGCCCAAAGTCTCTGGGACCCTCATCTCCACAGATCCTTTGTCAGACCGGTTAGGCGGGATAGTGTTTATCACGTTCTGAACGCATCCGGAAACTTCGCAAC
>Ga0302324_100013067_pt1 | contig 16872 bp, 8 predicted proteins | sample Palsa_T0_1_FD_201949 | JGI IMG/M metagenome (GOLD analysis project Ga0302324, IMG submission 201949) | Peat permafrost microbial communities from Stordalen Mire near Abisko, Sweden - Palsa_T0_1 | ecosystem: Environmental > Terrestrial > Soil > Palsa > Peat permafrost | place: Sweden: Abisko...
GGTTATTGCAACCGGCTCACCACGCCCCATGAGATCGGCGCCGTTACGGCCGCCTGCATCGCCGTCGCGCGGCACAAATTCGAGGCGGTCGGCGGGTTCGACGCCGACAACCTCGCGGTCGACCTCAACGACATGGATCTCTGCCTGCGGATCTCCGAGCACGGCTGGACCAACCTGTGGACGCCCGACGCTGTCCTGGTTCATCTCCAGTCGGCGAGCCGCGGCATCGACCCCGACCCATTCGTGTTCTATCGACAGGAACGGACCTATTTCGTGCGGCGCTGGGCGGAGCAAATCCGCGACGACCCCTATTTCCACCCCGCCCTGTCGTTGTTCTCGCACGACGTGGCATTGCCGTGACGATTACTCGCGTTACCGGCAATCGCTGATTGGGCAGTGACGTCCGCCCGCTCGCCGGCGAGATCGCCGAAGGTCGCGACCTCTTACGAATTGGGAGCGTTTGTGCGGGTTCTGTGTCGCAGCGGCTCTGCCACGGCCTGTCTCAAGCCCAGCCAGCCGGCGTCAGCCTCGATCCATGCCGCACGCCGGGGTGCCGGTTCCTCGATGGCGAGCTGGCGCACTTGTTTGACCATGCATACCAGGAAAGTGACGAGGGTCGCAGACGACCACGCCAATGACCAAAGATTGGGGTAGGTCAATGGCAGTCCCCAATCGATGGAATCGGGTGGGAAAATGATGAGGAGGGCATTCAGCACCACGAAACCGACGCGTACCTCGGTGGGACCGACGGCGGCATAGGTGATCTGGAAAACGCCGGAAACATTGGCCCGGATGAAGCTCAACACCGAAACCATCAGGTAGGCCACCAGGGCGAGCAGACAGAGATCGAATCGCACATAGCCCGACAATCCGATCCCGATCGCGAGCAACAGTTGCGCGATGCAGTCGATTGAATTATCGAGGTAGTATCCGTATCTCGGCCGCTCGATCTTGCGCAGCCGCGCCACCGTTCCGTCGAGCGAATCGCCGAACCAGTTCACGACCAGCCCCAGGGAAGCGACCCACAACAACACCGGGCTCGATCCCGATCCCGCGTAACCTATGAAGGCGATGACCGCACCGACGAAGCCGATGCCGGTAAGATGGTCCGGCGTGACCCATCGTGGCATGTGTGCCGCGAGCCAAGCCAAAGCAGGACGTTCGAGTGGTTGAAAAAAGCCCTCATTCGAGCGCGTAGGAGAAACCGTACCCATGCCGTGACCCCCATCACCGTGGTCACTTTGCCGCAATCAACCTGGGATTGTCAAGAAAAGCACATGATCTCGGCGCCTAATTTTTGCACTGCGGTCGCACTGTGTGCGCGGGGGTGGCATTTCGGCGACAATCCGCACCGGGAACGCCTTCAGGATTTTGCTTCGTACGAATATTCGTGTTGAATGCAGGATCGGCATCCATTTTTTTCCTAGCAACAGCAAGGAAACGGATAAACAATAGATCGGATCAATAGGTTACCTTGCGTTGCGGAAACGAACGGGCCGCACAGCATTTTTGGTTGTATACTTGGCGGTTGCACCTGCGTAGAGTGAATGTGTTGACTACTTCGAAGTGTGGTGGGAGCAGGGAATTTTGCGTTTGCATTCATAGATGGGGCGATTGGTGGGCGCTGTCTATTACCTTCATGATGACATAGCCATCGTCGGATGGTCGGGCCGGTTTCCCGGTGCCAATTCCATTTCTGATCTCTGGTCCTTGTTGCTCGAAGGACGGTGCGCCGTCAGCCAGGTTCCGAATGACCGCTTTTCCCTGCAGCGGTTCGGCCACCCGCGACGCCAGGAGCGCGGCAAGAGCTATACTTTCGCCGCGGGAATTTTGGACGACATCTGGGGCTTCGACCCGAGCGTATTCGGCATCTCTCCGCGCGAGGCGGAGCAGATGGACCCGCAACAGCGGATCCTGCTTCAGCTGACCTGGGAGGCCCTTGAAGACGCCGGCATTCCGCCGACCTCGATCGCCGGGGCCGAAGTCGGCGTCTTCGTCGGCGCCTCGCAGACCGATTACGCGCATTCGGTGATCGGCGACGTCGCCATCGCCGATTCGCATTTTGCGACCGGAAACTCGCTCGCCGTCCTGGGCAACCGCATTTCCTACGTATTCGACCTGCATGGCCCCAGCGTCACGTTGGATACCGCCTGCTCGTCCTCGCTGGTCGCGTTGCATCAGGCCACCCAGGCCTTGCGCAGCGGGCAGATCGATACGGCGATCGTCGGCGGCATCAATGTCATCGCCAGTCCGGTACCGTTCATATCGTTTGCCCAGGCGTCGATGCTGTCGCCGACTGGGCTCTCTCGCGCGTTCTCTGCCGACGCCGACGGTTACGTGCGGGCGGAAGGTGGGGTCGTGCTGGTTCTGCGCAAGGCCGCGCTGGCACAGGCGAACTTGAATCCGGTGCATGGGATCGTCGTCGCCTCCGACATCAATTCGGATGGGCGCACCAACGGAATCTCGGTGCCCTCGGGCAGCGCCCAGGAAGCCCTCATCAAGCGGGTTTATTCCCGTGCCGAAATCGACGTCGATCGTCTCGTCTTCGTGGAAGCGCATGGAACCGGCACGCCGGTGGGTGATCCGATCGAAGCCAATGCACTCGGCCTCGGCCTCGGCCTTCGGCGTTCTTCGCCGTTGCCGATTGGTTCCATCAAGACCAACATCGGCCACCTCGAGCCGGCATCGGGACTTGCCGGGCTCGTCAAGGCCGTGTTGGCCCTCAACCATGGAATCCTGCCGCGCTCGCTGCACTTCTCCAAGCCCAACCCGAACGTCGAATTCGGCCGCCTGAACCTCGCGGTCTGCGACAAGCCGCTGCTGCTGCCGAATTCGCCTCTGCGCTGCGCCGGCGTGAACTCGTTCGGATTTGGCGGCACCAATGCCCATGTCGTGGTTGCGCCGGGAAAGACGGCGGAGGCGGTTGGTCAAAGTTCTCCCAATCCGAGAGGATTTTTCTTGCTGTCCGCCGAGACCAGGCCGGCGCTCGCGGCGCTGGCGGGCAAATACGCCGAGCGCATCGCGCATCTTTCCGATCAGGATGCGGGCCTAGTGGCGGACGCGGCCGCACATCGGCGCGATCGACTGGCGCACCGGCTCGTCGTCGCGGCCACGCGGCGGCGCGAGGTGACACAGGCGCTCGACGCATTCATTGCCGGGGCCGAGGTGCCGCAGCTCACCAGCGGCACCGTGGTCGGGCACGAGTTGCCGATCGCCTTCGTCTATTCGGGCAATGGCAGCCAGTGGGCCGGCATGGGTGTCGCAGCCTACCGGCACAACACCGAATTTCGCACGCAGTTCGACGCAGTCGATGCGCATTTCGAGCAGATCGCGGGGTGGTCGTTGCGGGAGTCGCTGTTCAGCGAAAGGCTGGACGATCTGCTGCCGCTGACCAGGGTTGCGCAGCCTCTGATCTTCGCCGTCCAGAGCGCAGCCACCGCGGCGATGGGCCGCCGCGGCCTGCGCCCCTCGGTCGTTCTCGGGCACAGCGTCGGGGAGATTGCGGCGGCGGAGGCCGCCGGCATTTTCGACCTGCGCACCGCCGTCGAGGTCATCTACTCCCGCAGCACCCGTCAGGAGCTGACCCGCGGGTCGGGCCGGATGATGGCGATGCTGGCACCGCCGGAGGCGGTGAAAAAGCTGCTCGGTACCGTCGCGCATGTGGAGATCGCCGCGTTCAACAGTCCGCGCGCCGTCACGGTGGCTGGACCCGGTGAGGGCTTGGCAGAGCTGAAGAGAATGGCGAATCGAGACGGGATCGCGGTCCTCGAGCTCGATCTCGATTACCCGTTCCACACTGCCTTGATGGCCGGCATCGAAGACCATCTGTTGTCGGATCTCAAGAATATCGCGCTGCTCGAAGGACTCATTCCGTTTGTTTCCACGGTCACAGGATCGTGCCTACCGCGATCGCGCCTCAATGCGCGCTACTGGTGGCGCAACATCCGTGAGCCCGTCCAATTCGTCGCCGGCATCCGCGAGGCCGCCAAGCTCGGGGCCCGCTTTTTCGTCGAGGTCGGCCCTCGCAGCACCCTGCTCAGGCACATCTGCGACAGTCTGGAAGGCGAGGCGGAAGGGGTCGTGGCGCTGTCCGCACTCGATCGCCACGACCACAAGCGGGACCCCCTGGACAAGCTGGTCTCCCAGGCCCTCATTGCCGGCGTGCGGCTGGACGCCGCTGCGGTTTTCGGCCCGAATCCGGGCGCGTCGGTCCTGCTGCCGTCCTATCCCTGGCAGCAGACGCAATTCCGCTGCCCGCCGACCCCGGAGGCCACCAGCCTCGTCGAGACCGAGCGACACCCGTTCAGTGGTGCGCGAACCAGCGGCGATGGGCTCGAATGGCACGCGCATCTCGATACCGCCCTGTTTCCGGAACTGGCCGATCACCAGGTCGGCGAACAGCTGATCTTTCCCGGCACCGGATTCCTCGAGATCGCCCTTACCGTCGCGGGCGAATGGTTGCGGACCCGGCAGGTCCTGCTCACCGATTTTGAAGTCCTCAAGCCGCTCGATTTGGGCAAGGGTGAAACCCGCGAGGTCATGTCGCGGGTCTCACCGGGCTCCAATACCATTGAAATCTTCAGCCGGCCTCGCCTCTCGCGGGCCGGCTGGCTGCTGCATGCGCGTGCCAAGATGCTGCACGGCAATGCGAGTGCGGTCGCGCCGCCGGTGCCGCAACACGGCGCAGCGCGCACCGTGGACAAGGACACGATCTACCAAATGGCCGCCTCGGGCAGCCTGCACTATGGGCCCGCGTTCCGCTTGGTCCAGAGCGCGGTCGTCCACGAAAACGATTTGATCGAAGTCGAGCTCGCGCCATCGACGATCGCGACCGGTTTTGCGCTCGATCCGATCCGGCTCGATTGTTGTTGTCACGGTATCTTCACGCTGCTTCCGCAGCTGAAAGCCGAACAGCGCGGCGTCGGTTATCTGCCGATCCGGCTGGACGAGGTGGTATTGCTGATTCCCGGCGGCGTCCCGCACCGCTCCACCATGGAGGTGGTGAGCGCGACCGAACGCGCGATCGTCGCGAATTACTACATCTTCGGAACAGCGAATGAGCTCATAGCCATCCTCCGCGGCGTCCGCTGCCAGGCGGTGCCGCTCAAGCGCATGACCATGCTCGATGTGAGCGCTTTCGTGGAACTCCCCCGGTTCGTCGGCGGGACGATCCTCGGCGATTCCGGTCTTGCCATCGGACCCGGCCAGGTCGTCGCCGATGCGCGCGCGCGGGGGCTGCTGCCCGCGGCACCGGTCGATCCGGACGAGGCCGATCTCCTCCTCGAAGGCTTTGCGACCGCGGCAGCCTACCAGATCGCGTCCGGATTGGCCGATCGCAACGTCCTCGCCCCCGATGCGCTGGTCGAGAGCCGCCGACTGCCGGACGACCTGCGGCCCTGGCTGGTCAATCTGTTGGATAAGCTGTGCGCGGCGGGGCTGGTCGCCGAAGCCGACGGCGGTTGGATCGTGCTGCCGGATCCCCTGCTTCCGGACGCGGCCGCCGTCCTCAAGGGGCTGGCTCGCGAGCACCCGGCACGTGCCGCCGATCTGTTGGTCGCCGGCGCCATTTCCGGTCTCGTCGAACAGGTTCGTTGTAGCCGCGCCATTGTCATGCCGGCGGAATCGGTCTTGTCGGCGGCGGTTTGCGATTTCCATGACGTCGCCAACGTGCCGCTCGAGGAATCCAGCGCCGTCCTCGCGCTATTGCTCGAGAACGAGGCGATTTGGCCCAAGGACCGGGCGGTCCGCATCCTGCAGGTCGGTTTCGGTCCGCTGACGTCGTCGCTGATCTCGGTCGGGCGTCGCCGCGACATCGATCTGACCGTCCTGGAGCCGGATCGCCGTCGTTTCGAGTCGGCCCAACGCGCGATGCATCGCCATAATGATTTCCGGCTTCTGGATGCGGATGCGGGGCTCGCGACCGCGAGTTACGACCTCATCCTCGCGGTCGAAACGCTGCACCGTCTGCCAGACCGGTGGTGTCCTTCGCGGCTGAGGGATGCCCTTGCGGCGCGCGGACTCCTGCTGGCAATCGAGCCGCGCCCGTCGATTTTCCGCGACCTCGCATCCGGACTCGATCCGGCATGGTTTGCCCGATCCGCGCCCGATGCTCCGGTCGGGCGCCTGCAGGGGCCCGATGCCTGGGCGTCGGCCTTGGAGCGGACAGGCTTCGACCGGGCGGAGGCATATGTCGCGCAATGCGGCGCCCGCCTCGCGTCCCTGGTCGTGGCTGCGGCCGGCGACGAGAGGCCCGAGCGGGTGGAATTCAGCGGACGTGCGGCCCCGTCGGGGCAGGAGCCGGCTGCATTGATTCTTGCCCCGCCGGCCGCGGCGATGGGTGCAAACCTCGCGCGCCTGTTGCGGGATCGGGGGATCTTCGTGCGCGCGTGCGCCGATTTGGATCTGTCCACGCCCGTTCCCGCGACCATCGTTCACATCGGCGCCCCGGGTGAAGAAACCGGCACGCCGATGCAGCGGCTCATCAATCGCTGCATGGAGATGAAATCCTGCGCGGAACCGCTCGGCGCGGCTGCGACCACGCTGTGGCTGGTGTTTTGCGGCGCACTTGCGAATTCGGCTTCGGATGTCAGGCCGGTCGAGACCGGTGCATGGGGGTTTTCGCGGACCCTCGCGAACGAATTTCCTCATCTCGATGTGCGGCGCGTCGACATCGTCCCGCATATGGCCGCGGAAACGGCCGCGGTGCGGCTACGCGACATCATCGTGTCGGGGACCAAGGAAACCGAGCTGCAGATCGACGGCACGATCGTGCGTGCCGTGCGCGTCGACACGCTCGGTCGGGTGCTGGAGCGTTCGCCGCACCGGTGCGCCGAGGCCGCCCGGCTCCGGCGAAGAACCGCCGTCGATCGACATCTGGACTGGGAGCCGGCCGATCGCCGAGCGCCCGGCCCGATGGAGGTCGAGATCGCCGTCGAGGCGACCGGCCTCAATTTTCGCGATATGATGTGGTTGCTGTCGCTGTTGCCCGACGACGTCATCGAGGACGGTTTCAGCGGAGCGGCGCTGGGCTTGGAATGCGCCGGCCGCATCGTTCGGACGGGCGAGTCGGTGCGGCATTTGCAACCGGGCGATCGGGTCTGCGCGCTGGCGTCGTCGGCGTTTTCCACCCATGTCACGGTTCCGGCGGCGCTGGTCGCAAGACTGCCCGACGGATTGAGCTTCGAAGCCGGGGCGACCATTCCGGTGGCATTCCTGACCGCATATTACTCGCTCGTCTGGCAGGCCAAGCTCGATCGCGGCGAATGGGTTCTCGTTCACGGGGGCGCAGGCGCAGTCGGGATGGCCGCGATCCAGATTGCGCAGGCGCGTGGCGCGCACGTGATTGCCACCGCGGGCTCGCAAGCCAAGCGCGACATGCTCAAGGCGCTGGATGTCCCCTACGTCCTCGATTCGCGATCGACCAATTTCGTCGGCGACGTGCGGGCGATCACCGGAGCCGGAGTCGACGTCGTTCTCAACAGTCTCGCCGGCGAGGCGATGGAGCGTAGCATTGCATGCCTGTGCCCGTTCGGCCGCTTCGTCGAGCTCGGAAAACGCGACTATGTCGCCAACACCCACATCGGCCTTCGGCCGTTCCGCAAGAATCTCGCTTATTTCGGCGTGGACCTCGATCAGTTGATGCTGGACAAGAAGAACGCCGGTCCGAAGCTCTATGCCGAGCTGATGCGGCATTTCAACGAGGGGACGCTGACCGCACTGCCGTACAGCGTGTTTCGTGCCGGCGACATCGGGGAGGCTTTGCACCTGATGCAGCATGCCGGTCACGTCGGCAAGATCGTCGTGCATCCTCCCGGCCTCGATTCGGTCGCCGCGCGGAACCGGCCGTTCGAAGTCGATCGCGCCGGCACCCACGTCATCACCGGGGCGTTCGGCGGGTTCGGATTGGAAGCCGCGAAGTGGCTGGCAGCACGCGGTGCCCGGCACCTGGTGCTGGTCGGCCGGCAGGGTCCGGTGACCGACGAGGCGAGGGAGGCGGTCGCCGGCTTCGCCAAAGATGGCATTCAGGTCCATGCCGACTCGTGCGACGTCAGCGATCGGCGGGCGGTGGCACGGCTGTTCCAGCAGGTCGGCGCGACGATGCCCCCGGTGGTCGGGGTCCTGCACGCCGCCATGGTTCTCGAGGACGGGCTGCTGGCAAATCTCGACCGCGGCCGGTTCGAGCGCGTGCTGGCACCCAAGGTCCAAGGAGCGGAGAACCTCGATGCCGTCACCCGCGGCATGCCGCTCGACTATTTCGTGCTGTTTTCGTCGGCGACGACGCTCATGGGCAACCCGGGGCAGGCGAACTACGTGGCCGCCAACGCGTACATGGAAGGACTGGCGCGCCGCCGGGTCGGCGAGGGGCAAAAGGCGCTCGCGATCGGTTGGGGACCGATCACCGATGTCGGCGTGCTCGCGCGCTCCGAGCGGTTGCGATCCCGGTTTCAGAAGCTGACCGGAGTCTTGGGCATGCGCGCAGGCGAGGCCTTGGACCTCATGGGCCAAGCTCTCGCGTTGCCGGGCGCCGAGAACATCGCCGTCATGACGATTTCGCCGTCCGACGGCCTGTTCGGTGCTGACCGGCTGGCGGTCTTGAAATCCCCGACCTATGCGAGCTTCGTCAAAGACGCCCAAGACGGCGCGGACGGTTCGGCGGGGCACCTCGATCTCGATGCGATTGCCCAAAAGGAAGGCCTGGAAGGCGTGCGGCGCAAGCTGACCGACGTCATCGTCTGGCAACTGGCACGCGTTCTCCACGCCCGGGAAGACGAGGTCAGCCGCATTCGACCGCTCGGCGAAATCGGGCTCGACTCGTTGATGCTGCTCGAATTCGCCATGAATTTCGAAGAGACGTTCGGCATCCACGTATCGCTCACCAGTTCGGTCGGTGCGCTCACCGTCGCCAGCCTGGCCAGCGAGGTGATCTCCCAGCTCGACCTGAAGCTCCCGCATGAAGACGCTATGGTCCATGAAGACGCTTTGGTCCATGAAGACCCCATGGTCCGTGAAGACGCTGTGGTCCGTGAAGACGCTGTGGTCAGGGCATTCGCCGACCGGCACATCGTCGCGGTCCGGCCGAACGAGATCGCGACACTGGGCGAAATCGCCAAACCCGGCGGGTCGAAGACGAAAGGTTTGGCGTCTTGAACCAGAAACTGACGCCCTTGTCCGTGCAGGCGCGTGAACATCTCCTTCGCCGCGTCGAATCGATCCAGCATTCGGCTGCATCACGGTCTCCCGAGCGGGAGGAACCGATGAAGGACAGGATCAGTTTTTCGACGCTGCCGGGATATGACGAGCTTCGTTTGTTCCGCTCGATCGGCCAGAGGTTCGGGCTTGATAATCCCTATTTCCGCGTCCACGAGGCCCGGGCGGGATCGCGTACGCAAATTGCCGGAAAGACGCTTCTCAATTTCTCGTCTTACGACTATCTCGGGTTGAACGAGCATCCGGAGGTCGCAGAGGCCGCCAAGACGGCGATCGACCGGTACGGGATCTCGGCCTCTGCGAGCCGGCACGTGGCCGGCGAACGCCCGGTGCACCGCGCGCTCGAACGCGCTTTGGCGGATCACTACGGTGCGGACGACAGCCTGGTGTTCGTCAGCGGATATGCCACCAATCTCGGGGTCATCGGACAAATCGCCGGGCCCAAGGATCTCGTCGTCCATGATGCGCTGTGCCACAACAGCATCGTGATGGGAGGCTCCCTGTCCGGAGCGGCACGCCGCTCGTTTGCTCACAACGACCTCGACAACCTCGACGGGATATTGACGGCGGCCCGCAGCAAGTTCGAACGCGCGCTGATCGTGGTCGAAGGCCATTACAGCATGGACGGAGACTATCCGGACCTGCCGCGCCTGCTCGAGCTCAAAACGCGGCACGACGCTTGGCTGATGGTCGACGAGGCCCATTCGCTCGGCGTCCTGGGCCGGCGCGGATACGGAATTGCCGAGCATTTCGGGGTCGATCCGCGGCGCGTCGACATCTGGATGGGCACGCTGTCCAAGACGCTGGCCGGATGCGGCGGATATATCGCGGGGTGCGAGGAATTGGTCGAGTATCTGAGGTTGACGGCCGGCGTCTTCGTGTTCAGCGTCGGTATGCCGCCGGTCATCGCGGTCGCCGCGCACAAAGCGCTCGAAATCCTGCACCGCGAACCGGAGCGCGTCGGCCGGCTGCAGCGCAATGCCGCCTGCTTCCACGCGCTGGCCCGTGAGCGCGGGCTCGACACCGGAACCGGAGCGGGGACGGCGGTCTGTCCGATCATGGTGGGGGACTCGCTGCCGGCGGTGGTGCTGTCGCAGCGCCTGCTGGAGCGGGGAATCAACGTCTTGCCGGTCACCCATCCCGCCGTGCCGGCAAAATCGTCGCGCCTGCGCTTCTTCCTGACCGCGATGCATACGCAAGCGCAGATCGAGACGGCGATCGAGGCGACGGCCGACGAATTTGCGAAGCTGCGCGAGGGCGCGTCGGAATTCGATCTGACCCGGCATGGCTGAAATGCGGCGCCGCGAGCCTGCCGCCGGCGCGTGCCGCGAGCGCGCGGCCGCGACGCTTTGCTGCCGGCTTGACGGATAACAAGGTCATGGCGCGCACGGTCGTCATCACCGGTGCTTCGAGCGGGATCGGACGGGCGCTGGCGCTGCGCTATGCGCGCGACGGAGCGCGGCTCGGCGTGTTGGGCCGCGACGAGGGACGCCTCGGCGAGGTGGAAGCGGAGTGCCGGAAACTGGGCGCCGATGTCCGCAGCGGGGCGGTCGACGTCCGCGACCGCGAGGGGATGCGGGCGTGGCTGGAGGACTTCGATGCCGCGTGGCCGGTCGACGTCGTGATCGCCAATGCCGGGATCATGGCAGGCTCGCCCGGCGACGGCGAAGTCGAATTGGCGCAGGCGAGCCATGCGGTCATCGAAACCAATGTGATCGGGGTCTTGAACTCGATCCACCCGCTGCTTCCCAGGATGATCTCCCGCGGCCGCGGGCAGATCGGCATCATCAGTTCGCTCGCCGGATACATCCCGCTTTCGGACTCGCCGAGCTACTGCGCCAGCAAGGCGGCGGTCTTGAACTACGGCCTCGCGCTTCGCGGTGCGGTGGAAGGCAAGGGGGTTCGCGTCAGCGTGGTTTGCCCGGGCTACGTCGCGACGCCCATGATGGCGCAGGAAACGGGCTGGAAACCGTTCGAAATGACTGCCGAGACCGCGGCAGATCGCGCCCTGCGCGGCCTCGAGGCAAATCGCGCCGTCATTGCATTCCCCGCCATTCTCGCCGCGATGTCGTGGATCGGCGGAATCCTGCCGGACCGGCTGCGGCGGTTGACGGCGCGCCCGTTCGGCTTCACGGTGGCGAGCCGGGATACCGACTGATGCTCGCGCGGGGGGCGGTGATCACCTGTCGAACTCGAAATCCAGCGCGAAATACCATTGGTCCAGATGGGCCCGAATGACCGGCGCGATCACGGCGTCGAGCCGCCTGACGTTTTCCGCGATGTCGGCCTTGCGATCGCCGGTGCCGGCGAGCGCCAGCGGCGGCAGGAACTGCACCCTGAACCGGGCGCTGTCGTCGAGGCGCAGGCAATAGGCGGGAATGACGACGGCGCCGGTCATGGCGGCGAGCCGAACCGCGTAGGCGATATTGGCGTCGGGCCGCAGCGGCCGACCGAACGACGGCGCCTGCACGCGTCCGCGGATGAACTCGTCGATGTAGACGATGAACGGTCCTCTGCGGGCCTTCAACTCCCGCACGGCGTCGCGGACGCTGTTGGGGCCGGCGGCGACGAAGCGCGCGCCATAACGCGCCCGCACCGCATTGGCGATGCGATGCTCGAAGCGGTTCTGCGGCGGTTCGTAGATCCCGGATCCGCAATGGCCGCGGGCGATGCCGGCGACCAGGATGGCTTCCCAGTTGCCGAGATGGACGGGGGTCACCAGGATCGGTTTGCCTTGATCGCGGGCGCGGTCGAGATGTTCGACGTCGGATACCTCGATGCGGCCCGCCGCCCACAGTCGGTCGAGGATCGAGTACTCGTGCATCGTGCGCCCGACATTGCGCCACAGCCGGTCCATCGCGGCATCGACCGACGCGGGATCGGATTCCTGCGGCCGCAGCACCGACCAGGCTTTGCGGGCGCGCGCGTCGCTGTCCGGATAAAAACGGCGGGTGAGGTAAGTGATCGCGGCGCCCGACCAGGAGCACACATCGATCGCCACCATCCGCAGCGCGAAGTGGATTGCGAGCTCGGCGGCGCCGACCGTGGGATCGCGCAGCCAGTAGCGACGGGCGATCCGCCGCTGCTCCATGTCGCCCAAGAGCCAGCGCAGGGGGGGAGCCACGGTTGCCTCAGCCACGGTGCCGAATCCGAGAACGCCTGTCCGATCGGCCGTCCCGCTGCGGTCGAGCCCGAATTGGGTACGAAGCCGGCTCCCGTACCAGGGATGCGCCGGATAGCGATATCGAGCATTTCTAACATGCTATCGCGGCGTTTTATACTTTGATATAGGAGCGCCAAATCGGGCGAGTGCAGACGGGCGGCGGCATCATGGCCGCGCCGATCGGCAGGCCGGTTCGATGCCCGATATGGGACCGGGGTGCGGGCACGAAGCGCGAGACGCCCAAAGCGGCGAACCCGGTATTCCGACGATCCGCGCGCCGAGGCGGTCCGGCCAGAAGTCGAGGTTGAGAGTTGAGCGACTTCATTCCGCCATATCCGGAGCGGCTGCCGAAGACGCCGACGCCGTGGCAGCGCGTCCGCCTGGGGCGGCGGAATCTGCTCGCCGCTTTCGAGGATCAGGCGTTCGAGTACGGCTTCGTGTCGATGAAGCTGCTCGCACGCGAGGTCTTCCTGTGCAACACGCCGGATTCCGTGCAATTCGCGTTCAGCACCAACAACGACAGTTTCGAGCGCAAGAGCCCGGCGCACCGCAAAACGCTCGAACCCCTGCTCGGCGACGGCCTGTTCGTCAGCGACGGCGATACCTGGCGGCGCCGGCGGCGCATCGTCACGCCCATCATACACATCTCGCGCCTGTCCGAATTCGTCCCGATCATGGTCGACACCGCGCACAACGCGCGCGAGCGGTGGGCCCGGCTCGACACGCCGGCCGAGATCGATGCGCTGAGCGAGATGGCGCAGCTGACCGCGGAAATCATCTGCCGCACGGTTTTCGGCCGCCGACTCGGCCGCGACCGTGCCTTGGAGGTGGTCGAGGGTTTCACCGATTACCAACGCCGCATCGGGCAGATCGACATGGTGTCGCTGCTCGGCCTGCCGGAATGGCTGCCGCGCCTGCATCTGCCGGGCGTCTATCGCTCGGTCAGGCGCATCCATAGGGTGCTCGACGAGCTCATCGCCGGCCATCGCATGCGCCGCGACAGCGACGAAGCATCGATCGTCGGCCGGCTGCTGGACGCCCGCGACGAGGAGACCGGGGCGCCACTCGATGCCCGGGCACTGCGCAACGAGGCGGCGGTCCTTCTCATGGCGGGACACGAGACCACCGCCAATACCCTCGCCTGGACCTGGTACATCCTGTCGCAGACGCCACAGATCGAGGCCGCGCTGCACGCGGAGCTCGACCAGGTCCTGGGCGGCCGGTTGCCCACGCTGGCAGACGTCCCGAACCTCATCTACACGCGCGCCATCTTCGAGGAGGTGCTGCGGCTCTACCCACCGGTCCCGCTGCTCACGCGCGAGGCCTTGTGCGACGAGACCTTCCAGGGGTGGCGCATCCCCAAGGGATCGCTGATCGTCGTCTGTCCCTGGCTGCTCCATCGCCACCGCAAGCTTTGGAGCAAGCCCGATCATTTCATTCCCGAGCGCTTCATGCCCGGCGGCGAGCGGCCGGCGTCGAAATTCGCCTACATTCCCTTCAGCGTCGGCCCGCGCATCTGCAGCGGCATGGCGTTCGGACTGACGGAGGCGATCCTGTGCATCGCCACGGTGGCGCAAGCCTTCATGCTGCGCCTCGAGCCCGGCCACCGCGTCGAGGTCGCCTGCCGCCTGACCTTGCGGCCGGGCGAAAAGCTGCCGATGCGGCTCGTCGCCCGCCCGCCGACACGCGCAACCGCGGGCACCGCGCCGGGCGATCACACGCTCTCCTGTCCTGTGCACCGCGGCTGACAGGCCTTAAAGTATCGAGCGCGCCGCGACCGGGCCGGCGTCGGCGCCGCGATAGGGCCGATACGTCCGCATGCGGATGCGGTCGCGGCCCTCGATGTCGTAGGTGATGCCGCGCCAGTCGATCGATCGCGCGAACTGCGCCTTGAACAACCCGAGGGTCGTGTAATGGAGCGCGACCAAGATCGCCAGGACGAGCCTCGGCAGGCCGGCCGGGCGTGGTGGCGCCTTCACGATCCGGCGCACCAGATGGTCGCCCACCGTCAGCGCCCCGATCAGCCCCGCGCAATAGAGCGCCGGTATGATCGCGAAGGCGGTGAGCTTCCACAATTGGGTCGCGGTCCCGAGCATCGATTGCACGGCGCCGACGGCCCCGAGCAGCGCGAGCAGGCAAGCGATCAGGAACGAGACCACCGTGGCCGCATTCGCGCCCAGCAGGCGCAGCCAATAGACGTGATGCAGCCGCACGCATACGAGCTGGCGCAGCATGAAATAGCCGGCGCCGGCGAGTTCGCTGGGCTCGCTGTTGATCTGCGTCGCCGCGGGTACGAATGCGAGCCGCAGCCCGGCGGCCCGCAGCGGGCCGTACGCGCTGGTATCCTCGCAGAAACAGCGGCTCCAGTAATCGATGAGCCCGCTCCGGTGCAGCGCGCTCTTGCGCACCGCGAGCGAACCGCCCCACGGGATGCGATAGAGATAGCGCTGCGGGAAGGTCAGTCCATTGAAGACGTAGCATGCGAGCGTCCCCAACCCGGCGTCCGCCGGAGCGGCCCAGCGGATGCCGGTCGCCGCCCCGACCAGCGGGTCGGCAAACGGCGCGACCATCACGCGCAACCAGTCGGCGGCAGGGACGGAGTCGGCGTCCAGGAACGCCACTACGGCGACCGCCTCGTCGAGCCGGGTGAGCACTTGCCGCTGGGCGCTGAGCTTGAGGCTGCAGTGCTCGCTGCGGTCGCGGCGGATGTCGACGTGGACCTCGGCATTGGGCGCATGCCCGCGCGCCAGCACGCTCGCCACGACCGCATGGGCGGGATCCGCCGCGCTGTCGACCACGATGTGGACCTGGTAGGCGGGATAATCCTGCGCCAGCACCCCGGCGAGACACGCCTGGAGCGAAGGGTCTGCGCCGCGCAGCGATAGCACGACCGCGACCACGGGAAGCGGATGCGGTGCCGGGTAGGGGTGCCGGCAGCGCCATGCGAATCCGCCCCATGCCAGCGCCATCGCGGCAAGCGGGAGCAGTGTGAAGAATGCCAGTATCGCCGCTACGATGGTCCAAGCCACGGGCGCGCCCTCAATTCGAAAAGCCGGTTGCCAGGGTTCGCCATTGCAGATTTTTCGGACAAGATGATGCTCGAAATCAGGTCTCGCCGGCCGATCGACGACGCGGCACGTTCTCGTCGGAGTCGAGAATGGCGCTGACGCATCGGGTGGATCATCAGATATGCGAACCGCCGCATAACCCTCCGCCACGTGGTCATCTGAGGCCGGATCATTAGACGCGCGCAGCCGCCAGGGCAATGGCGTCTGCGTGAGCATCGTTGGCAGGGCCGATGGTGCGATGTTAAGCTGGTTGCGTACGTTTGCGTACCGAAAGATCTGCCATCGGGAGGAAACACAGATGAAGAAGATGATAGTTGCATGTCTTATGCTGCCGCTCGCACAGACGGCGTCGGCGCAGGTCGCGGGCGATGCCGCGGCGGGAAAAGCGTATTGGGACAGGGGCGCGCCCCGGGCGACCGACTGCAAGGACTGTCACGGCCTCAACGGTGAAGGCGGGTTCGGGCCCGATCTCGCGGGCCGTGGATTGAACGCCGGCCAGATCGAGATCGCCGTCCGCCAGCCCTGGGGCATCATGCCGGCCTTCGTCGAAAGTCAGGTCAGCGAAAAGGATGCGGCCGATCTCGCTGCCTATTTCGCTTCGTTGCCGAAGCCGGCGGCGCCCGGCAAATGGCGGGTGGAAGTCCCGGCGGGCGCTCCTCCGGGCCAGGTCACCCTGATCAGCATGGGCTGCGGCCAATGTCACGGCGCGACCTTCAACGGCCCGCGCGGGAACACTTTGGGCGCGTACAACATCGAGTTCGATGGCTTCGCCAACATGGTCTACAACCATACGACCGCGATGCCGCAGTATCGGGCCGCAATCGGAAACAACGGTACGAACCTGGACATGGGCAACTATTCGAGGTCGCGCCTCACGGTCGGGCAATTGCGGCAGATCTACTTCTGGGCGCGTGACGAAATCGGGGTGCGCGCACCTATGGGGGGCCAGATCGCCAAAGGCGAGGCCGGCCCCAGCGGCGTCACCTACCCGGTGACCATTACCAACAACGGCATCCCGGGCCGAGGCGTGATCGCCGAGGGCTTGACGGTCAGTCTCACGATTCCGGCCGACACCACCGTGGTGGCGGCGACCGGAGTCGGCTATCAGGGCGTTCGCACCGACGAAAAGTCCAAGTCCAGCGTCGCCACCTGGAAGCTGCCGCGCAGCGCCCCCAAGGACCAGGAGAAGCTCAGCATCACGCTCTCCAAGCCGGTGACCGCCGCCGCCAATTTCAAGGGCGATATCCGCTGGACCAAGCCGTCGCCCAAGAGCGGCCCGAGCGCGGACGCGGTCAATATCCCGCCTGCGCCGCTTTAGACTAGTTTCTGTCGCGAAATTCCTAGATTTGCGCGAGAATGGATCAGTTATGCCGATGAACTGGGCTTAAAGTTGGCGCTGTGCGGCTGAATGTGCCAGCTCTTCTCGCGTCGTTT
>Ga0302324_100013068_pt1 | contig 16871 bp, 13 predicted proteins | sample Palsa_T0_1_FD_201949 | JGI IMG/M metagenome (GOLD analysis project Ga0302324, IMG submission 201949) | Peat permafrost microbial communities from Stordalen Mire near Abisko, Sweden - Palsa_T0_1 | ecosystem: Environmental > Terrestrial > Soil > Palsa > Peat permafrost | place: Sweden: Abisko...
CTGACTCCTTTCCCGCTCGCTTCCCACTAATGGCTGTTTGGGAACCGGTTGGCAAAACTGTTATTGCCCTATGGACGCGCGCAGGGGACGATGGGGGTCGTACTGGTACTCGGTATCGGCGAAGCGCTCAATACTAAACTTGGAATAAGACGATTATCTCGCAATCCTCACTTCCGAAAAGCAACTGAGCATGAGAAGGACGATCCATATGAATAGGTTCACCAAGACTTTTGTTGCCGCAGCGTTTGCGCTTCTCGCATTCGGGTCAGCGGAACGCCCAATTCCTCCCAGAATGGCGGTTCTTCCTCCTCGTCCTCATCTTCAACCGCTGGAACCTATACGATCGGGGGTACGGTAACCGGGCTCACGGGCAGCGGGCTCGTCCTGCAGGATAATTCGGGCGACAACCTTACCATTACGGCGAGCGGCGCCTTCACCTTCAAGACCTCCATCGCCAGCGGGAAAACCTACAGTGTTTCTGTTTTCGCGCAGCCCACTAGCCCTGCGCAGACGTGCGTCGTGACCGCTGGCAGCGGTACGGCCACCGCCAACGTCACGGCCGTGCAGGTTGCGTGCGGAACCAACACCGTTTCGATCGGTTTGACCGTCACGGGGCTTGCGGGCACCGGGCTCGTACTACAGGACAACGGCGGCGACAATCTTACTGTCAACCAGAATGGCGTCTACACCTTTGCCACGGCCATTCCCACGGGTACGGCGTATAAGGTGACCGTTCTCACGCAGCCAACGCTTCCCGCGCAGATTTGCAGCGCGGCCAGCGGCACCGGCACGGCGAATGCGAACGTGGGAAATATCGTGGTCACCTGTTCAACCCCAACAATTTCTATCGGGGGCGCCGTCACTGGACTGGACGGCACGGGCCTCGTCCTGCAGGACAACGGCGGCAACAATCTCACCGTCAGCAAAAATGGATCGTTCACATTCAGCAACCTGATTGTGAGTGGTACTTCTTATAACGTTACGGTCCAGACGCAGCCTACCAGCCCAGCTCAGACTTGCACTGTGACCGGCGGTAGCGGAACAACCACTTCCAACGTCACCACGGTTCAGGTTCTCTGCCCGGCGGTTTTCTTTCCTGTTGGCGGGCAGGTCGTCGGGTTGGTCGGCAACGGCGGAAATCCGATCCTGCAAAATAATGGCGGCGACAACTTGCCTCTATCCGGTGATGGCCCGTTTACGTTCGTGACGCAAATAGCTTACGGCGGCCAATTCGATGTGTTCATGCTGGTGCAGCCTTTCGGTACTCAGCCCCAGCCGTGCGTGCTTTGGGGCTACCAGGGGCTGGTGGCCGGTCCTGTCAATTCTGTGCTCGTCGATTGCGGGCATAACGATTGGAACTGGATGGATGGCGGCAACAGCTCCAATGCCAATGGGACGACCTCAACGCCACCAGTTCCAACCGTCACAGCCCTTGATACCTCCACCCCCGGAGGACGCAAATACGCCGCCACATGGGTGGACAATTCCGGCAACCTCTGGCTGTTTGGCGGGCTTGGTTGGGACATTCCGACTACGAGTGAGTCAATTTTCCTGGACGATATGTGGGAGTATTCAGGAACGTCGTCCTACTATGGCGGGTACGACAACAATGCCTCAACTTACTGGGTGCAGGTGCAGCCTAACGAGCCTCCCAACCCAGCTCCCGCACAACGCTGGGGAGTGGTCACCTGGAAGGACTCTAGCGGCAGGCTTTTGCTATTTGGAGGCCAATACGGAACTTTGGGTGGCGGCGGGATCGGCTTCATGAATGACGTGTGGCGCTTTGACACATCCAGCAGCATGTGGACGCAGTTAAACTCCAGCAACGCCGCCTGCAATACCAACTTCGGAATCAATAACAATGGCGTCTACGGTACGAAGGGCACGCCTTCGGCAAATAATTGCCCCGGCAGTCGCTGGGGAGCCGCTTTCAGCAGTGATGCTTCCGGAGATTTGTGGATGTTCGGTGGATTTGGTTACGATGCGGCCAGCTCCACTCCGGGCCTGCTAAACGATCTATGGGAATACACCACGTCGGGCCAATGGGAATGGGTGGGTGGTTCGAACACGACCAACGCAGACGGTGTCTACGGGACGAAGGGAACAGCCAGCGCCTCCAATGTGCCGGGTGGTCGCCAGGCTTCTTCTGGCTGGGTCGACTCTTCAGGCAACTTCTGGTTGTTCGGTGGCTACAATCTTTCGCCGGGTGGTCAGCCCAACGGTTTTAACGACCTCTGGGAATATAGTTCCGGCCAGTGGACCTGGGTCAGCGGGTCGAACAACGTCAATCAGACCGGCGTCTACGGAGTCGAGGGAACTGCCGCAGCCGCAAACGTTCCAGGCGCACGCTGGGGTTCTGCATCCTGGATCGACGCTGCGGGAAGGCTCTGGCTCTTCGGCGGAGAAGGCTACGACACGACGGCGAATGGCACGCTCGCCGATCTCTGGCAATTCAGCAGCGGCCAGTGGACTTGGGTGAAAGGCCCCAATTCGGTCAGCCAGGTCGGAGTCTACGGCGCCACACCTAGTCAGACTGACCTCCCGCACGTCATCAATTACCCGGGGTCTCGGTTGTTTCCGGCGCATTGGAACGATCTGAACGGCTATTTCTGGATGTTTGGCGGCGAGGGATATGACGCGACAACCGCCAGCAATGGCTTAGGGTTGCTCAACGACCTGTGGCGCTACCTGCCGTTCCCGTAGTTCGTAAATCGAAACGGCTACGATTTTGGATTTCATCTCGCTCGGGCCCGTCTGCGGCTGATTCGGCCGGCCGCCAATTCCCGAGCGACCGTCACTGATATCGCCGGTCGCCGACCGGTGCCGGAACGAGAGGAGTTTTTATGGGGAGATTCGGGTTCGTCGCCGCGGCGGCTTTGATGTGCGCAAGCGGGTTAATGGCGCAAGGAGTGCAAGGGGTCCGTCCTGACGCGACTCCGCTGCAGGTGGGTGTGGGATTCACCTTCGTCAGCTTCAACGAAACCCCCAGCACCACCCTCAACAACGCCGGAGTCAACGGCTCTGTCGTGTACTATCATGATTATCTTGGCGTCGAGGCGCAGGTCTCCGACGCTTTCGGTTCGCAGAACGGGAAAAACTCGCAGGTCCTGTTCGGCGGCGCCGGCGTGCGGCTCCGCTGGCAGAGGCCTCGTTCGTTTCAGCCCTGGTTTCATGCCGTGGCTGGATACACGTATGCGACGCCCAAGCTCTCTTTCGGAAGCGACTCGGCCGTAGGCTACAAGGTGGGAGGGGGAATCGATTTCAATCCGCGCCACAGCCGCATCGGCTATCGCATTTCCGCCGATATGTTCGGCACCAATTTCTTCAAAACGTATCAACTAAGCCCCGAGGTCTCCGCGGGAATCGTCCTGTCACTCGGCAAATAAAGCCGAAACCGGCGCAGGACTTGGTAAGCCACAGCGCCGCCCCAGTGAACTCGATCGCATGAGGTGGACGAGTGCCGCCAGCATCCACCCCGCCGCCGTTTGCCGTTGCTGTTCGCAGTAGCCTTTCGCGGTCATCCTGAGGAGCGCAGCGACGAAGGATCCCTCCCTGTTTCGCGCCACCAAGCAATCCTCCCGAACTCGCCCCGTTATAGCCCGTACCCGCTCGAATACTGATCGATTTCACAACCGAAATACCGTGTGCTACACTCCCGCGCCATGAGACGACGCCAATTTCTCGTGCTCACCGGGGCGAGCATCGGTGGCACGATTGTCTATTCGCTGGACCGCCGCTTTTCCATGCTTTCCTCCCAGGAAAAGCCGAAAACCATCCGCATCCCGCTGCGGTTTCTCACCGAGAACGAAGCCCTGATTCTCACCGCCGCCGTGAGCCGCATTTTCCCAAACGATGAATCCGGCCCGGGAGCCAAAGAGGCAGGCGTGACCATTTTCATCGACCGCCAGCTAGCCGGACCCTGGGGACGCGACGCCCACCGCTATACCCATGGCCCCTTCGCCGAGGATGCGCCGCCGGAATTCGGCTACCAGGGCAAAGCCACACCGCGTGAAATGTATCGCGCCGGTCTGAAGGACCTTGCGGGATTCGACCGGCTCAGTCCCGAGGAGCAGGACAAGAAACTCGAGCAGATCGAAAAGACTCCGTTTTTCGCGCTGCTGCACAAGAACACCCTGGAAGGCATGTTCAGCGATCCCGTCCACGGAGGCAATGTGGACATGATCGGCTGGCAGTTGGTTGGATTCCCAGGGCCGCGCATGAGCTACGCGGAAGACATCGACAAGCATTTCGGAGAAGCGTTCCGCCCCAAGCCGATGAGCCTGGCCGAAATAATGCCGGGCCGCAAACTCCACCCCTTCGAGGATGAGGACAATGAAAAGTCTTCCTAGCGTGGATGTGGTGATCATCGGCGGAGGCTGGAGCGGCCTCCTGATGGCCAAAGAACTGGGCGCGCGCACGCCGCTCTCCGTCGTGATGCTCGAGCGCGGTGGGAAGCCCCGTACGATGGCCGAGCTGGCCGAGGGTATGGACGAGCTCGACTACTATTCGCGCACCCGCGCTCAGCAGGACTGTTCGCAGGAAACGGTGACGATCCGCCATTCGGCGGCCGATAACGCCCTCCCGATCCGCCAATTGGTGAATTTCCTCCCCGGCACGGGGATCGGTGGCAGCGGAGAGCACTGGGGAGCGGCCTACCCGCGCCTGCAGCACGACATGTTCGAACTGCGCTCGAAGACGATCGAGCGCTACGGCGCAAAGAAGATTCCGCAGAACAGCTCCGTGCAGGATTGGGGCGTCACCTGGGCCGACGTCGAGCCGTACTATGCCCGCATGGAAAAGCTCCTCGGGGTGTGCGGCAAAGCGGGAAATATCGACGGCAAGATGCTCGAAGGCGGCGACCCGTTCGAAGGCCCGCGCAGCACCGATTTCCCGATGCCCCCGGGCAAACGCGCCTACATCTGCGACCTGTTCGAAGACGCCGCAAAAAAACTAGGCTACCATCCGTTTCCCACATCCTCGGCCATCAACACCGTAACCTTCAAGAACTCCGAGGGCATCGTGCGCCCCGCCTGCTTCTACTGCGGCTATTGCGGCTTCTACGGATGCATGGTCGGCGCGAAGGCGCATCCGTCGAACACGCTGCTGCCGATCATTCACAAGCAGAAGACCGTAACAATACGTACGGGGTCCACGGTCCGGCGGATCCTTCACGATACCTCGGCGAAGAACGGCAAAGTCAGCGGCGTCACCTACATAGACGCCACCGGCGAGGAAATTTTTCAGCCGGCCGATCTCGTGTTTTTGTCTTCCTGGACTTTTAATAACACGCGGCTTTTACTGCTTTCGGGTGCGGGCGACGCGTACGATCCGGCTTCGGGTAAGGGAACTATCGGACGTAATCTTACGCATCAGGTGCAGGTGAGCGCTCAGGGTTTCTTCGCACGGCCTTTGAACAGATTTATGGGCGGCGGCACCACCGGCATGCGCATGAGCGACTTCGAGGGGGATGTTTTCGACCACAGCTCGCTTTCGTTCATTCGCGGCGGGTCGATGTCCGGCCTGGCGGGGGGAGCGCAGCCGATCACTGCGTTTGGGGTGGTTCCCTCGTCGGTGAAAAGGCGCTGGGGCTCGGAATGGAAGAAGGCGTCGATGGAATATTACGACCGCATAGCCGGCGCCGGTTTTACGGGCGAGCACATCGCGTACAAAACGAATTTTATGGATCTCGATCCGGTGTACAAGGACCGTTTCGGCGATCCCTTGATTCGCTTGACCATCGACTGGAACGACAACGAGCGCAACATGGTCGATTTCATGATTCCCAAGCTGATGGAATTGACGAAGGCTATGGGTGCCACCGAAGTAATCCAGCCGCAGCGGGTGGGTCACTACACCACCACGCGCTATCAGACCACTCACGTGCAGGGCGGGACGATCATGGCGGGCTCCCCAGACCAGGGGGTGCTGAACCCCTACCTGCAGCACTGGCAATACTCAAACCTGTTTGTGCTGGGGGCTTCCGCGTTTCCGCAACAGGGCTCCGCGAATCCGACCTCCACGATTCTTGCGCTGACACAGCGGACTGCCGATGCCGTGGTGGACCGCTACCTGAAGAAACCGGGCCCGCTGGTTTAGGAATTGGCCCGAGTGAAGCCACGCGCCGTGCTGGGAGCAGGGCGCGTGCGCTCAAACTGAACTGGCTACTTGCCGGACTTGGGCCAGACTACCCCTTCTTCCTGTGTCGTGACCGGTGCGAGTCCCTTGTAGACGAATTTCTGCACTCGCTGGCCGTGATAGGTTTCTGTCGTGTAGATATTGCCCTTTGAGTCGGTCGCTATGCTGTGGACGGCGTAGAACTCGCCTGGCTGGCGGCCGCCGTCGCCGAACGTCGTTAGTTCCTGCAGGGTGTCGCGCAGCAGAATGTGGATTTTTTCGTTGGAGCCGTCGGCGAGATAGATGTAGGTCTGTTTCGGGTCCTTGGAGAAGGCGATGTCCCACACGGCACCGTCGCCAAGGGTGTTTTTCTCGATGATGGTTTCCTTTACGAAGGTGCCGTCTTTCTGGAAGACCTGGATGCGGTCGTTGACGCGGTCGCAGACGTACACCAGGCCGTCATTGGCGAGCTCGGCGCAATGCACCGGGGTGCGAAACTGCTTGGCGACCGGAGCGGCGGGGTTGTAGGGGCCGAGGTCGGTGTCGTCGGGCTTGTTGCCGTAGGCGCCCCAGTAGCGCTTGAACTTGCCGGTGTCGGCGTCCATCACCACTACGCGGCGATTGCCGTAGCCGTCTGACACGTACACTTCGTTCGCGTCCTTATCGAAGAAGGTCTTGGCCGGGCGGCCGAAATTCTCCATGTTGTTGCTGCCCCAGACGCCGGGCTTGCCGATCTGCTTGATCAGCTTTCCGTCCTGCGTGAACTCGAGAATTTGCGCGTCGTTTGTGCCGTTGCCGCCGATCCAGACGTTGCCTTTGTAGTCCACGGTGATCCCGTGATTCGAGTTCGGCCAGTCGTAGCCGGGCCCTTTTCCGCCCCAGTGCGCGATCAGATTGCCGGCCTGATCGAATGCGAGAACGGGCGGCGCAGGCTGGCAGCAATCGGAGGAGGGAGGATTGGAAATCATGTAGGCTTCTTTGGGATCGAGCGAAGCCTGCCGGTGAATGATCCAGACGTGATCCTGCGAATCGACGGAGACGCCGATGGTCATGCCCAGCAGCCAGTGGTTCGGCAAGGGCTTGGGCCACAGCGGGTCGACTTCAAAGCGGGGCGCTTGCAAGCCCGCGGCCTGCACGGCCGCTTTTTTCTCAAGCATCGACGAAGCAACGCCAAGCGCCAGAAGCACACCAAAAAATAGGGCGATTACCGCCAGTCTTGCCTTCACAAAGTTCATCCGCTTTCTCCTCAACCACAGAACCGCGCGGGCCGCTGTGCGCGAGAAATTCCAACCTCGACCGCCCGCAACACTATTTGCTATCTGGAGTAATGTCAACAGGAATGGCCGACCGGTGGGAGTGCGTTCGTTTGCCGAAGCGTTTGCCGAACGTCACCTTGCCGGTGCCGTGGTGGGAATAGGATTTCCACAGGCAGGTATTACGAACTACAATAACCACTGTATTCCTCTCAAAAAGCTGTTTGATTAGTCTTCGATTTTCGTTCGAGACATCATGCCCCCCAAGAGTTCCTTCGGGGGAAACCATTTTTTTAGTCCCTTACGCCCAACCTTCCAAGAACTCCAAACAACTTTAAAGGAGTGATGCGATGAGCCAAACGAGTGCTACACAGAGAGGCAGTGAACAGGCAAATGCGCAGTTCAACACCGACCGCACCCATCCGGGCCGGTGGACGATCACCTTCAGCAATCCGCCGATCAACATATTTGTTCCCGCAACGATCGTCGAATTGGGAGCGCTCATGGCCGAACTCGAGGCGGACCCGTCCGTGAAGGTCGTCGTGTTCCAGTCGGCGAATCCCGATTTTTTCGTCGCCCACCTCGATGTAGCCAAGGCAGCTGAACGGCCAGAGACGCTGGGCCTTTGGCGCGACTTTGTGCTGCGCCTCGCGTCCGCACCAGTTGTGAGCATCGCTAAGATTCGCGGCCGCACGCGCGGCATCGGTAACGAGTTCGTGCTGGCCTGCGACATGCGCTTCGCCAGCCGGAAAAGCGCCGTGTTCGGCAACCCCGAGGTCGGCGTTGGATTGGTCCCGGGCGGCGGAGCGCTGGAATGGCTCCCGCGCTTGGTCGGCCGCTCGCGGGCGCTTGAGATCGTGCTCAGCGGCGACGATTTCGATGCTGATATCGCCGAGCGCTATGGCTGGGTGAACCGCACGCTGGACGATGGCGACCTCGACTCGTTTGTCGATGCGCTCGCCCGGCGTCTGGCCTCGTTCGACCGTGAAACACTAGCCGCGGCGAAGGCCCAGATCAATCGGTTCGGGACGCCGACAGCTGCCGAGCTTCAGTCGAGCAACGACTTGTTCTTCCCGTTGCTGGCCTTGCCCAGCGCACAGGAGCGCCGCGCCAAGGTCCGCAATGCGGGTTACGGCGTTCCGAGCGACTTCGAATTGAACTTCGGCAAGTACCTGCCTACGTTCGGGCGGTCGGACGACAATGACGCGGATAAGAAACCCGACTGATCGTCGCCCTGATAAACACCCTTTAGGAGGAGATTCGCCATGTCGCATCATTTCGATACGCCTACCGCAAAAGAAGACCCCCGCCTCAACGTCTGCGACTTCTACTTGTTTCGCGGCCGCCCCGGCACCACGGTGATGGTTTTGACCGTGAATCCGAACGCCGGCGTCGGCGCGCCCGACACCTTCCGCGACGAAGGTCTCTACGCCTTTCGTTTCGACACGAATCGCGATCTTCGCGAAGACGTCTCCTTCAAGATCCAGTTCGGCGCGCCCGCCCAAGCCGATGGCGGCGAGCACCGGCACGTTCAGACCTTCGAGGTCCGCCGCGCCATCGGAGCGGACGCGCTGAAAGGCGCCGCGGGCGAACTCGTCGTTTCCGGGAATACCGGACGCGTGGCGACAGCGGATCAAGGCTACCTGGCGTACGCAGGCCTCGCGCCCGATCTGTTCGCCACCAATGGCGCCGGTTTTGGTGCCTTCAGAAAAGCTCTTTGGTCCGAAAACCGGTTTGCCCCGGAGGCGTTCCAGAACGGCCAGAGCTTCTTCGCCGGCAACAATGTCACGGCCATCGTCCTCGAGGTCCCCAGCAACCTGATCGGCCGGGGTGTCGTGCACGCCTGGGCCACCGCATCGCTCTACGGGCACGCGCCGGAGGTGCAGGTATCGCGTTGGGGCCTGCCGATGATCACCCACCTCCTGCTCTCCGATCCTTCGCTGCACGATGCATCGGAAAACTACAACCGCGCGGTACCGGCGGATGAAGTGGCGCTGTTCTCCAAACCGATCCGCGACTTCGTGGAAAAAGTCACCGCGCTCGCGGGCTCCGCGGCCGACCCATTCGCCTACGCTGCGCAACTCCTCGCGCGCCTCTGCCCAGGCGTCCTTCCATACGAATTGGACACGCCCGCCGCATTCACCTTTGCCGCCTTCAACGGCCGCAGCCTCACCGACGACGTGATGGACGTGATTCTCACGCTGGCCACGAACACGGCCCTCGGCGATGGGGTGGCGCCCGATAAGCGGCTCATGCGCCCGGATTTTCCCTATTTCGGCGAGCCGCACGCCACTGCGGCAAAATCCGCGAAGCAGTGAGGCATTTACAATTTTCCTGAAGACCGACTCTTGCAAACCGAAGGGTCGGGCACCCGCAAATTCAAAACCAGCTTAAAAGGCTCAGCCACCGGCCGAAAGAAGGAGCATGTCCGCCGGCAAAAGGGTGGGCCACCCGCCATCGATCCGAAAACGGGGAAAGTGATTGAGTACCCCTTCCCGCATTTTGAGAACTGCGCGCGGGAATTCTTTCGCGATTCGCAGGGGCGGATGTGGTACGGCACGGCGCCGAATAATAAGGTGGGTTAATTCTACCTCGCAAGCAACGCAGCCGGCCCCGAGTCAGCCAGCAAGTAAAAACAGAATCGATCCGGCTTCGCCGACGCTAACCATTCGCACTTACTGTCCTGGAAGCTTTTCTTCAAGCTCGTTCGCGAGCTTGTGCATGTCCGTCGTCTTGCTAAATCCCTGAACTTCCTGCGTGGCGGATTTCACATCGACGCCCAGATGCTTGCACAGCTTTTGCAGCATTTGGAGAGCGGTGGTAAGTTCCTGCTCCGCGAGCATGCTGACCTGAAGATCGAGGTGAGACCTTTTTTCGGCTTGGCGCGCCATACGATTCTGACTGATGAGGACAAAAATTGTGAGGCAGACGCTTTCAGAGGAAACCACGAGCGCCAGAATGCCGAACGGGAACGGATCGAAGGGTTTCAGGCCGGGCACTAAATTGAGATTTATTGTGGTCCAGGCGGCGACCAGAACGACTTGCAGCAGGAGAAACTGAATACTTCCGACCAACTTCACGATCGAGTCGCTGACGCGCTCGGTTACCGTGCGGCGATCCAGGGCTTCGTGTTCCAACCTCGAAATTGCTTCGATGTTGAACTGCGTAGGGTTCGCCGCCTGGTTGGCAGAAGATTCCTCCATTTAATTCACGGTGGCCGCGCCATCTCCTCATGTCGAACATACCACGGACCGCGGGTGACTACGTTCCCCAACTCACCCTGAGTTACGAGTCCCCCGGCTCGATCGCAGCCGGGGGTGTTACTTCCGACTCTGCGTCACCGGGCCCGGAACCACTTTGTTCCGAGCCGAACTGGCGATGGAATATCCTCATGTGGTCGTTCAATTCATGTTCCGACTTGTACCAGGCGTTGCATTGACTGCAGGCGGTATCGGGCATCTGCTTTCTCCCTACTGTGAAGCAGCCTCAAGCTCACGGCTTTTTGAAGATTCTTTGTACCTGACCAAGTTTCTTTTGGACATTCCCGGCCACCCTTTCGCTGATGCCTTCGCCTTCCAAGTCGGGATTGTTGGTGAGTTCGCCCGCCTTCTCTTTGATCTTGCCCTTGAGTTCGTGAGCCTTCCCTGCGATCTCATTCTGAATGCCGGTTTTCATGTGGATCTCTCCTTAAAACGATTTAAGTGCCTAATTGGCAGATGGGGAGCCAATCGAGGAACTCGCGCAGAATCGATCATTACTCACATCCAATGGCATATCTGTCCGGTTCAGCACACGCGCAGAATATGGAGTCGATTGATTTTCTGAAGTTGGAAACGTCTAGTTCAGGGGAATTCTCCGGAGTTTCTCCTGGATGATATGCAAAGCCGTCCTGGTCTGCACGTGGCCGTCCGCTTCCATCTCCAGCGCCTTTACGGTGACCACCAGGTCGCGTTCCTTCTCTTCGACCGCGGTTTGCAAGAGCCGTTGCGCTGTGAGCAGTTCCTGCTCGGCCGATTTGCGCTCGGCAACCATGGCGGCGACGACCAAAGTCATTGTGCCGACAACAGCAATAAAGGGGTCAAGAAGAAGCAACGATTTCGTGAGGCTTTTGTCCGCAAAGGTCCCGTATCCCTGGACGGTTCCCCAAATCGCGCTTCCGAACAGGATGAGTGTGGTGCCGGTGGCTTCGATCGGACGAAACCGAAAGGCTGCCCAAATCAAAAACGGGAAACACAGCCACGCGGTTACAAGTTTTTGCATATTCAGCAAAAGCGATAAAGGACCGAAAACAACCAGGCAAACAAAAATCAATCCGAGAAGTAACACAGCCAACTCAACCAGTTCGAACGGTTTCCAGCCCTGGGGAGAAGATCGCAGCAGCAATACCAGGAATGGCGTGACCAATAGAATGCCGATCGCATGCGCGAGCCACCACGTGAGCCATACGAGCCCTACATTCGTCGAAGGAGGGTGCCCAACGAGATAGAATTCACCGATCCCGATGGTGGGGCTGATTAATGGGGCGCAGATGCATCCAAGGAATACAAACAGGAATACGTCCTTCGCGGTATCGAAAGCCTTCACTCCATGAGCAAACTTGTTAATCAGATAAGCGCCTGCGAGCCCTTCGAGTGTGACTCCCACCGGTATCAGAAGAGATGGCACCGATGTGGTCGCATGGCTGAGAAAAGCCCCGACAAATATCGCCGGCCACACGCGATAGCCGTAAAGAAGAGCCGCAGCCAGCGCAAGACCCGATGGAAGCCAGATAGGGCTCAAAAGCGGATGGACGAATGCCAGCCTCACCCCCAGCTTTTCTACAACGAAGTAAATCAAGGTCAGAAAGGCGAGCAAGGCGAGATTTTTCGGGGAGAACGAAGCTGCGAGTGTCTTGAACATCGATGATTTCCGGCCAGCCTCGGTTAGCAGCGCGGAACGTGCGAGCTAGAACGCCAAGCCCATGCATCATAAGGCTTTTCGTTGCCTTGATTCAAGCTGGAGGCGGAGGTCGACCTGGAGGCAGAGGAGGTTGAGGAGGCAAAGGAAGTGGAGGAGGAAGGCTAGCGCTAACGGCGCCGCGAGCGGGACGCGCTGTGCACCGCCGGGTTATGTCATGGCTGCTGAAGAAAAAGCTTATGGCGTGGCGAGGCTATAGATTCAGCAGCTTTTTTGCATTGCCGGAAAGAATCAGCTGCTTTTCTTTTTCGGAAAGCTGGGCGTTGCGCACGATTTGCAGGTTCAGGGCGGCTTCTCCGTCGGTTCCGAGCAGCAGGCGTTCCGCGCCGAAACTTCGGACGAAGGACTCGATGGAACGCTCGCCCCCATAGACGCACGATCCGGTGTCGCAGAGGATGTTGCTTCGCCGGCGCAATATTTGCGCGCCGTGGTCGCGGTCTTCCGAAGACGTGAAGGTATCGAGAGCCACGAATGTCATATCGGGGAATTCTTCCGCCACGGCTTCCAATCGCCACAACGATTCGGCTTCCTTTTGGCGGCCATGGATAAAAGGAATCAGCTTCAGTTCCCGGGCCTGCCGCAGCAGGGGGCGCATAAATGGGTGGTCTGCCGGAAATCCGCAGGCACCGTGGTGCCAGATGACTCCTCGAAACTTCAGGTCTTTTGCCATGCGTTCGAGTTCACGGAGAGAAGCTTCTCCGTCGGATAGCTGCACCGTTCCGAGCGCGGCGGGCAAGCGGTCCGGATGCTTTGCGACGCAGGCGGCAACGAGGTCATTCACCTTGCGGGTGCTCACTATGCCTTCCGGTCTTCCGTATATGAAACCCGCCGACAACGCGGCCTGGTCGATGCCGTTGCGATCCATGTAGGCCACGCGCCGGGCGTAGTCTTTGGCGATGGTATCTTCGGCAGAACCGAAATCGGAAAAATTTTGCTCGGGGGGATCGAAATGCTGGTGAATGTCAAACAATTCCTGTTGCTCCTCCCTGAATTCCGCCTGGGGCGATTTACTCGGCTCTGCCGGTTCGAATCATCTTCCATCCTTCTTTCAGGCGCTTGTCTACATCGGCCTTGGTGTTTGCGGTGATGCCGCAGGGGACGTTGTGGCGCTTGCATGCTGCGAGGATCGTCTGAAAAGCTTCTTCTACGTCCGCCGAATTTTGCGCTACGCCGAGGTATTGGTGCAAATCGCCTCCCGCGCCTACGAAGATCGCGCCTACGCCCGGCACGGACGCGATTTCGTCGACGTTCTTCAGGCCTTCGGCGGTTTCGATCATGGGGATGGCTAGCAGATCGCCCTGCGGATTTAGCGGCCAGAGGTCGGCGTGCCGCTCGTACTCAGCCTGGGAGATGCCCCACGCGAATACCGCATTCCCGGGAGAGAACCCGCGCAGGCCGGGCGGTTGCGGGTACTCAGACTTTTTCGACTGCGGGTAGCGCATGAACTGAACGAGACGGGTCATTTGCTCCTTGTTGTCCACGCCGTTGAAGATGATGCCCATCAGGCCCATGTCGAGGGCTTGTTTGACGATCCAGTCGTTGCTGTCGAGGTCGCGGCCATAGGGCGGGAAGCGCGCGAAGAGCGCTACCTTCACCTGCGCGTTGCCCTTCTTGAGCACTGCGGCCTTGTCGACCATTGCCGCTATGCAATAGGCGAGGCCATCTAGATTGAGCGGCCCGTGCTCCATGTCGACGTAGGCATAATCGAAATCCACGCGGGCGAGCGAGTGGCAATTCTGCAGGGACATATCGTCGGTTTGAATGCCTATGATCGGCTGCCCCTGCGCGAGCTTCTCGACCGCTGGATTCAGGTGCAGAGGCGCTTGCTGGGCTAGCACTACGCTGGCGGGCGCAGCTAGTGCGGCAATTACTGCGATCGTCGCGATCGCCGATGACATCACACGGCGACCCCAGAACCGCGAGGTAATGCGTTGCAGCTGCAGCGAGCTCATGAGCAGAGCCTCCTTGGGCGTAAACCAGAGTTTCACGACGATGTAGCTGCGTCGCTTATCTCAGCCGGGCGGCGGGAGCCTTACGCCAAGGACGTCGCGCAGATAGTTGATGTTGTGCGCTATGTAATCGTCGATGGCGACATCGATGTTTCCGCCGATGGCGTCGAAGCCGTCGTCACCCTTTCTTGGGCCGTCGAGGTCGAAAACCACCCAGCCTTTGAAGTGGCGGTCGCGCAGGAGCTTGAACACGGCCGGGAAATCTACGCCGCCTCCGCCCAGATTGTGATAAACGCTGGCTACCTTGTTGTGTTCCTCCTCGCTTGACGTCGCGGTATTGCCGCGATATTTGGCGTAGGTGTCCTTCAGATGGACCTCGACGATTCGCGGGAAATAATCGTTGATGATTTGCACCGGATCGCCGCCGCCCAGGACCAGGTGCCCGGTGTCCGGCGTCATCCAGACATAGTGCGGATCGGCGAGATCCATGACCCGGCGCATTTCTTTTTCGCGCTCCATGGGCCCCCATATATGAGGATGCGGCGCCAGGCGGACTCCCATGGCGAGGGTTTGCCGGCCGATCTCGTTGAGGGTGTCGGCGAGCCGCTTGAGCTGATCGTCGCTCGGGCCGCCGTGCGGACGCCGGCCCATGTTGACCTTCCAATGGTCGCAGCCGAGCGGCTGGAGAAAATCGCGCGCGAACGCCACATGATCGGCGATGGTTTTGGGAATCTGGTCGGGATCGATGAAATTTGTCGACTGGGTTCTTCCTCCGTTGGAGCAGTCGATGAAGGTGAGGCCCGCGTCATCGAAGATCTTCTTAAGTGCCAGCGGATTGCTGCGGTAATTCTCGATGGCGTTCGGGTATGGCTCGATGCCCTGCAGTCCGAGGGCGGAGATTCTGTTGACCGCCCACGCGATGTCATGCTGCGGCGTCCACAGGGAACTGGTGCTGCCGAAAAGAATATCGGGATTGACGGGGTCGAGCGGCTGGTGCGCAATCGCGGCACACGCCGAGCGTGGCGTCATGAGGTTGGCAGCCGCCGTGATGCCCGAAAACGCCAGGGCGGAGGAGAGAAATTCCCGCCGCTTGAGTCCGCGTTCAGTAACTTTCACAGGCATAGGCACCTCCGGATATCTTTGCCGCGTCTCGCTCGGCCTGCGCTTCGGTCAGTCAGAAACACGCTGTCAATCCATATCTTGTAAACATACCGAAAGGGAAATGTGCGGGCCGGTCAGGGCCTTTGACTGGCGCATCGTACGCTTCTCGCTGCCCTCCGCGCAACGAATGTTCGCCCATTGCCCGAAAAGGTCATGCAGGCAAGGAACTGGCTGTTGGCTTGCACACGAAGGCAATCGGGTATAAGTTGCCCTCGAACGGTAGATCAAAACGAAAAGTTCGGCGCAATCGGTGAAGGTGACTTGATGAGGAAATCGAAAGCAGCAGCTCCCAGGCTTATGGCGATCGCCTGGCTTATTTTTGGCTTTGTTCTCTTTGCTGCGATTGTGCGGATGGAGGCGGCGCCGCGGGGCGGCGGCGCAGCGGCCCAGGCCGAGGCGAATCGCGTGCCGGTGAACGCCGATGATATCGGCGGCGTGGTGACCAGTGCGAAGGGGCCGGAAGCCGACGTGTGGGTGATTGCGGAAACCACGGATTTCCCGGTGAAGTTTCGCAAGATCGTGGTCACCGATGATCGGGGGCGCTATCTGCTCCCCGAACTGCGCAACGCGAATTACAAGGTTTGGGTGCGGGGGTATGGCTTGGTGGATTCGGCGCCGGTGACTGCCACACCGGGGAAAACGCTGGCGCTGACCGCCGTGATCGCTCCCGATGTGCGCGCGGCGGCGCAGTATTATCCCGCTAACTACTGGTATTCGTTGGTGAAGATTCCGCCGAAAAGCGCCTTTCCGATGAAAATCCCTCCGCCTCCATCCGAAGACGGGCCGGAGCGCTTTATCGATTGCCGGGGAGGCGACCCTAATTGCCTCGCCCTGTCCAACTCGGGCAAGATTCCCAGCCCGCCTCACGTTAGCCCGGCAGGCCTCAGCATCGAGGACGTGCGCAATGGCCTGGAGGTATCGAACCAGGGGGAGTATATCTTCAACATCAAGCGCGGTTGCGAAGACTGCCATCAGATGGGCAACAAGGTGACGCGCGAGATTAACAAGAATGTAGGCGCCTTCGCCAACAGCTCTATGGCTTGGGAACGCATGCTGAAATCCGGGCAGGTGGGCGGAGAGATGCTGGCGGATGTGGATACGCGCTTCGGGCACGAACGCGGACTGGCGCTGTTCGCGGATTGGTCGGACCGGATTGCGGCGGGCGAGGTCCCGGTGGCGCCGCCGCGGCCGCAGGGTCTCGAGCGCAACGTCGTGCTTTCGATCTGGAGCTATGCGTCGGACCGGGCTTTCATCCACGACGTGGCCTCCGGCAATTCCTACTATCCCACCGCGAACGCCTACGGGCGCATCTACGGCGCGGACACGGCCTCAGGGCTGATGGAGTGGGTCGATCCGGTGGAGTACACCAAGGGCACTATGACGCCGCCCGGTTCAGAGGCCCCCGCCAGCGCACGGCCGGGGCCGACGCTCTACAACG
>Ga0302324_100013069_pt1 | contig 16870 bp, 11 predicted proteins | sample Palsa_T0_1_FD_201949 | JGI IMG/M metagenome (GOLD analysis project Ga0302324, IMG submission 201949) | Peat permafrost microbial communities from Stordalen Mire near Abisko, Sweden - Palsa_T0_1 | ecosystem: Environmental > Terrestrial > Soil > Palsa > Peat permafrost | place: Sweden: Abisko...
CTGGGTGTTCCGGTAGGACCGATTTCTCAGGAGAAACCCAGGTCTCAACAGCGAGACCTGGGCCACCCACTCAAAGTCTGGAGGTTGCAGCGTGTTTTTCGACAGAGCGTACCCGGATTTCCTACTTTGCGCTGCTAGCGACGTCCACTTGTGCGGCTCTCCGTAGAGAGAGCCGCATGCAGATCCTCAACGCGACGGGTCTCCACAGGAAATCCGGGGGAGCGCAGCGGAAGGGCCTGCGATTCTTTTCCCCGGAACTTTCGCTGGCAAGGTGGCGGGGAGAAAGCCGAAAAGCGCGCCTACTCTTTCGTTTTAAGCAGGTGGGCGTTGTCGTGGAGAAATTTTTCTATGTCGTCCTTCATGCCGAGCACTTTGGTCCATTGCTCTTTGTAAAGTGTCACCGGGAACCGGCCTACGCCGTACAGCGATAGCGCCCCCTTTTCGCTCACTTTTAAACTCAGCCCACGCACACTCTTGGTTTTGAGTTGATCGTTTTCCGCACGCAACCTCTCCAGTTCCGCTTTTAAATCATCGTCAGACATGATGCACGCTCCTGATCTGAAATCAGTCTAGCCTAATTAGACGCGGCATAATACGGGCCGGGGGATTTACCATTCCGTATGCCTCGTTGCGACACGCTTATCCGGAATGCGCGCGTACTAGATGGGAGCGGAGCTGATTCTCAGACCGCAGATGTCGCTGTCGATGCCGGCGTCGTCTGCGCCATCGGGCAACTTTCCCGTTACACGGCCAAACAAGTCATCGAGGCAGACAGACGGGTGCTTGCGCCCGGCTTCATCGATGTCCATACGCATGACGACACTACCGTGATCCGCAATCCCCAGATGATGGCGAAGCTGTCACAGGGTGTCACCAGCGTGATTGTCGGCAACTGCGGTATCTCTGCAGCGCCGGTACGGTTGACCGGAGCGCCTCCCGACCCAATGAACCTCCTGGGAGAAGCCGACGCTTTCCGTTATCCCACTTTCGCCGCGTACGCAGCGGCCGTGGATGCAGCCCAGCCGGCAGTGAACGTGGCTGCCCTGGTCGGCCACACAGCTCTGCGCAATAACCATATGGACCGGCTCGACCGCGCTGCCACCGCGGATGAGGTCCGGGCTATGCGCGCGCAACTGACCGAGGCTCTCGACCACGGAGCATTGGGCTTGAGCACAGGGTTGGCGTATTCCTCCGCCCGCTCCGCTCCCGCAGAAGAAGTCCTGTCGCTGGCTGAGCCGCTTGCGGCCGCCGGCGCCATCTATGCATCGCACATGCGTACCGAGGCCGATGAGATTCTTTCCGCCATGCAAGAAGCTTTCTCCACCGGCCGGAACAGCGGCGTGCCGGTTGTCATTTCCCACCTGAAATGCGCCGGCATCGCCAATTGGGGCCGTAGTGAAGAGGTCCTGCACGCGTTAGACGCTGCACGAGCCGAGCAACCGGTGCAGTGCGACTGCTATCCCTATACAGCGTCTTCCAGCACCCTCGATCTCCGCCAGGTAGATGGCCGCGTGCGCATCATCATTACGTGGTCCACGCCTCATCCCGAAGTAGCCGGCCAGACTCTGGAGCAAATCGCTTCTGCCTGGGGCACAAAGCAGGTGGAAGCAGCTGCTCGCTTGCGGCCCGCAGGAGCCATTTACCACAATATGTCTGAAGAGGACGTTCGCCGCATTCTGCAACATCCGGCAACCATGATCGGATCGGACGGTTTGCCAAACGACCCCAGGCCGCACCCTCGCCTCTGGGGAACCTTCCCCCGGGTGCTGGGGCATTATTGCCGGGACCAAGGCATTTTCTCGTTGGCGCAGGCAATTCACAAAATGACCGGCCTGCCGGCGCAGCGCTTCGGATTGGCGGGACGAGGACGAATCAGCGAAGGCGCTCACGCCGACCTGGTGCTGTTCGATCCGGAAACTATCAGGGATACGGCTACCTTTAGCGACCCCATCTGCCACGCGGAAGGAATCGCTGCGGTATGGGTCAACGGCGTCCTGGCGTACAAAGATCGGGATGCCACGGGACAACGAAGCGGCCGGTTTCTACCCCGCGACGTGAGCGCCTCTTGACCCCGGTGCTCGACACCCACGGCCTCTTTCTGTTGATCGCTGCCGCCAGTGCAGTGATCGGGCTGGTCCTGCTCATTGCGGTAGGCAAGCTGAACCCTTTCCTTTCCCTGGTTCTGGTTTCGCTCGCTTTGGCGGCCGCGACCGGAATGCCTTTGGGGAGCATCGTCTCCTCTTTCGAAACGGGCACCGGCAACACGCTCGGCCATATCGCAATCGTGGTTGGCCTGGGCACCATGCTGGGCAAGATGATGGCAGAATCCAGGGCGTCGGACCGCATCGCGGAAACCCTGATTCAGCTTTTCGGCGAAAAGCGCGTGCCCTGGTCCATGATGTGCGCAGGCTTAGTGGTCGGTCTGCCGGTCTTCTTTGAGGTCGGCTTCGTGCTGCTTGTTCCCATCGCTTTTACCGTGGCCCGGCGAACGCGCACGTCGCTGATTTTGGTGGGCCTCCCGATGGTGGCGGGCCTCTCCGTGGTTCACGGCCTGGTTCCTCCGCATCCTGCAGCCATGCTGGCGGTTACCATTTTTCACGCCGACGTGGGACGGACGATTTTATATGCGCTGTTGATTGGCATTCCCTCCGCAATCATTGCCGGCCCGATATACGCCCGCTTCATCGCTCCCAGGATCGTGCTCGATCCTCATAACCCGATGGCGGAAGAGTTTGCCGAGCAGCAGCTTGACCGCCCTTTGCCTGGCTTTACCATCTCCATGGCCACCATTTTGCTGCCGGTTCTGCTGATGCTGCTGGGTAGCTGGGCCGGCGTGCTGACCACGCCCGGAAGCCGCGCAAACAAGGCGCTGCTTTTTGTGGGCAGCGCAGATATCGCATTGATGGTTGCCGTCTTGATAAGCTTTGTCACCCTGGGCATCATGCGTGGTTTCAGCCGGGAAACGATCTTGCGATTCACCAATGAATGCCTGGCGCCGACTGCCATCATTACCCTGTTGATCGGCGCGGGCGGCGGGTTCGGTCGAATCCTTCAGGATAGCGGTGTGTCGCAGGCGATTGTCTCCGTCGCCCTGCATGCTCATGTCTCGCTGCTGCTGCTAGGCTGGCTGGTTGCCGCTCTGATTCGGTTGGCCACCGGGTCCGCCACGGTGGCCTTGACGACTGCGGCTGGTATTGTTGCTCCCATCCTGGCCCACACCCCGAGCGTGCGTCCCGAGTTATTGGCCATTGCCACCGGCGCGGGCTCGCTCATCTTCTCTCATGTGAACGATGGAGGGTTTTGGCTGGTGAAAGAGTACTTCAACATGAGTGTGATCGATACCATGAAGACCTGGTCTGTCAGCGAGACCCTGATTTCGATCATCGCTTTACTGTTGACGCTGGGGCTGGCGACGGTTATCTAAAATTGTCACTTCCCTGGTAGCGAAACTGACAGAGAAGCGCTATAGGTCACTGTTGTTTTCCTTGGCGGGGTTGGAAACGCCGCGGAAAAGTAATGGAAGGCTCGGATAGCGAACGGATTTTTCGACGACACGTGGGTTAGCAGGAAATTGTCTATACTTGCCAGCACGGATGAAATGTCAAATCGCTAAATCTCTGACTCCGCAATTTACGTGCGAATGCTTACGGCCTTTGTCGCGATGTCCCGCAGCTCGCAGCCTGCATCTGTTTCTCCTGTTCACTCTATTGTGCGCCTGCTCCTGGCCTCAATCGCTTGCGATCAAGCGCGTGACAGTGATTGACGCTACTGGCCGCGGCCCCGAGCCTAACATGACGGCCATCGTTGATGGCGATCGCATCGTTGCAGTTGGTCCATGGAGAAAGACACATATCCCAAGAAAAGCCGTTGTCGTCGACGGCGCAGGCAAGTTTCTCATCCCTGGCTTGTGGGATATGCATGTCCACGGCGCGTCAGACGCCCGCGCTCCCTGGAGCCACCTTCTTTTTCTGGCTAACGGAGTTGTGGGCGTCCGTGACATGTCAGGTCCGCCTGACGCCCATGTGTGGCGCGCTACGCAGGCTTCCAACGAAGATCCATCGCCAACCGTCTACCTCGGCAGTCCCATCATCGATGGTCCAAATCCCGTCTGGCCCGAATCCATTGTTGTCACCGATGAAGCGCAAGGGCGCGAAGTAGTGAAACAACAGCGGGAGCGTGGCGCAGACTTCATCAAGGTCTATAGCAGGTTATCCCGGAGCGCCTACTTCGCGATCGCCGACGAGGCCAACAAGTGTGGTATTCCATTCGAAGGGCATGTTCCGGAATCGGTGACCGCGGCAGAAGCATCCGACGCCGGCCAGAAAAGCATTGAGCACCTGACAGGCGTAGCTGACGGCTGCTCAAGAGAAGAAGAATCGATCCTTTCTGAGTTGCAGCGACAAGAAGCGTTGTTCCGGGCGCCGCGCGCGACCATGGCGCAAAAGATAGACTCAGGGAAAAGCATCATTCGCCTCAACATGCGCGTCGTTGAAACTTTTGACGAAGCCACCGCGCAGTCCTTGTTTGCGCTGTTCCTGAAGAATAGAACCTGGCAATGTCCCACCCTCACTTTGCTGCGAGCGCAGATCGACGATCCGCTGCTCGCGAATGACCCACGTTTGAAATATTTGAGCAGAGAGGTGCGAGCGAAATGGGATGCCGGTTATTACAAGAACGTTCCTCCCGAGCCTCGAGCCGCAATTGTCAAATTGAGTAGGCTTCAATTTAACGAATCCGTGAGGCTTGTAGGGCTCATGTACCGGGCGGGGGTCCCCCTCCTCGCCGGCACTGACGCCATGAATCCGCAGTGCTTCCCCGGCTTTGGCATCCATGATGAGCTCGCGCTGCTGGTCGATGCTGGATTATCTCCGCTTGCCGCACTCCAAGCCGCCACTCGAAATGCCGCTGAGTTTATGGGGCAACTTGGCCGTCGCGGAACCATTGAGGTTGGCAAGACTGCCGATCTTGTTTTACTCGACAAGGACCCGCTCGCCGACATTCATAACACGCGTTCGATTCAAGCGGTTGTGCTCAGGGGCAAGCTTTACCAACGCGCAGCGCTTGATGCGATGCTGGCGAAGGCGCAGACGCTAGCGAGAAGTCAGGATGCCGGCGCCTCCGGGCAATGAATTGAATGCTGTCTTCCCTGAACAGAAGGTTGAAATTACATCGAGTATGCGTTCGGGTCCGGGACAAGTCGGTTAGTCCAATGCCACATTTGATTGTCGGTTTCCGCATAATCGCCGAGTTACTCATTGAAGACCAGAAGTGCACGAAAGAGACGCGCCCAGCCGTAGATCGGAGCGAATCTACAGCCAATCCTCAAGTTATCCTCCGCAATAGCTCACGAGTGGCGCCTGAAAACGCAGCGAAATTGACAGCGAAAACACCCTGGTTTATCGTCACTCAAGAGTTCCGCATTGGTGGCACACGTTTCCATCCCGGCTGTTTCGCCCGCCAAACAAGCCTCCCGGGCTTGTTGTTGACTCGACGGCACTTCGCGCTCGAATAATCTCTGAAGCCAGAATTTCTCTCCGCGACGAAGCAGGCGCGACTGATGATAACCAGACGACAGCTTATTCAAAATTCAGTTTTCATGGCGGCCGGCTGTCGCTTAGCTCGTGGCTGGGCGCCAGCAACCAACGACATACGTTTGGGAGCGCAAACGAATGCGTGGCCAATCGGCCGTCTCGATACTTTCCTGGGCGTGCTGGACCAGATCAAGCAGCTTGGTTATGCCGGCTTCGAGACCGGGTTCTTGAATTTGCGGCCTTACTTCAACTCACCCGAGCCGGCTCGCTACAGCATCGCCGGCAGCGGCCTCACCTTTTTTGGCATCCATCTATTTCTTCCTCCTGAGCGCTGGGATCCCGCCACGCACCTGCCGCCTGTACCGCTGTATCAAGAGGTGGCCCGTGGCGGGGCTGCGCTGGGGGCGCAACGTCTCATTTTCAGTGGCGCACCTGCGTCCAGCACGGACGATTTGAAACGAAAGATCGCCGGCTTGAACATCGCCGGCGCATTCAGCAAGAGTGCCGGACTGCCGCTCGCCTATCACAACCACTGGTGGGAATTTCAATCGAAAGTGGGGGAGATCGAAGCACTTTACGCAGAGACTGATCCCGGGCTGGTATCGTTCCTGCTCGACGCGGGACATGCCTATCGTGGGGGAGCCGACGTGCCCGCCTTCCTGCGCCAACACCATCAACGCATCGTCGCGCTGCACCTGCGCGACTACCAAAATGGCCAGCAGGTCCCCTTGGGAAGCGGCACCTTTCCCCTTGCCGAGGTCGCCGCAACGTTGGCGCATCTAAAATGGAAGGGCTGGGTACTTAACGAAGAAGAGCGGGAAGATGGCTCAAAGCTTGGCCTGAAGGTCATGGAGCCGTCATTCCAGGCCCTGCGGAAGGCGTTTCCACAATGAATCGACGAGGTTTTCTTTACGGCAGCGCCGCCAGTGCTGCAGCCATGAGCGCCCGATCCTACGGCCGTATCCTCGGAGCCAATGACCGCGTCGGCATCGGAGTCATCGGACTGGGCAGGCGCGGCACCATTGTGAGCGCCGCCCTGCTCGAGAACAAGCGCGCTCACATCGTTGCCGTGTGCGATATCTACGATGCGCAGACGACAGCGTTTCTTTCCCGCCTGCCGAAGGACCAACCACCGCCGCATACCTCGGTCGCCTACCAGGAGCTGCTCGCGCTCCCGGATGTAGACGCGGTGCTGATCTCCACCCCGGATCACTTGCATGTGACGATGGCTACGGCGGCCCTTCAGGCGGGCAAGCATGTTTATCTCGAAAAGCCGACGCTTCACCGGTGGGAGGACCGGGCCGTGTTGACTGCGGCTGCGGAAAAATACAAACAGGTTCTGCAGTGCGGCATGCAGCAGCGCAGCGGGAAGCACTACCTGGAGGCGAAGCAATCGATCTTCGCCGAGAAGAAACTCGGCCACGTAATTTTCGCCCGAGCGGTGTGGCACAACTTTCCCTGGCAGCAGCGATTCGTCCCTGATACGCCCAAGCCGCCTGGCCTAGATTGGCAGCTCTTTCTCGGCCCCGCGCCGCAGGTTCCCTATGAGACCGTCCGCTACAGTTCGTGGCGTTATTTTCCAGACTATGGCGCCGGCTTGCTGGCAGACATCCTGACCCACTGGGTCGATGTGGCGCAATGGATGCTCGATGATCCAGAGCCGCGAACGGCAACGGCGCTCGGCGGCATCTATCAACTCCATGACCAGAGAAAAAACCCGGATACCGTCAGCGCGATCGTGCAATACCGGGGTTGGAACCTAAACTTCGAATCCTCCGTGCTTTCCATTCGCAATGAACGCCCTTCGGTGTTCTTCGAGGGGACTGAAGGCACGCTCGACCTCTCTCGCGATGGCTATACCTTTACCCCGAATGATGGCCACGCCACTGAGATATCTTCAACAGAGAGCCTGGAACGGGCGCACACGGGGAACTTTATCGATGCCATCGTTTCCGGGGCGAAGGTGAATGCACCGCTCAAGGCGGGGCTCGAAGCGTCGCTGCCGGTACAAATGGCGCTCAGCTCTTACTGGTCGCAAAAGACGGTGTCGCAAGCGCAATTGATGTAGTCGAGGAGAACCCGCTATGGAAATGTTCTGGTTCATTCCAACTACCGGAGACGGCCGCTACCTGGGCTCCAGCCATGGCTCGCGTCTCACCGATTACACTTACCTGCGGCAGATAGCGCAGGCCGTGGATGAGCTGGGTTTTGGTGCGGTTTTGTTGCCCACGGGAAATTCTTGCGAAGATGCCTGGGTAGTCGCCTCCACGCTGATGCCGAGCACCAAGCGGCTCAAGTTTCTGGTTGCGGTGCGGCCCGGAGTTATGTCGCCTACTCTGGCAGCGCGCATGACAGCGACCTTCGACCGGCTTTCGCAGGGCAGAGTGCTCATCAACGTGGTCACCGGGGGTGATCCAAACGAGGCAGCCGCGGACGGAGTGTTCCTATCGCACGATGAGCGCTACGAGGTAACCGGCGAATTCCTGACCATCTGGCGCAGCATCCTGGCAGGGGAGACCCGTTCCTTTCAGGGCAAGCATCTGCGGGTAGAAAACGCGCGCGTCTATTACCCGGCCACGCAGCATCCTCATCCGCCGCTTTATCTCGGAGGGTCTTCAGATGCGGCGATGCAGATCGCCGCTGATCACGTGGATGTCTACCTTACGTGGGGCGAGCCCCCAGCACTGGTTGCGGAAAAGATCGCGCGCATGCGCCACCTGGCAGAGGCTGCGGGCAAAAAAATGCGCTTCGGCATTCGTCTGCACGTGATCGTGCGGGAGACCAATGACGAAGCATGGCAGGCAGCGAACGATCTTATCCGCTACATTGATCGCGATGTGGTGTCCAAGGCGCAGCAGGGTTTGTCGAAGTTCGATTCAGAGGGTCAGAAGCGCATGGCCTCGTTAGTGCATAGCAACCCAGGCAACCTGGAAATCAGCCCCAACCTGTGGGCGGGTATTGGGCTGGTGCGCAGCGGAGCGGGTACCGCTCTGGTCGGCGATCCATCCACGGTTGCCCAGCGCATGTTGGAGTATGCCGACCTGGGCATAGATACATTCATCCTTTCCGGATACCCGCATCTTGAGGAAGCCTATCGGGTGGCGGAGCTGCTGTTTCCTCTTCTGCCTCTCACCCCGACGGAAGCGAAGGATGGCCGGGCCCCTGCGGCAGAGAATTTCGTGGGTAATGAATTCCGCCCCATCAAGTAGCGCGGCGGTGTCCAGGCGCCGCTGGCTGGTGCTTTGGCTGCTGCTCCTCATCACCATCATCAACTTCATCGATCGCCAGACGGTGTCAGTGCTGGCGCCGGTCATTCGCGCTTCCCTCCACCTCTCGAACGCGCAGTATGGAAGAATCGTCGCCGCGTTTCAGTTCGGCATGATGAGCGGCGAGTTCCCCATGGGCTGGCTCATGGACCGATGGGGCGTGCGCTTTGGCTTGCTGGGTGCGGTGCTTTGGTGGTCGGCCGCAACCGGTACGCAAACGCTGACCAAGTCCGGCGTGCAGCTCGGCTTGACCCGATTCTGGATGGGCACCGGGGAATGCGGTAACTACTCCGGCGGCCTGAAGGCGATCTTCGCAGCGTTTGCTCCGGGTGAGCGAACACTGGCTATCGGTATTTTCAACAGTGGAAGCATGATTGGCTCAACACTTGCTCCTCCGCTCATCGTGTTTCTGGCCCAGCGTTACAGCTTCCGCGCCGCATTTCTGGTTCCAGCGCTTCTGGGCGTGCTGTGGGCGCCGTTTTGGTTCTTTCTGTATCGCGATCCCGCCAACAGGGCACGAGAAGCCGCAGGCACTGTATCCCTCAAGGCGTTGTTGAGCCAATCCTCTGCGTGGGCGGTGATGCTGTGCCGTTTCTTTATCGGCCCCGTGATGCAGTTCTACTGGTACTGGATCCCCAGTTATCTTTACGGCGTTCGCCATTTGTCGCTTACGCAGATTGGACTGGTAGGCTGGCTTCCCTTCTTTCTTGGAGATGCGGGGGGTGTCGCCGGAGGATGGGTTGCCGGCCTGCTACATAAGCGCGGCGTTCGCACGCTGAATGTTCGCCGCATCACCATGTATAGCAGCAGCTTGCTTTGCATGGCCAGTCTTGCGGTTCCCTATGTCGCGAGTGTGCGGGTCGCATTCCTGCTCATTGGCATCGCGGTGATGGCAGATAACTTTCTTTCCGCCAATATGTTTGGGGCAGTCACCGATCTTTTTCCTGAACAAACGGTCGGGCGGGCGACCGGTCTGACCGGTGTAGCAGGAGGATTGAGCGGATTACTCTTTCCCCTGTTGACGGGAATCATTGTGGACTATCACTCCTATGCTCCCGTATTTCTCATGATTGCGTTTATGCCTTTGATCGGCACGATCCTCTTGTTCAGTGTAGGAAAAAAGTACCGCACTCTTTAGCCACCGCCGGCGCGGACGAATAATAAGTGGGTGGCCCAGGTCTCGCTTTTGAGACCTGGGTTTTCCGGCCAGGACCAGTTTGCGATGAGAAACCCAGGTCTCAAAAGCGAGACCTGGGCCACCCACTTATATTGACGGGACCCGGTTCGGTCATGTTTGCGCCGCAATATGGCTGGTGTTATAGTCGTTTTGATATGTTTCCCGCCTGCAGCATTCTTGTTTGTTGTTGTCGCTAAAGCCGCTTCGCTACCTCTGCGCAAATTCAGGAAAAAGTAAAAATCCCTTTCGATGGGATCATTTCGCCCCATTTTCCTAGGCGCAATCAAGCTGACTACTTAGAGAGAGAGGAACGAATGACGTACACTTTCCGCACGATATTGCTGGCCGCCCTGTTGCCTGGTACTGTTGGACGACTGTCAGCCCAGGCCACTGGCAGCATTCGCGGTACGGTGGTCGATACTAGCCAGGCCATCATCAACAGCGCCGCAGTGGTCGCAACCAACTCCGCGACTGGAGTTAGCCGCAGCGAAGCATCCAACCAGGATGGCATCTTCGTCTTTCCAGACTTACCCATCGGTACCTATCAACTGCAGATACGCAAGACCGGCTTTCAGACACAAAAACGTGACGGAATTGTCTTGCTCACCGGGCAAACGCTCGACCTGCAAATTTCGCTCGCCGTTGGATCTGAAACACAGTCCGTCGAAGTTACCAGCGCGGCCCCTCTGATCCAGACCGCTTCCTCCAGCATTCAAACTTCGGTCGATCAGAAACAGATGCAGGACCTGCCCCTGAATGGCCGCAATCCTCTCCAATTAACGACCCTAACGCCGGGCACTGCGCTCACCAGCACCGGAACCGAATCTGGGCAGCAGGATAACGTCGGTCTTACCGTGAATGGTTTGCGGGCTACGCAAAATAATTTCCAACTGGACGGAGCCATTTACAACGACCGGTTCTTCGACTCTGTGCCCATTTTGCCCAATCCGGATGCGCTCCAGGAATTCACCGTGCAGTCTTCCAACTACAGCTCAGAGTACGCCGGCGCAGGCGCCCTGGTGCAGCTTTCCACGCGTTCCGGTACCAACGACCTGCATGGTTCGGCTTATGAGTTTTTGCGCAACACGGTGCTCGACGCCAAAAACTACTTTCAGCAGACGGCGCCGCCCTTCAAGCTCAACCAGTTTGGCGGAACGGCCGGCGGCCCAATCATCAAAGACCGCACCTTTTTCTTTTTTGCCGCCGAGGATCTGCAGCAGCGATCCTCGCCCAACCCCATCTCCATTCAGGTACCGACCGCAGCGGAGTTGAACGGGAACTTCTCCGCCCTGCTGGCAAAGGGCATCGCTCTGTATAACCCGGCCACGGGAGCTCCCTATCCCGGCAACATCATCAACACCGCGATGGATCCGCTCTCTCAAAAGCTGGCCCAGAAGTACCTGGTACCGCTGGCAGCGAACCCGGCGACGGGGATCTTTAACTCGACCTCCAATCAGAACATCGACAGCACACAATACCTGGCCAAGATTGACCACACTGTCTACAGCAACAATCACCTCAGTGGACGCTACTTCTACAACCAGGACAATTTCCAAAGACCGTTCACTGCTCCCACCGGGTTTTATGCCGAAAATCTATTCCGCAATCAATCTGTGATTATTACGGATACACAAATATTCAGCCCCACGTTCACTGCCACCTTTTCGGCCAGCGCCGGTCGCTTTGCACGCACACAGATTCCTGAAGCGCCAGGGCTGCAGTCGCTGCAGGACCTGGGCCAGGCAGTCCCCCTGGGCTCTCCCGGTGAGAGCATTTTCCCGGGGATCCGCGCCAACATCTCAGGGTTCGTGGATATCTTCTCTGGCGGAGCGCTGACCCAGGATTCGACCTCGTTCGACTACAAAGGCTCCGCAGTGAAAGTTTTGAGTGCGCACACCGTCAGCGTTGGCGGCGAGTTCGAGCGCGACCGCATCGATGCAGACGATTTTTCCTACACTCCCGGCGACAATACATTTAACGGCGAACGCACAGCTGCGCCCACCGGCGCTACGCTCCCGACAGGAACCACCAAGAGCGGTTCCGCCCTGGCCGATTTTTATCTCGGCCTCGACTCGCAGTTCTACCAGGACAATGGCCGCAAGTTTTATCTCCGGGTGAATCGGCCGTCCCTCTATGTGCAGGACGACTGGAAAATAACTCGCCGACTTACGCTCAATCTTGGCGTGCGCTGGGATCCCTGGCTTCCGCCCAACGATCTGAACGGCACCCTGGTTGCGTTCAAGCAGGGGGTGCAATCGTCGATCGCGCCGGGTGCGCCCGTGGGCCTGCTGTTTCATGGCGACCCTGGCATTCAGTCTTCTGTCTTCCAGAAAAACTGGAAAGACTTTGCGCCTCGTGTTGGATTCGCTTACGACGTTGCCGGCCAGGGTAAGACAGTCGTGCGAGCCGCATATGGAATCTTCTACGGATTTCCCGAGGGTCTGCTCTATCAAAGAACGGATGCCATGCAGCCGGTCGACTTATACCTGTCGATTCCTGCGCCACCCGCTTGGGACAACATCTATACAGGTTACCCCGGAGGATCACCGTTCCCTCGGGGTCATATACCCACGAGTGACTTCTCTACGTATAAGTTCCTCACGCCGGTTTCAGGCGGGGTGCTCGATCCTGGCTCCAAGGTGAACTATACCCAGAATTACAACCTCACAGTGGAGCAGCAACTCGGCAGCAAAATGGCTTTCTCCCTCGCCTACGTGGGCAACCGCAGTGAACACATCATGGGGTCAAGGCAATTTAATCCGGCAGTCTTTGGTCCTGGAGCCACGGTGGGCAACGAGAATTCCCGCCGCCTTTATAAAGGCCTGGGAGCGGTGGAGCTGGCACAGTCGTATGAGTATGAGGGCTTCAACTCGCTGCAGGCCAACGTGACCCGGCGCGCCAGTAACGGCCTCACGCTGCTCAGCAATATTGTCTGGTCCAAAACCATCGATAACACCTCGAGCGCGACCGAAGGCAACACCGGGCCACCTAATCCCTTTAACCTTGCCAGCGGGCGCGGCCCCTCGGACTTTGACCAGACGATCCGCTATAACGCGTCGGTAAACTACCTCACCCCCCGCGCCAACGTGCAGGGCTGGAAGAGCGCAGTGGTGAACGACTGGCAGATAAACGCGATTGTCAGCCTGCAGACCGGCTTTCCCTTCACGGTATTAAGCGGCACGGACCGCTCGTTATCCGGGATCGGCAATGACTACGCGGACCAGGTGGGCAATCCAGCCCGTCCGGCGGGGGTGAGCAAGATCAAGGAATATTTCAACACCGCAGCTTTCGTTCCGGCGACCATCGGAACCTTTGGCAACATAGGGCGTAACAGTCTTCGCGGCCCGGGCTATGCGGATGTGGATACGTCGATCTTCAAGAACCTGTTTACCGGTGAGCGAGTCAGCGCACAATTCCAGGCCGAGGCGTTCAATACTTTTAACCGGGTAAACTTCGGCAATCCTTCCAATGCCGGCACTGCTCCTGTGGCCACCGTATCCTCGGGAACCTACGGACAGATCACCAGCGCCAATTCTCCGCGGGTCTTTCAATTTGGGCTGAAGCTAATGTTTTAAAGGAGCATTGCGGGCCGGCTTAGCAGCAGGGCTTGCGGAGGCCGGCGCCGTGCTGCCCGGTCCGCCCACTTGCTCCAGCATGGGGAGCCGCTGATCCACTGCCGGCAATGGCGGAAACGGCGCGTGCGGTTCAGCCTGATACCAATACGCCACGGAATAGAAGTTATCCGAGCGATGATTGGCGTTGCCGTGCTCGATGGTCGCCTTGAACGAGGTCTTGAAAACAATCGGCGAATCAAGATGAAAGCGGTACACGCTTGTTCTGCCTCCCGCACGGCTTTTTCCGACGATCGGCGCGCCGTACATCTGATAGGAGAAGGGATGGTCTTTGAATCCCCAGGCGCCTAGAAAATAATCTTCTGCGCCGGTGCCCGCGATGGAAGGCCTGGTTGCTCCGTCCACGAAAAACATATCGTCGCCCTCGCCCCACCAGTCATCCTGGTTCTGCAGGATAGACATGGTCACACCTGCATACTGACCGGTGCCCTTGGCGTCGAGCCACACGTAGTTATCCTGGCCGGTAAGGTTGGCTTTCTTGTTCACCAGCGGCTGGGCATTCGATGTCCACTTGTTTGTCCATCCACGGTTGGGCTGCGCCTGCCGATACTGGGCATGGAAATAGAGCGTGCCCGGTGCAAGGGTGGTTGGCTCGGTTCGGTAATCGATGTTGTAATAGAGCGCCTTGATCGCCAGCTTACCTTCATTGGTCACGGTGATGCGTGCATGCCGTTCAAACGGCATGGGGAAAAAGCAGTTCAAGTCTTTTACGCTTCCTACGGAAAGCATTTCAGATTGCCAGGGGTGGTAGTATCCGAGACCGAGGCCGAAGAAATCGCCGATCGGAGCCTCCACGCTCGGGGTCTCTTCACCGTCCCAGTAAATGCGTAGCACAATGCGTTTCAGATGGTAAGGTTCCGCGCTGGCGATGGTGAACCACAGATGGGAAATGAGACCGGGCCCGTCCGCGTCGAGCAGCGTTAATGTTTCTCCGGGATTTACTTTGCGGCGGTCGGCATTGGCTCCGGTGGGATCCGCGCTCGAGGCCCGATGCATGGTGTAGGTCTGCTGGCTGGTAAGATTCGGTTCCCACGCGGCACTTTGACCGAGCGCCATCAGGCATCCGCTCAGAGCCAGGGGTACGAGCAACATCCATCGGCAAACAGGCAACTTCCTCAGCATCGCTAAGATTATTGCACTGATCTCGGAGTGAAGGTCCAGGGATTGCAGTGTCGATGGACCTGCGGCCCCGCCTAAGAAGAGGACAAATGACGCGGACGAATATTAAGTGGGTGGCCCAGGTCTCGCTTTTGAGACCTGGGTGTTCCGGCTAGGACCCACTGCGAGGAGAAACCCAGGTCTCAAAAGCGAGACCTGGGCCACCCACTCAAAGTCTGGATGTTGCAGTTTGTTTTCGACAGAGCGAAGCGTAGTGGAGGGACCTGCGGTTCTTTTCTCCGTCCCAGGGAGCTCATGCCGCAGGCGAAACAGCAACCACCGCCACGCTGTCGGGGCCTAGCTTGAGGTGCGCTCCGCTTAGGCTTATTGAGCCATCGGAGGCCAGTAATATTTTGCCGCCGCTGCTGCCTAGGTCCACCTCAACCGGAGCTTGCCCCAGGCTGCAGGCGACGCGCAGACCGCCGCGCTCCAATACCAGCCACTGCGCTTCTTCGTCGAATCGCACGTCAACGGCATTGAGGTTCCCATCGGACAATTCGCTCCGCTCCCGGCGCAATTTAATCAGGTCCTTGTGCCACTGCAGCATTGAGGCATGCGGCTCCTCTGCCAGCTCGGCCCAGTTCAACTTCGATCGAAGGAACGTCTGTTCGTCCTGAGGATCTGGAATCTGATCCGGGCTCCATCCAAACGCCTCAAATTCTCTCTTGCGCCCCTCGGAAATCATCCGGCCCAGCTCGGGATCATCGTAGTCGGTGAAATAGAGGAACGGGGCCGAAGTTCCGAACTCCTCACCCTGAAACAGCATGGGCACAAAGGGTGAAGTAAGCACGAGCGCGGCAGCAATCTTGGCGCGGCCCACTCCGGATTCGTGGCTAATACGCTCGCCCTGCGCCCGATTACCGACCTGATCATGGTTCTGCACAAACCCGACAAAACGATGCCCTGACAAACCAACCACTTTGCGGCCGTGGTTTCTTTGCCGGTATTCGGAATAAATGCCGTCGTAAACGAAAACGTTACGCAGAGATTTTGCCAACTGGGCAAGCGTTCCAAAGTCCGCGTAGTATCCCGCACGCTCGCCTGAAATGACAGAGAACAAGGCGTGATGAAAATCGTCACTCCATTGGGCGTCGAGACCGTACCCGCCCGCCTCCTCTGCCTTGACGATCCTGGGATCATTTAGATCACTCTCGGCAATCAGGGAGAGCTGCCTTCCCACCACGGCTTCGAGCTTGTCTACCTCACCCGTCAACTGCTCCAGAAAATGAATGGCGGAACGGTCGACGAAGGCATGCACTGCATCCAGGCGCAACGCATCCATGTGGTAGTCGCGCAACCACATCAATGCATTGTCGATCATGTAGCGGCGAACCTCCGCCGATCCTGCTTCTTCGAAATTGACTGCGTCGCCCCAGGGCGTGTGGTGACTGGAGGTGAAATAGGGACCGAATTTTCCCAGATAGTTGCCCACCGGACCAAGGTGGTTGTACACCACGTCCAGCACCACCGCGAGCCCTTTAGCGTGGCACGCGTTTACGAAATGCTTCACGTCGTCAGGAACACCGTAGGCATTGAACGGCGCATAGAGATCCACACCGTCGTAGCCCCAGCCACGCTTGCCGGGAAAATTCGCGATGGGCATCAACTCAACATGGGTTACTCCCAGTTCTTTCAAATAATCCAGGCGAGCTTCCGCTGCCTTCAACGTTCCTTCGGGCGTAAACGTGCCCAGATGCAGCTCATAGATGATTGCACTCGACAAAGGCGGCGCCTGCCATACGCTATCGGTCCAGGAGAATGCGGTGTGGTCTACTACCCGCGACTCCCCATGCACACCAGAGGGCTGCCACTGGGTGCGCGGATCAGGCACTGGCGGCTCCAGACCGTCGATTACGAAGCCATAGTCCGAACCAGCCCCTGCTTCTTCAACCGTCGTCGACCACCAGCCCTTCTCGCCTGGTTGCAAGGCAAATTTCTTGTTGCCAACTCTTACTTCCATGGAACGAGCTCGCGGAGCCCAGACCTCAAATTCGTGCATGCTATGCCTCCTGGCGTGTGCCACGCCATGTTTGAAGAGAAAACAATCTTCCGGTTGGATGCGGAATTGACTCGCCTTACTCCGATACTGGTTTGGCGTCAGAATCG
>Ga0302324_100013070_pt1 | contig 16870 bp, 18 predicted proteins | sample Palsa_T0_1_FD_201949 | JGI IMG/M metagenome (GOLD analysis project Ga0302324, IMG submission 201949) | Peat permafrost microbial communities from Stordalen Mire near Abisko, Sweden - Palsa_T0_1 | ecosystem: Environmental > Terrestrial > Soil > Palsa > Peat permafrost | place: Sweden: Abisko...
ACGCTTTCCTCGGCGATCGCCGCCGGCCTCGCCCAAGGACTGTCGCTGGAAGCGGCCGCCGGGCAAGCGAAGGAATATGTGAGCGCTGCGGTCGCGGCTGCGGATCGTCTCGCTGTCGGCTCGGGTCGCGGCCCGCTGCATCACTTTCACGCTTGGTGGTAGGCTTCCGAGCGGCCTGGAAAATTGCTACCGCTTGCTGCGTTTATCGGGAAAACCCGACGGAGATCACGATGATGCGCGCCATCCTGACGTTTATGGCGGCACTAATAGCAATCATGTCAATCAGCCACGCGTCCGCGGCGGAATACGAAATGGCGAGCCAAACCGACGTCGTTTATGCCGAGCACGACGGCACCAAACTGGTCGGCGATCTTTATCTGCCGAAGGGCCGCAGCAAAGCGCCGGTTCTAGTCGCGGTCCACGGCGACGGCTGGCAGGTCGGCAGCAAGGCGTTCTACCGATATTGGGGCTTGTTTTTCGCGCGCGCCGGTTACGCGGTTTTCGCTATCGACTACCGGCTCGGGAAAGCGGGCACTTATCCCGCCGCGGCTTACGATGTTAAGGCCGCCATTCAGTTCGTGCGGGCCAAGGCCTCCGACTTTGACCTCGACCCAAACCGCATCGGTCTCATCGGGGATTCCGCGGGCGCGCATTTGACGTCACTCATGGCGGTCGCGGGGGATCAATTCAACGCGGCTTATCTGGACGATGCCAACGCCGCCATAGCCGCCGACGTCAAGGCGGTGGTCGGCTTCTATGGCGTTTACGACCTGCACGCTCAATGGACGCACGATCTGACCTTCCGTCCGAACGATAATATCGTGCAAAAATTTCTCGGCGCTTCGCCGACGCAGAACCGCCGCATTTATTTCGACGCTTCTCCGATCAGCTATGCGACCGTCGACCGCAACCGCGTCCGCTTTTTGCTGATTCACGGCACCAACGACGATATTGTCGACCCACCGAGTCAATCGGGCGCTTTTCTCACCGCGCTTAGCCAAGCCGGATTTTTCGTGCGCCGGATCGTCATCCCGGGCGCCGGGCATTTTTGGGCGTCTGATCCGTTCGAAAGCGAGCCGCGCAGCTACGCCGCGCAGACGATTTCGCAAATGATGCGATTTCTCGAAAGCTCGTTGTGAAAGTTCGAAGACGGCGGACCGCAAGCCAAATGCTAAGCGCCGCCATAAACAGGGAGGTAATGGGTCATGTTGAAAGCGATCACTGTAACTGCCGCTATGGCGCTTTCGGTCACGGCGTGGGTGCTACTGCCGACGCACGGCCATCTGGCATTAGCGCAATCGGGACCGTTCCTTATCAATGCGGTCGAATACGACGTCGTGCCTGGCCAAATTGACAATTTCCTTGCCGCGCTCAAGGAGAACGCCGTGGCATCGGTAAAAGAGCCGGGGTGCCGCGAATTGGATATCGCGGTGTCGCAGAAAGACCCAAACCACGTCTTCATCTTTGAGGTCTACAACGACGCCGCAGCTGCCGAAGCCCATACGGCGACCGATCACTTCAAGAAATATAAGGCAGCGACGGCCGGCATGACATCCAAGCGCGAGGCAAGGTCATATTCGTCGGTGGCAATGAATATGAAGGGTATGTAACTCGCAGGTACTCCGCCAACTGAGCAGGACATCGGAATGGCTCGAAAAAAGAAGGGCGCCGTCGGGATCATCGGTCTCGGCATCATGGGCGGTGCTTTCGCGCGCAACCTCCTCGCCGCCAATTGGCGTGTCGTCGGCTATGACGTCGCCGCCGATCGCCGGCGCGCGATGAAAAAAGCCGGCGTCGACATCCGCTCGGATGCGGCGGAAGTCGCCCGCGAGGCGCCGACGCTCATTTTGAGCTTGCCTAGTGCCAAGGCGCTCTCGGCGACGGTCAACGCCATTGTCAAAGCCGGGGTACGGCGCCGTGTGGTGATTGAGGCATCCACATTCAAGCTGGAAGATAAGATCGCGGCGCAGGTCGCGCTGCGTAAAGCCGGCCATGTTTTGCTCGACTGTCCGGTCAGCGGGACAGGCTTTCAAGCCGAGGTAAAGGACCTCGTGGTTTATGCCTCGGGCGGTTCCGCCGAGATCAAACGGTTGCGCCCGTTATTCGCCGACTTTACGCGAGTGGTGCGCGACCTCGGCGAATTCGGCAACGGTAGCCGCATAAAATACATCGCCAATCTTCTGGTCGCCATTCATAACGTCGCAAGCGCCGAGGCGTTAGTGCTCGGCATGAAATCCGGGTTGCCACCGGAGCTCATCTACGACGAGATCAGGGTGGGTGCCGGCAACTCGGAGGTGTTCCGAATTCGCGCGCCGATGATGGTGAAGGGCCGCTACGACAAGCCGACAATGAAAGTCGCTATCTGGAAGAAAGACATGGAGATCATCGGCAGTTTCGCGCAATCGCTCGGCGCGCCGACCCCGTTATTTTCCGCGACGCTACCGATCTATGCCGCGGCCCTATCGACGGGATATGCCATGCAGGACACGGCCTCGACCTGCGCCGTGCTTGAATCGATGGCCGGGATAAAGCGCGGCAAGAAGGCAAAGCGTAAACGCGCCGCGCCGGCGAGATAACGCACATGGCGCGCCGCCGTCTCGCTGAGCAGCCGACATCGCGGCTTGCCATTTGGGCGCGACGGCTTGCGCTGTTTTCGCTCGCCGCAACGCTAATCGCGGTCGTCATTGTGCGCTCGGGCGCGCTCGATATCGTGCCGGCCTTGTCGACGCTGGCGGGCGCCTTGGTGCTTGCCATCGTCGCGATTCTGCTCGCATTTGCCGCCGGCGTGGCGATTTGGCGGGAAGGAATCGGCGGCATAGGTGAGGCGGTCACCGGGCTGATTGTCGGCGTCGCGCTGATTGCTTATCCGCTCTATCTCGGCGTCAAGGCATATCGCTTGCCGGCAATCTACGACGTCACGACGGATCCAATCGACCCGCCCCGATTCGAGGCGATTGCGCGGCTGCGGCCGCGGGACGCCAATCCAGTCAATTATGCGGGCCTCTATGCCGCCGAGCAGCAGCGCGAAGCGTATGCCGACATTGAGCCGGACGTAACCGAAGCGTCGCCGCAAGACGCCTACGATGCCGCGCTTAAGGTAGTTACCAAGCGCAAGTGGCGCGTGGTCGATGCGCGCCCGCCGCAGGCAGTCCCGGCGCGCGAGGGGCTCATCGAGGCGATTGCGCGCACGCCGATTCTCGGTTTCCGTGACGACGTGGTGGTTCGCGTGCGCGCGGCGCCCGAAGGCGCCCGCATCGACATACGCTCGGCTTCCCGCTACGGCCGGCACGATCTCGGGGCAAACGCGGCGCGCGTGCGTTCGCTTATCGACGATATCGATGATGCGCTGGCAGCGCCTACGCCTGAGAAGAAACTGCCCGAGGCGAAACCGGCTCAGGCAGCCGGACGGGGCAATTCCGTCAAGCGATAAACGCCGCCGATTGTCGGCGCGCCGTCGGTTGCGACGAGACCGCGCGCTACCAAATCCTCGAGATGCGCGAGGAGGGACAAGGCCGCCGCTCCGGTGAGCCGCGGATCGAGTCCGATATAGATCGCGCGCACCAGCGTCGGAATGTCGGCGGCGCCCTTATCGAGCCGGTGCACGATCGATGCCTCGCGCGACTTGCGGTGCCCGATATAGCTTTGCACAAAGCGCGGAGCATCACGCACGGGACCGCCGTGGCCTGGCAGATAAATCGGCTCGCTGCGTCGCGCCAGTTTCGCCAGCGAGGCCATGTAATCGCTCATGGCCCCGTCTGGCGGGGCAACAATGGGGGTCGACCAAGCCATCACGTGGTCGCCGGAGAAGATCAAGTCCGCTTCGCGCAACGCATAGGCCATGTGGTTGGCCGTATGCCCGGGCGTCGCCAATGCTTCGATGGTCCAGCCTTTGCCCGTCACCTTTTGTAGGTCTGAAAGGGCGACATCGGGGCGGAAAGCGGTGTCGGCACTGGCGTCGAGCGGATCCGTTTCGCCGATATGGAGCGGGCGCGCTGCGCGATGCGGCCCTTGCGCGTAGACCGTAGCTCCGGTCGCCCCCTTGATCTTGGGCGTGGCAGGCGAATGGTCGCGGTGAGTATGGGTGACGAAAATCGCGCTCACGCTTTCCCCACGCACGGCATCGAGCAGCGCGGCAATATGGGCTGCATCGTCCGGTCCCGGATCGACGATCGCGACGTCACCGCGGCCAATGATGTAGCTAACCGTTCCTTTGAAAGTGAACGGGCCTGGATTGTTGGCGACCAAGGCCCGCACGCCTGGCGCGACTTCGGCGGCTCGTCCGGCAATCAGGTCGAAGGCCTTGTTATAGGGGATGTCTTCGCTCATGCGCCTAACGGGGCAATCAAGCCGTTATGGCTGCATCATGTGCGAGGACGGCCGACCCAGCGCAAGCGGGAATTTTGCGGGGCAGGGGCCGAAAAAGGATGGAGCCCCGGTGCCGGGATCGCCGGGGCTCCAAGCAATCTCATTCAACACGAGTTGTGAGACCGAGATCGCATCTAATCTCTATGCAAGGCCCGGGCCAAGTCGCCGGAGGGAACTCGAAGGGTCCGCAAACCGAAAGTCGCGAAGCTAAAGGGATGCCAAATCGCTGGTTTGCACCGTCGTGGCGGCCGGTGGCCGTCGAGCGAGCAATGCCATGGCTAAATTACGGGCAGTGGCACGGGCTATTTAAAAAGGCGTGCGGCTGCGAATTGCCGCGGCCAGTGTTCCCTCGTCAAGATAGTCGAGTTCGCCGCCGACCGGCACTCCGTGCGCCAAGCGGGTGACCTTAACGTTGGCGTCGTGCAGGAGGTCGGTGATGTAATGAGCGGTGCTCTGGCCGTCGACCGTAGCGTTCAGCGCGAGAATGATCTCGCCGACCGCCGGTTCATGAGCCCGCGTAACCAGCGCGTCGATCGACAAGTCTTCGGGTCCGATGCCGTCGAGCGGCGATAGCGTGCCGCCGAGTACGTGATACCGAGCATGGATGGCGTGGGCACGCTCAAGCGCCCACAGGTCGGCGACATCGGCGACGACGACGATGGCGGACGCGTCGCGTCGAGGATCGACGCAAACGGTGCATGGATTCTGCGTGTCGATATTGCCGCAGATTTTGCACACCTCAATTTTTTCCATTGCGGTTTGTAGAGCTGTGGCGAGCGGCGCCATGACCAATTCGCGTTTCTTGATCAGGAACAGTGCCGCACGGCGGGCCGAGCGCGGTCCCAACCCGGGCAAGCGGGCGAGCAGTTGAATGAGGCGTTCGATCTCCGGACCGGCGGTAGCGGGCATAATGTCAGAACAGCTTCAATCCCGGCGGCAGCGACAATCCTCCGGTGAGGGATTGCATACGCTCGGCGAGCAGCGCCTCTAGCTTGCGGCGCGCCTCAGCATGTGCGGCGACGATAAGATCCTGAAGAATTTGCTTCTGGTCCGGCTTCAGCAGCGAATCATCGACCTGCGCCGACCTGAGCTCGCCTTTGCCGGAAAGCTTCACCGAAACCAATCCGCCGCCCGCCGTGCCTTCGACCTCGATGTGATCGAACTCGGCCTGCATCGCTTCCATTTTCGACTTGAACTCGGTGGCCTGCTTCATGAGGCCGAGAAAATCCGCCATGGGGCACCTTCATAATCACGATTCGTCGTCGGCCGCGCCGGCGTCCGTGGCCGGCTCGATCGGAGGCTCCTCGATCTCGGCGGGCGCGCGCACGCCGACGATTTCCGCGCCCGGGAAGCGCGCCAACACGGCTTGCACCAGCGGATCGTCGCGAACGCCGTCTTTCAATTCGGCTTTTCGCGCCTGTTCCTGGGCATAGATGCTCGGCATGCCCGCCTCGCTGGAGACGATCACCATCCAACGTTTGCCGGTCCAGTCGGCCAGCTTTTTCGAGAGTTCGCCGACCAGGCTTTTTGGCGCATTCTCTTCCAGTGCGATTTCGATCCGGCCGTCCTCGAAGCGCACCACCCGAACGTCGCGCTCCAGCGCGCTTTTGATCCCCAGGTCGCGCTTTTCTCCGGCGAGTGCCACCAGCGCTGCAAAGCTCGCTAATGCAGTGCTCGGGCGGCTCGGACCCGCATCGACATCGGCCGCCGGCACTTCGACAGGAACTTGGACAGGCACTTTGGCCGGCGCGAGCGCCACGCGCATTGCACTACGCGAAACTTCGCCGCGCGGCGGCGGTTCCGGACGCGCCGGTGCATGAGCCGCAACAGTCGGTCCCGCGCCGTTACCGCTCGATGAATCCGCCAGCAATCGGATCGCTTCATCCGGAGTCGGCAGATCGGCGGCATAGGCAATGCGCACCAGGACCATCTCTGCGGCGGCGAGCGGCCGCCCCGCCTCTTGAACCTCTTCGATGCCCTTAAGCAGCATTTGCCAGGTACGCGCCAAAACCCGCATCGAAAGTTTGGCGGCAAAATCGCGGCCGCGTGTTCGTTCCTGCTCAGTGAGCGAAACGTCCTCTGCCAAGGCCGGCGCGGCTTTCACGCGCGTGACAAAATGGGTGAATTCCGCCAGATCGCCGAGCACCGTCGCCGGATCGGCGCCCTTGTCGTACTGGTCGCGCAATTCGGTCAAGGCGCGCGGAAGTTCGGCGCCCATCAGCGCGCCGAACAAATCGATGACGCGGGCCCGATCGGCGAGCCCGAGCATCTGCCGCACGTCCTCGGCGCGTACCGGGCCGGCGGCGTGTGCGATGGCCTGATCGAGCAGGGAAAGCGCGTCGCGCACCGAGCCTTCGGCAACGCGCGCAACCAGCGCCAATGCCGCGGGCTCGGCTTCAATCGCTTCTTGCTCCGCGATGTTCTGCAAATGCTTGACCAGAAGCGCTGCATCGAGCCGGCGCAAATCGAAGCGTTGGCAGCGTGATAGTACGGTAATCGGGACTTTGCGGATTTCGGTCGTCGCAAACACAAACTTGGCGTGTGGCGGCGGCTCCTCGAGTGTTTTCAAAAGGGCATTGAACGCCGAACCCGAAAGCATGTGCACTTCATCGAGAATGTAAACCTTGTATCGCGCCGAGACCGGCGCGTAGCGGATAGCTTCGTTGATCGTGCGCACGTCCTCGACGCTGTTATGGGAGGCGGCGTCCATCTCGATGACGTCGAGATGCCGGCTTTCTACGATCGCCTGACAATGGACCCCGAGAACCGGCATGTGGATCGTCGGTCCGGTGATCGACCCGCCCGGCAGCTCGTAATTGAGCGCGCGCGCCAGTATGCGCGCCGTCGTCGTCTTGCCGACGCCGCGCACGCCGGTGAGGATCCAGGCTTGGGGAATGCGGCCGGTCTCGAAAGCGTTCGAGATCGTGCGCACCATGGCGTCCTGGCCGATTAAGTCGGCGAAAGTCGACGGCCGGTATTTGCGTGCGAGCACGCGGTAGGAGGCGGCCGGGCTGGGTGCGGTGGTGATGTCGTTCATCGGCGATACTTAACACGTCGTCCTAAGGTGCGAGGCCGCGCTACGGCCAGCTTCGGAAGATGACGGAGGCGCCATCACCCTTCAAGGCTCGCTGCGCTCGAAAGCCGGCGCAGAGCTTCAATCGAAAGGAGTGGGTGGGAGGCTGACGAGCGACCCGAACCGCGCTCGTTAGGGCTGCTTCCTTCCGGACCTGACCCGGTTGGCGAGTGGCTCGTCCACCGCCAACCTCCCGGGCTCCTATATCGGCTCGGAAGTCGGAGAAAGCAAGCGGTGCCGGCCCCGCGGCAAAACGCGAAGCTTTAACCGGCGGGGGCCGCTATTCTTACTGTGCCGCAGCTAACGATGCGCCGAGTCCGTTTGGTATCTCGATGTCCACTTCGAGCGTGGACACCGATTTACCGCGGTCCATTTTGATCTGGACCTTGTCGGGCTCGAACGAAATGTGACGGCTGATTACCGCGAGGATTTCCTCGCGCAGCACGCCGAGCAGGTCGGGTTGACCGCGCACCGCGCGCTCATGGGCCAGCAGGATTTGCAGGCGTTCGCGCGCTACCGGCGCGGAGCCGCGCCGAAAAAAGTCGAACAAGCTCATGCCGCTTTCCGTCCAAATAACCGGTTGAGAATGCTCCGGCTCGCGCTGGGCACAACCAGCGGAACCTCTTCGCCCTTAAGGCGGCGTGCCGCCTCGAAATAGGCCACCGCCGGCGCGCTCAACGTGTTGCTCAGCGTCACCGGAGCTCCGACGTTCGAGGCGCGAAGCACTTCCTCGCTCTCGGGAATGATGCCGAGCAGCGGGGTCGAAAGAATTTCGAGCACATCGTCGATCGACAGCATTTCGCCGCGTGCCGCCCGAGCGGGAGAGTAGCGGGTGATGAGAAGGTGTTTGGCGACCCGTTCGCCACGCTCCGCCTTGGCAGTCTTTGAATCGAGAAGGCCGATGATGCGGTCGGAGTCGCGCACCGACGAGACTTCGGGATTGGTCACGATGATCGCCGCATCGGCGTTACGCATGGCAAGCGTGGCGCCGCGCTCAATGCCGGCCGGACTGTCGCAGATGATCCAATCGAATTTGGTTCGCAACTCGGCAATGACGCGAGCGACGCCGTTTTCTGTCAACGCGTCCTTGTCGCGCGTTTGCGATGCGGGAAGCAGACAAAGGTTGTCCAAGCGCTTGTCGCGAATGAGCGCTTGCTGCAGCTTCGCTACGCCGTGAATGACGTTGATCAGGTCGAAGACAACCCGGCGTTCCGCGCCCATCACCAAATCGAGGTTACGCAGTCCGACGTCGAAGTCGACGACGACGACCCGCTCGCCCTCTTGAGCGAGTGCAGCGCCCAGCGCCGCCGTCGACGTGGTCTTGCCGACGCCGCCTTTGCCTGATGTCACGACCAAGACTTGGGCCATATTCGCTGCCTTTCTCGTTTTCGTAGAGCGCGATCCCTTCTTGCGCCCGCCGCTTTCCGTTTCCTGCTTTAGTTCATCGCCGAAATTTTCACCGTGCCGCCGTCGAGCCACGCCTGAACCGGCCGACAACGCAAGCTGGCTTCGATGTCGTCGGCGGTTTTGTAATAACAATCGATGGCGAGGAGCTCGGGCTCGGCGCGATGGCAGAAGATGCGCGCGCGCGCATTGCCGCCGGCACCGGCGATGGCGCGGCCGCGCAGCGGCCCGTAAACATGAATCGATCCGCCGGCGACAATTTCGGCGCCCGAAGCGACCGACCCGAGGATGGTAATATCGCCCTCAATGAAGACGACGGATTGTCCCGAACGCACCGGATCTTGAATGAGGAGAGATGTTTCCTGCGGCTTGAGCGGCATGGCCGCGGTGCTCGGCGTGGGAGGTTCGATGGCGGCGGTCGCTGCGCCGGATTTCGGAAACTCGAAGCTTTGTGTACCGCGCCCGTTGCGCAAGATCGGCGGCAGACCGGGAGGCAACGCGGCTCCATCAGTATCCTTGAGGCCTTCGATACCGAGGATTCGGATGTTGCGTTCCGCGAGGTTTGCGACCAGATGCGCAATGGCCGACGGGCTCAACTGTACGGCGGACAGGTCGAGTGCGACGGCGTGATTGGCAAAGAAGCCGTCGGATCGCGCGAGATTGGCATCAAGGTCAGCGAGCCATTCGACGATCGGCGGCTGCGGGGCGAATACGAATGCCATGTAAGATCGCGCCCGGAACATGAGCGACTGGCGTTGGCTGGCGGCAGCTGACACCGTACCCCTCCGCTTTCCGGATGATTCCGATGGTTAACAAATTGCGTATGCCCGGTTAACGTCGGGTTAACGCGAGGCCTGATTTCTGGCGTGCAGAATGTCGGCCGGCGCGGCGCGGTGATATTCGGGGGTGGTCTGAACGGCCTAGTGTTTTTGCCGCCGGTCTTTAACTCGAGCGGCTTTGAATTCGGTTCGCGGCAACGTTCCCGGCGTCAAAACTTCGACCATGGCGCGTACCTCGCAGCGGGTACGGATTTCCTCAGCCACGGCCGCGGCAACGCTTTCGCCGGCATGGTGCTCAACCCGCACCGTCATTACGTCGAGCCCGTCGGGATTGGTGAGGATCACGATCTCGAATTCATCGCCGATGCCGTCAATCGACCGCACCGCGTGCTCGATTTGGCCCGGAAACATTTTTATGCCGCGCAGATTGATTAGGTCGTCCGCCCGACCGCTGAATGACCCCACGGCGCGGACGTGGTTGCGCCCACATGGACAGCGCGAGCGATCGAAGGCGGTGTAATCGCCGACCAGAAAGCGCAGCTGCGGCGAGGACTCTGAATTGAGATTTGTGCAGACCGTCAGTCCGCGCTCGCCATCCTGCTGCGATTTCAGTGAATGCGGATCGACAGTTTCCCAGACTTGTACGTCTTCCAACAAATGGGTGGTGACAGGCCCCTTTGGCGGCTGTGAATGAGCGCAGGAGAAGCCGCCGACATGCGGCGAGGCTTCGGTGCAGCCGTAAAATTCGACGAGCCGCGCGTCCCACAATTCCTGAATGCGCGCGCGCGTGGCGTCAACACTCATGCCGGGCTCGCCGGCGACAAACAGCATCCGAACCGCCGTGTTGCGCGGGTCCGTGCCGAGCGTTTCCAACGTGCGTCCCAAATGAAGCGCGTAAGACGGCGTACACAGCAGAATCGTCGGCCGGTATCGGATAACCACGTTGGCGCGCGCCCGCGCATCCATGCCGCCACCCGGCAACGTCGGCAAACCCATTTTCGCGAGCGCATATTGCACGCCCCAAGCCCAGACATGCGGCCCGTACCCGGTGACCATGAACACCGTATCGCCTTTGCCGAAGCTCATGGCCTGCAATGCGCGCGCATTGGCCCAGGCCCAAAGTTCGCGGTCGACATGTGAATAGCGAAATACGCGGGGCGGACCGGTCGTTCCCGACGACGAGAACATCATCCAGCCGCGATCGCGCCAGATCGCTGCATTCATGGTCGTGAAGCTGCCGTAGGGCGGCTCCCTGGCGGCGTCCTCGGCCATTTCCAGTTTGTCGATCACTGGCCACTTGGCGATGAGATCATCGACCGTGCGCAAGTCGGAGGGGACGAGACTAAGGCGATCGAAGCGGTGCCGATAGAAGTCGCTGTTTTCGTAGAGAAACGGCGCCACCGACGCTATCTTGTCATCCTGGATTGCCCTGATCTCGTCGCGCGAGGCGGTGTCGAGGCGCGGCGACCAATAATCAGGCGAAGCTGACCTATCGGCGTCGTGACGATGGCGCTCGATGGCTTCGAGCCAAACTCGCCGCGTTGCATCCGCGCGATCCGAGCGACCGATCATTGTTTCCTCCCTGCGGCGATTGTAGCTCCGATGTTGCCAAACCGCACCCGGATCGCGTCGGGTAGGCTTGCGCCCACGCGTTTTCGCTTCGCACCGTGACGCTTAATCGCTACAAAATAGGCTTATGGTCCACCCGCCGGTTCGTGCCGACCACATCGGCAGCTTGCTGCGTCCGGCCCCGTTGCGCCAGGCGTTTCGCGCATTCCATGCCGGCGAAATCGACGATGCCCGCTTCGCCGCCGCCCAGGATGCAGCGATCCGCGACGTTGTAAAGCTGCAGGAAGAAATTGGGCTCGCGGTCGTTACTGACGGCGAGTTCCGCCGTGGCTCCTACTGGAGCCGCTTCGTCGAACGTATCGAAGGTCTCAACGTCGCCGCGGCGCGCTTTCAGTTCCGCGATGAGGAAGGTCAGGAGCTCGCCTTCACTGCCCCATTCGTAACCGGCAAAGTGGCGCGCCGAAATCCGATCGCACTGGATGAGTTCGAATTTCTGTTCCGTCATACCAATGCGCTTGCCAAGGTGACTTTGCCGGCGCCATCGACCATGCATTTTTGGCGCGGCTCCGATTATGCGGCACCAGGCGTTTATTCGCACCCGCGAGACTTCTTTCGCGATCTTGCCCAAGTCTACCGCGCGGAGATCGCTGACCTTGCCGCTGCCGGCTGTCGCTATGTTCAGCTCGACGAGGTCGCGCTGGCGATGCTCTGCGATCCGGCGGTGCGCGCAAGGGTGACCGCCGACGATAACGACCCGCACGCGCTTGCCGATCTTTACATCGAAGCGATTGCCGAAGCGGTCGCCGGCGCACCGGACGATATGGCGATCGGCGTGCATCTGTGCCGCGGCAATTTCAAAGGCAAATATTTGGCCGAGGGCGGTTATGAAGAGATTGGCAAAGCTTTGTTCGGTTGTGCTGGCGTCACACATTTCCTTCTTGAATTCGATACGGCGCGCGCCGGCGATTTCAAGCCGCTCCGTTTCGTCGCGCCTGGTAAAGCCGTCGTGCTGGGGCTGATCAGCTCGAAGAACGCTACGCTAGAGAATATCGAAGATCTGCTGGGCCGGATCGATGAGGCGGCACAATGGATCGAAAAGGATCGTCTCGCGATAAGTCCGCAATGCGGCTTCGCTTCCACCGTGGCAGGGAACCCGCTCACCGAGGCCGATCAACGCAGCAAGCTTCTGCGCTGTTTAGAAACCGCGCGCGCGGCATGGGGATAAAGCGAGCCCGGAGCGCTTGACCGCGCCTTCGGGCGCGGCTTCAATCCGGCCGTACCCGCATACGGGATGAGGATCGGTGATACAGATAAAGTTCCCTCTCGCCGTCGCCGACAAAACGACGCGCTATCTGACCACGTCCCGTCAAGCAGCCGGGCATCGGCACATTTGAGCGTCGTGTCGAATCGTTCCGAGCCCGGCGCCTCCTCGCGCTACGCTTTTGCCGGAAGCAGCATCGAACGCGCGGCCGTTTGGCGTAGCGAGGACGCAAAGCTTGCCGACCTCGGGGCGAGCTCACGCGCCGGCTTTTACCTTTTCGCCGGCGATTCGGTGCTGCTCAAACGCGACGGCCAAAAATTCGACCCGCTGTTTTCGTCCGCCGAAGCGAAGGCGTTTGGCCAAGCACGTGAGTCCGTGTTTCTCGGGATCCTGGGCGAGGATGCGCGCTTTGCTCGATCGCTTGCCTCGGCCGGCGTTGAGTCGCTCAGCGCCCGCCCCGATCTGAAAGTCCTCGATCTGCGAAGCATTGCCGTGCAAGGCGCGGTTGCGACCGAACATCTTCCGCCACTCGCGGAAGCCAAGGCGCTTCTGGGCTGGCATCTTAAGCATGGCTTCTGCGCAAATTGCGGTGCCGCAACAACGCTGACGCAAGCCGGCTGGCGGCGTGATTGTCCGTCGTGCAAGACCGAGCATTTCCCGCGTACCGATCCGGTGGTCATCATGCTGCCGATCGGGCGCGAGCGTTGCGTACTGGGCCGCTCGCCCCGATTTCCGGAAACCATGTGGTCTTGTCTCGCCGGCTTCACCGAGCCTGGGGAGTCGATTGAGGAGGCGGTGCGTCGCGAGATACACGAAGAGGTCGGAATTCTTTGCGCCCGGGTTACATATTTTGCATCGCAGCCGTGGCCCTTTCCTTCGTCGCTGATGATCGGATGCCACGCTGAAGCGATATCCGACCGGATCGCGATCGATCAAAACGAAATCGAGGAGGCGCGCTGGTTCGACCGCGAGGAGCTCCAATTGATGCTGGCGCTTAAGCATCCGCAAGGCCTAACCACCCCGCCTCCGATCGCCATTGCTCACCACATTATCCGCGACTTCGTCGAACGTGGCGCGCAGGTGCTTGAATGACATGCTCAGAGTCGGGCGATTGCTTTCGTAAAGACGCACTTGGTCGAGAACAGGGGCGAAAAAAATGAACGCTGGCGGCGCGCCGCGCATTCTTTGCACCGGCATTATCGTGCTTGATGAGGTTTTCCGCGTCGAGGAATTTCCGCAGGCCGACGGCAAGGTCGAGGCCAAGGACTTCTTCGTTGTCAACGGCGGTTGTGCGGCAAATGCCGCGGTCGCCATTGCGCGGCTTGGCGGCCGTGCCGCAATGGCGGGGCCGTTGGGCGGGCCGGCCGGGCAGGATTCGAACGGCGACCGGGTGTTGGCGGCGCTCAATCGCGAAAATGTCGATACCACTGCGTGTCATCGGGTTAGCGGATTGGCGACGGCGCTATCGGCGATATTCGTCAATGCTCGCGGCGACCGAACCATAGTGACGTATCGCGACCAGCGCGTCGCGGCCGTTGTTCCAGACGATCCCGAAACGATTGTCGCGTCGGCCAACCTGGTGCTTGCCGACAACCGGTATCCCGACTTCGCGCGTCCGATTTGCGAAGCGGCGCGGCGGCGTCGCTTGCCGGTTGTTCTTGATGGCGACAAACCGACAAAAGAAGACGATCCCTTGTTTCGCATCGCCTCCCACGTTGTATTCTCCTCAGAATGTCTGAAAGCGACCACCGGCGGCGGCGATCTTAGCGAGGGGCTCAAGCGAATAGCCCGGCACACCGACGCGTTTCTGGCGGTTAGCAACGGCCCCGACGATATTCTTTTCCTCGAGAAAGATGCGATCCGCCGCGTGCCGGTCTTCGCCATTCGAGCGGTCGATACGCTCGGTGCCGGCGACGCATTGCATGGCGGCTTCGCTTTGGCCCTCGCTGAAGGCCGCAGCGAGGCGGAGGCCCTGCGCTTCGGCGCTGCAGTCGCCGGCATAAAATGCACCCGCATTGGCGGATCAGCCGGGTCACCGAAGCGAGCGGAAGTCGAAGCGTTTTTGGCCGAGGGCGGGAAATCCGCGCCGCCGCCCGGGCCGGCATGATCCCTCGGTCGGCTTCGTTCCTTACCGGCGTGCGATCATGGCCCAGGGCAACTTCGGGTAAATAATCTGACTTGATTTGGAATATTATTCTCGATAGACAGCCTCGTCCCTAGGCTGGTTGAAAGATTTTTTCATGGACGCTATCGATCGAAAAATATTGGCGGTTTTGCAAGAGGACGCTTCGCTGGCGGTCGCCGAGATCGGCAACCGGGTTGGATTGTCCTCCACGCCCTGTTGGAAGCGCATTCAGCGCTTGGAGGCCGACGGGGTCATCCAAAGACGCGTGGCGTTGGTCGATCAGGACCGGGTGGGCCTCGGGATCACGGTATACGTGTCCGTTGAGACCGGCGATCACTCACAGGAATGGCTGGAGCGTTTCGCTAAAGTCGTCCGCGCGATGCCTGAAGTCATGGAGCTCTACCGGATGGCGGGCGACGTCGACTACATGTTGCGTGTAGTCGTGCCTGATATTGCCGGATACGACGCCTTCTATAAGCGGTTGATCGCGGCGGTACCGCTGGCAAATGTGACTTCGCGGTTCGCCATGGAAAAGATCAAATCCACGACCGCATTGCCCATTCCGTGACGACCGCCGATCCGGCTCAGGGGCTGAGCAGCGCCGGACCGTCAGCGCGCCTAGTGGCCGCCCGATGCGCCGGCGGCCGCCGACTGGCTATTGCGGTTGGTGACCTGCTTCATCGTCGCCTCGAAGATATCCGGGGCGTCACCGAGGGCCAGGCTGCGCGAGCAATCCGGCGCACAGCTATAAGTCTCGCGCTCGGCGCCACGATAGACAACGACGCTACTTTGGTCGTTTGAAAGCGTCACCTCGACGTTTTTTTCCGTCAGCACGACGCCGGCGCGGTCGAGTACCACGAAGTTGGTCTCGCCATAGCTTTTGCCGGTAATGACCGCAAGCCCGCCAGGCTGAACGGAAAGGTCGGCGATGAGCGGATTGCCGATCACAATGGTGGCGGCGCGATCCGGTAGATGGAGGATTCTGGCTTTATCGAGCGGTACCGAGATCTGATCCGCGGCAAAGGCCGGCGTAGCCAGCGCGGCGATACCCAGGACGGCCGATAGCCAGAATTGCGGTCGGCGATTTGCCCGACCGAAAGTGCGCGACGCCGTCATTAGGACTCTCCGATACGCTACGCGGACGCAACAACTGAAAACGCTGCTTCCCGAGCCACCAATTGACGCCAAATTGGTGAAAGAAATGCAAATCACGCGGCCGGCCGAGCGGTAAAAAACGCTTCAAGCAGCCGAAAGATCGGCCGGGGGCTTTTGCGCTCGCTCAGCCACGAACGGGTGCGCAAGTTGCCCGCCGAAGGTCGTGGGAAAGGCCTCGTCGTCGACGCCGTACTGGTCGGGCAGCTGGCCGACGGGCATGTAGAACGTGCCGAACAGAATATCGAGAATAGGGAAAGTGGCGGCAAAGTTCTTCTCACCACCGCGTTCCGCAGCCGTGTGGTGCCAGCGATGGAAGACAGGGCCGGCAATCAAGTATTTGAACGGCCCGAGCGTCCAGTGAAGATTGGCGTGCACGAAAGCCGAATGGGCGATGGTAACCGGCCCGAGCACGACAAACACGTTCGGCGAAATCCCGGCCAGCAATAGGGCTACGTCGGCGATCACCGAACCAAAGAAGATGTTCACGGGGTGAAAACGCGCCGCCGAAATCCATTCCAGTTCTTCGGAGGAATGGTGCACGGCATGATATTTCCAAAGAGTCACCCCATGAAACAAGCGATGGATCCAATAGGTGATGAGGTCTTCACCGACCAGGAACAGGATCATTTGCGCGACTAGCGGCAGCGCCGCCAGCGGCCCGTGGCCGTTTTCGTAAAAGGCGATCAGGCCATCCGCGGTGGTAATGCCGAATAGAACCGCGGCGCCGGCAACCAGCAGACCAATACGGAAATAACGGGCGGCGACGGGGATGAAGAACCAGTAGCAAAGGTCGGTGACGATGTCGCGCTTTTGCCACCAGGGTTTGGCCGGATTGCAGGCCCAAAAGTAGGCAAGCACGGTGAAGACGGCGGCCAGCGCCAGTGAGATCGGGATGCTCTTCATGAAAGTCTCGCCGACGCTGATGACGAATCCAAGCAGTTCCTTACTCATCTCGCCGAACCTCTTTATTTTAGAACTGAGATACCGCGTCGATGGCGCGTGCGCTTTATCTGGTATCGAGCACGCCAATTAATAGGCGATGAATAAAACTTTCGCTGAGCTGCGCGGCAGAGCTTCCGCAGAATTGCATCAAATGCACGGCGCCGTCTTACGCCAACGACAACACTTCCTCGCTATGG
>Ga0302324_100013073_pt1 | contig 16866 bp, 16 predicted proteins | sample Palsa_T0_1_FD_201949 | JGI IMG/M metagenome (GOLD analysis project Ga0302324, IMG submission 201949) | Peat permafrost microbial communities from Stordalen Mire near Abisko, Sweden - Palsa_T0_1 | ecosystem: Environmental > Terrestrial > Soil > Palsa > Peat permafrost | place: Sweden: Abisko...
ATGCATTATCGCGGCGATATTGGACGGAAGGGCTTGGAGCGCTGGTAGAATTGTGATGTGCGGGGACGTAGCTCAGATGGATAGAGCGGTCGCCTCCTAAGCGTTCTCAGACGTTCCAAGGATTACATTCCTTCATTTCGATGCTTTGTCTTATTAACAACTTGGGGAATCTGCTTTCGCCAATTCAGCATCTTCAAGAGGCCAGATGAGATGGGTTTTGATACAGTTTTGATACAGTGAAGAGTCCCGATGGCGACTGGGTGATCGGTGCAGTTAGAATGGTTAATAAGAGTCCGCGATGGAAAACGTCTCGATCAACTTTGCGCGAGATCTCCCGGCTTCGGCCAGGAGCGCTGTAGAAAACTTGCTCGGGCGTAGTTTGCGTGATGACGAAGAAGTCAGCATTATGGCTCTCGATCCCCATCCGGCACCCTCAGGTGAGAGGCGTCGGGCAAGCGCTGAACGCTTGAGGGGCGCTCTCGACCAACTCGCTCTTAAGGCGCAGAACGTCGCCGACGGAGAGGTCGATGACGCAGTTAATGAAGCGATGAATCATATCCGCCCCCGGCGGACATGAGAATCGTTCTCGATACGAACATTCTCGCGCGAGCTAATCCACATTCGAAGGGCGTGGCTCGGACCCTGCTGCTTACGATCTTGGAATCGGCAGATCATGTGCTAGTTTTGTCCCCGTTTCTACTGCGCGAAACTGAGCGAGTTTTGAATTATCCGCGGTTGCAAGCCATCTGGCCGCTCACGCCGCGCGACATCGAGCAATACACGCAGGCTCTCCAGGATTTCGCGGAGTTGGTTAATCCGCAGACTAGCGCGAGGCTAGTTCCCAACGACCAAGAAGATGACCCAGTGTTGGAGACAGCGCTGTCTGGACGAGCGGATGTCCTATGCACGTTAGACCGGCACTTCCATCACAGGACGGTCCTCAAGAGTTGTAGTGAACGCGGAATCCAGATCCTAACGGATGTTGAGCTGCTTTCGATGTTGCGCGAAGCGTCGCAGCCGCGTGCGTGAGGAGCATCCTACGCCGATCATGTGCGCAATCCAAATCTCATCTCTGGCGGACCTTGGACGGTAGCGAGCAGTCGGCACCGAACACTGGCCGGCCACGCATAAGGTCGGTGTGCGGCGCTTCACCGGATGTATTCGGTCCGGGACTGAGCCCACTTCCAAATTCCCTCCAATCGTACTTCTGGCCCGCTTCACCGGCGTCAATGTACGAGTCGGGCGTTAGAACTAAGCTGCTGGCGCGGCAGATGTCATTGCGCGCGCCGCGTAGGTCTATGGAGTTGACGGTTTTAGACCGATCTGTCGGACAGCGAGAATGCGATTGATCGAGGCAACGGGTTTCCGGCGATTCCCGTCTCGGTTGCCAAGCAGCCGTTTTTCTATCCGGTACCGAATGAAGAACGCGACACAGATGGCCCGTGACTAGAAAACGAAGGACGAGGCGATGACGCCCCTGCTTGCCAGGCAGCTGCGCGGCCTCCACAGCCTTGTATCGCGGCCATGAAAAACGCGAACTCAGCCATCTGCGCGAATCACGCAAAATTAGTTGCCCTCCATTGACGGGAGCCAACAGCCGATATTCCCAGTCATTCTCGAATAGGGCGTGGAGCTATGAGATGCCGAGTTCTCGTACAAGTGAACATTAGCGGCGCTAAGCGTGTTTCTCGCTACCGATCTGCCGCGCTCCTAGAGCCGACATCTGGAGTTTTGGTGGTGCGAAGGGGATTTCTCACCAGCTAAACGGCCGCGGGAGTAACCGCCGACAGCGCCCGGCACCGACCACCAGGATTGGCATCGTTTAGCGGATCGCCATCTGCGTTCGCAGCCGACAGTTTGTTCAAGGCCTTCGCAGCTGGATGAGGCACGCATGGATCTCCGAGACCCCGTTTCGGTTTACTGCCGCGCTTCGACGCGCGGTGTGTGCACGGAATGAGAATCTAATACCAGGTGATAATTATGCGGGGGCGCCGAGCCCCGTACGAACTCCGCATCCGATTCCTTTTTGCTCGTGGTGTTCATGGCTTTCGTATCCGGGCGATGATCCCGCTAAAAACAAACAGCGAAGTCGCGGGGCTGGGAAAAGGCAGGGAACATGAATCCGGGAGCAGTTGATGATCTGAGCGATTCTGCCGCAGGCAAATGGCAACTATTTGGACGTTCTATGATCGCCGCCGGACTCCATCTTCGCTGCGAAGCATCTTTTTGCCTGTCGGGAGTCATCGTTCATCTGATTGCCGAATCGGGACTACTAGAAATAGCTCGGGGTGACCCGAAAGATGATTCGCATAAGGCTCACCATTCGATCCGTCCTGGTTCAATGTTCGCAACATCTCTTGATCCAGCCCTAGGATCATAATGTGTGGCCCAACGTGAAATTCATTGTCGTTTCCCAGCGCATGCGACGTGTCAGGCACCCAGAAGCCACCATACATATATGAAATTCCAATACTCTGCGCATTGGGCGCACGGCCGGCAATGCTGTCCTTGATGAACTGCAGAAAGACCCGGTCAAAGCAGCCGGGCTCATCATGCGGCGAACCAGGGCGGCCAGGGAGACAGGTCCATTGGTTCGAGCCCTTGCGAAGAACGCGATATTCGCCTCCGGCGGTCGACGGCCAGTCGAGCAGCGTCGCGTCTTTAGTGACGAACGCCGGCCCGGCGCGCAATGCGTCGGCGATTTTCTTAGCGTTGGTAGCGGGCATTCGCGCGGGCGTTGTTTGAGCGACGGCGGCTGTTGCCACGAAAACTGCAATTATGATCAGTTTCATCACACACTCCTTTTGTATCAGTGAATTTTTCAGCCCAGTAGAACCTCCTGTCGGGGTATATTCGGGCCGCGTTGACCTGCAAGCTGAAAAGATCGATGCGTGATCGCGGCAGCCAGTGCGGTCGTCGCCGGCTCGCCAAGGCCACACTGTGTTTCCGCGATGTTTGTTCCACGAGCCTGACTGGCGAACCTCCTCCCGAGTTTCAGACTCTTGAAGCGCTATTACGATGGAACTCAACCTAGCTCTTATGAACGACTTCGATGTCGTGGCCGTCAGGATCGAACACCCATGTCGCGTAATAGCCGGGATAGTATTCGGGCCGCGCTTGAGGTGATTCCTTGCTCTTACCTCCGGCGTCCACAGCGGCTTTGTGGAACGCGTCTACCTCGGCATGGTCTTTCGCTACAAATCCAACATGCACCGCTTGGGGATCGGGCTTTCCTTTTTTGAGCCAGAAAAAAGCTCGTTTACCGTCACCAAAACCCTTCAAATCGGGGTGTCCGTCTTGGCCTTCGTAATCTGTAAAATTTGTGATCCCAAGTGGCTTCAGGGCCTTGGCGTAAAAAGCGACTGAACGCTCGAAATCACTTACGGTAAGAATAATGTGGTCTATCATACTTGCCTCCTTCGTTCTGGCAGTTACACGATGCGCTCTCGCCGCTCGCCCAAATATTTCCCGGAGCTTCCGGTGAGATACCTCATCTAGTTCTTCCCTTTGTGACTTCCTGTCATGCCGCAGCCGGTACATTCTGGGCAACTCCTTGCTCATAGCGAGATGCCATCTGGGATAGTCATCGCATCGATCATGCCCGATGCGCGAGCGCTTGCAGCACTGCATCCGGCCGGATTGGCAGGTGACGGACGCGGGCTCCACAAGCGGCAAAGATCGCATTCCCGATCGCGGGCGCGACTGCGGTCGTCGCCGGCTCACCAAGGCCGACCGGTGTTTCCGTGCTGGCGACAAACTCGATGTCGACATCGGGTACGCCGCCCATGCGCAGCAATGTATAGGTGTTGAGATTCGTATCTTTCGGCTGGCCGTTCACGATCTCAGTTCCCTCGTGCAAGGCCACGCTCAATCCCCACAGCGCGGCACCCTCAACTTGGGCCAAGGCGCTGTCGGGATGAATAATCGTGCCGGCGTCAATGACTATAGTCAGCTTCTCAACCGTTACAAAGCCGCTGGCCCGATCGACGCGCACGCGAGCCACGCATGCCACCCACGTGGGCATCGAGCGTGCCTGGCCGAAGGTGGTCGCAATGCCGAGCCCGACATCCTTTGGCATAGCGCGTCCCCAGCCAGCCTTCTCAGCGGCGCGGGCAAGCACTGCAGCCTGGCGATGCGCCCCGCCCACGGCGTTGGGCGCCGATCCGGAGTTACGGCCGACGCCGTCCAGCATGCGCAGTCGAAATGCAACTGGATCGGCGTTCGCAACGTGAGCGGCCTCGTCCATAAAACTTTCCACGGCCCAGTTGATCCAGCCGGGCCCTACCGAGCGCAGCAAACCGGGCCGGATTGCCCGGTTGGCCAGATCGTTGAGCAGCACGCGCGCCCGCTGAGCGCCCACCGTGTACCAGTGGTCGGCGCCATCGCTGGCAAACGGATCGTACGGAACACCGTGAGCATCCTTCGGCAAGAACGACGGAGCCATAACGGCTGTAGGCCAACCGGCTGCTGCCTGGTGATCCATCGCGATCACGCGGCCGCCGTCTCCGAATGCCATGCGCAGTACCTGCGTCGAGGGGGAGCGCGGACAGTCGAAGCGCATATCGTCGGCCCGCGTACAGATCATCTTCACCGGCTTGCCGAGTGCCTTCGCGGCAAGTGCCGCCGGCACCGTGTAGTCGCCTTCCAGGCGCCTTCCGAAGCCGCCACCGAGTAGGTAACTGCGAAGTACGATCTTGTCCTGACTGCGGCCCAAGGCCTTGGCGAGCACTGGCAAAATCAGTGACTGCCATTGATTGCCCGTATGGATTTCGAATACGCCGTCCTTTTCGAACACCAAGGCATTCACCGGCTCCAGCGCGAAATGCATCACCGTGCTGGTCGTATAGGTTCGTTCCAGGTTTTGCTTAGCCGAAGCGAACGCCGCGTCCACGCCCGCATCCTCGACAAGCATGGCCCCTCCTTTGGGGTCCGCAATCAGTTCGGCCGCGCGGTTCTGGATGTCGCTCTCAGATACATGCGCTGCTTCGCCCGACTTCCACGTCACCTTCACGAGATCGGCCGCCTGACTGGCAACGGCGAAGCTCTCCGCGCAGACCATTACCCAACCAGGCGCAATACCCGAAGGGTCATCGAGCGCTAGACTCTGAATATAGCCAGGTAAATGCTTCGCTCCGGAATCATCGATTGAGACCACCTTGGAGTCGTAGCGTGTTGGGGGAATCCTCGGGCGCGCGAAGACCATGCCTTCTGCGACGGCGTCGATGCCATAGCGGCCGGTACCGTTAGTCTTAGACGGCACATCGAGCGCCATGGTATCTCGCCCAATCAGGCGACGCTCGCTAGGGGCCTTAATCGGTATGGCGCGCAATTGCTCGGGCGTGAAGGCCCGCCGCATATTCCCGTGCGCCACGATATCGCCATAGAGAATCGATCTTCCGTTCGCGCGCACCGCGCCGTTGCGCGCCGTGCAGCTTAGTGGATTAACACTGAGCAGTTTGGCACCTTCCTCAATCAGGGCGACGCGGCCAGCTGCGCCTGCGCGGCTAAGAATCGGAAAGCTCTGCCACACTGACAAGCTGCCGCCCGTTAGCATCAGGCCCCATTTCGGGTCGGTATCCACGAGAACGATCTTGACCTTGCTCCAGTCTGCTTCCAACTCGTCGGCCACGATGCGCGCGAGCGCTGTGCCGACATGTTGCCCTAACTCTGCGCGGATGATATTGACCGTCACAGTCCCGCTGCGATCGATGCCGTACCAAATCGTCGGCTCGAACAGTTCACCAGCGCTGCCAGTCGACTGATCGGCTAGGCTTCTTCGCGCATAACCCAGCATGACGCCCGCGCCGATCATCGCTATCAGGAAGCCGCGGCGGGAAGGCTCATCCGCCGACCTGAATCCATGGGGAGATAAGTTATTCATTGGGCGATTGTTCCTCGCATTCTCGATGCCGCGAGCTTGATGGCCTTGCGTATTCGAATGTATGTCATGCAGCGGCAGAGACTACCCGCCATCACCGCGTTGATGTCCTGGTCGCTAGGGTTCGGGAAGTCCTTCAGAAGCGTGACGGCCTGCATGATCTGTCCCGATTGACAGTAACCGCATTGGGGAACCTGGAGCTCGGTCCAGGCGACTTGCACGGGATGCCTGCCTTCGGGGTCGAGCCCCTCGATCGTGATCACCTTGGCGCCAGCGACTGCCCCGACGGCTGTAATGCAGGATCGAGTCGCACGCCCTTCCACGTGTACTGTGCATGCGCCGCACATGCCGATTCCGCAACCGAACTTGGTTCCCCTGAGACCCATCTCGTCGCGAATGACCCACAGCAACGGAGTATCGTCGGGGCCGTGTACCGAAACCTTGCGGCCGTTGAGATTGAATGTCGTCATACGTGTATGGGCCCCTTTTGCGGTTGCCTGCAGAGCTTTTGGCCCGACTCTTCAATTAATCGGATGATCACCGTTTCTCCATCCGAGTCGATTTCTATTTTGAACGCGCCCCTGCTATCCAGCCTTCGGAGGTCCGCTGGGCTCTTAGAATATTCGCGAATTCCAATACCTTCAGCGAATCGATAGCCGAAACTATGCTCAGTCAATAAGTATTCGGGGGCGGATGGATCGTTTTCTAACTTCTTCCGCAGTTGGTAGACATAAGTGCGCAGGTACTCGAGCTCATTTCCGTACGCGACGCCCCATACGGATCGAAGAAGCCGGGCATGCGCAATGGGCGTGCCGGCGTGCACCATCAAGTAATAAAGAAGGTCAAATTCCTTCGGCGTCAGGCGAACCAACCTGGCGTTCCTTAGTACGAGCCGGCGCGTCGGGTACAGTTCGATGCCTCCGATCCCGATGGCTTTGTCCGACGCGTGATCTTCGCTTGCTGAGATCTTGATGGCTGCCTGTGTCGGTTGCGCCAGGTCGCGAATTCCCAGAGCCTTCCCCACATTATCTCTGGAGCCCGAGTCAAGGGGCTCAATTTCGTGGTTCTCGCCATCGCGAAGCGTAAGCATCATTGTTCCCAAACGCTGGATTTTCAATGGCAGACTCTTGCTATGCTCTCCAGACAAGCTGACGCCAGGCGGCACGACGTCGTACTGTGACGCACAAGGCAATCTTGCGATCGCGGCGTCATCTTTGATCAGCCTTTCCATCCCTGCCTTTCTGTTCGTCACTTTTTCTCTCCTCTTATCGAAGCGAATTTCACAAATAACGCTCTGTCAGTGCGATGTCGTCAACTGCCGGCGGATGACGGATACCTTCTGTTCGAGATCGCGCCAGGGCGGGTACTTCGTCCGCGTGCGCCGCAGATAAGCCGCGAGCCGCGCGATGTCGCCGTCGGAAAGCGACGAGGCGTAGGCGGGCATCATCAATCCCGGCGCACCTTCCGTATTACTTACACCGTTCAGCACAATCTGAAGGAAATTGGTCGGTTCTGCCAAAGTAAGCGCGCTATTGAGCGCCAGCTCTGGTCGCGCAGAAAGAGGAACCGCACCGGAATTGTAATGGCAGGCCATGCAGGCTGCGGTATACAGCGCAGCATCTGCGTCGTATTCCTGACCACTGCCGAGAGACGAGTTCGCGAGGGCCTCACGTGTTCGCGCCTCAATACCTGGTGCGCGAACGTCTGCGTGGCCCATATCACTGAAGTAGAAGGCGATGGCACGAACGTCGGAGTCGGGCACGGCGGGAAGCGCCAGGCCGTCTCGAATGACAGGTGTCATGGTGGCGCCGGTCGTTCCGTGGAGCGCAGTGAACCCGCGGCGCAGGTACGTGAATAACTCCTCTTGTGTCCATGGAATGGGCGACGGATTGGTCTCAGTTAGCGCTGGTGCGATCCAACCGTCGATCACCGCGCTGGCATAAGCGTGTCCGGTTCTTTCAGCGCCGAGCGAGTTCCGCGGAGTATGACAGGCAGCACAGTCACTGAGCGCTTCAGCCAGATAGGCTCCGCGATTCCATTCGTCGCTCTTGGAGCGATTGGCCTGGAAGCGGCCACCCCTGAAGAACAGAATCTTCCAGCCTTCCTGCAGAAAGCGGATTTTGAAGGGAAACGGAAGCGTGTTCGCTGGAACCGAGGCGGTGGCAGCGGGACGGGTCATCAGGTAGGCGTATAACGCCTCGACGTCCTCGTCCGATAGTTTGGTGTAAGCGTAGTAGGGAAACGCGGGGAAAAGGTGGGACCCATCGCGGGCCACGCCCTCGCGCATGGCCCGGATAAAGGCCTCAATCGACCATGTCCCGATGCCGCTTTTCGAGTCAGGGGTAATATTCGTCCCATAGATGACCCCGAACGGTGTATTGACTCCATACCCGCCCGCGAATGGTTGTCCGCTGGGTCGGGTGTGACACGAGGCACAATGTCCAGCCGCGGCGAGAGCCTCTCCTTTGGCGACGGATTCGGCAGAGAACCTATGTGCGATTGGGCGCTCTATGGGGGCAATCACCGGCCGTCGTGCCAAAAGCAAGAGGGCGGATATTCCGAGAACAGGCACTACGAGAATTGAGATTGCAAAGCGTCGAATCATCACATCCCGCTCCGTCAGGGACGTCCCATAACATGGAGGTGGGCATAGGGCGACCCAGCCCACATGATGTAGGCGCCTGTCGGCTTGTGCGTGGTTGGCAGACCGCTGGCCTTGGGATCGAATGGCCACATAATCATCCAGTGCGGACCGATCGGAATTGGCGGACTGGTCGTATCGTGAGGATCAGTATCACTGCGCTGAGTGGCTCCGGCCAACATATATACAATGCCTGGCTCCGTGTTGGTTGGCTTCGGTTTGCGAACTCTGAAATCGGCGAACCATTGCATCGCGGCAGCGTCTGCACACATGGGAGGGTCGCCGATTATCCGTGGATTTCCCGGCATACAGGTGAAGCCGTTCGTTCCCTCGCGCAGCACGATTGTGCCGTGCCCGTCGCTATCAACGATTCGAGCCGCCTTCGCGACTTCGGCCGGTCCAGCCGACATCGCTCGGGCAATCTTTGCTAGCGTGGTTTCCCCAGCATCCCTTGCGGTATTGTGATCAGCCATCTGCGCATGAGCTGCGCCTTGTGGATTCGTCCCGTTCACGAGCAGCACAACCCCGGACAGGGCCAGCAAACCAAGACTGCGTCTCATTAAATTCAACCTCCTTTACCCCTCGAATGCTTTTCCTAATCTGCCGGTCCGTCGAGGTGTTGCAGTTCGCGTTCGGCCTGGAGCCAATCATCCAGATCGCAGTCCGGTTGTTCGCCACGTTCCAGATAAATCTCGTACGCGCGGTGTCTGATTTTCTCTTCGGACACCGGATTCCCGAATTCAGCGGAAGTTACGTCAGCCTCTATATTTGTGTTTCGTGTTGCTTTCGGTGACACATTGTCTCCTTCTTATGCGGTCTTAGTAACCAGAACCATGCGAAACCGCGCTTTCCCTTGCATCATCCGAGCGTAAGCATCGGCCGCCCGTTCGAGAGGCGCGGTCTCGATCATTGGGCGGATATTCTCGAGGACGCTGAAGGCCAGCGTGTCCTCTTGTTCGATCGCCGTGCCGGTCAGCGAGCCGTAGACCGAGCGCCCTCCAAACACAAGCGGGAACGCACTCAAATGGATCTGGTCCTGAGGTACTCCCACCACGATGAGCTTCCCACGGACCGCAAGACCGGACACAAGCGGCCCTATGGAATCACCGCTGGGCGCGGTTGCGAGAACTGCCCTTGCCCCTCCCATGCGCTGCAACGCCGCCGCGGCGTCGTCAACGGCCGTATCGATGTAAATGTGCGCGCCAAGATCCTTCGCGAGCTTTTCCTTGTCTCCGCCACGCCCGATTGCCACAGTATGGAATCCCAAGCGCCGCGAAAACTGTACGCCAAGATGCCCCAGACCACCAATGCCCTGCACGGCCACAAGATCTCCGCCACGCAAGCCGGCGTTGCGAAGAGCGTTATAAGTCGTGATGCCCGCGCAAAGCAAAGGGGCGGCCTCTGCGGAATTGAGCTCATAAGGAATAGAAGCGATGCCGCGAGCCTCAGCGATCATCACTTCCGCATATCCACCGTCTACCGTTACACCCGACACCACCGGATTTTGGCAATTAACCATATCGCCGCGTCGGCACGGCTCGCACACGCCGTCCTCGCCGGCGATTAAACCGACGTCAACCCGTTGCCCGATCTTCCATCGCGATACCGCGCTCCCTATGGCGTCGATGCGGCCGACGACTTCATGCCCAGGAACACGTGGCAAGCTGAGGCCCGGATAGGCTCCGTTGATCGTGGCTGAATCCGTATGACAAATTCCACAGGCTTCGACGCGAATTCGAACCTGACCGGGTCCGGGCTCCGCGACCGGCCGTTCGACCACACGAAGAACGCCCGGGGCGGAAACCTCGACTGCTTTGTACGTGTTTCTCATTTGTACTAGTCGTCCCTGCGATCGAGGAACTCCGTCACATGGCTGGTGAACGCGCCGGCGTGCTGAAATAACGACCCATGACCGGAGTCTGGGTAGATGATGAGCTGCGCATTGGACAGGTGTGCGCTGAGAGTGAACGAGTTCACTGTTGGGATCATGATGTCGTTGTTTCCGTTGGTGACGAGTACCGGCTGCGTGATCTTTTTCAAATCGGCATGGTCTTCGTCTCCGGATTTCGCCCAGGCGGCCATGGCTCTGAGCTGGGCCGCGGCCGACTCCGCACTCGTTGGCGTGTCCTTGTCTTCTGTCCGCCGCGCGAGGCGCTGGACAAACTTACGTCCCGCCGATTGGCTGGTTTCCGTGGTTTCGAAAAACAGCTTGAGCAATTTATCACTCGGCGGCATCTTCTGATCGACAAAGATTTTCAAAAGCTCCGGCCGATCCATCGCGACACCCGCACCGCCCGCAGGGCCTGTACCGGTCAAGATGATCCTTCGCAAAAGCGCGGGACGCTTCACGGCAATCACTTGCGCCACCATTCCTCCTAGCGAGAACCCGAGCACATCCACTTCGGCCAGACTGAGTGCGTCCAGAAATGTCATCGCATGATCGGCCATGCCGGCGACGGTCTCCGGGACGTTGCCGCTGGAGCGGCCAATACCGGGGCTCTCGAACAGAATGACTGGCCGGCCGAGCGCGAGAGGGTCGGTGACGGAGGGATCCCAGTTGTCGAGCGTGCCCGTGAAATGCTGCAAGAACAACAGCGGAGCGCCGGGGCCTGAGCCGAACCGGCGATAGGCGTAGGTGTTGTCTCCCGCCGTGAGGTATTGCGTCGGGGCGGTCGTATTACTCGCGGCCGCCATCGAATTCACCATTGTTTTCCGTTCCCTTAGCTGAGGACGATGTTGTCCAAATCGATGGAGACGACCAACGGGGCTGGTGCCGCATGGCCGTCCGGCTGGAGACCGAAGATCTTGTGTTTTGTCGGAAAGACAATGCCAGAAAGTTCCTTGATGTCAGAGACGTAGTGTACGGCTCCTATTCCTCCGCTTATTTCGACATGATAGTCGTGTCGCTTCAGCAATCCGTTCTGATCGAAGTAAAGTGTCTGTTCTGTACTGTGGGTTGCGATATCCGATGGAAACCGAACCCTCAGACGACGCCACGTTTCGCCTGCTTCCTGCCAGGGCTCAAGTTCTTGCGATTCAACGCCAGGTTTGGCAAGGAGAAACGGGGTGTTCAGGTACGTCCACATCGCGCATCCGGCGAAGTATGCAAGTTGCAAATCGCTCCAGGGCGTCTCAAAAGTGTGTCCTTGGAACGACGACCGGGGTTGAAGGAGTTCTTCAAGTACTTTGCCGGTCGAGTTCTCCAACGCGACCCGCTGAGGTTCGAAGCGGGACCTTCGATCCGGAGAGCCGAAGGGCCAGTGCGAAACCTTCTCGGCGCGAAGGTCCACTGTGACTGTCACGTCATCGATGACTCCAGCCTTGCCTTTCACTCCCCAAAACACCCCACCTTGGATCAAGTGGGCTGAAATCATGGTGAAACGGTTCCAGCGTTCAAGGCCCCCGTGAGCATCAATTGCCAACTTCGCGAGCTCCGGCGTTGTTACGTCTCCTGCTTTGTATGCGCTTCTCATTTGCACGTTCCTCAATCCTTTTCTCTTTCCATCCATTCGCGAATATAGGGAGCGCAGTTTTCAAGCTTTACGCCATCCACTTCGCAATGCGCAAGAAAGCGCATTGCTTCGCGATCGATCACGCTGACGTCTTTGAGATCCAGAACGATGTCGCGATAGTCTGTTTGGCATTCAAAGAGCCGCTTCAGCTCGGCCATCGCTTGTTTTTCGATCCTGCCGCTCAGGGTGAATATGGTGAATCCTCCTCGCGCCGCGCTCTCAATCCGGAAAGACATCGACTAACCAAGCACCGATTTACAAAGATTGCAATCGAAAATCCAATCGGATGTGATTGAAAATAAGTGGTCGAAGGAGCAATCGAGTGACAGGATCTTAGGAAGTGCCAGGATCCTGGGAGTTGTGCCGGGTCGCTTACTGAACGCGGCGCTTGTTTATGTCGAGCTGTTTGATTTTCAGATCCAACGTCGAACGCGGAATTCCGAGTTTGGCGGCAGCTCCATTAGGCCCGGCGACCTTTCCGTTGCTTTCCGCGAGAGCCGTTTCGATGAGTTCTTTCTCGTAGCTGTGGAGGGATTCTGTCAGGGGACCCGATGACTTTCGTCGAGATGCGTCCGGACCTAAAAGCCAGGCCTCATCGATCCGTAAGGTATCGCCGCCGCACAGGATGACGGATCGCTCGACGATGTTTTGCAACTCGCGAATATTGCCTGGCCAATGATAGGACCGGCAGCGCGCGACGGTATTCTTGTCGATCTTGGTGATTTGCTTGCGTGCTTTGTCGGCGTAGCGCTTCACGAAGTACTCGACCAGCATCGGGATGTCTTCTCTCCGTTCCCGGAGAGGTGGCACGTCGATCGGGAAAACATTTAGCCGGTAGAACAGGTCGGCGCGAAATGATCCTGCAGCAATTGCCCCCGGCAGGTCGCGGTTGGTAGCGGCAATGATTCGAACATCCGTAGGAATGGCGCGGTTTCCTCCCACGCGTTCAAACTGGCGCTCCTGGAGCACGCGAAGCAGTGCAATCTGCGTTTCAACAGGAAGCTCGCCTATTTCATCGAGAAAGATGGTGCCGGAGTTCGCCATTTCAAAACGGCCCTGGCGGCGTTGAAGAGCCCCAGTGAATGCCCCCTTCTCATGGCCAAACAACTCTGAAGCGATAAGCGAGTGCGGAATCGAGGGGCAATTCACCGCAATAAAAGCATGGCCGGAACGTTGCGAGTTCTTGTGTATAGCGCGCGCTATTAACTCCTTGCCGGTCCCTGTTTCGCCCGTAATCAGAACCGTGGAGTCGGTGGGAGCGACCTTCAAAATGCCGGAGAGGACACTCTTCAGGGCTAGTGAAGATCCCACGATCTCATCGAACATGAAGACCTGGTCGATTTGCTCTCGCAGCGCGACGTTCTCCTGCCGCGTTCGTTCCTCTGCCTGTTTGCGATCGTCGATGTCGGTGCCGGTTGCATACCAGCGGATGACCTGTCCTCGTTCGTCCAGCAGCGGGCTATATTGGATCAAGAACCAACGAAACTGACCATCCCTGCGGCGAACTCGTCGTTCGTACTCGAAAGGGAACCCGCGAAAAATCGCAGCCTCGCGTTCGTCGCGCAGTCTTTTCGAATCCTCCGGATGAAAGACCGCTCGAAATCTTTCGGAGCCTAATTCTTCTTTCGCCAGGCCCGTGTAATCGAGCACTGCCTGATTCGCGTTGAGAAATCCTCCGTCTGCTCCTATAGCAACGATGAGTTGAGGTATTGCATCGATGATCGTTCTAAGCTCAGCTTCGGATTTGGCTATTTCGTCGTGAGCTGTAGCCAGCGCCACCTCGTTGCGCTTCCGGTCGTCAATGTCAGTCAACAACATGTACCATCCGCTGATACAATCATTCACGTCGCGCACGGGAAGCGCGCGAGACTGGAACCAACGGTACATGCCATCGGCTCGACGCTGACGAAGCTCGTACTCATACGGTTGCCCGCTTTCGACTGAGCGACGCCACAGGCCGATCACGCGAGGGAGATCGTCCGGATGGACTGCATCGCCGGCGGCCCAATTCTTTAGTTCATCAGTCGTCTGGCCAAAATATTCCAAGACCTGGCGGTTTAGAAGTTGCACGTCGCCCGTGGCGCTCAGGGTACACACCATGCCGGGAATGGTATCGACAATCTGCCGCAGTTTCTGTTCATTCGACCTGAGGGCTTCCTCGGCGCATTTGCGGTCCTCGATGTCAGTGAGCAAGTTATACCAGCGGGCGATGCTCCCCTCTGCGTTCCGCAATGGAAGCCCGGAGCAATGAAACCAGCGATACACCCCATCTTCGCGACGAAGCCGGTGCTCGACGTGATACGGCTGCCCTGTCTCGACGATACTGCGCCAATGCTCGACCACCCGCTCCCGATCATCCGGATGTAAGAACTGCGGCCAATTTTTCAATTCGTCAAGGGTCGTGCCAAGGTAATCCACCATCTGTCGGTTGATCAGTTCGACTTCCCCTGCTGCAGTCATGGTCCAAACATGGCCCGGAATGTTGTTGACCACCAGCCGAAGACTCTGTTCGCTTGATCGGATAGATTCCTCCACATGCTTACGGTCTTCAATGTCCGTGTTTGTCCCGTACCATTTGACGATTTTCCCCGCCTCATCACGCAATGGGTTAGCGCGGAACAGAAACCATCGATACACTCCGTCGAAACGGCATAGGCGTACTTCGATCTCCCCCGGTTCACCCGACGCTATGATCGAGCGCCAATAGTTGGCAAGCATGTTCAGATCGTCCGGGTGAACTGAATCCATCCACCCCCAATCACGCGCCTTCTCAATCGAAAGCCCGGCAAAGTCCAGCCACTGCCGGTTGAAAAACTCAGCCGAACCGTCGGGATGGGCGGACCACCCGAGCGCTGGAATCGTGTCGATGATGGTTCGCAGTCTATCTTCAGAGTTCTTGATTTCGGCGAGAGCCTTCTTGAGAGCAAGGTGTGACCGCTCGACCTCGATCGCGATGCACGCGATATGGCCGGCACCGGCGATCAACTCAAAGTCGCTCCTCTGGGGTATCCGAGGCTCCGGATAGTACATGGCGAACGTGCCCAAAACCTCTCCATGTTTCGAAATGAGCGGTTCGGACCAGGCCGCGACGAAGCCGTGGCTAAGCGTCAAGTCGCGAGCGTCGTCTGGCCAGCGCGGATCGTTGGAGATGTTCGGAACGATCACCCGTTGTTTGGTAAATGCGGCCGCACCGCAAGAAGCCCTGTCTGGGCCGATAAGCCAAGGTGTAATGGCGGCCTTAAATGTGGCGGGAACATGGGGCCCAGCAACGGGCGACAGCCACTCGCCGTCCATCAAACAAACCATTGAAGTAACAGGGGAGCCATGAGCGTCGATTGAGGCACACAGATCGTTCAGAACCTCTGAGAGGCTTGCGCCGTTCGCCATCTTCTCCAGCGTTTGCTTCTTCGCGGCAAGTAAGGATTCGGTTAGCGACGAGGCAGCGATATTCGGAGCTGGTTTCGACTCAGATTCAGCCGCCTGCGCCGCATTCGCAGAGTCATTGACATCCATATCGGTTGCGGCGATTCCGGGCGACTCTTCGTGCTGATTGGCCATCGCTTTTCCCAAGCCCATCATGTCAGACCGCGATCCCCGGTGCAAAACACAGACGCAACTCTGTTAGCTGCGATGACTATGAAACCCTTTTGGTCGCAATTCACATTTGAGACACTCGGATTCAAGCCTGCCTAGTGGGACGTGCGATGATTCCCCCACGCAAACATCAGCCGCTTGCTTGATCGCGAATGCGAGCGGGCGAATGCATCCGGTGGAATCGCGAAGGTAGCTTCTATCGCCAGAACGAGATCGACAAAAACGCCATATTGTTTATTGTCAATCGAATTTGTATTCCCAAGCTGGACGCCGACGGTTCGCTTGCGCCCACATGATGGGTCGCAGGCCCGGTTGATTCCTGTTGATAACAGCCACGCCGCTCGCAAACGGCGTTGTGGAAAGAGACGTTATAACGCCCTACGGAGTCGGGATACGACGGACGGCGATCGCCTACCGAGTAGACAGGAGTATGGTGTCCAATGATTCCAAACTTTCGCGCCCCTTCTGTCCGGCTTAGGGGCTGCGCGGCAAGTGTGCCAATCGCAGTTGAGGGCGGGGGTCACCCAGGCGGCTGTGCCGTCAACTGTGACACCAGCCCTTGCTTGCTCGTACTCGAATCACCGCAATCATCACTGTCAGCAGCGGTTTAGGAACCTCGTTACCGTGTCGCCGATTGTGTCAAAACGGTCTGATTGTCGCAGAATTCGCGAACAGCGGACAGGCCGTCTTTAGCCCTGTTTCCCTGCACGCAGTGAATCAATGAAGAGTGGTATGACGCAGGATCACGACGTGGTGGATGAAGTGGCCGCCTCGCATTTGGCGTTTCAAGAACCTTGAAATCGAAGACTTCAAAGGCCATTGCGCCGATTACCTAGTGCAATGGGAAACAACCGCAGCAGTCTAGCGGCCAAGGTCTCGCTTCTTCTTCCGCTCGGCTTCACTCGTGACGCGTTGGCGTTCCAGCGTGGCAGCAGCCTCCGCAAGCGCCTTCTGATAACGACCAAGCCATCCATCCCAACCGTCGTCTTGAGGAACAATGCCACGCCGGATAAGACGTTGGGCGGTCTCGCGAAGGTGGAGCTTGTTGCGTAGGATCGACTCTGCATCGCCTAACTCGTGGATCTGCAGCGCCGGCCGACCATCCGTAAACAGTTTGCGAAGCCGAACGAACGAATTCGTGCGCAGGCCACCGCGATTCCGTGCGGCTTCCATTTCTGGCGTTTGGTAAACATAGTGGACTCGCGCGTCCGTTCCCTCCAGCATGAGGTAACTGCGTCCTG
>Ga0302324_100013074_pt1 | contig 16866 bp, 16 predicted proteins | sample Palsa_T0_1_FD_201949 | JGI IMG/M metagenome (GOLD analysis project Ga0302324, IMG submission 201949) | Peat permafrost microbial communities from Stordalen Mire near Abisko, Sweden - Palsa_T0_1 | ecosystem: Environmental > Terrestrial > Soil > Palsa > Peat permafrost | place: Sweden: Abisko...
CCGCACCACGGGTAGTACCACTTTCGATTATCCGGCCCCCACTGGGACCCCGGCCGCGATGGGGCCGCCCCACGCGCAGTGGGCCCGTCCGGTAGGAGATGGTCTCTACAAGAATTACAGCGTAATCATCACCACAGCCACAGCGGCCACTGCCATCCCAAGCCCTTGCCGCCGCGTAGGACGCTCCCGCAGCATCCATGCCGCCATCAAGATCGTCGACGCCGGGTAAAGCGAAGCCAGCACCGCCGCTACATCCAGCCGTCCCGCCCGCGTCGCCGCAATAAACAGCAGGTTCCCCGAGGTATCCAGCAGCGCCGTTGCTGCCGCCCACATCACCACCGTCCGGCTCACCCGCGCCCTCGCTTCGCCCTTAGCCCTTTGCCGCAACGCCATCCCCATCAGCATCAGCGAACACACCCCAAGGCTCGCCATTCGCGCCGTAGCCAGCGGCCAGATTACCCCTGCCGTCCCAGCCAGCTTCAGCGCCGTAAAATAAACTCCAAACCCCACCCCTCCGACCATTGCCAGCCAGAAAGTGCCTTTATCCGCAGGCGTCGCCTCCGCATTCGGCCCTGCCGCGATCATCCAGATCGCTGCCCCCGCCACTGCGAACCCCACCATCCTCAGCGCTCCCGGCGACCCCTCCGCAAACCCCGACACCACCGCCGGAATTGCCGCCGCCAGCAACCCGCTCAGAGCAGCCGACGCCCCCATCGCACCCCGCGACAACGCCACGTAAAAGCAAGTCAGCGATACCCCCGCCGTGATCCCCGCCGCCAGCCCCCAATACAGCGCAGCGCCATGCGGAAACGCATCCCCGCGCAGCCGTGCCGCCAGCAGCAGCACGCTGAAGCTCATCGCATGACTCAGCAGTACCACCCGCAGCGCTCCACCCATCGAGCTGCCAGCGTTCTTTACGCCCATCCCACCCGAGAAGTCCCCACCACCCCAAAGCGCCGCTGCCATCAGCGCCAGCAGCGCGTTCCCATGCAGCAACATATTCATTGCGCTCTCATCGAAACTCTCATCGTCCGTCAGCAGGCACGACTGCCCGTTCGCCACGGAAGGGCGTTATGGTTTAATGTCGCTTGCTGTCGGATAGTAGCCCTTCTTCGAGAAGACCTGCAGGTTCGGCCGCAGCACCCTCACCTCGAGTCCCCGGTACTTGCCATCGATAAACGGCTCATGCGTGTAGTAGCCGATGGTGTATTGCGATCGCACCTCATCTGCAATCTTCGCAAAGCTGTTTTCAATGCCCTTTTGCCGGAACTCTGCGTCGTAGTCTCCGCCCGTATTATCCACATAGGTATGCAGAAGATTGTCCCGCATCGTCAGCGGGATGTGGACCTTATCCAGAAAGCCGACCACGGGTAGCGAAGAGTCTCCCACCAGCGTACCGTACACCGCAATCTTGTTTTGCTGCAGATACTTCAGCACTTCCTTGTACTTGGCCGTGCTGCCATACTCTTTCCCATCGCTGATCACATAGATGATCCGTCGCCGGCCAGGTCGAGCCTTCGACAACGCCGTCGCCGCCGCCAGAATCGCGTCGTTCAGCGTATGCGGCTCCTTCGGGACCGTCAGGTCTATCCCCTGATGGTTTCTCACCGGCGCCGTATTCGGGTCGAAGTTCGATCCGTTGATCACCGTCGTCTGGGCCAGCGGTCCGCCCTGCACCTGCAGCGGCTCACGCCCGGTCCCCTTGGAGCGCTCCAGCGCCTGCGTCAGCCTGGCACTCGGTCCAGCCGTAAAATCCGTCACCAGCCGCGGCCCGTTGTTATACGTAAAGACCGCCACCTCGTCATACGAAGTAAACGCACCCTGCACCGCCTCCAGAGAGTTGTTGACCCTGGTCATATTGTCGTAGGTCATGCTCTGGTCGATCACCAGCGCAACCGACATGGGAAACGGATCCACCGTAAACAACGCCATCTGCTGCCGATATCCGTTCTCGTAGATACGCACATCGCGCCACGTCAGCCCCGGCACCATCCTGCCCTTGCTGTCTTTTACCGTAAACGGCACTTCCACAAAGTTGGTGTTGACCACCAGCGTAAAAGCCTTTACACCCTCTCCGCTAGCAGGCAACTCGGGCTCCTTGCCGTCGTCATCGTCCTTCTGGGCTGGCGTCGCAGGCAGTGTAGTTCCAGGCGCGTTCTGTTGTCCTGGGGTCTGCGCAGCAGAGGGCTCCCCATTCGAGTCCCGCGTCGTGCCAATCCCCGGTGCCACTGCGGGCAGTCCCTGCGGCTTCGGTGCATCAGGAATCGCCTGCTGCTGCGGTGCTGCACTCTGCGCTGCCGTCTGCTGTGCCGGCTGTCCGAGCATCATGCATACCAAAGCCCCTGCCAATACGCTATTCCTCACCACGCGAACCCCCATACCTTTCAGCCGGGCCTTTCCAGCCCAAAGCTGTACCAACTAACAGACTAACAGCGCCCCACAACTGCCGCCATCCCCATGGAGGAGTTGGCTATAGCCTCTTCCTTTGGACGCAGCTAGCCCACCGAGTGTTGGGTCAATCGTTCCTTGTTGTCAATGGTTCCGTTCCTTGTTGTCAATGGTTCGCGCCTTTGCCATTGTTTCTGCTCTTTGCCGTTGTCTGTCTTTGTCTCCCCCTCCCGTAGAGATCCGTCTCTCTTACTTACCGTCGAACCAAAAAACCACCACCCTAGGGCACCCTGCAATTTTCGGCAAACTCAGCACTAACTTTGTCGTCTAATGAACTATGCGCTCCCTCCTTCTCGCCGCCACCCTGTGCCTTGCTCTCGCCCCCACCCTCCACGCGCAGGAGGCCCCATCCCCCGGCGGACCGCCGCCCCCCAGCGACGCCGCACCCCAGCCCGTCGATATCGGCGACGTCCAGACACTCAAGGTCAACGTCAACCTCGTCAACGTCTACTTCTCCGTCCGCGACAAAAACGGCTTCATCACCAGCCTGCACAAGGACGACTGCAGCATCTACGAGGACAAGGTCCTCCAGAAGACCAAGAACTTTACCCAGGAGAAAAATCTCCCTCTCACCATCGGCATCCTTCTCGATACCAGCGGCAGCCAGATACACGTCCTCCCCCTCGAGCAGCAGTCCGGCGCCGAGTTCCTCAAGGACGTCCTCACCCCCAAGGACGAAGCCTTCCTTATCTCCTTCGACATCAACGTCAATCTACTGTCCGACTACACCAACAGCCCTCGCGAAATTAAGCGCTCCATCGACTCCGCCGAGATCAACACCGGCGCCAGCAGCGGCTCCGTAACCGGCAACTCACGCTCCGGCGGCACCCACTTGTACGATGCCGTCTACCTCGCCGCCCACGACAAACTGCGCCAGGAGGCAGGCCGTAAGATCCTCGTCCTGCTCACCGACGGCGGCGAACAGGGCTCGGAGGAGACCCTCAAAAGCGCTACCGAAGCCGCCCAGAAGGCCAACGCCATCATCTATGTCATCCTCATCGCCGACCGCGGCTTCTACGGCGGCGGCATCTACACCGGCGACCGCGATATGGAGCGCCTCGCCACTGAAACCGGGGGGCGTGTCATCAACGTAGGCAACGACGGCAAGCGGCTTGAAGCGGCCTTCGACCAGATCCAGGACGAGCTCCGCACCCAGTACCTCGCCAGCTTCACCCCCACCAACGCCAAGGTCGACGGCACCTTTCGTACCCTCAACCTCACCTGCCAGCCCGGCCAGAAGATCCAGGCCCGCAAAGGCTACTACGCCCTCGCCGATTCCGCAGGCAAAGACGATTAGTCGCATCCTCAACCGGGCCCATACTGCGGCCCTCGCCGACTCCGCAGGTAAAGACGATTAGAACTTTATGTCCTGTCTGACCGACTCACTGCGCGGGGCGCACGTTTACAAGTCTTTTTAACTTATCTAGGCGAAATAGAATTGCATTGGCCTCCCGTTGGTCGGATCATAATTTCCCGACCAACGGGAGGGCCAATACGATTCGTCCCTGCAAGACCAGTAGACACGCCACGAAGTGGCCGCTCCACGCGCAGTGGGCACGTCCGGCAGGACAGGACCGTTTCCGCCCTAGCTGAACCCAAGCACCGCATGCGGCACATACGGCTCTTCCAGCGAAGCAATCTCCTCAGGCGTCAGCTTCACCGCGAGCGCAGCCACAGCGTCGTCCAGATGATTCGCCTTGGTAGCCCCAACGATCGGCGAAGTCACCACCGGCTTATGGAGCATCCATGCCAGCGCCAGCGTTGCCCGCGCAATGCCCCGCTGCTCCGCCAGCTCGCCCAGCCGATCCACAACCTTCTTGTCTGCATCTTCTGTCTTGGTGTAGATCGCCTTGCTGAACTGGTCCGTCTCCGACCGCTTCGTCGTCTCCGACTGCCACGCCCGCGTCAGACGCCCACGCGCCAGCGGACTCCACGGAATCACACCGATCCCTTCAGCCTTGCACAGCCCCATCATCTCCCGCTCCTCCTCGCGATAGAGCAGGTTGTAGTGGTTCTGCATCGAAACAAACCGCGTCCAGCCATACAGGTCCGCAACATAAAGCGCCTTGGCAAACTGCCACGCATACATCGACGAAGCCCCGATATACCGCACCTTGCCGGTCTTCACCACATCATGCAGGGCCTCCATCGTCTCTTCGATCGGAGTCTCATAGTCCCACCGGTGGATCTGGTACAGGTCGACATAGTCAGTGCCCAGCCGTTTCAGACTTGCGTCCAGCTCGAAAAAAATCTCCTTGCGAGACAGTCCCTTTCCATTCGGTCCATAGCGCATCACACCATTCAGCTTGGTCGCAATCACGGCATCTTCGCGCTTCGTATTCGCCTTCAGAAACCGCCCCAGCAACTCTTCGCTCGATCCGGTCGAGTACACATTTGCCGTATCGAAGAAGTTGATCCCCAGATCCAGCGCCTGCTTGAAGAACGGTTGGCTCTGCTCCTCGTTCAGCGCCCACGCGTGACTTCCCGGGCGCAGCGGCCCTGCAGGAGGAACTCCATACGTCATACATCCCAGACAAATACGGGAGACCTTCAAACCGGTCTTCCCCAGATTCACATACTCCATGTACTCTCCTCCATCGCCTGCGCGTCGCACCTGCGCGTCTCTCTTTTGACGACTCAGCCACAGAGGAAGATGCACACTTTAGACAAGTAACCGCAGGTCACCTCGCTGCTAAGCCTCCATCGCCCCCGAATACACAGCCATTCCCGCCACCGCATCCACGCCCATCGCATCCAGCGCATCCACCTCCGCACGCTCCTTGATTCCTCCCGCAACGATCAACTGCTTCGCCGTACAAGCCCGCAGCACAGCCGCCACGTCCAGCGGAAAACCCTGCATCGTCCCCTCCGTATCCACATGCGTATACAGAAACGCCGAGCAGCAGTCCTCCAGCCAGGTCACAGCCTCCTCAGGCGTCAGGTCCACCGACTCCTTCCACCCCCTCACCGCGACCTTGCCGCCCTTCGTATCCACACTAAACACCAGCGCCTCCTCCCCCAGCGCCCTCTTCAACTCCTCCGCAAACTCCAGCCGAATCACCTTGTGCCGCCGCGAGACTCCGGGTGCCCCAGGGCTCGCCTCTGTGACGTTGGATCCAAACAGGCTGGACCCATAGATCACCCTCTTCGCTCCCGCCTCCAGCAGCAGGCGACCATCCTCAGCAGTCCTCAACCCGCCGCCAACTTGGCAACGCAGCCGCTTGCAGATCATCTCGATCAACGTGCGATTCTCTCCCTGCTGCATCGCCGCATCGAGATCGATCAACTGCACCAGGGGATACTTCGAAAACCGTTCAATCCAGTACTCAAAGTCATCGAACGCCAGCTTCAACCTCTCACCCTGCACCAACTGCACAATCCGCCCACCCATCAAATCAATCGAAGGTATCAACATCCGTTCTCTCCATAAATAATTAAGTTGTCATCCTGAGCGTAGTCGAAGGAATCTGCAAGTTGCACCTGCTGTTGTCCGTCCTTCATCCTTGTCAATCGCGAAGATCCGCGGTCGAGCCTTCAGCAAGGCAACCGCACACTCACACCAGCACGCTGCAACTCAGCCTTCAACTCCCGCGAATCCGTAACTCCGAAGTGAAAGATACTCGCCGCCAGCGCCGCATCTGCCTTTCCTCGTCCAAAGACATCCACAAAATGCCCCGCAGTTCCCGCTCCACCGGAAGCGATCACAGGAATCTTCACCGCCGCACTCACCATCGCGGTCAGCTCGCAGTCGAACCCACCGCGCATCCCATCGGTATCCATCGAGGTCAGCAGAATCTCACCCGCCCCTCGCTGCTCCGCCTCGCGAGCCCAGTTGATCACTCGCAGCCCAGTCGCCTTCCTTCCCCCACTCACAAACACTTCAGCCTCCTCAACCGCCGAAGCCCCATGCCCACGCCGAGCGTCGATCGCCACGATCACCGCCTGCGCTCCAAAGCTTCCGCCAATCTCACCAATCAACTCCGGCCGCGCAATCGCCGACGAATTGATACTTACCTTATCCGCCCCAGCATCAAACACCGCAGCCGCATCCTCCGCACTCCTGATTCCGCCACCCACGGTAAACGGCACAAATAGTGTCGCCGCCGTCCGTTTCACCGTATCGAGCAGCGTTCCACGTCCCTCATGCGTCGCCGTGATATCGAGCAGCACAATCTCATCCGCCCCAGCCGCCGCATGACGATGCGCCAACTCCGCCGGGTCGCCGGCATCGACGATGTCCACAAACTGAACACCCTTCACCACTCGTCCACCGCGAATATCCAGACAGGCAATAATCCGCTTCGTCAGCATCTTTACCCCAACCTCATCGGTGCAGCCGCAGGCACCGCAACCTCGCTGCCCTCGCAAACAATCCGCGCCAGCGAATCTCCATTCTCGATCACCGCCCCGTGCTCCACGAACCACTCCACCAGGAGTCCCTGCCTGGGCGCCGGTACATGAAACTCCATTGCACCATCGGTCAACGTGCAAACCATCTGTCCCGTTCCCACCAGCGACCCCGCGGGCACAAGCTGCTGCACAAACGTATACGAGGGCTCTTCCGCTGCAATCCTCAACTCATAGATAAAAGGCATCTCTACAACTCCACAAAGTTCTTCAAAACCTGTAAGCCCACTGCGCTCGACTTCTCCGGATGAAACTGTACACCCATCACATTGTCCTGCTCCACCACACCGGTAAACGACCCTCCATATTCTGTAACCGCAGCAGTTGCTTGTATCAAAGGAGCCCGCCACGAGTGCGTATAGTAAACAAACTCACCATCCTGAACTCCACGCAGCAACCTCGAATCCTCCCTGATACCTTCGAGCGAATTCCAGCCCACATGCGGCGACTTCAACTCCGCGCCTTCAAACCGAGCAGGGAACCGTTCACACATCCCCGCAAAGTGCCCCAGCCCCGCAACTCCCGAAGCCTCGGTCGATCCATCAAATAACCACTGCAACCCTACGCAAATCCCCAGAAACCAAGCACCCTTCGTAATACTCTCGTGTACAGCCTCTGTAAGCCCCGACTCCTGCAACAGCAGCGTAGCCTGAAAGTGGCCCACCCCCGGCAGCACCACCTTAGCCGCCGAACGCACCACAGCAGGGTTCTGAGTAACCACAAGCTCGCGAGCACCAAGATAGTCCAGCGCCTTCACCACGCTGGTCAAATTTCCCGCTTTGTAATCAATCACCGCAATCATGCGCTTCGATTTGCCTTTCTTCCTTGAGATGCCAGCCCTGAACTGAAATCTATATAGAGCAACCGAACGGACCGCACCATGCCCCAAGTATGGTGAGACAACATACGAAGGCCCCGATACTCAAGACGACTCCAATCCATCGTGGACGTCCACGGCCAAAGGCGGATGCTATCAATGTGCCCAGGCTGCCGAAAAAACATATGTGCCAAACAAGACTGAAGGCCGCGGCATAGTGTTGGATAACGTCAAGATTTGCCTGGCTGCCGCTTGAAATAAAGCGTACGTACATTACAGTGGCGCACGAGAAAAGAACAAAAGCTCCGATCGCACCGATCGCTCCGCTAATTCGTCTCCATGTCCCCAGTGGTACCGTCATAGCAATCCCTTCGTACTAGGCAGCATCTCCCGCATCCGTTCATCCCGCGAGCAAGCCCCTCGCAACGCCCGTGCAAACGCCTTGAAGATCGCCTCAATCTTATGGTGATTCGACCGACCATACATCGTCTTCACATGCACATTCGCCTTGGCTCCCCGAGCAAATCCATCGAAGAAGTCAGCCAGTAACTCACTCTGAAAATCTCCCACCAGCCGCACCTTCACCTTGTCATCGACGACATAAGCCACGCGCCCACTCAGATCCACCGCAGCCACGGCTAGCGTCTCATCCATAGCCATAACAAAATATCCGGCGCGCAAAATTCCTTTCTTGTCCCCTAGCGCCTTTCCAAACGCCTCACCCAGCGCAATCCCCACATCCTCCACCGTATGGTGCTGATCGACGTCAAGATCGCCAATGCATGACAACGTTAAATCAAACCCGCCATGTCGTGTAAACAACTCCAGCATATGATCAAAGAATCGAATCCCAGTAGACACCTTGTAAACGCCCTGCCCATCGACAACAAGCTTTAGCGCAATCTGCGTCTCCGTCGTGTTCCGTTTGATCGTTGCAGTTCGAACCCCGCTTGCACTCTTAGCCATCACTCAAACTCCCTATCTTCGACGCTACTCCGCTGAGCCGTCGACTCGTTAGCGATCTGCTTCTCCCATTGGATCTCCTCCAGCGAATGCCCCAACGCAGTTAGCCCTCGCGTCACATGTTCTTCTACGCCGATCGTAATCCGCACAAAGCCATCACACCCTGGATCACTCGAACGGTCCCGCAACAACACACCATGCGCTCGCATCGCAGCCACCAACTCTTTATGTTTGGATCCAATATTCATCAGCACAAAGTTTGCGTGGCTCGGAAAGAAAGGAACTCCCAGTTCGCGTAGCCCGTCCATCATCCGCTCGCGTCCTACGCGCACCTGCTCGGTATACCAGGCAAGGTAATCCTCATCCGCAATAGCGACCGGCAGGCAGCTTAGCGCAACGCCGTTCACGTTATACGGCGAACTCACCTTGCGCACATACTTCAGCAGCTTCGCATCGCCGGCCAGCATCCCAATCCGAAGATTCGCCAGCCCATAAGCCTTCGAAAACGTCCGCGCCACAATCAAATTCGGTACCGTCGCCACATCACCGATCGTCGACTCCCCATGAAAGTGGTAATAAGCCTCATCCACCATCAAGACAGCGTGCGGAGCAGCTTCTGCAATTGCCAGCAGCTGCTCTCTGCTCACCACCGCACCCGTAGGGTTGTTTGGCGAAGCCACAAAGATCAGCTTTGTTCGCTCCGTAATCGCCGCCATAAACCGCTCAAACGGAAACGACAGCGTCGCATCCGATTGCACCTTACGCAGATGTGTTGTCATCATCTGCACACTCACGTCATACATGAAAAATGAGGGCGTCCAAACCAGTGCCTCGTCCTCCGGCTCCAGAAAAGTCGCGCACAGCAGGTGAATCGCCTCGTCCACTCCATTTGTCAGTAGCACCTGCGCAGCCTGCAGCCCAAAGTGAGCGGCAACAATCCGCTCGACCGGCTCTCTCTCTGGATATTTTGTCATGCCCTCCGCCGTTATCGCACGTAACCGTTCTATTACCCGAGGTGAAGGCTCAAAGGTGTTTTCGTTGAAGTCCAACCGCAGCGCCTCACGTCCAGCCAGCGGCGGATGGTACTCCGGCATCTCCAGAACTGCTCTGCGCGGCATTACATTTTCTAATTTACTTGCAACGTCTATCGTTACATTCATCGCATCCTCACGCGCACACTCTCTGCATGGCCCATCAAGCCTTCAGCTTCAGCCATCGCAATAGCGTGCGGACCCATCCGCCTTAATCCTTTGCGCGTGTACTGCTGCATCGTAATTACCTTCACAAAATCCAGTACACTCAAACCGCCCCGAACCCTCCCGACGCGTCCTGTCGGTAGTACATGGTTAGGCCCCGAAACATAATCTCCCATCGACTGCGGCGAATACTCCCCAACAAACACCGAGCCCGCATTGCGAACCCACTTCAAATCCTCCGCTGCGTCCACCGTCAGGTGCTCCGACGCTAACCGATTCGTCAAATCCTGCGCCTCGCGAACTGTGGCAGTTACAAATATGCACCCCTGCGCATCGAGTGACTGTTTCGCAATCGCATTGCCGCTTGCCTGCAACTTAATCGCAGTCGCAACATCTTTCGCCAGCGCTTCATTGCTTGTAATGAGCACGGCCAGCGTCTCAGGATCATGTTCGGCCTGCGCCACTAGATCCGCTGCAATCCCCCTTGCACTGCCCGTCTCGCTGGCGACCACGATCTCCGTCGGTCCAGCTGGCATATCGATCCCAACCGCACTCGAAACCATCGTCTTCGCGGCCGTCACAAACAAATTCCCCGGCCCGACAATCTTATCGACACGCTCAACGGTAGCCGTTCCATAAGCCATCGCTGCAATTGCCTGCGCCCCGCCTACTCGGTAAAACTCCGTCACCCCGGCCAGCCACGCCGCCGCCATCGTCTCCTTTGCCGGCTTCGGCGAACACACAGCAATCCTCTCCACGCCCGCCACCTGTGCGGGAGTCACCGTCATCAGCAACGTCGAAGGTAATGGATATCGACCGCCCGGCACGTAGCAGCCAACACTCTCCAACGGTCGCACAATCTGCCCGGTCTTCATTCCATCTACCGGAGAGATTGTCCACTCCTGTGGCAACTGTGCTTCAGCAAACGCAATAATATTCCCCCGCGCTACCATCATCGCGGCCTGCAGCTCCGGCGCTGTGCTCTCCCAAGCCGCCTCCATCTCATCTCGGGAAACCAGCAGCGCCTGACCCTTCGTTAGCCCATCAAGTTGAGTCGCATACTTCAGTAAAGCTCGATCGCCACTCTTACGCACATCGACGAGGATGCGTCGCACCACCGGCTCAACACGCGCTGTATTTATGGCACACCTCTGCTCGAGCGTCTCAATCAAGGCGTAGGCAGCCGCTTTGTCCCGACCAAAGGTCTTTACCAGCTTCATCGCATAACTCCGAAATAAACTCTTTGTTTTTAGTTACAAAACTGCAGCCTTAAAGTACAACCTTGCTCAATGGATACTCCACAATCCCTGTAGCCCCCGCGGCCTTCAGCTTCGGTATCACCTCGCGCACCAGAGTCTCGTCCAAAATAGTATTCAGCGCTACCCAATCCGCATCGCTCAACTGCGACACCGTAGGTGAATTCAGCGCCGGCAGCACGCCAACGACAGTCTGCAAGTCGACCTTTCGCACATTCAGCATCAACCCTACTCGCCCCTGCGCCGCAATGGCTGCATTCAGCATCAATGAGATATTGTCGATCTTCTTTCGCTTCCACACGTCCTGGTAGGCCGCCTTATTCGCGATCAACTGTGTCTCGCTCTCCATCAGCGTCTCGATAATCCGTAGTCGGTTCGCTCGCAGGCTCGACCCCGTCTCCGTCACCTCGACGATCGCATCGGCCAGCGTCGGGGGCTTCACCTCAGTCGCTCCCCAACTAAACTCCACGGTGACAGGAATATTCTTTCCAGCAAAGTATCGCTTCGTAAACTCCACCAACTCAGTCGCGATAATCTTGCCTGCCAGATCCTCTGGCCTTTGAAACGGCGAATCTTCCGGCACCGCCAGCACCCACTTCACCTTCTGCCGGCTCTGTTTCGAATACGTAAGACTCGTGACATATTCCACATCCGTCTCGTTCTCCAGCACCCAGTCGTTGCCGGTCAGTCCGGCATCCAACGCGCCGTGCTCGACATACCGTGCCATCTCCTGCGCTCGCACCAGCATGCACTCAATCTCCACATCGTCGATAGAAGGGAAGTAACTCCGCCCATTTGCGAAGATCCTCCAGCCCGCTCGCTCAAAAAGAGCAATCGTCGCATCCTGCAGACTGCCCTTCGGAATCCCCAGCTTCAGTTGTCCGGTGCTGTTCAATTTCGCGTCGCTCACTTCGCCTCCCATTTTGTATTCAGATCAATATTTTTCGTGAAGCAGCTCACCGTACCCTCGTGGCACACGAGGCCGTCTCCTTCGACCTCGACCTTGAACAGCAATGCGTCGTTGTCGCAGTCGGTCGAGGCGTCAATCACCCGCAGCCGGTTTCCGCTTGTCTCGCCCTTCATCCAGAGCTTCTGCCGCGTTCGGCTCCAGAAGGTGACAAAGCCTGTCTCAAGCGTCTTCGCATAACTCACTTCGTTCAAAAAGCCGAGCATCAACATCTCACCCGTCTTCGCGTCCTGGACGATGCCAGGGACCAGACCATCCATCTTCGCAAAATCGATCTTCACTGCGTCCATCATTTGCATCCCTCCAGAGTTCTTCGATAAGCAACAAAAAGGCCCGCTCGCGGTATGCGCGTTAGCGGGCCTTTCGAAATCCTTGGTAAGCGTCTGTTACGTCGCCATACCGGACCCAGCCGCCAACGCGCTTGCCGCGTGATGGTGGTGATGTCCGTGATGAAGGCGCAGAAAACTCATTTCGACTTAAAGGTAGCGTTGGATCTTTGAGAAGTCAACCGGAAGCCTGGAGAGTGTTCATGAAATTCCCATACAGCCCGGAAAAATATTGCGCATTGACGTGCTCTCTCTGCTCTCGTACCCTTCCGCATGAAAGCATTCCTCTAAGGAGACATCACTCATGCTGAATCTTCGCCACAAGCTTCTCGCCCTCGCCCTGCTGATTGCTGCCGTTCCCGCCTTCACTATGCCGTCCCACGCCATTGCTCAAGCAGCTAAGGCCGCCGCCACCTCCGCCACTCCGCTCGACATCAACACAGCTACGGCGGACCAGATCAAGGCCCTTCCCGGTATCGGCGACGCCTACACAAAGCGCATCATTGACGGTCGCCCCTATACCGCCAAAAACCAGCTCACCACCCGCGGCATTCTTCCTCAGAAGACCTACGACGGCATAAAGAGCATGATCATCGCCACCCGCCCAGCCAAGAAATAGCCATCGCTCTGCTCCAAGCTCCTCGTACTCAAGGGCTGGCGGTTCAAAACGCCAGCCCTTACCTGTTTTTATGGAAGGCCGTATTCTGCGAGACACCATAGCTTGTCCCACCATTTCGCCATGATCGTCATCAGTTTCGCCGTCGCTTATCACGATGAAATCGTTTAGAGTGAACCGTACAGGTGTTCTAGACGCAATATCCCTCTCCCTAGCTGCGGCCCATGTCTGTCAAACTTCTTCATCTCGTCCGCCGGCTCGCTCTCCTCGCCACCGTTGCTGGCGTCCTCTCAGGCTGCCAGGCCATTGTCAGCAGCCCTCCGCTCTCGCAGGTACGCATCATCACGGCCTCACCCGACGCACCTGCCCTCGACATCTACCAAGGCGACAGCGCGCTGACCTTCAATCTAGGCTCCGGCACGATTACCTCTTACATTCCCATCGCTCCCGGCGCCTACACTATCAACGCCGAAGTCGCTGGCTCCAGGCAGGTTCTCTCCGTCTCCAAAGCGAACTTCGCCCCCTCCAGCCAGTACACCGTTCTGATAGGCAACGCCTCCGCCAGCCTGCAGCAGCTTACGCTTACCGATCAAAGCCAGCCCGCACCCTCCGGCCAGATCTCACTTCGCTTCATCAATCAGGCCACCCGTGTCAACGCGGTCGACATCTATCTTGTTCCACCCGGCCAAAAGCTCATCACTGTCACTCCGGTCGCCACTGGCGTTGTGTTTGGCACTAATACCGGCTATCTCAATATCCCTGCTGGCACCTATACCCTCGCCATGCTGCCTGCCGGGACTGTACCCAATAGCACCACTGTCGCCACCTATACGGGAGCCCAGGTCACCTACTCCGCCGGTAGCGCGCGAACCATCATCCTCATCGACCAGCAACTCGTCACCACTCCGGGCCTCAAAGTCATTAGTGCCGAAGATTTCGACGCGCCCACCGCAAACTGATCCTTGCCCTGCCGCGAATGGCCCACTGCGAGCCGTACAAAACCGGAGCTGCTCAAAGCAAAAGGGCTGCCGAGAAAGTTCCTCAGCAGCCCCATTTTCCTTGCGGAAAACTAGTACCGGTAGTGCTCCGCCTTGTAAGGCCCATCCACCGAAACGCTCAGATAATCCGCCTGCTTCTTGGAGAGCGTCGTAAGCTTCACGCCGATCTTTCCCAGGTGCAGCCGTGCAACCTCTTCATCCAGCTTCTTCGGCAGAATGTAGATGCCGACCTTGTACGTGTCCTTGTTCTTCCACAGATCGAGCTGCGCCAGCGTCTGGTTCGCAAAGCTGTTCGACATCACGAAGCTTGGATGTCCAGTAGCGCAACCCAGGTTCACCAGCCGGCCCTCAGCCAGAATGAAGATGCTGTTGCCGCCCTCGAACGTGTATTTGTCCACCTGCGGCTTGATGTTCAGCTTCGTCACACCCTTCAGCGCATTCAATGGCTCCATCTGGATCTCATTGTCGAAGTGGCCGATGTTGCACACGATCGCCTGATCCTTCATCAGCTTCATGTGCTCCACCGTGATGATGTCAACGTTACCCGTGCAGGTCACATAGATATCGCCGCGCCCCAGTGTCTCCTCAAGCGTCGTGACCTCGTAGCCTTCCATCGCAGCCTGCAGGGCATTGATCGGATCGATCTCCGTCACAATCACGCGAGCGCCAAGCCCGCGCAGCGAAGCCGCCGAACCTTTGCCTACATCGCCATATCCGCAAACAACCGCCACCTTACCCGCGATCATCACATCGGTGCCGCGTTTGATGCCGTCGACCAGCGACTCACGGCAGCCATACAGGTTGTCGAACTTCGATTTTGTAACCGAATCGTTTACATTGATCGCCGGTACCAGTAGCGAGCCCTTCTCAAACATCTTGTACAGCCGGTGAACGCCCGTCGTCGTCTCTTCCGAGACGCCGCGCCACTCCTTGGCCACATCCTGCCAGCGCGTCGGATACTCCGCATGCACCTTCTTCAGCAGCGCCTTGATCACATCCTCTTCCGTCGAGCCGGATGGCGAGTTGACCCACTTGTCGCCCTTCTCCATCTCCACGCCCTTGTGGATTAGCAGCGTCACGTCGCCGCCATCATCGATCACCAGCTGCGGCCCCAGCAGTCCACCTTTGCCGTCAGGGAACTTCAGCGATTCATTCGTGCACCACCAGAACTCTTCGAGCGTCTCGCCCTTCCACGCAAACACCGGCACGCCAGCCGCCGCAATCGCTGCCGCCGCATGGTCCTGTGTCGAGAAGATATTACAGCTAGCCCAGCGCACATTCGCACCCAGCGCAACCATCGTCTCAATTAGCACCGCGGTCTGAATGGTCATATGCAGCGAACCGGTTACGCGAACGCCAGCCAACGGCTTACCCGCGGCGTATTTGTTGCGGATCGACATCAAACCCGGCATCTCCTGCTCGGCGATATCAATCTCCTTCCGGCCAAACTCTGCCAGCGAAATATCCGCGACCTTGTACTCCGGCGCTCCCTGCTGTACCGCTGCTTTATCGACTGTCGCTGTTGCCATTTCTGCACCTCTTCTCAGATTTCTGAAGTTATTTCTAGCTCCTTCAGAATACCAGTTCGCCCTGCGTGTTCTGCATCAAAAGCCACAATCACTTCAACGAAGGCCTTTCTTTACAGAGACATCAACTTGCAACTTTTCCCATCGGCCTCTTCACTGCAAGCGTCAGCATCGCCGCTCCCAAAGCCAGCCCGGCAATTCCATACAGGCCCCCGGCAAAGCTATGCGTCGCATCCCGCAGCCGCCCCATCATGTAGGGTCCCGCAAATCCTCCTACACCACCCACGATCTGGAGGACCGCAACTGCACCCGCCGCCGCCGTCCCACCCAGCATGCCCGTCGTCAAAGTCCAGAACGATCCCATCATGCTCCAGACTCCAATCGCCGCCAGCGTCATGGCACATAACGCCACAACGAGAGTATGCGCCAGCCCCGCCCAGGCGAATCCTATAGCGGACAACGTCAAACATGCCGCGATATGCCACCGCCGCTCATTGCGCTTATCGGAGCTCCACCCGACCACAACTGTCATCACCGCCGCCGCAAGATAAGGCACCGTCGCATACCTCGCAATCAAACTCGCATCCACGCTCGACCCACCGCGCGAAAAGCTATTAAGAATCAGCGGCATCCACAGATTCACAACATATACGCCAACCTGGCTCACAAAATACACCCCCGCCAGCACCCACAGCGCCCGCAACCGAAACGCATCTCCCAACCGATGATGCGTCGCCGCACCATATCGCTCCTGATCTCGCTGCAACTCACCCGCCAGCCACACCTTCTCCTCCGGCCTCATCCAATCAGCCTTCGCCGGGCTGTCCTTCAGCAGAAAAAGCACCGAGATCCCCAGCAGTATCGTCGGAACTCCCTCCGACAAAAACAGCCACTGCCATCCCGCCAGTCCCGATCTCCCGTCCAATCGCAGCAGATAGCTCGATAGCGGCCCACCCACCACACCCGCCAGCGAGGTTGCCGTCATAAACCGTGCCACCGCCCTGCCCCGTTCGTGGGTTGGAAACCAGTACGTCAGGTAGAGAATCATCCCTGGAAAAAATCCAGCTTCACTCACCCCCAGCAGAAATCGCAGCACATAAAACGACTCCTTCGAATGCATGAACATCATGCAAGTCGAGATCACGCCCCACGAGATCATGATTCGAGCGATCCATCTCCGCGGCCCCACTCGCAACAGGATCAAATTACTTGGCAGATCGAACAGTGCCGACCCCAGAAAAAATATCCCCGCACCGGTCCCATACACCGTATTGCTGAAGTGCAGATCGCGTTGCATATCCATCGCCGCAAACCCCACATTCACGCGATCCAGATACGCCACGATA
>Ga0302324_100013077_pt1 | contig 16860 bp, 17 predicted proteins | sample Palsa_T0_1_FD_201949 | JGI IMG/M metagenome (GOLD analysis project Ga0302324, IMG submission 201949) | Peat permafrost microbial communities from Stordalen Mire near Abisko, Sweden - Palsa_T0_1 | ecosystem: Environmental > Terrestrial > Soil > Palsa > Peat permafrost | place: Sweden: Abisko...
TCAGCAGCGATCCCTTCGCGCTTTCCGTCGCCATCGTTCTCGACCTAGGTCTGCCGGATGCCGCACTGCAAAAGGTGAACCAGACCTTTCCCGCGCTCGCCGGGGCATTTGCTCCCTATGACGAGGTAGCGATTTACACCTACAGCAGCACCGTCAGTCAGGTCACCGATTTCACCGCAGTCACTCAGAAGCTGACGGCTCTTTTAAACGAGATGAAGACGGTTCGCGGGCGCGATAATGGAGTGCCGGTGACCAGCGGGCCGTTGGCGCCGAATGGACCGATCATCAACGGGATTCCCGTCGGCAGCCCGACGCAACCGGTTTATACGCCGCCCAAGGAGGCTCACGTGCTTAACGATGCCATCCTGCGAGCGGCGCTCGACATGCGCAAACGCGACCGCACCCGGCGCAAGATCATCTTTGTGATCAGCGACGGCCGCGAATTAGGCAGCACGGCGGGCTTCAGGGATGTGCTGAAGGTGCTGTTGTCGAACGAGATCCAGGTGAAAGCGATCGCCGTGGATAGCGCCGCTCTGCCCCTCTACGGCAAGATCGAAAAATTTCATCTGCCCCACGAAGGGTACAGCGACATCCTGCCGAAATATGCCTCGGCCACGGGTGGCGGCCTTCCCTACAAGGAGCTCACCCGCAACGCGATTGAAGATGCCTACTCCAAGGCTATGGGTGAGGCCCGCAACCAATACACGCTCGGTTACATTCCAGCCAAACCCAAAGTCCCGACCACTGCGGCCTACCGCACCATCGAAGTGCTTGTGGACCGGCCAGGCTTGAAGATTTACGCCAAGGATGGCTATTATCCAGCCGTGGCGGCGCGCTAGACGCTCGTCGCTTGCGGACTGCGAATAATGCCGGAAGAGCTCTCGGCCTTCGTACCGGGCCTTCCCACCGCTAACCGGCAATCACAATCCCAGGGGTCACGTGAGTAACCTACGTTCCATCCCACGCCTGTGATATAAAAACCCCAAGCCCCCATAGGGATATTTTGGCGCGGACGCGGCCGCCAGACGGTGCCGCACGCGCTCTTGAGGAAAGTCTTGAGTTTCATCAACTTCGCAGCCCGCGAAATCAATTGCAAAATCGTGTACTACGGCGCCGGGTTGGGCGGCAAGACCACGAATCTGCAAGTGATCTATCAGAAGACTGCGGAACAGCAGAAGGGCAAGATGATCTCGCTGGCCACGGAAACCGAGCGTACCCTTTTCTTCGATTTCCTGCCGCTTGATCTGGGCTCGGTGCGCGGCTTCAAGACCCGCATCCATCTCTATACCGTGCCCGGGCAGGTCTTCTACGACGCCAGCCGCAAGCTGATTCTACGCGGCGTCGACGGCATCGTCTTTGTCGCCGACTCTCAGGAACAGCGCATGGACGCCAACGTGGAAGCCCTCGATAACCTCATGTCCAACCTCAAAGAGCACGGCTACGACTTCAACAAGATTCCCTATGTCCTGCAGCTCAACAAGCGTGACCTGCCCAACATCTTGTCCGTCGAAGCACTCACCAAAGAGCTGCGCAAGAAGGATGAGGCCGTGGTCGAGGCGGTAGCTTTCCAGGGAGCCGGAGTCTTCGAGACTCTGAAAGAAATTGCCAAACAGGTGCTCACCGAACTGAAAGCCGGCGGCTAGGGGAAGTCAGTTCTCAGTTCTCGTTTTCAGGTTGCGGAAACCATCGCGGAGACTGGATCGGGAAGGACACGGCTTCAGCCGTGCCGCTCGAAGCCAGAAAAGCCAGAAACGACGCTGGCTTTAAGCCGCCGAGGGCATGTTAGACAAGTCATTGCATCGGCTGTCCCGCACCAAGAAGTACTGGCCGGACTTTGCGTTTCGGCTGGGTCTCCACTTGCGCGAAGGCCAGTCCGGCAAGGGCGATTGAACTGAACAGAACGACGCCGTTGAAAGGAGTTCTTCTCATAAGCCAACCGCCGATCGTGCCGACGATCCTAGTCTAGTAGAACTCTTTCAGAAGAAGAAAATAATATCTCCGGCCGCCGTAAGCTGGCTCTTCTTCGTCCCGTTCTGATAAGCGGGATTGTCGTACGAGTGCTCGTACCGCACCTCAGGACGGAAGAGAACCGTCGTTCCCACCCAATGTCCCCAACCGAACAGGTGTTCGGTGTAGCGCGACTTGGTTCCGGTGCGCTGGCCCACCATGTCGTCGAAGTACTCGTTCCGGATCGAGATATAGTTGTGCGCCCCAAACTGCCGCTCTAGATAATTTACCATCGCCCACTCCGGGGCGTAGCAGGTAAACACAGCGTGGCTGGCGCAGAAGGCTCCATTGTCACCCGTCTCCGGCTGAATTGGATCGACCGGAGGCAAGGTTGAACCTGGAGGCGGACTGTAGGCAACGTTGGGCACCTGCTTCATCCACTGGTACCAGGTCTCGGTCGAGGAATGCCAATTCTTGTTGATCACGTGATACCAGGTCAGGTAGTAAGCCTGCAGATTGTTGTAGGCGTACTGCCCGCTGTCTTTCCCCAGATTGGTCTCGTTGTCGCACAGGTAGAGATTATCCTTGCTCGTCCGCCAGGCGTACTGCAGACACCAATTGAGCGTAAGCCGCGCATCCGTCAGGTTCCAGGGTGCCGTTTCGCAGCCCGGCGACAGGCCTACTTGTGTCGTCCAATGCGAGCTCAGCCTGGTGGTCGCGGTGATTCCGGTTTGCGTGTAGCAATCAAACGTGTAAAGCAACGAGTGGCTGTAGGTATAGTTGTTCGGCGCCAGCTGCGCTTCGATGTCGGGTAGAGAGATGTAGCGTCCGATGCGAACGTCGGTGCCCTGGCCGATGTGGGGAAAGTAGAGATCCAGATACATCATGACCGGATCGAAACCATACTGTTTCCCCGGAGGGTGCCCGAGCAACTGCTGGCTGAAATAGCCCTTCGCCGTGGTGAAACGGTAGTCCATACCCCATAGCCCGGAGAGACGGAAGCCCCAGTCAAAATGATCGGTCTGCACCGTATCCGGCTGGCGCTCGATGTAGAGCACTTCCTGATCGGGCTCGATCGCGTTCGGCACCTCGTCGTATGCGGTGGGAAAATTGTCGTATTTCCCCGACGCGGGATTCACTCCACCTTTGGAAGTGCTGAAGTTTCCCCCCACGTTGAGCCAGCCATAAATCTGAATCTTGCTCTTTTTCCAGAAGTTGCCGTCAGGCCCGGACCAGAGCGCCGTCATCAACGGTCCAGCCTGGGTCCAGGGCTGTCCAATCGATACGGTGCCTCCAATGGGCCAGGTGGAAAACGGAAACGGCGGCCCATTGACCGGCGCGGGATCGCCGCGAAACGCAGGAGCGGCGACCGGCGCGCTCGCATTCGCAGCTGCAGGCTTCCAGTCGTCGGCGTACGCCTTGAAAAACCGGCGGAAGAAGCTGCCCTGATCTCCATTTGTGTTGAGCCCGGGAGTGGCGGGACTGGCGGCCGGGGCTGTCTGCGGAGAATTCGGTGCAGCCGCGGATTCACCACTCGCGTCAGTCGCAACTTGCGTTCCCGGCATCGGACGAACCGCGACGTCCGCGTCCGCGCTCGGAGGCTCCGCCGGCACCGATTGTCCGAAGGCTGCAGTGCAGCAGAACAGAACCGCAATCGGGACTAAAAAAGATGATTTGAATGAAATCAACTGATTCGGGACTGCTGGTATGGTTTGGACTGCCATCACAGAAAGCCTAACCGCATGCACATAAGGAAGGCATAAGGTCTTGGTAAAAATTTTCTATCGTCGTCCGATTGGTTCCATCCTGGGCCTTTCTGAATTTGTTGTCCCAGGTACGGGTACGCAACAACTTCGGCTAGAATGGCAAAACGCGCTGGCAAGGATAGACGATTGCCGGACCATAGACGATGGACCATCGACCATGAACGATTCACGCTCTGGCGGGCTTTCGGGAAACCCATCACCAGACTGGAAAACTCACGGCCTGCGTATCATTCGCAGCGGCGAGCTCGACGCCAACACCCCACAGACCCCCGGCATGACTCGCGCCGAAGCCATCTCACGTGCCCGAGTCGGCGCGCAAAAGCTCTGGGCGGGAACGGTGCTTGTACATCCCAACGCGAAGACTGGTCCCCATCACCATGGGGAACTCGAAACCGTGATCTACGTCGTGCGCGGCCGCGCCCGCTTTCGCTGGGGAGATCATCTGGAATTCGTCGATGAAGCTGGCCCGGGAGACTTCGTCTATGTCCCGCCCTACGTGCCTCATCAAGAGCTGAACGCCCGCAAAGATCAGCCGGTGGAGGCCGTAATCGTTCGCAGCGGCCAGGAGCCGATCGTCATCAACCTCGAGATTCCAAGTCCCGAAGACGCCCCCGAAGCTCCGCAAGGCGACGCGCCTCAGGATGACTCCACACAGGATGATCCATTCCATTCGGCGCCGCGAAAGCCTTAGGCGACACTATCCCAATCTCACACGTGGCGGCCCGCTCGCGGGTTTTGCTCACCAAAAAAATGGCGCCGGAGGGTACCGGCGCCACGAAGGGCTCGCAAGATGCGTTCAAGCGAGTTTGAGAATTCTAAAGAGCTTATTTGCTTTCCGCGATCGGACTGGCCCCGAAGTCGCGGCGGTTGTTGGCCGCGGTGCGCGCCGCGCGGACGGCAGGTATGTTGGCGGCTGCGGCTCCGTAGCGCTCCAGCAAAACTGGCGCCATCGTGTTTTCGGCTTCCTTCACGAAGATCATCTGGTTCTCGGAGGCCATATCCACGCGGACAAAATCTCCCAGCTTCACCTGCGCCGTCGCCACCAGATTGGCCAGCGGAAATACCAGATGACGCTCAATCGCCCGCTTCAGGTGTCGCGCGCCGTAACGCGGGTCGGTGCCTTCTTTCAGCAAATACTGCTTCGCGCTCGCGGTGCAATTGAACACGAACTGGTTCGTGCCCGCCGCCATCAGCACCCGTTGCTGCACCATGCCCAGTTCAATCTCCAGAATCTGCGCCAGATGCTCGTCGCGCAGCGTCTTGAACACCACCGTCTTGTCGATGCGGTTCATGAACTCGGGCGTAAACTTGCGCCGCGCCGCTTCCACCGCCGTGCGTTGAATTTTGTCGTCGAAGTTGTTGTCGACTTCCACCACTTTCGGCGCAAAACCCAGACCCCCATCCACCAGGTCCGTCATCTCACTGGCTCCCAGGTTCGAGGTCAGGATGATGATGCACGACGAAAGATCCACCCGGCGATTGTCGCCCAGCGTGAGCGTAGCCTTGTCCAGAATTCCCAGCAGCAGTTGCCACAACGAGTCGGAAGCTTTTTCGATTTCATCGAAGAGCAGGATGGAAAGCTTCAGCTTTTCCGTGAACCACTGATTCAATGCCTCCTGGGTCAGCAGCGGATGCGTCTCCCGATGCCCAAGATATCCGGGAGGCGAACCGATCAGCTTCGCAATCTCGTGCGAGTGCTGGAACTCGGCGCAATCGATTTTGATGCAAGCTCGCGAATCGCCGAACAGCGACTCTGCCATGGCTTCCACCACGCGCGTCTTCCCCGAGCCCGTCGGCCCCAGGAACAGCAGGTTGCCGACCGGACGCCCCGGAGCATTCAGCCCGGCCAGAAACATCTGGTAAATCTCGGCGACCTTTTCCACCGCCTGGTCCTGCCCCACAATTCGGCGGCGCAGCGCGGCTTCAAACTCTCCGGCATCGCTGCTGCGTCGGTTCGGATCGAGTACGGTAGCAAGGTTTGTTCTCATAAAGTGGCTGTCCGCTTTCCTGTTCCCGGGCCGCTTTCCGCGACCTTTGCCCTGCGTTTCCCTGGACCTTCCCTGCGCGCTCCGCATTCCACAGGTGACAAAATTTGTCAGCCAGAACCTGTCGCTTGCCAGAGCCGATAGCGCGTCCGTGGTGCTATGGAATAAGCAAGCCTCTGGCCACGGATCCTCACCGCACCGGTTCGCCGAAAACCCTGCATCGGCAGGAGTTAGATCGCAGGCGAAGATATTAGAACAGAACCTAGTGGAAAGTTAAGAGTGAGGAAGAGAAATTGTTTGCGCATGGTCGCTGCGCCGATTACCGCGAGCGCCGGACCTGGTAATCTCCCTTCCGCAGCACCGCCGCTGGCTCCAGCCATCGTCGGCCAAATCCATCGAGTCCAACGGCTCTAATTCGCGGCATTGAACTCAAACTTCTACACACCCAACCTAGGACCAAAGGGGGGAGATGACCAGGAGTAACTAGGCTAGGGAGGAAGGTGCGGGATAGCATCCGGTGTAGCTCGATTACCTGGAGGATTTCTTGCGCCGCTCGTCAATCTTCAACACAGTTGCAGTCGCTTGTCTTCTGTACGGCGTAGCCGCGCTGCGCCTGAGTCCGCAGCCCTCTTCAGCTCAAGCGGCGCAGCCTCAGAACCCCCAGGGAACCACCCCAAAATTGCAGCCGGCGAGCACCACCCTGGCCGCCGCGGCGAAACCGGCTGACATTGCACCCCTGCACCCATCCGCCACTCCCGCAACCCAGCTTTACACCGCGAAGCGTGGCGAAAGCATTCCTGCGGTAGCGCACCAGTACCTGCAGAAAACTTCGTATCTCACGGCCTCCGACCTCGCCGAAGCCATTCGCAAGATAAATGGGAATCGCTCGAGCAATGTTCTGAAAGCCGCGGAGCAGATCACGATCCCCGGCATTCTTGCCGAGCCCATCGTCGAAAAAACCATTCCCATCCCCAGGGATTTCGAGGTCCGCGCCATCTACCTCACCGGCATTATGGCCTCCAGCGATCACGGACTCCGCATCATTCGCCACTGGCGCGATGTCGGCGGCAACGCCATCGTCTTCGATATCAAGGACTCCGACGGCGGCGTGAACATTCCCTTCGAACACGCCCTGCTCGGCAAACATCAGGTCTACATCCATGACCTGCCGAAGTTCATTCACTTTCTGCATTCAGAAAACATGCACGCCATCGCCCGCATCGCCATCTTCCGCGACGAACGCCTGGTGGTCGAGCATCCCGAGCTTGCGGTGAAGTCGAAGCGCACCGGCCAGCCGTGGCGCGAAAACGGCAAGCTGGTCTGGACCGATCCGTCGCAACCGAAAGTGCAGGAGTATGACATCGCCCTCGCCAAGTTTGTCGCCCAGTCAGGCGCCGACGAAATTCAGTTCGACTACGTCCGCTTCCCCGCCGAAGGCGATCAGAAAGATGCCGGCTTCGTCTTCCAGAACGAGCAATCCATCAATCGAATCGCAGGCAGCAACAGCGGCCCCTGTGGAGACAGCCGCCTCGGCCGTCCCGCCGATCAGAAGCAAGGCGGAACCACCCCAGCCGGAACCGCCCCAGACCCTGTTCCCTGTAAAACTGGAAGCAGCGCACACACGCTCCAGCGCTCCGACGTAATCACCGCTTTCCTGAAGAAAGCCTACGCCGAACTCCACCCCACCGGCGTATTGCTCTCACTCGACGTCTTCGGCGTCATGGCCTGGCAGCGCTCCGTCGACCTCTCCCACACCGGACAGGACATCGTCGGCATGGCGAAATACTGTGACGTGCTCTCGCCCATGATCTACCCCTCGCACTTCTTCGGCATGGACAACATCGAGCACCCCGGCGACGCCCCCGAGCACTTCATCGGCGAATCCATGCAGCGCTTCGAGCAGATCACCCATCCTGACGGAAATAGGACCAGCGGAGCAGTCATCCGTCCCTGGCTGCAAGCCTTCCGCTGGCGCACCAAGACTTACTCGCCGGAATACATCAAAGTGCAAGTCGCCACGGCGAAAGAAAAAGGCGGCATAGGCTTCTTGTTTTGGAACGCCGCCAACGACTACAGCAAGCCCTACGAAGCCATGCCCGAGATGCGCGCCGCAGATTTGAAAGATGGATCGGGATCGAAAGATAAAGATAAAGCCAAATTCTTCCGCGGAGATGAACTGCCAGGCCCGACAGTGAAAGCCAGCCCGACCCCGGCGGCCGTAGCGGCACCGGCACCCGCAGAAACCGCAAGCCACTAAAAAACTCAGGGGGACAGCCGCCCCCGGCTGTCCGGCGGCCGCGGGCCGCCGCCTCCGAGTTTCGACTCCGAGGTTCAATTCGATTTCGGATAACATTGTGTGAAACTCTCGACGACTCGAATCATTGGCATCCGCATGAATTATGGTGACCTCAGCGCGCCTCGTTCCTCGCCTCGCCCGCTGTCTTCCCAGACGATGTCGTCCCAGACGCCGACCGTCATCCTCTTGGATCTCACCATCGCAATATTGGGCCTCGCCTTCCTGGCCTGCTTACTGTTCGGCTTCGTCACCTTCATCAACGCGCATGATGCCTTTAAACGCGTGCAGGGACAGCCCTATCACGCCACCACCTTCCAGGTGACTCGTCCCTACTATCAGAAAAGCGCTGGCATGCATGGGCCCGACGTGGCGGTTTACGCCAGTGGGATGGTAGAGGACCAGAAAGAATGGATGAATTTGCTTCCCTACCTCAAACGTGTTCCGCGCGGTCAGGCCGAACTCAATGATTCGGTTCCGCCGGGCACAGTGATTCCGGTTTACCTGTTTCCCAATCTCAAAGGGCGATCCCGAATCCAGGTGATCGACGTTCTCCCGCCGGGCGAAGCCGGCAGAAGAACGGAGACGTGGGTGCTCCGGCGTGCGCCCGCGGCTCTCGCCCTCCTAAGTGCTCTGATCTTTCTCTTGCTGCGACTCCGCCGCTTCTGTTGCCTCGGCCGCGACCAGGCAATGACCGCCGGGGCGTGACCAAGGATCGCGAGGGCGACGGTGATCTTAACCTCACCACTCTGCAACCTCGCGCCTCGACGGCCGGAACGAAAACACCCCTGCATTCTTTCCATGGTCATAATAATATGACCATACTATGAAACAGATTCCCGCGGGTGAGTTCAAGGCGCGCTGCCTGGCCATCATGGATCAGGCATCCCACGGCGGCGAGCCGGTGGTAATCACTAAGCACGGCAAGCCCGTCGTCAAGCTCGTTCCCGCCGAGAAGCAGGTGGACGATATCTTCGGCTACGTGGCGAGCAAGGTAAAGATCGTTGGTGATATCGTTCGGCCGGTCACTCCGCCGAAAGACTGGGAGGGTAAGTGATGGAGGAGCGGTGATCATGCTCGACACTCATGCCCTGATTTGGATGGTTGGCGAGCCGAAGCGGCTTTCGAAGCGGACCCGCGGGCCGATCCGCGAGGCCAGGCAGGGGCTGGCTCGACATAACGTGGGGATTGCGATGGCAACCATCCCGGTATGGGAGATCGCCTGGCTGGCGCAGAACGGCCGAATCGCAGTCACGGTGAGCGTGGAATCGTTTGTGCGTGAAACCGTGGCACGGGTCATTCTGAGGCCGGCCACCCCGGAGATCGCTGCTTTGGCCGTTCGCTGGCCAGATCAATTTCCGAAAGATCTGGCGGATCGTTTGATTGCTGCGACCGCGATGGTTGAGGGTATGGCGCTGGTAACGGCCGATATGCGCATCCGGAAGTCAAAGTTGGTGGAGACGGTGTGGTGAGGCTGCGGCCCCGGGGTCAGTTTGAATTCGTTTGGAAGGGTGCGGCTTCAGCCGCGCGGTAAGGTGGGCAAAATCAATCGCGGCTTTAAGCCGCCGAGGGAATGCGAGCTTCAAATCGACCCACTACCGAGAATGGCCTCAGCTATCGAGAATGTCGTCAGCTATAATGTTCTGTAACGCTGGTTGGGTTTTCACGCCTCGCCCCGCTGCAATGCCAGAGGATTCAGCCTCGTTACAAACCTCGTTATCAAGGAAGACCGCCGCGAAGGAGTCCGCATGGCAATCGAGAAGACCGAATATATCTGGCACAATGGCAAGCTCATTCCCTGGGATGAAGCGACCATCCACGTGATGTCGCACGTGGTCCACTACGGCTCCTCGGTGTTCGAGGGGATCCGTTGCTACGCGCCGCCTTCCGGCCCCGCGATCTTCCGCGCGACCGAGCACATTCAGCGCCTGCTCGATTCTGCCAAGGTCTATCGCATCGACGTCGACTACACGCGCGAGCAACTGGTGAAGGCCATGCTCGAAACCGTGGGCAAGAACGGAGCCTGGCCGTGCTATGTGCGGCCGATTATCCTGCGCGGGTATGGCGAGGCGGGAGTGAATCCGTTCAATTCGCCGACCGAGGTTTACATCATCAATTATCCGTGGGGGAAATACCTGGGCGGCGAGAGCGAAGGCTGCGACGTCTGCGTTTCCTCCTGGACGCGCATCGCGCCCAACACGCTGCCCGCAATGGCGAAGTCCGGGGCGAACTACATGAACTCGCAGCTTATTAAGATGGAAGCCATTGTCAACGGCTATACCGAAGGCATTGCGCTCGATGTGAATGGATTCGTCAGTGAAGGTTCGGGCGAGAATGTTTTTATCGTGCATCGCGATAAGCTGATCACGGCGCCGCTGGGCAACTCCGTTCTGCCCGGGATCACTCGCGATTCCGTGCTGCAGATCGCGCGCGACCTCAATGTTCCCATCCTCGAGCAGATGATTCCGCGCGAGATGCTCTACATTGCGGACGAAGCTTTCTTTACCGGCACCGCGGCTGAGGTCACTCCCATCCGCTCGGTCGACAAAATCAAGATCGGTAAGGGTGCGATGGGCCCGGTCACCAAGGCGATCCAGAAAGAGTTCTACGCGATCGTTCACGGCGAGAAGAACGACCGCCACGGCTGGCTCAGTCCGGTCCCGGTGCGCAGCAAGCAGCCGGTCGGGGTATAATCCGTCTGCTCCGGTTCAGTCCACAAGGAGGAAAAAATGTCCCAGCAAGGTTTGACTCCAGAATTCGCCCTCGGCTATCGCGCCATCATGCTTGACGGCATCGTGCGTGAAGCGGAAGTCACCAAGAAGGTGATCGCGGCCGTGCCCGACGCGGCCTCAAGCTATAAACCCGACCCCTGTGCGCGAACAGCACGCGAACTGGCATGGCATCTCGCGAACACCGACATTCAGTTCCTGGATGGTATTGCCGATTTAAACTTCAGCATGCAAAACCCGGAACACAAGCCGGAAAATTCGGCCCAGGTGGTGGACTGGTACGACGAAAACGTGAAGCGTGGCGCGGCACGGATCGCGGCGATGACGCCGGAGCAGTTGCTGACGCCGATCAACTTCTTCGGGGTCTTCAGCTTGCCGGCGGTTCTGTATCTGGGCTTCCTGAACAACCACAGCATCCATCACCGCGGGGAGTTGGCAACGTACCTGCGGCCCATGGGATCGAAAGTGCCTTCGATCTATGGCGGCAGCTACGATGAACCGTTTCGACCGCCCGCCGCCGCTGAGACTGCAACCGAGGAGACCGCCGCTTAGGAATCCCAGGTGATTCAGAAAGCCGCCCTAGGAGGCGGCTTTTTGTTCATCCAGCGTCTCCTCACTCGGCGCTGCCGGGGACAGCCGCCGCGGCAGCCTCGAATCCCACTCGGCTGTGGGTACCGTCGCAGAACGGCTTGTTGGTGGATGCGCCGCAACGGCAGAGAGCGATTTTCTCGCCGGCTTCAATCTTGTTGCCGCTGGCATCGAGCAGAGCGAACTTTCCCGCAACTAGATATGGACCTTTGGGCAAAACTTGAATTGTTGGGTCGGACATTTTTTTCTCCTTTTGAATTTTCATGTGACGGAACAACTACACTCCTCCTGATTCCTTCCGGCGCGCATCCAGACTCCAGGACCCGGAACCGAGCTGCGAGATGAGCAGCGCTCCCCCCAGCATCGAAACATTCTTCATGAACATGATGAATTGCATCTGGTACATCATGGGATCGCTGACCACCCAGAACTTGTGCATCATGGGAGTGACGCCAATCAGAAACAGAGCAATCAGCCATGCGCCGAATTTGGCCCGGTAACCGAGCAGGATCGAGAGGCCTCCTAGAAAGGCCAGCAAGCCCGAGACCGGCACGGCGATCGAAGCCAAAGGCACGCCTTGCGAGGCTGCGTAGGCGATGGTTTGACTCATGAAGTGCCGCGGGCCGGACATCACGAAGATCAGCACGAAGAGGAACCGACCTGCCAGGGCGATCGCGCCCGAGAGGGCGGAAACCGGCGCGGCCTGCGTCCGGGAAGAAATTGAGGGGTAAGCGTTTGAAGTGATGGCGGACATTCGGGTTCTCCTTAAGTTGTAATTTGGTGCACTCTCAACAAACGCGCCGAAGTACGATCGAAGCGCGGTTTCTCGAGAACAGAAATCACTGCACCACCGTTAGATGGCACCTTCCCGGCTATAGTTACAATAAATAACTTTAGACTCTTTACATAGTACAGACTTTATAGTAACCTAGTAACAATATGACACCCCTGCGACGATCGGCGCAAACTCCGTCTCCCTGCGCTATCGGAGGGATGCTGGAACTGCTCACCCGTCCCTGGACGCTTCATATCCTGTGGGCGCTAAGCCACGACGGCCCCTTGCGCTTTGGCGTGCTCCGAAAGCAGATCGATGGCATTTCCTCGCGCGTGTTGACCGAACGGCTGCGCACGCTGGAAGGCGCTGGATTTGTCTTCCGGCATTACGTGCCGAGCATCCCTCCAGCCGTCACCTATGGCATTACCGACCGCATGAAAGATATTGAGAAGGTGCTGGCGCAGCTCGAGGGATTGGCGCGGAAGTGGAAAAACGAACCGGCGATGGCGCCCGAACTCGCCGTCGCGGATGCTCAATCCGCAGAAAAGGCGTCGCGCCAGCATTCGGCGAGATCCTGACGCAGTTCTTGCCGGCTATCATCTGACCGCGTCACCAATGCAACCAGTTTGGATGTTTCTGCAAAGGTGTTTAGACTGTCGCGGGAGGAGTTCGTGTTGGAAACGCTGCTCGCGAAGATCCAGAGGTTCACGGTCTGGGTGCTGGCAGGAATGCTCGTTGTCATCGTGCTGCTCTCCACCGCCCACCTGGGCGTCTTGATCGGCGAGGAAATCTGGAAACCGCCCCGGTTCCTTATTTCGGTGCAGAGCCTGCTCGACGTCTTTGGATACTTCCTGCTGGTTCTGATCGGAGTGGAGTTGCTTGAAACCATCCGAGCGTACATGAAGAAAGACGTCATTCATGTGCGTGTCGTGCTTGAGGTTGCGCTCATCGCCATGGCGCGGAAGACCATCCTCCTGGAGCCCAAGGACACACCGGGCCTGACCTTGTTCGGATTAGCAGCTCTGATTCTGGCCTTAGGAGTTGCCTCTTACTTCGAGCGGAAGACGGAAGACCAGGGCAAAAGCTAACCACCGCTCCCATCGTTGGCGCAAACCGTAAGGTGCTGTCCAGCTTCCAATCCAGAGCCATTACTTAGGTCATCTTGGGGATGGTGACGATTCGGTTCATCATGGGGAGAACTTGTGAGGCAAAGCGCGCCTCCCGGGAAAATCTTCGATGAATATTGATGACCTGCTGCGGATTGCTACGGAACGCAAAGCCTCGGACTTGCATTTGAAGGTGGGCAACTATCCTCACCTGCGAGTGGATGGCGAACTGGCGCCCTTGACCGACCAGCCGCGGGTTAGCGCCGAAGACATGCTGAACATGGCGTTCAGCATGATGTCGGCGCGGCAGAAGCAGAAATTCAAAGAGACCACGGAAATCGACATGGCCTACGGCGTGGCCGGGCTGGGACGTTTCCGCGTGAATATTTTCCAGCAGCGGGGCAACGTAGGACTGGTGCTGCGCGTCATCCCCACCAAGATTCGCGCGCTCGATGAACTGTTCCTGCCGAAAGTGGTGGAGCAGATTTGCGAAATGCCCCGCGGCCTGGTGCTGGTGACGGGCGTGACCGGTTCCGGCAAGTCGACTACGCTGGCCGCCATGGTGGATCGGGTTAATTCGAGCCGCGCCGAGCACATTATCACGATTGAAGACCCCATCGAATTCCTGCATCGCGACAAGAAAGGTTACGTCAACCAGCGCGAGATCGGGGTGGACACTCCGTCGTTCAGCGCCGCATTACGAGCTTCACTCCGTCAGGATCCCGATGTGATTCTGGTGGGCGAAATGCGAGACCTGGAAACCATCTCGACGGCGCTGCACGCGGCTGAAACCGGCCACATGGTCTTTTCCACGCTGCACACGCTGGATGCGGTCGAGACCATCAACCGCGTCATTTCCATTTTTCCCCCACCGGAGCAAAAACAGATTCGCCTGCAGTTGGCGGCAGTGCTGCGCGCCATCGTCAGCCAGCGGTTGGTCCGGCGCTGCGATTCCGAGGGCCGAGTGCCTGCGGTCGAGGTGATGATTAATACCGCGTTCATCCGGGAGTGCATTCTGGTGCCCGAAAAAACGCGTTCGGTTCGTGATGCGATTGCAGCCGGCACCTCGCAGTACGGCATGCAGACGTTCGATCAGTCGTTATGGGATCTGTTCCAGGCGGGGCTGGTCAACTACGAAACCGCGCTGGAGAATGCTTCGAACGCGGACGACTTCAAACTGCGAATGCAGGGCATTGCCTCCACCGCCGACATTTCGCGACAGTCGATGCAGTCCGCCGGGTTCGGCGGACGGTAGATTCGGCTTCCGGCTCTCGGCTTCCGGCTTCTGAAATATTCCGCTTAGGTTTTCCCTCACGCCGGACGCCGGCGCCCGGACGCCCTTCCTGTTCCGTCCTTAAAAGGCTTATCGTTAGCGAATGGCGTTTCCGCGCCCCAAGAAGAAGTTTTATTCCGAAGATGAGTTGTACGAATACGCGGTCGGAGCCCTGGCGCGGCGCATGCGCACGGTTGCGGAGTTGAAGCGGCTGCTGCGGGCCCGGGTGGAGGAAGCGGAATCGGAGTACGGTCAGACACTGATCGAACTGGTGATTCGTCGTCTGAAAGATCGCGGCTATTTGAACGATTCGCAGTACGCCGCTTACTTCTCTTCTCTGCGCCGCGACAATCAGAGACTGGGACGCAGACGCGTTGTCACCGATCTGAAAATTAAGGGCGTGCATGCCGAGGTGATCGATAAGGCTGTGGACGCGGCTTTCGAGGGCATCAGTGAGGAAGAACAGGCTCGCGCATATCTGCGGAAGAAGCGCGTGGTGAAACCGGAGAAGGACGATAAAAAGGCGGCGGCGCGCATCTTCCGGCAATTGATCCGCGCCGGATTCGGCAGCAAGACAATCTTCACGATCTTGAAGAAGTGGAATGTCGAGGAAGAGACTCTGGGTGATTTGGAGAGCGAAAGCGCGTGAGGCCTGCCGCATAATTCGTTTCGCGATTCAAAAGAACGAAGTAAAACTTGGCAACGGGCCATGCGATGTTGCATACTCCAAGATCGATTCCCATTACATTCCAGAGGAGGGGCGTTATGAAATTCGGTTTGAGAATGCTTTTGGCTGCGGCGTTGTTGGGTGCGGTGCCGATAGCACTGGCTCAGGACGCGGCCACGGATGTGAAGCAGGGCGCGGATAAGACTGGCTCAGCAACTGAGAAGGCCGCGAAGACCACCGGGCATGCCACCAAGAAGGCCGCGACAACCACCGGCAAGGATACGGAGAAGGCAGCCGACAAGACGGGCCATGAAACGAAAGTGGTCGCCAAAGACACCGGGAAAGGCACGGAGAAAGTCGCCAAGAAGACTGGTTCCGGCGTGAAGAAAGGGACCCTGGCTACCGGGCATGGGATAAAAAAGGCCGGCGAGAAGACCGAAGACGCGGTGAAGTAGCGGGGCGGAGAAGTCAGAGCATCAAACGTCAGAGGGCACAGAGTTACACAGAGGAGACATTTCCGTCTGTGTTTCCTGTGCCCTCCGTGTTTAAGTTTTCAGGATGCTAAAATCAAGCTTCGTTTTTTATCCATGCCATGCTGAGCGGATCTGAAATTCGGCGGAAATTTCTGGACTTTTTTGTGCAAAAGGGGCACAGAGAGGTGCATTCGTCGTCGCTGGTGCCGGCCAACGATCCGACACTGCTGTTCACCAACGCGGGCATGAACCAGTTCAAGGACGTTTTTCTGGGACTGGAGAAGCGCGAATACTCTCGCGCCACCACTTCGCAGAAGTGCGTGCGCGCCGGCGGCAAGCACAACGATTTGGAAAATGTAGGCTTCACCAACCGGCATCACACCTTCTTCGAGATGCTGGGGAATTTTTCCTTTGGCGATTATTTCAAGAAAGACGCCATCGCTTATGCCTGGGAGCTGATCACTTCGGAGGAGTGGTTTGGCATCGATAAGGACAAGTTGTATGTGACGATTTTCGAGGGTTCGGGCGAGCCGATGCCGGTCTCGCGCGATACCGAAGCTTATGACCTGTGGCTGGCGCAGGGGGTGGCGAAGGAGCGGATTTTCGACGGCGGCTTGAAAGATAACTTCTGGCAGATGGGCGACACCGGGCCGTGTGGTCCGTGCAGCGAGATTCACTATGACATGGGCCCGGCGGCGTCCGATCAGGGGCACACGGATTGCAAGTTTGGATGCGAGTGCGGACGCTATGTGGAGATCTGGAATCTGGTGTTCATGCAGTTCGACCGCGATGTGAGCGGCAAGCTGAATCCGCTGCCCAAGCCGTCGATTGACACGGGCATGGGGCTGGAGCGGGTTGCTGCGTTGCTGCAGGGCGTGATTTCGAATTATGAGACGGATTTGTTTACGCCCCTCATCAAGCAGGCGGCCGAGTTGACTTTAGGTGCTGGCAAGAGTGTGGAGCTTCTCTCCGACGGACAGCGGGGGGCGGCTGTCCCCACAAGAGTGGAGGAGGGCGCAGGCCATGTGAGCACGGCCGCCCTCGGCCACAAATCCGCTGCCTCACTCAGAGTGATTGCCGACCACTCGCGCGCGGCGACATTTCTGATCTCTGACGGAGTACTGCCGTCCAATGAAGGCCGGGGTTATGTGTTGAGAAAAATCATTCGCCGCGCCATTACACACGGACGGTTACTCGGACAGACCAAGCCGTTTCTGCACGAGATGGTTTTTGCGGTTCGTGATTTGATGCAGAATGC
>Ga0302324_100013081_pt1 | contig 16859 bp, 15 predicted proteins | sample Palsa_T0_1_FD_201949 | JGI IMG/M metagenome (GOLD analysis project Ga0302324, IMG submission 201949) | Peat permafrost microbial communities from Stordalen Mire near Abisko, Sweden - Palsa_T0_1 | ecosystem: Environmental > Terrestrial > Soil > Palsa > Peat permafrost | place: Sweden: Abisko...
GCCGTGGGTATCGACCACCGCAATGTTCATCTTCCAGCGGTGCTTGGTCGCCTCGGCCTCAACCGCGGCGATGAGCTTCTGCGCGGCCTCGAGACCAATCGGTGCGCCATAGGGAATGTCGAACGGCATGCCGTCCGCTGTGCCGCCGGCGGCCGGTGGCGCGGCCGGTGCAGCAGGCGCCTGCGCCAGTGCCTGGGTGCCGATCAGCGCGGCCGCGCAGAGAATCAACGATGTCATCGCCAAGTTACGCATGGGAAACCTCCGTAGGTGTTGTTGTGCGCCCCAATCGGGGCGGCGGGTCGAAAGCTCACGAGTCCGGCGCGGGAGCGCCCGCGGTCCCCGCAAGGCTCGAGAATTATAGGGGTTTCGCTCAAGCCCTGCAGGCGTGCAAGTTCTTGGCGTGCTACTCGCCGTGCGCGAGCCGTGCGACCAGCGCGGAGAGGACATCCGCGCTGACGTCGGATACGCCCCACCATTCCATCCCGGCACCCTTCGCGTGCGCAACGTTGAATCCACGCTGCGTGGTCAGCGTCGGCGCTGGCGTGCTCGCGCTGCCTGCGAGCGGGCGCACGAAAACGTCGATCGTGTGTTCGCGATAGCGATAGACAAGCGTTGCAATCGGCTGTCCGCCCAGGTAATCGAGGCGACCGCCGACCAGCGGCAAGCCGTCGGCGGCGAAATCCTGCACCGGGGGGGAATAGTCGAGGCGACTCGACAACCAGGGCTTCACGGTATGACGGTCCGACGAGCTCACGTCGGTCAACCGCTGCGACAGCGTCGCCCGGGTGTGATCGGCCACCGCTTCCGTGTCAAGGTCGCTGCTGACGCGCCAGTCGAGCACGGCGCTGCCGAGAAACCAGGCGACCACCGTTGCGGCGCTCCCCGCAAATGCGCCGGCGGAGAGCCAACGCCAGCGCTCGCGGGGCGGGCGCACGGGAATGCCTGTCGCCGGCGTCCGGGCAATCGTGGCCCGGATGCGCGCTTGCAGTGTCTCTGGCGCGGTGTAGTAGGGCGCCTCGCTGCGGATGCGCAAGCGCAATGCGGCCAGTGCATCGCGTTGCGCGCTGCACGGTGCGCAACCGAGGATGTGCTTCTCCACGGCGGCGCTTTGCAGCGCATCGAGCTCTCCGTCGCTCAAGGTCGGGAGCAGCGCCATCGCTTCGTGGCAGTTCATGTAGGGACCGGTTCGGTTGCCATCGTTATCGATCCTTGTCCGCTAGGCCCCACCGGATCGCTCGCGGATGGCGACGAGCAGCGGCGAGCGCTGAAGCAGTGCACGGGCGCGGGCGAGCCGCGACATCACGGTACCGATCGGGATGTCAACGACACGCGCAATATCGCGGTAGGACATGTCCTCGAGCTCGCGCAGGATCAACACCTCGCGATAGCCCAGCGGTAGCGCCGCGATCGCCTCTGCGAGCGCGGCGCCCGACTCCTGGGTTACGGCAGACTGTTCGGGTGTGGGCTGCACGATATCGGCGGCGCCCTCAAGCGCCTCGGCACCGTCCGGGATCAACTCCGCCGGGCGGTTGCGCTTGATCCAGTCGTAGCCGGCGTGACGCACGATGGTGAGAAACCACGCCTTAGGCTCGTCCCCGTGGAACCCACCGACGTACTTGAGCGCGCGCTCGCATGCGTCCTGCACCACATCCTCGGCGTCGCTGGCATTGCGTGTCAGCCAGCGTGCGAGGTTGTAGGCCGCATCGAGCTGCGGCAGCACCAGCTGCTCGAATCGCGACGCTCCGGCGGGACTCGCGGCACTCATCAGCGCATGATACCGGTGCGCGGCCGCGTTGATTCGCGGGAGTGTCAGGTCTCTGGCACCATGTCGGGAATGTGCCGCTGTCGGGACGCTGCCTCGCTCGCATCAGGTCTTAATGTCCGTCAACGCATCCCATTTACCCTCCGCGGCCCGCATCCTCGAGCGTTGCGACGCCCTTGCGCGTTGCTCGGAGCAAGCCGATGGACTGACCCGCGTGTATCTGTCGTCGCAGCAGCAAGCGGCGAACGCGCTCGTGCTGTCGTGGATGCGCGAAGCGGGCATGAAGGCACGGCTCGATGCGGCCGGCAACGTCGTGGGCCGCTACGAGGGCGAGCGGCCCGGGCTGCCGTGCCTGATGCTCGGTTCGCACCTTGACACGGTGCGCGACGCGGGCAAGTACGACGGCATGCTCGGAGTCGTTAGTGCCATCGAGTGCGTTGGCAGCCTTGCGGCGCGACAGAGGCAACTGCCGTTCGCGGTGGAGGTCATCGGCTTCGCCGACGAAGAGGGCGTGCGCTTCAGCGCCACGTTGCTTGGCAGCCGGGCGGTGGCCGGAACGTTCGATCGGGCCAACCTCGATCGCATCGACGCGAAGGGCAAGCGCATGCGCGACGCGCTCGCCGACTTCGGGCTCGACCCGGAGGCGATCGGCACGGCGGCACGCAGCCGCGCCGATCTGTTCGCCTACGTTGAGCTGCATATCGAGCAGGGCCCGGTGCTCGAAGCCGAAGGCCTGCCCGTCGGCGTGGTCACCGCGATCAACGGCGGCAATCGCTTTGCGGTAGAGATTGCCGGCACCGCCGGTCATGCCGGCACCGTGCCGATGCGCTTGCGTCACGACGCGCTCGCCGCGGCTGCGGAATGCGTGCTTGCGATCGAGTTGCTCGCCGGCAGCGAGGCCGACCTGGTGGGGACGGTGGGCAAGATCGAAGCGCTGCCGGGGGCAATCAACGTGATACCGGGGCGCGTGCGTTTTTCGCTCGACGTGCGTGCGCCCACGGATGCGCAGCGCGAACGTGTCGTCGGCGCGATTCGCGGCGCGTTCGCCGATATCGCGAGGCGACGGGGCGTCACGCTCGAGTTGAGCCCGGTGTGGGAGGCAAGGACGACGCTCTGCGCATCCTGGCTGCAGGACCAGCTTCAATCGGCCATCGAGGCGGAGGGTTTGCCGCCGCGCAGGCTGCCGTCGGGCGCGGGCCACGACGCATGGCGATGATCGCGATCGCCGACATCGGCATGTTGTTCGTGCGCTGCAAGGGTGGGATAAGCCACAACCCGGCCGAGGCGATCAGCCCCGAGGACGCGGACATTGCGACGCGCGTGCTGCTGCGCTTCATCGAGAACTTTCGGCCACGTTAGCTCGGCCGTGCTTGGCGAGGGCCGCGATCGATTGGCGCACGAACAAACGCTTTGCACTTCCGGCCGCTGGCGGAAAAGCCGGAAAGGGGTTGTGTGCATTAATGCGAACGATTATCATTACCATAAACCTCAGGAGGCATGCGATGCGATTCAATGGCTTAGTGGTGGTGTTGCTTACCGGGGGTCTTTTCGGTGGCGCCACAACGGCGAGCGCGCAGGAGGCCGAAGCGCAGCTTGTGATCCGCGACCACCAGTTCGTACCTACCGAGATTACCGTTCCCGCGCACGCGAAAATCAAGCTCGTCATCGACAACCAGGACGCGACGGCCGAAGAGTTTGAAAGTTACGAGCTCAATCGTGAAAAGGTCGTGGCGGCGAAGAGCAAGATCACCGTCTATGTCGGTCCGCTGGAGCCCGGGCGCTATCCCTTCTTTGGCGATTTCCACAAGGATTCTGCCAACGGCGTACTGATCGCGAAATAGGAGCCCGGCCGGTGCATAGGTATTGCCTTGTCTCACGGTCGGTACGCTGATGTTCATCGGCGTGGAGCCCCACGGAGAACCCGGAAGGAAATGCCGAGTGCGCACCAAGTGCCTCAGCGTCTTCGCCGCCGTCTCGCTGCTGCATGTGTCGGCCGCCCTGGCCGCTGATCCCGCCGACCATGTTTATCTGCCCAGCGTCGTTCAGGGCGAGATTGAATTCGAGCTCAACGGCGGGTACCAGCAATGGCCCAACAACGGCGACAATGGCGAACGGCAGTTGATCTACGAGGCCGGTTACGGCGTCACCTCGTGGTGGAAGAGCGAGCTCGGCATCGGCTCGACTCGGCTGCCCGGTGAGTCGACCCACCTGGACGAACTCGAGTGGGAAAACATTTTTGCCTTGACCGAGCCTGGCGAATACTGGCTTGACCTCGGTGTGTTCGCCGAGCTCGAACACGACTACGGCGAGCACGGCAACGCGCTGACCATCGGGCCCATGTTCCAGAAGGAATTCGGCGTGGTGCAGACCAACGTCAATGTGCTCTTCTCGCGCGGCCTCGGCGAGCTCGCAGCGCAGGGTACCGAGCTCGATTACAACTGGCAGGTCAAGTGGCGGGGCAATCCGCTGTTCGAACCCGGAATACAGGGATTCGGCACGCTCGGCTCGACGGGCGATGCCGGCCACCCCTTCGCGCACAAATTGGGTCCGGCGTTTTTCAGCCAGACGCTCGTCGGCGGACGTAACAAGCTCAAGTTCGATACCGCATTGCTGTTCGGGCTTAACCGCAATTCACCCAACACGACGCTGCGCTTTACCCTGGAATTCGAGATTTACTAGGCGGCATAGGCGGTGGCGCATGGCGCTTTCGTTCCGACCAGATGCGCCACAGCAACCAGGGGATGCCGACGACAGACAACGCGGCGAGCACTGCGATCGCGACGTCGGAACGACGTCGCGCCGGGGGCAGCAGGTCGGGATCGCGCAGCCTCTCTGGAAACGGTCGTGGCGGCACCGGAATGATCTTGGCCTGGGCGGCATCGCTCGGAAAGCGCGCCCAATATTCGCGGACGCCGGCGACCGGAGCGTCACCCCAGACCCGCGATGAAGCCAGTTGCGGCACGCGCACAAAGATCACCGCATCGAGATCCTCGGCGAGCATGGCCTCGAGTGGTGTCGGCGCGCGCGGCGATCGGCCCGTCGCCAGGCGCAGCAGGTCCGCGCCGATTTCTTCGAACGCCGCTGCTGGAAACAGGCGCGTCTGGTCTTCGCTCAGGTAGTCGAAGCGCTGCGCGCCCTGGACCAGACTACGTTCGCGCAGCGCAACGTAGGGCAAACCCAGGGCCGCCGCGACCCAGCTGGTGGCGCCGCGCGCGGGCACCTTCCAACCCAAGGTGCGCAGCACATCGACGCAGATGCTCGCGCAATTCATCGTCGCATGATCGTAGACGAGCTGATGGCGGTAGAACTGGTTGTAGGTGCGCGCCAGCGCGCCTTGGATCAAGTTGGCGACGCGTTCGCTCCGGAGCACGGCGACAAGCAGGTATGAGGGTCGATACCACGCCTGACCGCTGTTCAAGTCGGCCAGGTAATTGTCGAGCGGCAGCATCGCGGCGAGGATGCCCTTTTCGCTTTCGTGGTCGAGCGTGTAGAAGTTGTTCGCCAGCCAGTCGCCCATCGCGCCCGGTCCGGCGCCCGTGCCCGCGGCGCCGACTCGGCCCGTGACCAGGGCAAAGTGTCCGGCGAGCGATTCGTCGTCGTCGCCTTGCGCGCCATTGAGCATCGCCGCTACGACCGGGGCGTTGTCCCAGTGTCGTGCCGCGCCGGGCCTGCGCTCCCACAACGGAATGGCCGCAAACGGACTCTGCGCGCCGCCGCGCGGTTCGGCGCGCACCAGCGCCTGCAGCGCCGCGGGCGTGGCGTCAACAGGCTGTAACGCCGCGCTGCTATCCAGCCGGAAGTCTTCCGGCCAGATCGTGCGCGCACTAAACGACTCATTGCGACGGCTGCCGCGCACAGTCAGCGGGTGCGGGGCGAGACTGGCAATTGACGCGCTGTTGAAAAAGGAACGATTGAGCGCAATCTTTGGCACCGTCTCGAAGGTCCAGCAATCGGCACCGGATGTGAGCGTGGCACCGTCGGGTGCAAGGATCGCATGGCGCACCATTTCGGGCGCCGCGATCCAGATGAGCGGTGGCAGGCCCGTTGTGTTCGTCGCCGCGCACTGCCGCAGGTCCTGCCATGCGTTGAGTCCGCGTGCGAACCCGGCAACCGGCAGGTCCGGCCGCGGCACGGCGATGGTTTCGTCTGCGAAATACCACAACGCCTGGGGGATCACGGCGCAATCGCTGCAGCGACCGGTCGTGAGGCGGAAGTCCTGGCCCGGAAACAGTCCCAGGTGCGACGCCAGCGCAGGGTGGGCGCCGGATGTGAATGAATCGGGCACAGGAATTGCCGACTCAGGCGCGGGTAGCGTGCGCGGCACGTGGCGCGCGTGGGGCGGATTGCATGGCGAGATAGGTGACCAATTGGGGCTGCATTGTAAGATTTTCAATGCGTGCGCGACGATTCCTGTGATCGGCCGCTGCGGTTATCATGCACGACCGGGGAGGGTGAGTAATGGCGCAATGGGCAACGCTACCGTATCACCGCGCCGAGCGAGTATCGCCGCTCGGATATCGCTTGATCAACCGCCTGATGGGCCCGTTTCGGCCCCAGGCGCGAGTCGAATCGACGGCGTTGATCGACGGCCTGTTGGCTCCGTCGCCAGCGATTCCGCCGAAGTACTTCTACGATGCGCTGGGCTGCGCGCTGTTCGATGCAATCTGTGAGTTGCCCGAATACTACCTGACGCGAACGGAGCGCGGGATCTATGCCGCGCACCGCGAAACGATCGCCGCCGTCGTCGGTCAGAACCGGCAGTTCATCGATCTCGGCGCGGGCAACTGCGCCAAGGGCGAGTCGTGGATCGCCGCGTTGCAGCCAAGGCGCTACCTTGCGGTCGACATCGCGGCGGCGGCGATCGAACCGGCGCTGGCGCGACTCGCACACGCGCATCCGGAGGTCGAGTTCACCGGCGTCATCACCGACTTTTCGCGCACGCTTGACCTTAGCTCCGACTTGGACCATGGCGCAGCGACGTTCTTCTATCCGGGCTCGAGCATCGGCAACTTCGCCCCGGACGATGCGCTGGGCCTCCTCGGCCAGATTCGCGACCTGTCCTTCCGCCGCGGCGGCCTGTTGATCGGCGTCGACGCGCCCAAGGACGGCGCGCGGCTCGCGGCCGCCTACGACGATGCACTCGGCGTCACGGCGGCATTCAATCGCAACGTCCTTAACCACGTCAACGCGCTCCTCGGCAGTGACTTCGATCCCGCGGCGTTTGCGCACGTCGCGTTCTACAACGCGGCCGAGAGCCGTGTTGAAATGCACCTCGAAGCGAGCAGCGCACAACGGGTGACGATTGCCGGGCGCGAACGCGTTTTCGCCGCCGGCGAGCGCATACATACCGAGAATTCCTACAAGTACGCACCGCAGGAGTTTGCCGCCCTGTTGCGCCGCGCCGGTTTCTCCGACATCGCCGTATGGCAGGACGACGCCGGCGACTTTGCGGTGTACTACGCGGAGTAGCCCGCACCGCCCCAGGTCATAGGCGACGCCAACTCAGGGGTCCGTGGCGACGACTTGCAGCAGGATCTCCGCCGCACGTGCGCATTGCTCGCGCGTGACATCGAGGTGGGTCACCGCGCGCACCGTGCGTGGACCGAAGTCAAAGATGAGTAGTCCGCGCTCGCGCGCTCCGGCGACGACGGTTGGCGCGTCGGGTGCATCCGGGGCGAGCTCGAAAACGAGAATGTTCGTTTGCACCGTCGCGAGGTCAAGGCGGATGCGCGGGCTCTGCGCGAGTTCGACGGCGATCAGGCGCGCGTTGACGTGATCCTCGGCCAGGCGCTCGAGATGGTGGTCGAGCGCATACAAGCCGGCTGCGGCGAGAAGGCCGGACTGGCGCATCGCACCGCCGAACATGCGCCGAACGCGCGTGGCCTGCTCGATGCGCGTGCGCGACCCGGAGAGCAGCGACCCGCACGGTGCGCCAAGACCCTTGGTCAGCGCCACCGCGACCAGATCGAAGGGGCCCGCGAGCGCGGAGAGCGCGATGCCCGTCGCCACGGCGACGTTCCACAGACGCGCGCCGTCTAAGAAGGTTGCAATTTCGCGCGCCTGCGCAGCGGCGCACACGCTTGTCAGCGCCGTTTGCGGGAAGATCACGCCGCCGGCGCGATTGTGCGTGTTTTCGATTGCCACCAGTGCCGTCGGCGGATAGACGACATGGCCACGGGGTCTGCACGCGGCCACAAACTGTGCGGCGGTGAACACGCCGCCCGCGCCGATCTCCGTGAACTGCACCCCGGAGTTTGCCGCCCCCGCGCCCGACTCGTGCCAGACCAGATGGCTTTCACGACTGACGATGACGTCATCGCCCGGTCGGGTGAGCACGCGCAGCGCCACCTGATTGGCCATCGTTCCGGAGGGAAGAAACAGCGCTGCTTCCTTGCCCAGGAGTGCCGCCACGCGCTCCTGCAGCAGGTTGACGGTGGGGTCCTCGCCGTATTGGTCGTCGCCGACCGGTGCCGCAGCGATGGCCGACCGCATCGCGGCGGTCGGACGCGTCACCGTGTCCGAGCGCAGATCGATCGCCGCGTCAACCACCCGCGACACCCGGGCTCTCGGCAATCGCGATCTGGCTCAGAGCCGCCTTGATCCGCCGCTTGAGGTCAGCCTCGAGGTCGGAGGAGTCGACGAATGCGTCCCACCACGAGTCGGCATCGCCGACCGACGTCGGCGTGACGGCGTCGAGGCGCGCCAATTGAGAGAAAAGAACCTCCCGCTGCGCGATCAGGTGATTGAATTGCTGGTCGCAGCGCGGAATGGGCGTGGGGTAACCTCGAATTTCTTCTTGCAAGCGAAGGCGTTCGCCCTCGAGCAGCGCCCGGACCTGGTCGCGGATGGCGGCGAAGCGATCGACCGCTTCGTTCATCGTGCGTCCCGCGCCAGCCGGAAGCCGCTGAATTGCCAGCGTGCGGAAGCAGGAAAGAAATTGCGGTAGCTCTCCCGGATGTGCGCGCGCGGCGTGGCGCAGGAGCCCCCGCGCAGCACGTACTGGTTGGACATGAATTTGCCGTTGTATTCGCCGATCGCGCCGGCGGCGGCACGAAAGCCGGAGTAGGGTGCGTAGGCGCTCTGCGTCCACTGCCAGACATCGCCAAACAGCTGCGCCAAAGGCGCTTCGCTGCGCAACGCAGGGCGCGGACGCAGCGCGCCACTCTCGACAAAGTGCCCGGCGACCGGAACGCCGGCGGCCGCTATTTCCCACTCGGCTTCGGTCGGCAGTCGCGCTCCCGCCCAGTGCGCATAGGCGTCGGCCTCGAACAGGCTCACGTGGCACACTGGCGCATCGGCCTCCGACGGCTGCATCCCCTGCAGCGTGAACAGCCGCGCTCCGCTCTCGTCTTCCCAATACATCGGTGCCACGATCCGGTTCGCCTGCAGCCAGTCCCAGCCCTCGGAGAGCCACAGCTCCGGCCGGCGATAGCCCCCGTCGGCAATGAATGCCACGTATTCGGCATGGGTGACCGGCCGGCTCGCGAGCGCAAAAGCATCCAGGTATTGGCGATGCCGCGGCGTCTCGTTGTCGAAGGCAAAGCCGGTGCCGCCGTGTCCAATCTCGACCACGCCTTCGGCAAAGTCGATCCATTCGAGCGGCGGCGCGGCGGCAGCGTCCTGCACCGCAGTTGCCGTGGTATATGCGGGCTTGAGTGGGTTGCAGGACAAAAGGTGCAAGACATCGGTGAGGATGAGCTCCTGGTGCTGCTGCTCGTGCTGCAGCCCGAGTTCGAGCAACTCGAGCAGGCGTGGTTCCACAGTCGGACGCGAGAGCAGGCTCTCCACCGCTGCGTCGACGTGCGCCCGGTAAGCGTGCACCTCGGCGAGCGAGGGCCGTGACAGGAGCCCGCGCTGCGGCCGCGGGTGCTTGGCGCCGACCGCGTTGTAATACGAGTTGAAGAGGACCCGAAACGCGGCGTCGAAGAGGCGATACCCGGGGAGGTGCGGCTCGAGCACGAAGGTCTCGAAAAACCAACTGGTATGCGCGAGATGCCATTTGACAGGGCTCGCATCGGGCATCGATTGGATGGTGCAGTCCTCCGCCGACAGCGGCGCGGCGAGCGCCATCGTTGCCGCGCGAACCGCGCAAAGGCGCGATGCCAGAACAGAGGAGGCCGCTGGGGCGGACAGTTCGGGTTGGGGTGGCAGGCGATCGTTCATTGGCAGGCACGCTTGGAGGGTTCGTCGATTGCGTGCGCCACGTCGGCGGCGCACGCAGGTCGGCTCAACGACGGTGCAATCTGCAAATTCTAACGCACCGTCACCTGCGCCGGGCCGGCAACGAATTCGCCGATGCACGCTGCCTGCGCAAGACCCTCCGCGCGGAAGAGCGCGAGCACGGCGTCGAGCGCATCGGCCGCGCAGGCGACGAGCAGGCCGCCCGATGTCTGTGGATCAGTCAGCAGAACGCGCATCACCGGGTCATCATCGGCGAGCACTACCTCGGTGCCGTAGCTCGCCCAGTTGCGTGCCGATGCCCCGGTGGCGATGCCCTCGCGCGCGAGCGCGATCACCCCCGGATGGAGCGGCAGGCGCGCGAACGCGATCTGCGCGCCCAGCTTTGAGCCGCGGCACATCTCGAGCGCATGGCCGAGGAGGCCAAAGCCGGTGACATCGGTCAGCGCGTGCACGGCGGGCATCCGTGCGAGTGCGATGCCCGGCGTGTTGAGTTCGGTCGTGCTCTTGAGCATCGCCGCGTACTGTTCCGCGCCGAGCTGCCCACGCTTGAGCGCAGCACTGTAGATGCCGATTCCGAGCGGCTTGCCGAGGACGAGCGCATCGCCAGGCTTGGCGCCGACGTTGCGCCGCAAGTGGCGCGGGTCGACGATGCCGATCGCAACCAGGCCGTAGATCGGCTCTACCGAGTCGATGGTGTGTCCGCCGGCGATGGGAATGCCCGCCTTGGCGCAGATCGCCTCGCCGCCCTCGAGCACGCGCTGGATGGTCGCCACCGGCAATTGGCCCACCGGCATGCCGACAATGGCCAGCGCAAACAGCGGCGTCGCGCCCATGGCGTAGATATCCGAAATCGCATTGGTCGCGGCGATGGCGCCGAAGTCGTATGGATCGTCGACGATCGGCATGAAGAAATCGGTGGTGGCAACGATCGCCTGGGTGTCATTGATGCGATACACCGCGGCGTCGTCCGCGGTCTCTATGCCGACCAGCAGTTCTTTCGGTACGACACCGTGCGTTGCCTTGGCGAGAATTTCGCGCAGCAGCGCCGGCGCGACCTTGCAGCCGCAGCCGCCGCCGTGGCTGAAATCGGTCAGGCGCAGGCTGGAGCGATCGGGAGCGTTCATGGGGACGGTAGGGCGCGGGCCCATTCTATGCTTGCACGGGAGGGGCGAGCGCGAAGGGCGTTGCAGCAGTTCGCCTGCCAGCCGTTAGTGTAGGGTACGGGCGGGCCTGAGGCCAGATCTAAAAGCCCTGTCGCTAGTAATTGAAAGCTAAGGGCTTTTCAGGCAAGCGGCGGTAGCGTAGGATGGCGCCACTTTGGGGACGTGGACCGGTCTAAAGCCATGGGTAGCATGAAGGGAAACGTGGCGGCGACAGGTAAGCAAATGACCGGATACGTCTTACGACGGAGGGGCATTGAAGCCAACGGATAGCGCAAATCCCGATTACTTTCACAAGGTCGTCGACTGTCAATGGGCGTGCCCGGCACATACGCCGGTGCCCGAATATATCCGCCTGATCGCCGCGGGACGCTACAGCGACGCCTACCTGGTCAACTGGCAGTCGAACGTCTTTCCCGGCATTCTCGGCCGCACCTGTGACCGCCCCTGCGAGCCTGCGTGCCGTCGCGGTCGCGTGGAAGAGGGCGCACCCGACGCGAACAGCGGCACGCCGGCCACGAAACCCGAACCGGTGGCCATCTGTCGCTTGAAGCGTGTCGCCGCCGACCTGAAGGACGACATCCGGCACCGGTTGCCCAAGCGCCGAGGGCGCAAGAATGGCAAGCGCATCGCACTCGTCGGCGCCGGTCCCGCCTCGCTCACCGTCGCGCGCGACTTGGCACCGCTCGGCTACGAATGCGTCATCTACGACGCAGACTCGCGCGCCGGCGGCATGATCCGCAGCCAGATTCCGAAGTTCCGCCTGCCCGAGTCGGTGATCGACGAGGAGGTCGGCTACGTCCTGGACCTGGGCATCGAATTTCGTGCCGGGGAGCGCATCGACAGCATGAAGGCGCTGCTCGCTGGCAATGGCAGCTCCTACGATGCAATCTTTGTCGGCAGCGGGGCGCCACGCGGGCGCGACCTCGACCTTCCCGGGCGCGCCGAAGCTGCGAAGAACATCCACATCGGCATCGACTGGCTGTCGAGCGTCGCCTTCGGCCACGTTACCAAGATCGGCAAACGCGTGGTGGTCCTCGGCGGTGGCAACACCGCGATGGATTGCTGCCGCAGCTCGCGCCGCCTCGGCGGCGAGGACGTCAAGGTCATCGTGCGCTCGGGTTTCGAGGAAATGAAGGCCTCGCCCTGGGAGAAGGAAGACGCGATGCACGAGGGCATCCCGATCATCAATTACCATGTGCCCAAGGCGTTTACCCACACCGAAGGCCGGCTTACCGGCGTGACCTTCGAGAAGGTCGCGGCGCAGGTCGACGACGCGGGCCGCAGGCAGTTATTGCCCACCGGCGAGCCTGACGTGCACTTCCCCTGTGACGACGTGCTCATCGCCGTCGGCCAGGAAAACGCCTTCCCCTGGATCGAGCGCGATGCCGGGGTCGAATTCGACGCCCGCGGGTTGCCGGTGCTGGATCCTAAGACCCTGCAGTCGACCCAGCCCCGCGTATTTTTTGGCGGCGACGCCGCCTTCGGACCGAAGAACATCATCTGGGCGGTGGCGCACGGCCATGACGCGGCTATCTCGATCGACGCGCTCTGTCGGGGTGAAGATCTGCAGCGCCGGCCGCCGCCGATCGTCAACCTGCTGTCGCAGAAGATGGGTATCCACGAGTGGAGTTACGACAACGCGATCTCCAACGATACGCGCTACAAGGTGCGGCTCAAGGACAAGGTGATCGCGCTCAAGCACATCGGCATGGAGGTCGAGCTCGGCTTCGACGTCGCACAGGCCTATGCCGAGGCGGAGCGTTGTCTCAACTGCGACGTGCAGACCGTGTTTGCGCCCAAGCTCTGCATCGAGTGCGACGCCTGCGTCGACATCTGTCCGATGGACTGCATCACCTTCACCGTAAACGGGGAAGAATCCGATCTTCGCGGCCGGCTCAACGCGCCGGCGCACAATCTGACCCAGGACCTGTACGTAGCCGACGGTCTCAAGACTGGCCGCGTGATGGTCAAGGACGAGGACGTCTGCCTGCACTGCGGCCTGTGTGCGGAGCGCTGCCCGACCGGTGCCTGGGACATGCAGAAGTTCCTGCTTGAACCAGCCCAGGCGCACAACTGCCACCGTCGCGTCCCTGCAGCGACTAAACCAACCCAAACCGCGGCGAGAAGCCGCGCCGCCGACTGATGCAACCTACTGTGAGCCCGATCCAGCGCGTCAACGATTTCGTCGTCAAGTTTGCCAATGTCAACGGCTCAGGGTCGGCGTCGGCGAACCTCCTGTTCGCCAAGTCGATCCTGCGCATGGGCGTGCCGGTGGCGCCGCGCAATATCTTCCCGTCGAATATCCAGGGCCTGCCGACCTGGTTCGAGGTGCGCGTATCGGAGGCGGGCTGGCGCGGTCGCCGCGGCGGCGTCGACCTGATGGTGGCGATGAATCCGCAAACCTGGGACCAGGATGTGCGCGAGATCGAGGCGGGCGGCTATCTGTTCTACGACTCCACGAAGCCCTTGCCGCCGGCAAAGTTCCGCGATGACATCACCGTCATCGGCATGCCGTTGACCGAAATCTGCAACCGTCAGTATTCCGACAGCCGGCAGCGGCAGCTGTTCAAGAACATTGTCTACGTCGGCGCGCTCTCGGCGTTGCTCGAGATCGAGCCCGAGGCGATTGCCGAGCTGATAGGCGAGCTCTACAAGGGCAAGGAGGCGCTGCTCAAGCCCAACGTGCAGGCGATGCACATGGGCCGCACCTACGCCCAGAACGAACTCGACGTGCCGCTGGGCATCACCGTGCGGCGCGCCAATGCCGTGGGTGAGAAGATCTTCATCGAGGGCAACAGCGCCGCGGCACTGGGCTGCGTCTACGGCGGGGCCACCGTTGCGGCTTGGTATCCGATCACCCCCTCGTCGTCGCTCGCCGAAGCGTTCGCGCGCCATTGCCGGCGTTTCCGTACCGATGCAGCCTCCGGCAAGGCGCGCTATGCGATCGTGCAGGCGGAAGATGAGCTTGCCTCGATCGGGATCGTCATCGGCGCCAGCTGGAACGGCGCGCGCGCCTTCACCTGCACCTCCGGGCCGGGCATCTCGCTGATGCAGGAATTCGTAGGGCTCGCGTATTTCGCCGAGATACCGGCGGTCATATTCGACATCCAGCGCGGCAGCCCGTCGACGGGCATGCCGACGCGCACGCAACAGGCGGACCTGCTCGCCTGCGCCTACGCCTCGCACGGCGATACCAAGCACGTGCTCATCTTTCCCCAGGATCCCACCGAGGCGTTTGCCTTCGCCGCGCTCTCCTTCGATCTCGCCGACCGGCTGCAGACGCCCGTGTTCGTAATGATGGACCTCGAGATCGGCATGCAGGACTGGCTGTGCGAACCGCTGACCTGGGATGACACACGCCGGCTCGATCGAGGCAAGGTGATGAGCCACGTCGAGCTCGAGGCGGGCAAGGACTTTGGCCGCTACCTCGACGTCGACGGAGACGGCATCCCCTACCGCACGCTGCCGGGCACCCATCCGGAGCGCGGCGCCTATTTCACCCGCGGTTCGACCAAGGACCGCTACGCGCGCTACACCGAAGACGGCGCGACCTACGTCGATAACATGCAGCGCTTGCTGCGCAAGCACGAGACGGCCAAGCAGTATTTACCAAAGCCGGTGCGCAAGGACGCCGCGCAGAAAACCCGCTTCGGCGTCATCTACTTTGGCTCGACCGCGCCGGCAATGGACGAGGCGCTGTCGACACTGGCGGCGCAGGGCGTGCACCTCGACACCTTGCGCATCCGCGCCTTTCCGTTCCACGACGAGATCACCGAATTCATCGCCGACCACGAGCACGTCTACGTCGTCGAGCAAAACCGCGATGCGCAGATGCGCATGCTGCTCACCAATGAGCTCGCCATCGATGCCGCCAAGCTCACGCCCGTGCTGCACTACGATGGCACGCCGATCACGGCGCGCCTGATTCTGCGCGAGATCGGCGAGAAGCTCGCCATGTTGAACGTAACGCCGCTGCGAAAGGTCGCGCCGTGACCTATCTTGCCAAGCCTCGACTGCACCATCCGGACCTGCCGAAGAACAAGCTCGGCTATACCCATCGCGACTACGAGGGCACCGTTTCGACGCTGTGCGCCGGCTGCGGGCACGACTCGATCTCCTCGGCAATCATCCAGGCGTTCTTCGAGCTCGATGTCGCGCCGCATCGGGTGGCCAAGCTCTCCGGCATCGGCTGCTCGTCGAAGACGCCAACCTACTTCCTGGGCAAGTCGCACGGCTTCAACAGCGTGCATGGGCGCATGCCGTCGGTGCTGACCGGTGCCAATCTCGCCAACCGCGACCTGATCTATCTCGGAGTGTCCGGCGACGGCGACTCAGCCTCGATCGGTCTCGGCCAGTTCGCGCATGCCATGCGCCGCGGCGTGAACATGGTCTATATCGTCGAGAACAACGGCGTCTACGGGCTGACCAAGGGGCAGTTCTCGGCGACCGCCGACAAGGGCTCGAAGGCCAAGCGCGGGGCGATCAACCACGACCAGCCCATCGACATGGTCATGCTCGCGCTGGAGCTTGGCGCGAGCTTTGTCGCCCGCGGCTTCTCCGGCGACAAGGAACAACTCGTGCCGATGATTCGCGCGGCGGTCGCGCACCAGGGGGCCGCGTTCATCGATGTCCTCTCGCCATGCGTTGCCTTCAACAACCACCCGGGATCGACCAAGAGCTACGACTTCGTGCGCGAGCATAACGAGGCGGTCAACGCGCTCGACATCATGCTCCCGCGCGCCGAGATCACCACCGACTATGCGCCCGGTACGGTGCAGGACGTGGTGCAGCATGACGGCAGGATCCTGCGACTGCGCAAGCTCCATGCCGATTACGATGCCAGCGACAGAACCGGGGCGGTAACCTACCTGCAGCGCCACCGCCAGGCGGGCGAGATCGTCACCGGGGTGCTCTATGTTCGTCCCGACGCCGAGGATCTGCACCAGGTGCTCAACACGGTCGACGTCCCGCTCAACGAGCTTGGCGAACGCGAGCTCGTCCCCGGCGCTGCCGCGCTGGAAAAATTCAACGCCTCGTTGCGCTGACCCAACGCGGACGCAAGTCCGCTTCGCCCGCGCCCTTCCCGCGGCGATTTCCTCCATAGCCTGGGCGCCGCTGCGCCACCCGTCGCGCCGGCAATCGCGCGGACGGCGACGCATCCGGTGTGCACTTGGCGTGTCGCCGGGAGCAGGTACAATTCCGCGATGCGCGTCTTCTGGCGAACGCTTGCCATACTCGGCGGGGCGGTGCTGCTGCTGCTGGTGGCGGTTGCGATCGCAGTGCGCAGCGTCGACGTCAGGCAGTTTATCGGCCCCATGCAGGCGCGCGTGAAGGCGGCCACGGGGCGCGATCTCGACGTGCGCGGCGACATCCACCTCAAGCTGGGGCTGCAGCCGAAGCTCGTGGTTGAAGACGTCTCCTTCGGCAACGCACCCTGGGGCAAGAATCCGCAGATGCTCACGGCCAAAGGGGTCGAGGCGAGCGTGGCGTTACTACCGCTTCTGAGCCGGCATTTCGAAGTGACGCGCATCAAGTTGATCGAGCCCACCATCGCGCTCGAAACGGACGCTGCCGGGAAGGGCAATTGGGAATTTCCGGCGCCGCCGGGCGCGGCGCCGGGCGCGCCCGGCGCTACGCTGTCCGGCATCACGGTGGGCGATATTGCGATCTCCGACGGTGCGGCAACCTATCGCGACGGCAAGACGGGCGAAGTCACGACCATCGTGATCGAGGATCTTTCGGTGCACGCGCGC
>Ga0302324_100013082_pt1 | contig 16859 bp, 12 predicted proteins | sample Palsa_T0_1_FD_201949 | JGI IMG/M metagenome (GOLD analysis project Ga0302324, IMG submission 201949) | Peat permafrost microbial communities from Stordalen Mire near Abisko, Sweden - Palsa_T0_1 | ecosystem: Environmental > Terrestrial > Soil > Palsa > Peat permafrost | place: Sweden: Abisko...
GGCTGCCTCATGCCGAGCATGAAGCTAACGCCCGATCAGTTGACAAAGGTTGTGAATTATCTGGAGACACTGAAATAAATATGGCGTCGATCCATTATCCGGCGGAACATCCCAAGGTCGAAGAGGCCAGGTTCTCCTTCTCGAGTCACTTATACGAATGGGTTTCAACTGTAGATCATAAGCGGTTGGGATTGATGTACATTGTGTCGGCGCTGTTTTTTTTCGTGGTCGCCGGGCTGATGGCCACAGTGATGCGGTTGCAGTTGGCATTTCCTAATGGACACGTCGTCGATCCGGATACATTTAACCGGCTCTTCACCATGCACGGCACGACGATGGTGTTTTTGGTGGGTATGCCTTTTGTCGCCGGACTTTCCAATTACCTTGTGCCGCTCATGATCGGCGCGCGCGACATGGCGTTTCCGCGGCTAAATGCTTTTGGGTTTTGGATTTTCTTGTTCGGCGGTTTTCTGCTTTACTTCAGCTACATTGGCGGCAGCGGATTGTCGGGCGCGGGTTCGGCCCCGGACGTGGGCTGGTTTGCTTATGCGCCACTGACTTCGCGGGCGTTTTCGCGCGGCGCGAGCACCGATTACTGGATTTTAGGAATTCTGGTTGCCGGCGTCGGCAGTATCGCCAGCGCCCTCAACGTGATTGTCACTACCATTACCATGCGCTGCCCCGGCATGACGCTCGGCCGCATGCCCATGTTCGTTTGGGTGATGCTGGTCGATTCCTGGCTCATCGTTATCGCGCTGCCGCCGCTGTCGGCTGCACAGATCATGCTGCTGATCGACCGGTTTCTGGGTGGCAACTTCTTCAATACGCAGTCCGGCGGTTCCGCGGTTTTGTGGCAGCATTTCTTCTGGATCTTTGGACACCCCGAGGTATACATTCTGATCTTCCCGGCTTTCGCGATTCTTTCCGAAGTGATTCCAATTTTCTCGCGGAAACCGATTTTCGGCAGACCGGCTATGGTCGGGGCTGTCTGTGCGATCGGGTTTATCAGTCTCGGCGTGTGGGCGCATCATATGTTCGCGGTGGGTATGACCTCGTGGTCAAACACCTTCTTCACTGCGTCCACCATGCTGGTAGGCATTCCCACCGGCATAAAGATTTTCAATTGGACCGCCACCATGTATGGCGGCAAGCTCCGCCTCGACACGCCGATGCTGTTTTGCGTAGCGTTTCTTTTCCAATTTCTGATTGCCGGACTGACCGGTATCATGCTGGGCACTGGTCCCTTTGACTGGCAGCTTCACGATTCGTACTTTGTCGTCGGCCATTTCCACTTCACGCTTGTTGCCGGACTGGTGTTCGCGCTGTTTGGCGGGATGTATTATTGGTTTCCCAAAGTAACTGGCCGAATGTATAACGAGACGTTAGGCAAGTGGCATTTCTGGCTCTTCCTGATTGGCGTGGAGTTGACGTTTGTGCCGATGCACTTCCTGGGATTCTTGGGAATGCCGCGGCGCATCTATACATACGCGCCCGGCCGCGGCTGGGAGTTTTGGAATCTGGTGGCCAGCGCCGGCCTTTTGTTTCAGCTTCCCGCGACGCTGATTTTTGTGTGGAATGTGGTGTACTCCGCTATCAAGGGCAAGATTGCCGGCGACGATCCATGGGACGCCTGGACACTGGAATGGTCGATTTCGTCACCACCTCCGGAATACAACTTTGAGATAACACCTGAAGTTCATAGCAGCCGACCGTTGTGGGACTTGAAAAATCCGAACGACCCCGATTGGAGATTCGAGTAATGGCTACGGCTCTGGCCGGACCTACACCGCCGGCTATCGGTGAATGGAAACTGCCCGACCGCGGCACTATCGGAGTGATTTTCCTCATCCTCACCGAATCGGCCTTGTTCACGATTTTCGTGGTCGCTTATCTTGTCTACATCGGTAAGAGTCTTACAGGTCCTTATCCGAAAGACGTCCTTGACTTGCCGATTCTGGCGAGCATCTGCCTGCTCTCGAGCAGCGTAACGATTGTCTTTGCCGAGCATGCGCTCAAGCGCGAGCGTATCGGTTTATTTAAGCTGTGGTGGTTTGCCACGATTTTGCTGGGCCTGGAGTTTCTGGTTTCGACCGGGCTTGAGTGGCGCAAATTGATTTACGAAGATCACCTTACCGTGAGTACCAATCTTTTCGGCACTACCTTCTATTCGCTGGTGGGCCTGCATGCCAGCCACGTGATTGTCGGCATGATGTTCCTCCTGCTCGTGATGCTGGTCAGTCTTTTCGGCTTCCCCATCCATACACAGGAGCGGCGAGTCAAGTTTCTTTCGTGGTACTGGCATTTTGTGGATGGCATTTGGATTGTGGTATTCACGGTTGTTTACGTGATTGGGAGATGAGCGGCATGTCAGAGCACTCTAGGGGAGATGAAACGCACATCGTCTTGCCGGCGCCTACGTTCTGGCCCATGGTGTTTGCCTTTGGTATCACCTTATTGCTGGCGGGCCTGGTGACTCACTGGGCCGTGAGCGTTGTTGGCTTCTTTATTGCGCTGAAGGCTGCCACCGGTTGGTGGAGCGCGGTGATTCCGCATGAGCTGCATGAAGAGGTTGCGATTGAATTAGATAAACGGCCCGCTGCTATTAAGGTGGGCGAGCGTTCCGTGGTGCGGTTGAAACTGGGTCAAGGCGGGCATCGCGTGCGAGTGCCGGAGGAGATTCATCCTTATTCGGCGGGTCTGTGGGGCGGTCTGGCCGGTGGCGCCGTCATGGCGGGTTTGGCTTGCTTATATGGTGTGGTTGCCCAACACAGTATCTGGTATCCCATTAATTTGCTCTCAGGCGTAGTGATTCCCGATTTAGGCAGCGAGTCGATAGAGACACTCCGGAAATTTAATGGCTGGGCTTTCGCCGCCGCTTTCGTGGGCCACGGAGTCATTTCGATTCTAGTGGGCGTTCTCTACGCTGTCATGCTGCCGATGTTTCCGAAATATGCGCCGTTTTGGGCAGGCATACTGATGCCCCTGATTTGGAGCGGACTTGTGGCCACCACTCTGAATTTCATCAATCCGGCCTTGAACTCGCGCATTAGTTGGCCTTGGTTCGTGGTTTGCCAGCTAGGTTTTAGTTTGGTGGGCGGATACTTGATCGCCCGCAGTACACAAATCAGAACAATGCAAACTTGGACCTTGGCTGAGCGCGCTTTTCTAGAATCGCCGCCAGATGAGGGCCACGAGTGATGCGCCTGGCATGCCACGCTTTCCTGGGTGTAGTGTTCCTGCTGGGCTTGATGGCCTGTGAACCGCCTGGCAAGCCAAAGAAGGAAGAACTGGCTGCTGCGGACATAACCGATTTCAAAACTCTCTTCAGCCAGAACTGTTCCGGTTGTCATGGTGTTGATGGAAAGAAAGGTCCGGGGCGAATCTTGAACGATGCGGTTTATCTAGCGGTCATTCCGCGCGAGGCTCTGAAAGATGTGATCGTGAATGGCCGTTCCGGCACGGCTATGCCCGCGTGGGCGGAGAGTGAGGGAGGTCCGCTTACATCCAAGCAAGTAGACGCGCTGGTGGATGGCATTGAAGGCTGGAAGAAACCGGTGAGTGCACTGCCCGGTGCCGAACTGCCGTCTTATGCGGAGACTAAGCCGGGCGATCCGGTCAACGGCAAGCGCTTGTTTGTCCGCGGTTGTTACGCCTGTCATGGCCCTGGAGCTTTTGTGGGGCCGGTGACCGATCCCTCGTATTTGGCACTTTCAAGCAATCAAAATTTGCGCACCTCGATCATCGTGGGGCGCTTGGATTTGGGCATGCCGAACTATCGGGCGTTAAATGCCGGCCATCCGTTGAACGATCAGGACGTGAGCGATTTAGTCGCATACCTTGTGTCGCTGCGTCCCGCGGAGCCGGTCACGGGGAATACATCAGGGAATACACAATGAGTGAATCAAAAGACGCAGACAAACCAGCAGCGGCGCACGGAAATTCGTCCCGGCGCGATTGGCTTTTGAAAATCGGCGTGGCGCTGAATGTGATTGCGGGCGCAGCCCTCGCCATACCCTTAGTCGGTTTCGTCTTTTCGAGTTTCGCCGAAAAGAAAGACCCGCGCGACTGGATCTCTCTTGGACCCCTCGAACATTTCCCCGAGAAGACCACGCGGATTGCCACCTACCGCAACCCGTACACCCGACCCTGGGACGGCGAGACGGCCGAGATTCCTTGCTGGGTGCGGCACATCAGCGGCGATCAGTTTCAGGTGTTTGCCATCAACTGCACTCACTTGGGTTGCCCGGTGCGTTGGTTCCAGGAATCGGGTTTGTTCTTGTGCCCGTGTCATGGCGGCGCCTATCTCGAAGACGGATCGCGCGCCGCTGGTCCACCGCCGCGCGGGCTTTTTGAATACTCCTACAAAGTGGAGAAGAACATCTTATGGGTGAAGGGTGGCCAAATGCCCACTCTCTCCAATCCGGTCTAGGTTCCGATGCTGAATATACTGCGAAACGTGGCGGTTTGGCTGGATGACCGTCTGCACATTACAGCGATCTATGCCTCCACCGCCGGTCACGAAGTTCCCAAAAGCGCCGGCAGCTGGTTCTACGTTTTCGGTAGCGCCACTTTGCTTTGCTTCGTTATTCAGGTGATCACCGGCGCGTGCCTGGCGTTCGTCTATATTCCCTCAACAAACGAAGCTTGGACCAGCTTGCAATACCTCAACCATGTTCAATTCTGGGGCTGGTATTTGCGAGCGGTGCACAATTGGGGATCGAATTTCATGGTGGCGATCATGACGCTGCACATGATTCAAGTCTTCCTGTTCGGTGCTTACAAATATCCGCGCGAATTGACTTGGGTCAGCGGCATCTTTCTGTTGCTGCTCACTCTTGGCATGGCATTCACCGGTCAAGTGATGCGGTTCGATCAGGATGCCTATTGGGGACTCACGATTGGCGCTTCTATCACGGGTAGAGTGCCCCTGATTGGGGAACAGCTCGTGCATCTTTTGCTGGCCGGGCCTATCATCGCGGGTGAAACCCTCTCGCGCTTTTTTACCCTGCATGTGTTTATGATTCCGGGGCTGATTATCGCTCTCATCAGCATGCATTTGCGCCTGGTTTTGACGAAGGGTATCAACGAATATCCGAAGCCAGGAAAGCCGGTCCGCAAGGCGACCTACGACGCTGAGTATGCCGAGATTCTCCGCAAAGAGGGCGTGCCTTTCGTGCCGCACGCCATCGACAAGGATCTGATTTTCGCGGCCTTGGTCATTATCGGCATCCTGGGCGCGGCGTTCATTTTTGGGCCCGAAGGTCCCGGCGGCCGTCCCAATCCGACTATCGTCGATACCAACCCGCGCCCCGATTTCTATTTCCTTTCAATTTTTGCCGCTCTCGCGCTGCTGCCCGATTGGATGGAAGTGCTCATCCTGTTTGTCGCTCCTACCGTTTGCATCGCGCTTCTCTTGGCACTGCCTTTTATCTCGCCGACCGGCGAGAAGAGCTATATCCGACGCCCGGTAGCTGTGCTGTCCGTTATCTTCGTCATGCTGATTGTTGGAGTGTTAACGTACATGGGCCAGACGTCGCCCTGGTCGCCAAAAATGAATGCCTGGAGCGGAGACGCGATTCCTGAGAAGTTTGTGAAAGGCCGAACGCCGCTCGAGCTGCGCGGAGCGGTGGTATTCCAGAACAAGCAGTGCCGTAACTGCCATGCGCTCGGCGGCCAAGGCGGCGAACGTGGCCCGGCGCTCGATGAAGTAGCAACGCGCCTCACCAAAGAGGAACTGGTGCGGCAAGTCATTCAAGGCGGCGGTAACATGCCGGCGTATGGGAAGAAATTGAGTCCCGCGGAAGTGGACGCGCTGGTCTCATTCATGGCAACGTTGCACACCACCGCCCCGGTGCGGCCCTCCAGCAAGCCGGAAAATAATTTGCCGCGCGATGTAGCGGCTGTGCGCCCGCCCGCTTTGCATGGGCGCTAACGTGGAATCGGCCGCCTCAGCCGCATTTGAGTCTTGGGCGGTCGATGGACGCCTCGTTACGCTCCTGCTGCTTAGCGCCATCGTTTACATACGCGGTTGGCTGCGCGGCCGCCGCTTGCTGCGCGATCAGCATGATCCGTTACGATTGGTTGCTTTTTTGGCTAGCCTGCTGGTGCTGTTTCTTGCCAACGATTCGCCGCTCGACGCTTTCGACAGTCTTTTCCTGGCCGCGCACATGACGCAGCATCTGCTGCTCATGATGATTGCGCCGCCATTACTGTTGCTTTCGAATCCGCTGCTACCCGTGCTGCGCGGCTTGCCGAAAGCTTTTGTCAAGGAAGGTCTCGGTCCGTTTTTGTCGTGGAGGCCGTTGAAACAGTTCTTTGCCTGGCTCACGTCACCTTTGCCAGCGTGGATTATCTTCGCGGCGAGCATGGTGCTCTGGCACGTTCCCAAGCTCTATGAGCTGGCTCTATCTTCACCAGCCTGGCACAGCGTGCAGCATGCCTGCTTCTTCTGGTCGGGTGTGCTGTTCTGGTGGCCTGTCATTCAGCCCGGACCGGGTAAACCGCGTTGGCCGAAATGGGTGGCCATCCCGTATTTGCTCTTTGCCGATATTTTGAACACGCTTCTCTCCGTCGTCTTTGTGTTCTCTGGGCACTTACTTTATCCGAGCTATGGCGTGGTGCGCGCCGGCACACTGGGAGCTCTGGAAGATCAGAGTGTCGCCGGTCTGATTATGTGGGTGCCGGGTTCCATTGTTTATTTAGTGCCCGCCTTCGTCCTGGTGATGGGCTTATTCACCACATCGCGTATGCAAGCGGCTAGCGCGCCGCAACGCGTGCGTTTGCCGGCTTTACGAAAGAATCCCGCTTGGTGGAAGCACGCGCCTCTCATACGCCGCGTTGCGCAAATGGCCATGCTCCTGGTAGCTATCGCGGTGATCGCTGACGGCTTTCGTGGGACGCAGGTAGCCGCGCTCAATCTCGCGGGCGTCTTGCCTTGGATTCACTGGCGAGCTTTATCGATGCTGGCGCTCTTACTGGTGGGAAATTTGTTTTGTTCGGCGTGTCCGTTTATGCTGGTGCGCGATGGGGCGCGGGGGCTGAGCGCTCCCTTACGGTCGCGGTTCAGTAAGGGCTGGCAGGCGAAACCGCCTGCCCCACCGTCGTCCCAAATGTCGCGACTAGGTTGGCTGCGTTGGCCGCGGGCCTTGCGCAACAAATGGCTGGGCGTTAGTCTCATCGCGCTGTATCTTTGGGCTTACGAAGCATTCTCTCTGTGGGACAGCCCTTGGTTGACCGCTTGGCTGATTACCGCCTACTTCGCAGCCGCTGTCTTGGTGGATTCGCTGTTTCGCGGCGCGAGTTTCTGCAAGTATGTTTGTCCGGTCGGCCAATATCATTTCGTTGTCTCGCTCGTTTCACCTCGCGAGATCGCTGTGAGAGATAAAGCCACCTGCCAGCGTTGTCAAACGTACGATTGCATTCGCGGCAACCAAGAATCGCGCGGTTGCGAACTCTACCTCTTTCAGCCCAAGAAAGCGAGCAACCTGGATTGCACCTTTTGCCTCGATTGCGTCAAAGCGTGCCCGCACGATAACGTGGGCTTGCTTTCTGTGATACCTGGCAAAACGCTGTTGTCCGACGCCTATCGCTCTTCCATAGGGCGTTTGTCGAAACGCGCCGATCTGGTCGCGCTGGTTCTGCTCCTCGTGTTTGGCGCGTTTGTCAACGCGGCGGGGATGGTTGCGCCCGTGATGACGTTCGAGCATCGTTGGCACGCGCGGCTGGGTGTTCATGCCATGCCGTTTATTGTGGGCGCCTTTGTTCTAGCAGGCGCGGTGCTTTTGCCACTTGCCACGTTCTGGCTCTGCTCTGCGGCGAATGGATCGGCCAGCGAAGCCCGGCGTCTCGCCTTCTCGCTGGTACCGCTCGGTGTGGCGATGTGGGCGGCTCATCTGCTGTTTCACGCCGCCTCAGTTTGGACCACAGCCTCCGTGGCCTGCCTGCAAATCCTGTTCCTCGAAGCGGGCTTGCTGTTCACGCTCTACCTGGCGTGGCGCATCGCACAGAGCCATTTGAAACTTTTCGCCCCGTGGGCCGGAGTGGCCTGCCTGCTATTTGCCAGCGGTGTTTGGGTTATCTTTCAACCCATGCAAATGCGGGGGATGATGCATTGAGTTTGCGAATCGTTGCGCTGCTGATGCTCGCCGCCGCTTTCGCTCTCGGCGATGGCGGCAAAATTCAATTCCAGCGCAAAGCGGGCGCGTTCAACATCACGCTGTTCAGTTCGCCCTCGCCTCTGCGCGTGGGCCGCACCGATTTCAGCGTCATGGTGCAAAACACAGCCAGCTCTAATCCAATCCTTGATGCGGACGTTCGCTTCCATTTCGTGCAACGCGGAGTGAACTCGATCGCCGAGGTGAGTGCTCCAGCCCGCCACGAAAAGGCCACCAATAAACTTCTTTATGCCGCACAGGTGGATTTGAATAGCACGGGAAACTGGCGGGCCGAAGTCTCTGTCCAAACTGCGCGCGACAGTGCGTTGGTCACCGGCGATTTGGACGTGCTGCCGCCCGAGCCGCCTTTGTTGGCGCATTGGCCCTATTTCGTAGCTCTGCCTGTGGTGGCTTTCCTGTTTGTACTCAATCAGCGGCTGAAACGGCGCCGGCGCGGCGTGAATCGGCCATAACGGCCATCGCCGCATTACGCCCATTGATGGCAATCACGCTTCCGCCGGGGTGCGTTGCTGCGCCGCATAAATAGAATCCCGGCATCGGCGTGCGGCAACTGAGGCGATTGCTCCACATGTAATCCGGCAAGCACTCACCCTGAAAGATATGGCCGCCCGTGAGGCCAACCCGCTCTTCAATATCCGCCGGTCCCAGCGCTTCGCAATCAATCACGGCCTCCGGCATGTTACTGCAGTAGCGGGCAAGCGCGTCGAGCGCGATTCGTTTCGCCGCCTCGCGATGCTGGTTCCAATCGCCGTCGACGAATTGATAGGGCACGTATTGCGCAAAGACGCTCATGGTATGCGTGCCAGCCGGCACGATGCTAGGGTCGTGCACGCTCTGGAAATAAAGTTCAGTCCACAGGCGTTGCGGCAACGTTCCCTTACGCGCGGCCGCATAGCCATCTTTCCATTCCTGCTTGCTAAGCGGCGTGTTGATCTGCCCATAGTGATGCGGTTCCAGCGTGCCCGGACGAGCGCGGAAGTTCGGCAATTCCTTGAGCCACACATTCACCTTCAACGTGCAACCGCGCATCGGTACACCCGCCACTTTCCCTCGCCAAGCTGGGTCGGCGTGGTCTCCCAAAAGCCGCAACGCTGTGCGCGGATCGGCATTGCTGATCACCAACGGCGCGTGGATCGTCTCGCCGCTTTCCAGTTCCACGCCCTCGCCCGGAATGATGTGCGCCACCGGCACGCCGCTCGCAATCACCGCTCCGGCTTTGGCGGCCGCATCGGCAATATAGAACGACACCATGCCCATGCCGCCCTTGACATAACCCCACATCCCCGGCATCCCGCCGAGCCGCCCGGACGAATGATGAAAGCGAATAGAAGCCGTTCCGCGATCGAACGGGCTGGCATTGGTGCCAATCACGCCTTGGCCCAGATAGCCCGCTTGCAAGCGTTCATCGGTGAGAAAGTGTTCCACCATCTCAGCCATGGACCATTCAAACAACAGCCGTTTCGCATCTTCGTCTTTGCCGAGACGGGTTTCAATCTGCTCGCGCGTGGGCGGTTCGCCAATCCAGACGTCGTGTTGATTCGCCGGCCGCAGCTTGTCGCGCGTGCGACGGATCAAGGCGCACATGGCGTCCCATCCGGCGACGTCGGCCGGACACAGTCGCCGGATCTCCGCTTGACACTGCTCTTCGTTTTCGTAAAGCTGCACGCTGCTGCCGTCTTCAAAGGGGATGAAGAGCCCATTGACGGCGGGTGTCCAGCTAAAACCCAGGGCAGGAAGGTCCAGTTCCTCCACAACCAGCGGATGCAGGAGTCCAGCCAAATAGGCGCACGGCGACATGCGCACGCCCGGCCAAGGTTCTTCAATCGTGCAGGCCCCGCCGATGCGTTCGCGGCTTTCGAGAACCAGCACGCGCTTGCCGCCGCGCGCCAGATACGCCGCGCAAGTGAGCCCATTGTGTCCAGCGCCGACGATGGCGGCGTCCCAGCGCTGAGCGGCCAGTTCTTTTATTGGCGCGGGGAGTCCAACGCGGCCCGTGGTTTGAACGGCAGAGATAAACATCGTCTCCATAAGATATCGCGGTTGTGATCCCTTCCGATCTGCGGGTGGGTGTTTTCCAAAGCGGGGGATGTGGGCCGGCCGCTTCAAATCTGACGGTTTGTTTTGGCGGCGGATGTGGCAGGGCGGTCGTGACTCCGTCCCGAGCCGCACGCGCGAGCAAGCGGTTCCGAAATACGTGAGCGAACTTCTGAACTCGTGTACTCAGCTAATCCGCGTTCAGATCCCGCCAGCGTTCCACCAAATCGCGACAGGCGCCACGCCATTGAGGAAAGTGAAATTCAAACCCCGCCTTCAGCAGGTGGCCGGGCACAACCCGGCGGCTCTTGAGAACAAGCTCAGTTTCGCTGCGCAGCAGGAATGCGCCGACTTCGAGCAATGGCCGGGGCGATGGAATGCCGATGTAGCTGGTACACCACGCGCGCCGCAGGTTGCACATGAATTCCTCGTTTGTCACAGGATGGGGCGAGCAGATGTTTACGGGGCCAGCCATATCTTCGCGAGCGATGAGGAATTCAATCGACCGGATGAAATCCATCTCGTGGATCCAAGAAACAAACTGACGCCCCGAGCCGGCACGGCCTCCCATTCCGTAACGGACCAGGCGGAGAAATGCATCGAACGCGCCGCCCGCCTCGGGACTCATGACCATCGCGGCACGCAAAGCGACTTTGCGCGTATGCGGCGTATCGGCGGAAAAGAATGTTTGCTCCCAACGGGTTGCTACCTCGACACTGAATCGCCAAGCGGATGGCAGGTCCGCCTCGCTGCCGCCGATTTCGCCCGTGCTTTCATCCATGGGACGATCCTCGCTCTGTCGATAAATCGTGGCCGTGCTGGCGTTCAGCCACAATCGGGGCGGACGGCTACTCTGGGCAATCGCCTTGCCAATAAGCTCAGTGGCAAAGATGCGTGAGTTTCGAATCTCACGGCGGTGCGAAGTATTGTAACGGCAGTTCACACTGCGGCCGGCGAGGTTGATCACCACGTCGGCTGACTGCATGCATTCGGCCCAAATGTACTCACCCCCAGGGCCCATCTCATTGGGTTCCCAATGAACCGTCTGCCACTCCCGCGGTTTCGGATAGCGCGAGATCGTAGTGACCACATGATTCTGTTCATGGAAATGCCGAGCCAGAATAGTTCCCAAATGGCCACTGCCTCCGGGGATGACGATCTGTAGGGAGCGGGCGGGAGCCATGCTTGTGGCGATTGTCCCATGGCGCCATGAAGGCCACAGAACTCCTTCAATAACTCACATATTAGCGACAAAACATAAAATCAGCCTTGACCATTGAAATGAACCGTGATATGTTCGACCCGTAAATCGCTGCTAGGTTTACCACGCGGAATTAGTTGGGCACGTTAGTGGGGGATGGGATGTTACGACTTGTTTGGGCTGTTTCGCTCTTTCTTAGCACCTGCTCACTGTTATTGGGGCAGGCGAACACCGGAACCATTCTCGGCCGTGTTACAGATCCTTCAGGAGCGGTCGTTCCTGGAGCCAAGATTACGGCAAGAAACGAACAAACGGGCACCATTAAGGAGTACACGACGAGTTCGTCTGGGGATTATATCGTGAGTTACCTAATTCCGGGGAGCTATGACGTCACCGCCGAAGTCCCCAGTTTCAAACGGGCTGTCCGTTCCGGCGTCACTGTGGAAGTAGACCAGAAGGCAGTCGTGAACTTCGCGCTTGAAGTGGGCACGGTGAATGAGAGCGTCGAAGTGAAAGCGGAGGCTCCCCTTGTGCAGAGCCAATCGGTGGAGCAGTCGCAAGTCATTACCCAGAAGGTAATGCAAGAGCTGCCTCTCGATATCCGCGACTACGGCCAGCTGGCGTCTTTGCAGGCCGGCAGCGTTATCGGGACCGGTGGGCTGGGCAACAGCTATGGCGGCGACAATCCGCAGGCCACGGGCGGGGCCGTGCATGTGAACGGGCTAGGCCAGGATGCCAACAATTGGCAACTGGATGGAGTCAGCAATAACGAGTCATTCTTCAGCATTATTTCGGTGAACCCATCGCTGGACGCGATCCAGGAGTTCAAAGTCACCACCAATAACTACTCAGCCGAGTTCGGACGGGCCGGAGGCGCCAACGTCCAGGCCCAAATTAAATCCGGCACTAACGAATTCCATGGCGGCTTGTTCGAATTTCTGCGGAACGATAAACTGGACGCTAACGGTTTCTTCAACAACCTGAGCGGAACTCCGCGGACGCCCTATAAGCAGAACCAATTCGGCGGTTTTCTGGGCGGTCCGATCATAAAGAATAAGACCTTCTTTTTCGTCGACACCGAATTACTGAGGACGCGGGAATCCGACACCGGTATCATCACCATTCCGACTCCATTGGAGCGCCAGGGCATTTTTACTGAAGCTGGGCAACCGACTATCTACAATCCAGTAACAGGGCAACCTTTCCTGAACAACACGATTCCGCTCAGCCAACAGAATCCGGCGGCAGCCCAGATCATGGCCTTGTTCCCTTCGCCCAACATAGCGGGGGCTGGGCTGGCCAATAATTTCAATGGCGTCAGCGATGTGGCTCACGACCGGCAGACGTTCGATGTGAGGGTGGACCAGAACTTCAGCGAGAAAGATCAATTTTTTTCACGGTACAGCTACCTGTCGACCACGCTCGATACACCTCCCTATCTGGGGAACGCCTTGAATGGCGCTCCCTTTGCGAATACCGCTTATACGCGCAACCAGAACGGCGTGGTAAGTGAGATCCACACCTTCTCTCCTACCACCATCAATGAGGTGCGTCTTGGTATAAACCGGGTGAGGACCGACTGGGACGGCTATGGCGATGATCTCGAAACTTCCGCTCAAGTGGGCATACCGGGCATTAACGATTTCTGCGGCATCTGTGGCGGCCTGCCGACGATTAACGTCTCCGGAATTACGGGCTTCGGCCATACCGCTTTCGCACCTACCCGGCGACACGATACAGTCTTCGAGTTTGTGGATAACGTCACTCTGATCCGCAACAAGCACAACATCAAGGTGGGCGCGGACATCCAGTTAATCAAAGCCGACCTATACCAGACGGCGAATTCGGTAGGTGAATTCGATTTCGATAAAAACCTTTCCAGCAACCAGGGAACAGGCGGCTTAGGCCTCGCTAGTTTCCTGTTGGGCACTTATGAGTTCGCGGGACGGGCTTCCATGCAGATCACACCCTCAGCCCGTTCCAATCAAGCGTTTTTCTTCGCGCAAGACGATTATCGAGTCAGCCCAAATCTGACCTTGAACCTGGGCCTGCGCTATGAGATCTATTCGGCGCCCACAGATCAGCACAACCGGGTTTCCAATTTTGACTTGGCCACGGGTGACATTCTGCTGGGGTGCGTAGCGGTGAACTGCGCGGGCGGCGTGAAAACACAGTATCTGAACCTGGCGCCGCGCTTAGGCGTGGCTTACACTACGAAGAAAACGACGTTTCGCGCCGGCAGCGGCATGACCTATTTCTCACCAGGTTTCGGCGGCCAACTCGGCACGTTAAACGACAACTATCCGTGGGTGGTGGGTCAAGGTTACACACCGCCGAACCTGTTTACTCCCGGGCCGACACTCAGCGATGGGTTGCCCTCTCCCGAGCCGGTATTACAGCGGCCGGGCGCACCGCCCGGGCACCTCATTCCGCAAGGCGGAGCTTCGGGAGGCGGATTCAGTTCGGTCTTCTGGATGCCTGCCAACTTGAAAATGACCCGCGTCTATCAGTGGAGTTTTGATATCCAACGGGAGGTCTTTTATCACTTCTTGTTGGATGTGGGATATGTGGGGAACGCCCAGAACTATATCTTCCTAAACGTTCCCGGCAACGTACCTAGACCGGGAAGCGATCCTACGGGAACGCTCACTTTACAGGAGCGCCGCCCCTATTACTCGGTTTCTCCAGACTTGGCCGGGTTTACGGAACGCTTCAATGGCGGAAACGGCCATTATCACTCCCTGCAGCTTAAGCTTGAACGCCGCTTCGCTGCGGGCTTTCAACTACTGGCCTCCTACACAGTGAGCAAGTCGATTCAGTCTGGAACGAACTTTGTCGATCCGTTCAACTATATGGTGAAGAGCTTATCGTCAGACGACGTGCCTCAACGACTGGTGACAAGCTTCGTCTACGAATTGCCCGTTGGGAAAGGCAAGCCGTTGGGAAATACCTGGAATAGCGGCGTGAATGCGGCGCTAGGTGGCTGGGAGGTCGCCGGTATTGTGAACTATCAGGCCGGCTTCCCATTTACCCCGAGTATCACGAGCACGCTGGATAACGGACAAGGCACTCAGCCCAATCGTGTTTGCGGCGGGGGACTTTCGAATCCCACCATCAACGACTGGTTCGATACGAGTTGCTTTACAGCGCCAGGCATCAACCAAATTGGCAATAGCGGCTTCAATGTCTTGCGCGGACCCGCGTTGAAGAGTTGGGACCTCACTGTAGGCAAGACCTGGCATTTCAGCGAAACCAGAAAGCTGCAATTCCGCACGGAGTTTCTGAACGCGTTCAACCAAACGTCGTTCGGCCTTCCAAACGCGCAGGTGGACGTGGCCGGTGCGGGCACCATCACCGGCGTTGCCTCCGGCACTGCGCCACGCCGGATTCAATTTGGGCTTAAACTATATTTTTGACGCATCCGATCAGAGGCGCAAAACGAGCTCTTTTCGCATTGGGCGTTTTCTTGTGGGGCTTGTCCGGAAGCGCGGCCGATAGCGGCCAAGCGCTGCTGGCCGGCGCATCCGCAAAGATAAGCCTGCGCGATTTTAGCGGCGCGCGGGTGATTTTAACCCGGTTACTTTCGCAGCAACCTAATTTTGCCGAAGCCCACAATTTGCTGGGTGTTTGCGCAGCCGAACTGGGCAACCCACAGGCAGCCGCCTCGTCATTCCGAAAAGCCATCGAACTAAAGCCTGGTTATGCGGGGGCTTATCTGAATTTGGCCAGCGCACTGCTCAAGACAGGCCAGCAAGAAGAAGCAGTAGAAGCAATCAATCATGCTGTCGCGCTTCAGCCCAACATCCTCGCTACAGATCCCCAGGCGTTCACCATGAACTACCTGCTGGGCCTCCATTTCGCGCAGCTTGGGGAGGTGAAGCTCGCCGTAGAACGTTTCCAGTCTTCGGTTCGCCTGAAGCCGAACTTTACCCCAGCACGTTTGGCGCTGGGCAAACTTCTGCTTGCCGAGAGACACGAGGGCGGCGCACTCAAACAGTTTGAAGCGATTCTCGCCCTTGATCCAAATGAGCCGTCTGCCCTAGGCAATGCCGGATTGATCTATGCAAGGCGCGCAGATTATGTTAGGTCGATTCGCTATCTGGGGCGAGCTTATGAGCTGGATCAGGGCAACACAGCGCTGGCCCTCGGGCTGGCGGAAGCACGCATTCGCGCCGGCCAAACGACCGAAGCCGATGGACTCATTTCCCAACTAGAAAGCGCTGGGCGGCTCACAGAAGAGACGCGGCGAGTACTCGCGCTTGTGTGGCTGAATTGCGGACATCCAGAAAAAGGGGCGGCGCTCGCTGGAGACGATCCGCCACTTGTTGGAGAATTCCGCGATGCGGCAGTCAAGCAAGCCCGCGAGGATTTCTTACATAGCAATTACCGGACCGCTGCCGGAAACCTCGAGGTGGCGAAAAAGATGGGAGCGCCCGGGGCTGAGGTCCACAGACTGCTGGGAAACTGCTACTACGAACTCGACGAACCGAAACAAGCTTCGGATGAATTCCAGGCTGCGCTCCGGCTCGATCCGGACAATGAGCAGACCTATTTCAATTTGGGAATGCTTTATCTGAAGTACCGCACTCCGGAGTTGGCCACGCTGGTGTTCGAGCACGGTTTGAAGGAGTTGCCTAATTCTCCGCTACTCTGGGTGGGACTGGGGCTCAGCCAGCACCTGGCGGAACGAACGGATCAAGCGGAGTCGTCCCTCAAGAAAGCGCTGGGACTGGATCCCGGCTTGACCGATGCATACGTCGTATTGGGCGATATTCTGGAGAGCGCGAACAAGCTGCCGGATGCGTTAGAAATCTTCAAAAGTGCGATTGAGAGGAGACCGGACCTTTATATCGGCTACTTCTACTACGGCAAAATCATTTTGAAAATGAACGAAAGCAAACCCACCGAGGCTGTGACAGCGCTACGCAAGTCAATTCAACTGAGGCCCGAGTTTGCGGAGGCTCATTACGAGTTGGGCCGTGCGCTGGAACAAACCGGCGATGCAGCGGGCGCGATAGCGGAGTACAAAGAGAGCACGCTGCGGGACCCCGCCCTGGCCGGGAGCCAATACAGGCTGGCGCTCCTTTACAAGAAGCAGGGCGACGCCAAGCGGGCCGAGCTTGCCATGTCCGCATTCAAAAAGGCGCAAGCGGCTGAGGGACGCGACACGGTTATGAAAAAGCTGGAGTATCGAATTGGAAAGGATTAGGAAGCGGTGTCGGAGTTTCGCTATCTGGTTGCTTGCGGGAGCGCTCATTCCCCAAATAGGATTTGCCAACGACGCGGCCGCTTGCGCTGCTGAAATGGGCGCGCTCGAGCAAACAGCTCGTGCCAAACCGGATAGCGTCGAAGCCCAGCTCATGCTCGGAGCCAAACGCTTTCGCTGCGGTCAGGCCGCCGCCGCTTTAGAGCCCTTGCGAATCGCCAGCCGGCTTTCACCCGGTAACAGT
>Ga0302324_100013084_pt1 | contig 16858 bp, 13 predicted proteins | sample Palsa_T0_1_FD_201949 | JGI IMG/M metagenome (GOLD analysis project Ga0302324, IMG submission 201949) | Peat permafrost microbial communities from Stordalen Mire near Abisko, Sweden - Palsa_T0_1 | ecosystem: Environmental > Terrestrial > Soil > Palsa > Peat permafrost | place: Sweden: Abisko...
CGAATCGCCCGCCGGCTGAACGAGCATGGCGTTGATGACCCAATCCGCGGGTGAAATTCGCGTCCACGTCCCGCCGCCATCGCTCGACTTCCACAATCCCTCCGTGGTCCCGGCGTACCACACGTTGGGCTGCGCGGGATCCTGGCGAATCACCAGGGTGCGCCGCGATGCATACGGAATACCTGCGATCTTTTGCCACGTCGCGCCGCCCGAGTCACTGCGATAAATTCCCGAACACGCACTAGCGAAAATCCGCCGCGAGTTCGTGGCGTCGAACGCGAGGCTCAGGACGTCGGAATCCTCAATCATGCCTGCATGGATAGCCGACCAGTTCTGGCCGCCGTCAATCGTCTTCCACGGAAGATGGAATGTTCCGGCATATATGATTTCCGGATTCGCGGGATCGATCGCCAAAGAATCAAAATTACGAAGTTCATCATCGCCTGGCGGGGTCGCTCGCTTCCAATTGCGCGCTCCATCGCGCGAAACGAAAACGCCATCCAGAGCGCCCGCGACGAGCACGTCCGGGTCCGAAGCCGCCTGCACCAGCGCGCGCACCGCATGCGCCCGAAGACCAGATTCTTGCCAAGTCTCGCCGCCGTCGTGGCTCACGAAGATTCCTCCACCTTCTCCGGAAACTTCGCGCGTCCAGGTAGAAGCAAAAATTTGCGAAGGATTGCGCGGGTCAACAATCAATCCGGTGACAAGCGCGTTCGAATTCGTGCCGGCGAGGCCGAGCAACTTCCAGGATTCGCCTCCGTCCGTCGAACCAAAGATGTGCCCATCCGTAGTCCCGAGATACACGATCCGGGAATCGTTAGGATCGCTTGCGAACGCCCGAACGTCTCCGCCAGTGAGTCCGGCCGAGCGCCAGACCTGCGCCGACGCAGCCGATGCGAACAGGAACGCCAGCACAGCGAACGCACAGGTGCCGAGTTTTCTAAAATGAGAAAATTGGGTGTTCATACGTTTACATCTCAAGCCTCGCTCAGGTGAATCCGGGGCGATTCACGAAGCAGAACGAAGCTTCCACGACCACCACGCGCGGGCTGCAGTGCGCCACAAACGACAAGCGCAGGCGGAGCAGTCCGCGGGCGGTACAACAAACCAAAGCGAATCAGTCAAATCTCAAAGCACGCCTCACGACGAAGCAGCAGCTACGCCGTTGGCGCGGGACCACGAGCTAATACGATGCGCCATCCGGAACGAAGACGACATCCAGACGCCGATTCTCAACGCCGGCGCCGGCCGTGCCGGATTCGCTCCGTACTTCGATGCGGGTGGCGTCGATGCCCTTCTCGTCTCCCAGATACTTCTTACCGGCATCACCGCGCCGGGTAGCCAACCTTTCGGCGTGGGCTTCCTCGGGGTCCGCGTAGCCGACCAGCACCACTTTGGACTTGGGATCGCTCTGCAAACGCACCGCGACGTCGTCCAGGTCGCGCTTGCATACATTATCGGCTCGGGCGCTGTCTAACGTGAACTTGCAGGCGCTTACTTTGCTGGCCTGGGGCGCTGGAGCGGGAGCCTGCACGGTGACGTTCGCGGAGCAGTCGCAGGCGCTGTGCGTCACTGTTTCGGCACGTCCCGTTACCACGTAATTCCCTGGTTGCAGGCCGGACGTGTCAAGTTGTACGCTCGCGCCATCGCCCACGATCGTTCCGCCGTTGGTCTGCCAGGTGTAGGTCAGCGCCGATCCCGACGGGTCATTCACATTTGCGGTGATGGTGGCGCGCTCGCCGGCCAGCACGGTGGAGCGATCCGCCGTGCAAGTCATGGTGGGTGCAGGGGGTGCGGGTTTGGGCTGGACGACTACATTCGCCGAGCAGCTCGAGGTATTGCCCGCGCCATTTTCGACGCGCGATGTGAGGGTATAACTTCCCGGCGCGACTCCTGCGGAATCCCAGCGTACGAATGATCCGACGCCGCTAATTTTTCCGCCGCTCGCCGTCCACACGTAGGTGAGCGGACGCCCGTTCAGGTCCGTCGCGGTCGCCGTAGCAACCACTCCTTCATTGGAACCTTCCATTAGCGAGGATTTGTCGACCACACAGGATGAGGTAATGCTATCCGGTGGAAGAGGCTTTTCCGGCCAGAACGCGGTGCCGACCTTGATCACAAAACCATTGCGATCACGGTGGCCAGTCAAATCGAGCGAATAGCGATAGCCCAAGTCAAGCGCCGCCCACTTCCAGGCATAGAGCCGAATGCCGGTGATGCTATCGACGGGATCGCGGGGCCCGACGGTCGAATTTTTAATTCCGCCGCCCACGAAGATCGTCGCGTCATATTCCGTGATGATCTGAAAGCGCTTGTCAGGAAAAATCAGCATCCCGGCGCCGACTTGCATCTGGTCCGCAAGATTCAGCACCGCCGTTCCGGCGACTCCGTCGATGGTCACGTTGTTGAAGGTGGAATCACGCGTAAAGCGGTAGGCCCAGTTCGCGGTGGCCACAATGCTGCGGTGCATAATGGTCTTGCTCGCTTCCACGCCAATGCCGTAATTAAATTTTCCGTACTGCACTTGGTTCGAGAGCAAGTCCGTGTAGCCCGTCACGGTCGGAATGTAAAAATCGTTGCGAATCGAAAGGCTGAGGGGTTTGCCGCGGCGTTCCGATAACAGGGCGATCTTGAATCCCAAATCAATTTCGCCGACGCCGGTGCCGTTGTGCGAAGCAAACGGGTCATCTTCGACGTAGCCGGGCCGGAAGCCGGTGGAGGGAATCACCGAATTGTAAATCGTGTTCTGATATTGAGGGTTGAGCGCATTCACGGAAGAAAGGCTCAACTGGCTGGGCGCGCCGACGTGAATATGATCCTGAGCATCGATGTCGAAGAACACGGAAAACCAGCGCGTTACACCATAGCCAAAAGCGGGAATCAACTGCAGCGAAGTAATTTCACCGGGCATGCGCGAAAACTTGTTCAGACCAAGCCCAATATCAAAGGCATGTTTCGGCAGAGTTTCTCCGGTTTCAAGGGTGAAAAGACCCGGATTGCCGTCGAGCGCCGGCATCGGCGTCCAGCGGGGCGATTGGCTGGAGGTTGAATTGTCGTCCGTCGCGGCTGCGGCAGGAGGTTGCGGCGTAACGGGCGGGGTGCCAGGAGCCGGCTGCGGATCGGTAGCCGCACTGTCGGCGCCGGAAGCCGCCATCCCCGGCACGGGATCAGCGTTCTTCGCCGGAGTCGCGGCTGCCGTCTTCGCGCCATCGCCATCTACACCGGCGGTCTTCTTGTCGTCCCCATAGCTCGCGGAGAGAGCCCAGGCAACCAAAAGAAATAAAATGGCAGTAGATCGCAAGAATCTCATTGGTCCTCCAACGACGTGCCATCCGACCCGACTGCGCGCCTGGAAGCTTGGCGCAGCGGAAAATCCCGAACAATCAGGTATAAGCCTGAGTCTTGTTTTGCAGCACGGGATCCAATGAAGTCGGGGGCAATTACTAGAAATCGATTCGGGCGGATTATAGTTCAGGCATGGGCTTTACAGAACAAGTTTTTCCAGTTGTTCGCCCGCAACCAATTCCGCGACTCGGTGTTTGGGTTCTTATGGCACCTGTATCCGAGGATTTCTGTCGCACGCTTCACGAACGAGAATCCGGCCTAATCTCGCGTCCGGTCTCGACATCTGTTATATTTGGGTCAACGGTAAACGCTTTCGCGCTCCAGCCGAAAGCGCCAAACTTTGGGAGGAATTTATGAAACGCTGGAGAGTTTTGCTTTTCACCGCCGCGCTATCCGTTTTCTTTGCGTTCACCGTTCAGGCTCAAACTCAGGACCCCGCAGCGCAAACTTCAGATGCACCCGCTTACGCCGCAGCCCCTGGAACACGAATTCTCGTCGCGTTGCAAACGCCGATATCCACCAAGGTGGACAAGGCAGGCAAGAGCATCCGCGCGCGCACGCTGCAGCCAATCGTCACGCAAGATGGCACGGCGTTACCTCCGGGCGCCGAAATTCGCGGCCATCTCGACAAGGTTCAATCGGCTGGCAAGACCGGTCGCGCGCACCTGTGGATCACTTTCGACGATATCCGGACCCGAAGCGGGTGGGTTCCGCTCGTGGCGGCGCTCGTCGACGCTCCGGGGGTTCACTCGATCCGCGTGCTCTTCGATCGTGAAGGCGAAATCGAAGCGCCTACGAGCAATCGCGATCAAGAAGCGCTGGCGATGGCGATGGCGGCCCTGGCTGGAGCGGAACCCGGCATCGTCAACAACGACAAGAAGGACGCAGCTAAGGGCGCGGCAACCGGGGCGGCCCAGGCCTTCATGGCCACCTCGGGCATCGGGCAGGATCTGACCCTTGCGGAAAACATGAAGCTCGAAATTGTCCTGCTGCGCCCGCTCTTTTTCGGCAAAACGTAGCGCGGCGGGAAATCCAGAGCCGCGTAGCGAACGCGGACTTGCCTTATTTGGGCGGCCGAGTACGGGGCCCAACATTCCTTCGACCCTGGAATCGGCCGCTCGCTTGGATTTCCTTACCACTGCTGATAGATTCAATCCTTGATGGCATCTGAAACCGTAAGGCTCCAGCGCATCCTGATCGTCGAAGACGAAGACAACGCCCGCAAGGGCTACGAAGCGCTGCTGCGCAAGTGGAATTGGGAAATCCTAGGCGTGGGGAGCGGCGAAGAAGCGCTCGCGAAATTCCAGGAATACCGGCCCGACTTGATCCTCGCGGACGTTGAGCTGCCGGGGATGAACGGGCTGGACTTGCTCGCGCAGCTCGGCGAGGAAATCGCGCGCATCCCCGTGATCATTATTACCGGCCGCGGCAGCGACGAACGGGTCATTCAAGCCATCGAAGCCGGCGCCTACTGGTACATCGAAAAGCCGCTGAAACCTCCGGTGTTGCGGGCATTGATCGAGCGCGCACTCGGTCACGCCCGCGACCAGCAAACCGTCGTTGCCCTGCGTCGCGATCTGCGGGCCGCCGGCAAGATCGGAACGCTGGTCGGCACGTCGGAGCCCATGCAGGACGTGATGCGCCAAGTGGAAATCGCAGCGCCCTCGACCGCGTCGGTGCTGATCACGGGAGAAACCGGCTCCGGCAAGGAAATGGTGGCGCGTTCGATTCATATGCTCTCGCCGCGCGCCGAGCGGCCCTTCATCGCCATCAACTGCTCGGCGATTCCCGAATCCCTGATGGAAAGCGAAATCTTCGGCCACGAGAAAGGAGCTTTCACCGGGGCCGCTGAACGCCGCATCGGCTGCTTCGAACTGGCGGACGGCGGCACGCTGCTGCTCGACGAAATCGGGGAAATGCCCGCGCCCACTCAGGCGAAATTACTTCGGGTGCTCGAAGATCATAAAGTGCGCAGGCTGGGGAGCAAGGTCGAGACCTCGGTGGACGTTCGCGTGGTGGCCGCGACGAACAAGAACCCCGAGCAGGCGGTGGCTGATGGCCATCTGCGCCAGGATTTATATTTCCGGCTCAACGTGTTTCACATCCATCTGCCGCCGTTGCGCGACCACAAGGCCGACCTGCCGCTCTTAATCGATCACCTGCTTGCGGATATTTCGGCAAAATACGAAAAAAAGATCTCCGGCGTGGGAAACGATGTCATGGATCTATTCAAATCCTACCCGTGGCCCGGAAATGTCCGCGAACTTCGTAATGTGCTGGAGCGCTCGACGATCGCCTCCGATCGCGGGACGATCGCCCGCTCGCATCTTCCCGCGGAGTTCGGCAAAGCCACGGCCATGACGACCTCCGGTCTCGCGGGACTGCGCTTCCCAGTCGGCACCACCGTGGATGCCGTGGAGCGCGAACTTATTCTTCAAACGCTAGCGGCGACGGGCCAGAACAAGACCCGCGCCTCGGACCTATTGGGGATCAGCCTCAAGACGCTTCACAATAAATTGAAGGAATACGAGGCGGGGCGGAGCGATGCGTCTCAGCCTGAAAACTAAGTTCACGCTGGCGACTTCGCTGCTCGTGCTGGCGGTCGTGACCGTCGTTTCGAGTCTGTATATCGCCCGGCTGACGCGCCAAACGCTGCGGCAGGCCGACGACCGCGCGCATTTCGTCGCCGATCAGATTTTCCTGGCCTGCAAGAATTCACTCACCGATGCGGCCGCGCGCGGCGACGCGCCTGCTTCCAATTCACCCGCAGATTTGCGCGCCTACGTGCAACGCGCCCTCGATAACAGCAACACGCTCAACTCGGTCATGGAATCGGCCATCGGCTATTCTCCGACGATTTATGAGATCACCATCAGCGATCGCGACGGAATCGTCTTAGTGTCGAGTGACGCCGCTCAGCGCGGCGAAAAGATCGCCCAGCGCCCGCCGGTGGACGCCATCGTGCGCGGCGGATTCTTCGAACAGATCCGGACGCTCAGCGGGCCGCCGCAAGTGTACGAAGATTCGCTCCCTTTTGTTTTGGGCTCAGAACCCTTCGGCGATATCCGGATCGGACTCTCGTCGTCACTGATCCGCAATGAAATCCTGCCGGGCCTGCGCTCCGCGGGATATTACGCGCTCGGTTCGGTGCTGCTCTCCACGCTGCTGGCGTTCGTGGTCAGCCGCGCGTCCCTCGCGCCGATCGACCGCATTTCCGCGCAGCTCGATCGCATCTCCGCCGGAGAATTCGACCTGGAACCGGTGAAGCGCGGCGACGAATTCGGCGCGGTGAGCACCAAAATCATCGGCATTGGAAAGCAGTTACGAGACGTGCGCGAGATTTTCAGTACCTTGCGGGAAAATCTCGATCAAGTCATGAGCGGGCTGGAGGACGGCCTATTACTTTTCAATCCGGCGGGCCGCGCCGTGCTGGTGAGCCCTTCGGTCGAGAAGTTTCTAGGAGACCGTCCGCAAGATCTGCGCGGCCGCCGCTTGAGCGAGATATTCCCCAAGGGGCATCCGATCCGTGTTGCGCTCGGTATTGAAGGCGATCAGGTGGACTCGATCGAAAACGCCGAAATCACCTTGGAGGGTTTGCAAGGCTCGCAGCGCATTGGCGTCAGCGCGCAGGTGATCCGCGAACACGGCACGCCCATGGGCGTTTTGATCACCCTTCGCGACGTGGAATCGCTCGAACGGATTGGCAGCCAGTTGCAGGTTTCCGAGCGTCTCGCCGCGCTCGGTCGAGTCACCGCCGGCGTGGCGCACGAAGTCAAAAATCCGCTGAATTCCATGCGCCTGTGGCTCGAAGTCCTCAAGGCCAACATGCCCGTCGATCCCGAACCGCAGCAAGCCGTGAAAATGCTGGACAGCGAAATTGACCGCCTGGATCGCGCCGTAAAAACATTTCTAAATTTCACCAAGCCGCTGGAGATGCGGCTCGAGGAAACGGACCTCCGCGTCTTGCTGGAAGAAATCGCCGAGGCGGCGCGGCCTTCCATCACCCGAGCTGGCGTCGACCTTCGCCTCGAAGTTCCCACCGGTTTTCCGCATGTGCTGGTCGACCAGCAAATCATTCATCAGGCGGTGCTCAACCTGCTTGTCAACGCGAGCGAGTTCACCAAGCCCGGCGGGCGAATCACGCTGGCTCTTCGCCGCAACGGCGAATTTGCGGTGATTGCGGTTTCCGATTCCGGCGCCGGTATCCCCTTGGAAGATCAAAAGAAGATCTTCCAGCTCTTTTTCACCACGCGCCCGGGCGGAACCGGAATCGGCCTGGCCAACACGTTTCGATTTGTGCAGTTGCACAATGGTCGTATAGAATTCGATTCAGAAGTCGGTCGTGGCACGACGTTTCGTTTGGAATTGCCGCTGGCGCGCTCGCTCGAAGCGCCCGCGGGAAAAGTTCGTGATTTCGGTCAACCGTTCGCGGAGCAAAAAGGGTAGCCCAGCCCTCGATGACACCTCGATATATAGCCGTTCTCTGTCTTTGCGGTCTCGCTGCCACAACGATTGGTTGCGCGCAAAAATCCGTAAAAGCAGCCGCGCCGGTGGCGGCGGCCCCCGCGCCTTCGCTTGCGGATTCGAAGCCGCTGACCACGATCGCGCCGGACACCACCGCGACGCCTCCCCCGGAGAACGTTCCGCCGCCGCCCAATCCAGCTTCGACCAGCACGCCGGAACTTCCGGTGACGCCCGCGAGGACCAAACCCGCTCCGCCCGTTCGTAAGCCTCCCACCGATACGCCCGCCGAAAATGCGACCGAACAACCCTCCCGGCCGGCAGCTCCGCAAATATCGCCGCAAATTTCTCCCGGCGATCAAGCGGCGTTCCAACGAAAAACGGAAGACGATGTCGCAGTCGCCCAGAGTAATCTCCAGCGGTCGGCGGGAAAGCAGCTCAGCGCGGCGCAACGCGATCTGGTCGAAAAGATCCAGAGCTTTTTGACGCAATCGCGAGAAGCCAGCCAGACGGGCGACTGGGCTCGCGCGCAAAATCTCTCCCAAAAAGCCCGGTTGCTGTCCAACGAGTTGATCGAGTCGCTGTAAAGCGCGAGGATCGCCATTTTTTCGAGGGACGCGACGCAATTGTCAAGATAACGGAAGCGCGTGCGGCAAAATCGCGAACCGAAGCGAAACAAGGAGACCGAGGCTGCGGCTAAAGCTAAATCACACACGTCCCATCCTCGATCGGGCCCCGTCAACGAATAGGCCTTCCGAAGGCGACTCATAAATTCCTGATATCATTGCGTTGTGAAAACCTTTGACGTGGTCGTTGTCGGCGGCGGGTTGATCGGCAGCGCCATCGCCTTCGAACTGGCCGGACAAAAGCTTCGCGTCGCGCTTCTGGATCGGCAACAACCAGGCCGCGAGGCTTCCTGGGCGGCGGCGGGCATGCTCTCGCCGGGCCCTGATTCTCCCGCAGGATTGGCCCTGGTCCCTCTCGGAAAAGAAAGCTTGCGGCTGTATCCCGATTTTGTTTCGGCGATCGAGGAAGCATCCGGGAAGACGGTCGCGTTTACGCACCAAGGTACGTTGGAGATCTTCGATGGCCCAGATGGCAGTGCAAGACGCGACCGGTTGCTGGCTCGACACGCCGAATTGGGCCTTCCGGCGGAACTTATCTCGGGCGAATCGGCGCGAAGTATCGAAAGCGCGCTGAACCCCGGCGTGGACGCCATCGCCTGGTTGCCCGGCGAAGCCGTCGTCGACCCGCGAATACTCGTTGACGCGACCCTCGCGGCGGCAACAAATCGCGGCGTCGAAATTCGCGCGAGCTGCGCGGCCACTGCAGTCCTCGGCAAGGCAGATCGCTGCACGGGAGTGATCGTCGGCGGGCAAAAAATCGCAAGCGAACACGTGGTTATCGCGGCGGGAAGTTTTTGCGGCAGCGTCGATGGCGATTCGGTGCCCAACGCCATCCGCGTATCTCGCTACGCGCCGACGCAACCCATCCGGGGCCAGATGATCGCGATGCGGTCAAGTAAGGTAAAGCTCAAAAGGGTTTTGCGGTCGGAGCACGGCTACATCGTTCCGCGGACCGACGGCCGCATCATTGCCGGAAGCACTCTGGAAAACGCAGGGTTCGTGAAGGATACGACGGCGACGGGCCTCCAATCCATTCTTGACGCGGCCATCGCGCTGGCGCCGAGTCTCGCCGGCGCCGAGATCCTCGAAACCTGGGCAGGCCTTCGTCCCGGCACACCCGATCATTTGCCAATCGTCGGGCCGACGGACATCCGCGGCTTGCTGGTCGCGACCGGCCACTACAGAAACGGAATTTTACTGGCGCCGGTCACCGCAAAACTTATCCGCGAGTGGATGGTGGACGGTAAGACAACTTTCAGCGCGGAAAGGTTCTCTCCGCTGCGTTTCTCGGAAACTTCGCGCGGAGCATCGGCCAAAACGGGGACCGCGCTCTCGTGAATCAGATTCTAGTTAACGCAAGAAGCTTAGAACGGATTGCTGTTGCGCACCGGTTCGCGATTCGGGGGCCCGGCCAGCGCCGAGGCTTGACCGGGCCCGGTGAACTGCACCTTGTCCGCATCGAGTAAAATCGAGCGCGAGATGACGGCTTCCACGGTCGAACCGCGGGGCAATTCCGCTTCCGGCCCGCGCGTCAATAGGACTGCCGCCAGCCCGACTGCAGCCCCAACGCCCGCGCCAATCCCCACTCCTTTGGCGCTCTGCGTTGCCAGTCCGCCGATCCCCGCGCCCGCGGCGGTCGTCTTGGCGATCGTTCCGATGTCGCTGCCCTTGCTCGAATCCGCAACGATCTTGCCTTCGTTGGTGGTCGTTTCGTTTCCGCCGGTTCCCGCATTGCCGGGGACGGCATTCAAATTGACCATGTACGCATTGGGCAGAATCAGCGTGGTTAACTTCATCATCAGTTCGCCGCGTCCCTTGACGCGCCCCGGCCGCTTCGATTCCGTAATCTCTCCGCTGATGTAGGAACCCGCGGGGATCACAACTTTTCCGTCGATCATCACGGGAAACACGCTCTCGAAATAAACCGGGTCGCCAGGGCGCGCGCTGCGGGTGGAAATGGCGTTATGGAGCACCAGAGGAATATGCGTGCCGGAAGGAACCACGATTTTCGCCGCGGCTGTGGATGGCTTTGCCCCAGCCGGTTCGTCGGACCCTGCAGTGCCAGAGCCAGCATTGGCGGACGAGTCCTGTGCCGCGTCGGCAGCCGGTCCGGCCCCCGCGCTCGGATTGGTGGCCGCTGGTGCCGGACTACCTGCCGCAGCTTCGGCTGGCTTTTGGGCTTGCGGCTGGACCGGTTGCACAGGAGCCATCGGCCCGTCCTGAGCCACGGCGGGGCCAGCCCACGCGAGGCACGCGAGCAATAACACACTTGCGCCTAACCCCACTCGCAACTCGCGGACGTTGAATCGTCGGTTCTCACGCTCGTTCATAAAGTCCTCGACTACTGCAATCTAAAGGATGCCACCCCTCAGACACAAGATGTATCCGCCCGAAAGAGGCAAACAGCCCAGTCACCAAGCTGTTAATAACCCAATTTGAGACTTCGCCCTGGAGGAATTGCGTCCAAGACGTGTACGACTAGGGCACGTACCGGCCCCCAGCAGAATTAGAAGGCTATAATTTAGGCTTGGGACCCCTATCCATCGCGCAGCTCCGCGTCCCATCTTCCCTCCGCCGGAAGACGCTGCTTATCATCGCCATCACCATGATCGGCCTGGTAGGCGGCCTGTACATCCTATCGCGGGGCATTCTGATGCGCAGCTTCGCAAAACTCGAAGCTGATTTCGCGCGTGAAAACGTGGAGCGGGCATCGAGCGCCCTGACCAACGAACTCAATACCCTGGATCACACCACCAGCGAATATGGGTCATGGGACCAGACCTACGCGTTCAGCCACGACCGGAACGCGGAATATCCGAGGTCTGAATTTCCGGCAACAACGTTTTTACAACTGAAAATCAATTTCGTCGCTATCTTTAACCAGCACGGCGAGTTGCTGTTTTCGAAGGGCTTTGATCCGGAGAGCGGCGGGGAAACCTTCTTGCCGGTTGGGCTCAAAGATCACCTCAGGCCCGGGTCGATACTGGCCAATCCCACTTCGCCGGACAGCCACGTGTCGGGCATCCTGATGCTTCCGGATGGTCCAGTGCTGGTGGATTCGCGGCCGATTCTGACGAGCGACGGCCGCGGCCCGGTGGCAGGCGCCGTGGTTATGGGCCGCTTGCTCGATCCGAGCGAACTGGCGCGGATTGGGGCGATGACCCATGTGGCGCTGGTCAGCCAGCGGATCGATCAGCCTGCGATAAACTCCGACTTCCGGCGAGCCAATCAAGAAATCACCGCGGCGAATCCGGTCGCCATTCAATCGCTGGGTGATAGCTCGCTGGCTGCCTACGAGCGAATTGATGACATCTACGGGAAGCCTGCGTTGATCATCCAGGTGCAGCTTCCACGCGTGATTTACGAGCAAGGCCGCACCAGCCTGTTGCAGTTTCTCTTGCTGCTGCTGGCGGCGGCTCTCGTGTTCGGGGCGGTCACGCTGTACCTGCTTGAGCGCTTTGTTATTTCACGCATCGCCAATTTAACCGAAAGCATTACACAGATTGGAGCGAGCGGAAACCTTTCTGCACGCCTGGCGGTTTCCGGGCGTGACGAACTGGCGTTCCTGGGCACGGCGATCAACGGCATGCTTGAAGACCTGGAAAGATCCCAGATCGACCGCCACGAAGGCCGCACACGCCTCGGCGTGATGATGGAAAAGATGCCTGCGGTGCTCTGGACGACGGACAGAGAGCTACGCTTCACTTCGGGCATGGGCGCGGGCTTGGAAAAACTGGGCGCGCGAGCCTCCGAAATGACGGGCAAATCGCTATTCGAATATTTTCAGACCGACGATCCGGAGTTCACGGCCATCGCCGCGCACCGCAAAGCGCTTGCAGGCGAAACCGTATCCTACGAACTTGAGTGGCAGAAGCTAATTTTCGAAACGCACGTTCAGCCGTTTCATAGCAGTGAGGGCGAACTGCTCGGCGTCATCGGAGTCGCGCTGGATATCACCGACCGCAAGCACCTCGCCGATCAACTGCGGCAGTCGGCAAAAATGCAAGCCGTGGGCGAATTGGCGGGTGGGGTCGCGCACGATTTCAATAACCTCCTGATGGTCGTCAAAGGCCATGCGGAGATGCTGACCGACCGCCTCTCCGAAGTACCCGCTGACCTGGCCGGCGCCGCCCGTCAGAACGTGGAGCAAATCCAGCAGGCCGCCGAGCGCGCTGCCGCCCTTACTCGCCAACTCCTCGCGTTCAGCCGTATGCAGGTCTTGCAGCCTCGGGTACTCGATCTGAACGATGCCGTCGCGGGCATGATCCAAATGGTTTCGCGTGTCATCGGCGAAAATATCGACCTGGCGTTCCTGCCTGGCGCGAAATTGGGGCGCGTGAAGGCCGATCCCAGCCAAATCGAACAGGTGATACTTAACCTGGTCGTGAACGCGCGCGACGCCATGCCCGAAGGGGGCCGCCTCAGCATCGAAACCTTGAACGTCGAGCTCGATCACAACTACGCGGCGCAGCACGCCGTGGTCGAACCCGGCCCGTACGTGATGCTAACCGTCAGCGATACCGGAACGGGGATGGACGCCGAAACCCAGGCGCGCATCTTCGAACCCTTTTTCACTACGAAGGGCCAGGGCCGCGGCACAGGCCTAGGTCTCGCGACGGTTTACGGAGTCGTCAAACAGAGCGGCGGATACATTTGGGTGTACAGCGAACTCGGCCAGGGAACAACTTTCAAAGTGTACCTGCCTCAGGTCGCGAATGAGGCGGAAAAAATTGCTCCGGAAAAAACTGTTTCTGGCGCGGTAGCTGGCACCGAAACAATTCTATTCGTCGAAGATGAAGAGAGCGTACGAGAACTCGTAAGCGATTATCTGCGGGCGCGAGGATACAAGATCCTGGAAGCTTCCGACGGCGTGCAGGCACTCGATCTGGCCGCGAAGCACGATGGCGTGATTCAACTACTGATTACCGATGTGGTGATGCCCCGCCTGAGCGGTAGAGAACTGGCCACGCGACTCGCCGCGAACCGCCATGGTTTGAAAGTTCTCTACATCTCCGGCTACACGGACGATAGCATCTTCCGCCACGGCGTCCTCGAAGGCGGCATGGCCTTCCTGCAGAAGCCTTTCAACCTGAAATCCATCGCCCAGAAAGTCCGCGAAGTCCTCGACGGCGTCCCGGAAGGGGTCGTGTCGGGGAAAGGCTCGGAAGAGCTGTAAGCAAACCGCACCGCCTCCGATAAGATCGTTGAGGCGAGCTTGCCTGAAAAATCCGGCTAAAGAATAATAACGGTCTGACCTGTTAGATCGAAACGCTTGCGGCAGCGCATATTCCGGCAGGCCACCATGTCGTCCATGCGCACCATATACGAGCGGGCTTTCGCGAATTTCGCGCGATCGTCGGCATCCCCGCCGGGCGGCATCGCATTTTTCTTGGAACGCATCATCCAGCGTACCGGAAAAGTTCCCTCTTCGCGGCAATGCGGACACACCAGCGTCATCTGCTTGGTTTCAGGCTTTTCGTCGTAATAGCGTTTCTCATCCATCATTTTTTCTAGCCCGCCCGGAGGTGCTCTGTAATCTCATTCATGCTGGCAAAACGAACACCAGAATCTTTCCATCGCGGCAGCCAATATTCCAAGGCCGCAATCACGTGGCGGCGGTCTGCATTCAGGACCCGGGGATCGCCATCGTGCAGCAAAACGATATCCCCGCCACGCGCGCGGCGCAAGCGCTGAATCACCGGCTCGGCCGGCTGCGGCTTCCAGTCACGCGCCATCACGCTCCACATGGCCACGCCGGCGTTTCCCCTGCGGACGACAATCGCATTCAGTAGCGGGCTGCGAAATCCATACGGCGGGCGCATCCACCGCGCGGTCAAACCCGTGGCGCTGAACATAGCTTCGTCACAGCGATCCAGCTCGTTTGCGATTCCCCGCGAGCTCAGCAACGCCAAGGACGGATGCGTTTCGGTGTGGTTGCCGATGCCGTGACCTCGCTCCACGATTTCCCTGGCGAGCGATGGGACCGCGCGAACGTGCCGCCCGATCAGAAAAAATGTGGCCTTCACGTTGTAGCGGTCCAGCAGTGCGAGCAGTTGGGGTGTCACCGAAGGGTTGGGGCCGTCATCGAAGGTCAACGCCATGATGGAAGGGTCGCCGGTACGGCACACCGTCCGCCCGAAAAGTTGAGACGAAGGCACGGTGGCGCCCCAGGCCAATATCCCGCCCACGGCACAGATTCCACCCGCAGCAAACCATTCCGGATTGATGGTCATTCGATTCAATTTTCGCGCGCGGTAAAACTTCGCAGGCAAAATCTCATGCCCGCAGCTCGCGATGTCCTAGGGCAGCCTCAAGCGTCCTTCACGAACCCGGTCGCAACAATCGTACTCCCGCGCCTTTCGAGAATCACCCGAGGCAATGGTCTAGGCGGGGGTCCATCCAGAACCGCGCCATCACTGGCGGAAAAAACTCCGCCGTGACAGGGACAAGCAAATATATTTTCTTGAGGATGATAAAAAATGGGACATCCGTGGTGCGTGCATAAACGGCTGAAGGCGATGTAAGTGTCTTCCGCGGGCCGCAACAAGAAACACGGCCGGTCGTCCTGGGGATAGGCAAACACTTTCGAGCCGCCCACGGGAATCTCGCCCGCCTGCGCGATAGTGGTAACGGGATAAGCGCGATCGCGCATGCGCAGGAATGCGATCACGGTTCCGGCCGCCGCCAGCGCAGCGCCCATTCCTAAGTATTTTCCAAATCGCCGGCGCGTAACCTGCGGCTGCGCCGTTTCGGTTTGATTCATGTCGTCCAATTTTTCGCGCTGGTTCATCGTTGCCGAAGTTTGCCTGAGGTGGATCCCTACGACGCCACATGGCCCAACTGCAGGCGGGTTTGCAGCAGGCGCAGAATGGTGTCGCGCGCAATCATCCCTACGATCCTTCCGTCCGAAATCACCGGCATCTGGTTGATGTCCTCGGACTGCATCCGCTGCAAGACTCCCAGAGCCGGCTCGTCCGGCGTGGCCGCGTGGATCCGATCGAACGGCATCATCACCGGCTGAATCGAAGTGTTGGCCCACTCCTCGCGCGGCACACTGCGCGCCGAATGTAGAGTCACCAGACCGACGGGCGTGCCGGCTCCAGTAACAATGTGAAATCGCCTTCCGGTACGCATTACTTCATGCACGTAATCATCGATGGAAATGTTACGCTCGACGGTGGGCACATCCTGGGTCATGATGTCGGCGGCCCGCACTCCGGTCAGGTTGCTGCGCAAGGCAACTTGCGTGTAACTTTCCCGCGCCGCGCTTAGCAGAAACCAGCCAATGAATGCAGTCCAGACGCCCCCCACCCAGTTCCCGTTAAATGCCTGCCATACTCCGACGAAAATCAGCAAGTACGCGAAAAACCGGCCGGCGCCCGAAGCAATTTTCGTAGCGCGATCGAAATTGCCCGTGATGCCCCAGGCGATACCCCGCAGAATGCGCCCTCCATCAAGCGGAAACCCTGGCACCAGATTGAATAGCGCCAGCATGAGATTGATTTCCCACAACCAGGTACACGCCGCGAAAATCAGTTGATGATTCGGCACAAAATGCGCGACCAGCCAGAAGCCTCCCGCCAGAAACAGACTGGAAAGCGGCCCGGCAATCGCGATGTTAAATTCCTGCATCGCGCTCGAGGGATCGCGAGCAATCCGTGCCAGTCCCCCGAAGACAAAAAGCGTGATCGATTCCACGGAAATTTTGTAGAACTTGGCAACCACGCTGTGGCTCAATTCGTGAAATATGACCGAGGCAAAGAAGAGAATGCTGGTGATGATCCCCAGCGCCCAATGCTGCTGCTCGGACCAATTGGGGTGCTGCGCGGCGAACTGCCTACCCAGCGTAGTGGTAATCAACAGAAAAATTATTAGCCAGCTGGGATGTACGTAAATAGGAATGCCAAACACGCGACCCAGCCGGAATCCGCTCGGCGCCGTTCCAGGCTGGCCGACTCGCACCCGCGGATCGCGGCGCCCTGGATCGCCGCCAGTCACCGCGACGCTGGAATCATCGGCGCGCGAACTTCCCCGCCTCGCGTGCCCCGCGACTTCGTCGTCTTTTTGTCCCCACGCCATCAGGCCGCCAGAATTGAATTCTATCAGTTCCGCTACGATTTCGCGCGAATCCGTCGCCGACGTCCGGCGCCTCCTGAAGCGGGCCAGTCGCCAAATCTGAGTGCCAATTTCCACATCGTCTAAAACGACCCACAACGCGGTTCGGCCGCTGGCATTGGCCAAAAACCACCACCTTCCCAACGCGTCCGCAACTTGCTGAAAGTAATCGCGAATGTCGATGCCGCGCAATTGCGCCTGGGCGGTCCAATCATGGCCCCACTCCTGCATGCACTCAAGGCACGGCCATACAAATAAAAGCCATAAGGCCAGCGCCAGCACTTTTCATCTGAAGGAGGCACGGCAATGGA
>Ga0302324_100013085_pt1 | contig 16857 bp, 13 predicted proteins | sample Palsa_T0_1_FD_201949 | JGI IMG/M metagenome (GOLD analysis project Ga0302324, IMG submission 201949) | Peat permafrost microbial communities from Stordalen Mire near Abisko, Sweden - Palsa_T0_1 | ecosystem: Environmental > Terrestrial > Soil > Palsa > Peat permafrost | place: Sweden: Abisko...
GGCCTGGGGCTTCCGGTTGATCGGCAAGGATCGCTACGATAATTACCGGTTGGAGAGGATCGACGGATTGCCGTTCATGGTCACGCCGAGCGTGTTCAATCCGAAAGTGCCTCGAACCGGCCGATTCTTTGCCTCCCACATCGATGCGAAGCTGGTGTCCGGGGACACGGAGGTTCTCGACATGGGTACGGGATCCGGAGTCTGCGCCGTGTTCGCCGCGAAGCATGCACGGCGCGTCGTCGCGGTCGACATCAACCCCGCCGCGGTGCGCTGCGCCTGGATCAACACGCTCCTCAATAACTTGGATCACAAGATCGAGATTCGGCAGGGCGATTTATTCGAGCCGGTGCACGGCGAGCGGTTCGACTTGATTCTCTTCAATCCGCCCTTCGTTCGAGGTGCTCCCAAGGACAGCCGCGACGGCGCCTGGCGCTCGAACGACGTCGCGGAGCGCTACGCGGCGGGTCTGCGTGCACACTTGAAACCGGGCGGCACGGCGCTCGTACTGCTGTCGACGTTCGGCGACGGGCGAGTATTTCTCAGAGAATTTCACAACCAGGGGTTCAAGATCGACGTGTTTGCGGAGCGCCGTTTCGTCAACGAAAGATTGACCTTGTTCCGGCTCGTGCCGGCCGAGAGACCATCATGAGCACTGCGCCGCCGGTATTGCTCGTCAACCCGACGATCACCTCGCACCGCCATGCGCGCTTTCCTCTCGCCGTTATGAGTCTATCGGCGGCACTCGAGGGCAAGCACGCCCCGATCATCATCGACGGCAACGTGGATCGCGATTTCATCTCGAGCGTGGTACGCGCCGTCACCGAAAGCTCGATGCAGGCGGTCGGAATCACGGTCATGGGCGGCCCGCAATTGCTGACGGCGATCGCCGTCTCGAAGGCCATTCGTGAGCGGCGGCCGGAGTTGCCGATCGTGTGGGGCGGAGCCTTTCCGACCGTCTGCCCCGATGCGGCGCTGAACAGCGCCTATGTCGACTACGCCGTGCGAGGTCAGGGCGAGGACACTTTTAGCGAACTTCTGGACACGCTCGCGGCACCTACTCGAAACCTGGGATCGATCGCCGGGCTCACGTGGCGCAAAGAGGGCGAGATCGTGCACAACCCGGATCGCAAGTTCTCCGTTGCGAGCCTCGCGCGAATGCTGCCCTATGACAAGTTGCAAAACCCGCAGCAATACCTGACGAACACCTATCTGGGCCGGCGCACCATCGGCTACCAGGCCGCCTTGGGTTGCCGTTACCGCTGCACCTTCTGCGGGGTCGCAACGATGTTCCGGGGCAAGACGGCACTGCCGCCGGCGGAGCGGCTCGAGCAGGACCTGCGATTCATGAGAGATCGGTTCGGGGTGGACGCCATCCAATTCTACGACCACAACTTCTTCGACCGCGAGGTCGACATGGTGCCGCTGCTCGAAGTGCTCGCCAAATTCCAAATGCCGTGGTGGTGCTTCGCGCGCTCCGATGCGCTCGTCAACCTGTCGGAGTCGTCGTGGTCGCTGGTCAGAAAGAGCGGCCTGCGCATGGCGTACATCGGCGCGGAATCCCCGAGCGACTGGCTGCTGCACGATATCCGCAAGGGCACTAGCATCGATCAGACCTTGGAGGCCGTCGATAAATGCCGCCGCCATGGCGTGATTCCCGAGCTCTCATTCATGCTCGCGCCGCCGCGCGACCCGGAAGGCGAGACCGAAAAGACCTTCGATTTCATCCGCATGATCAAGCGGGTCCACCCCGCGACCGAAGTCATGATTTACATCTACACGCCATTGCCCCGGCGCTGGGACAAGAACGCGACGGCGGCGCGCATGGCGGACGAGTTGCGCGATTGCGAGGGCAATCCGGTCGTGTTCCCAGACTCTGCCGACGGCTGGGCGGAGCCTGAATGGGTCGACTATTGGTGTCATCAAGATGCTCCTTGGCTCACGGAGCGCTTGCGCCGCCGAATTGTCGATTTCACCACCGTGTTGGGCTGCAGATATCCGACCATCATGGACATCCGCGCCTCGGCGTGGGGTAAGTCGGCGCTGCGGGCGCTCGCCGCCTGGCGCTATCGGTTCCAGCGCTACGATGGCCCGTGGGAGCTACGAGTCTCGCGCAAGCTGATCCGGCATTGGGATCCGCGCGTCATGAGTCTCTAGCCGCTATGCGGCCCGCGCTGCACGTCGTACAGATCAGCTTTTTCAGGGATCCGCAGGAGCGTTTGCCTGCGCAGCTTCTGGACGCGTGGCCGAGCCTGGTGGATGTCGCTGAAGCGGCCTGTTCCGGCGGAACCCGCGTAACCGTCGTGCAGGCGAGCTCGCACTCGCAGTGTCTCGTTCGCGGCGGCGTGCGCTATCATTTTCTGCCCTTTGAGGATACGGAGCAGCTGCGAACGGCGGGCGAGGGCCTCGCCGAGCTGCTCGCCAACCTCGCACCGGACATCTTTCATGTGCATGGTCTGGGATTTGCGCGCGACGTGCTGTCGCTGTCCGCGCTTGCTCCCGGGATTCCCATCATCCTGCAAGATCATGCGGACAGAGTGCCTCGGCTCTGGCGGCGCGGGCTGTGGCGCCGCGAGATGTCGGTTGCTGCCGGTGTCGCGTTTTGCGCCGGAACACAGGCGCGGCCGTTTGCCGAGGCCGGACTTCTTCCAATGCATACGCCGGTGTATGAAATACCGGAATCCACGAGCCGTTTGGCGCCTGGAGACCCTTTCGAGGCACGCAGGCTGACCGGCATTGCAGGAAGCCCCGCGGTTCTTTGGGTGGGGCACCTCAACGACAACAAGGACCCGCTCACCGTGTTGGACGGGGTCAGCGCCGCGGCGCAGCAGTTGCCCGGGTTGCAGCTGTGGTGCTGCTTTGGCACCGCGCCGCTGCTCGGCGACGTTCAGAAGCGGATTGCCCGGGATTCGCGTCTGCGCAGCCGGGTTCGGCTGATCGGGCGAGTAGCTCATGACACGATCGAGCGCTTGATGCGCTCGGCGGACCTGTTCGTCCTCGGCAGTCACCAGGAAGGCAGCGGCTACTCGGTGATTGAGGCGCTGGCCTGCGGGTTACCGCCGGTCGTCACCGATATCCCGTCTTTTCGTTCTCTCACCGGGGGCGGGGCGGTGGGAGCGCTGTGGCCCTGCGGCGACGCACGGGCGCTGTGCGAGGCATTGATTTCCGCGCGATTCGACGCCGAGACGCGCGCAGCGGTACGTGGGCATTTCGATCGGGAGCTTTCGCTCCATTCGCTCGGAAAGAAGCTCGCGGCGATGTATGTCGATGCCCGCGAGCGTAAGCACCGCCGGCACTCCGAGGTACCCGCGATGAGCAGATCGTGAGTACCAGCGGGCAGCCTGCGGTCTCGATCATCATGCCGACCTTCAACCGGCTCGAATTCCTCGAGCCCGCAATCGCGTCGGTCTTCGCCCAGACCTTCGAGGATTGGGAGCTCATTGTTGCGGACGACGGGTCGAGCGAGCCGACGCGCGGCTACTTGCGAGCTATGCAAGATCGCCCGCGCGTCCACGTGATCTCAATGCCACACACGGGAAAGCCATCCATCGTCAGCAATGTGGCAATACGCGCAGCCCGGGGCGAGTACCTGGCATTTTTGGACTCCGACGATGTTTGGCTGCCGACAAAGCTCGAGACCCAGATCGCATCGCTGCGCCGGCACCCAGAGCGCGGTTGGAGCTATACCAAGTTTGCGCTGATCGACTCTTTCGGCAATGGCATCGACCCGGCGCGCACCCGGAATTGGCCGACGCCCACGGGCTGGGTTCTGGAGAAGCTTCTGGAAGAAGAGACCGTGATTGCACAGCCGAGTGTGGTCGTTTTGCGTCGCCTGCTGATCGAGCTCGGGGCATTCGATGAAGAGCTGGTCATGTGCTACGACGATGAGCTGTGGTTTCGGTTGGCCGCGCACAGCGAGATAGACGGCGTCGATGAACCGCTCACCTTGGTACGCCGGCACGGACATCATTCCGGGAGCGATATCATTGCCTGGCGCGATCGCCGGCGCGTATTCGAAAAAGCGCTGCGGGTGAAGCGCGGACGGCGCTTGGATGCCATGCTGCGCAAGCTACGCGCTCAGATGTCCGCCGGACTCGCCAAGAGCCAGGCCGCCTCCGGCAGGCGATGGGATGCGTTCGCCACGCTCTGTTCGAGTGCAGTGCATTCCTGGCGATACCCGCGCAGTTGGCTGGGCGCGCTGGCTGCCACGATGCGCGCGTGCGCACCGCGATGCGTCCGCACACTGGCGGCCCAGTATCGGCGCCGCCGCCGACTTGCACGCTCATGAGTGTGATCGCCGAGCTGTGGAGCGTGCTCACCCCTGCGCAACGGCGGCGCGTCATTGGTGCGCAGCTCATTTCCGTCGCGATGGCCTTCTCGACGGTCACGGGAATCGCGGCGATCGCCCCGTTTTTTGCCGTGCTCGGTGAGCCCCGGCTGATCGATCAGAATAGGCTGTTGCGCTGGCTATACGCCGCGGGGGGCTTCTCGAGCCGGCACGGCTTCGTGGTTGCTCTCGGACTCGGATTCATCGTGGTTGCGCTCGTGGCCAATGTGGTCAACGCGCTCGGCGGATTGGCCATGAATCGGTTGGCGCTGCGGATCGGTGCCGAGCTGCAGACGAGGCTGTTCGGCGAATATCTGCGGCGCCCTTACGCGTTCCATGCGATCACCCACAGCACCACGCTGTTCGGCAACATCGTGCACGAGACTGCCCGTGTAACCGACGGAATTCTTCAGAGTGTTCTCGTTCTCGTGACCAACATCATCGCGGCGTCATTCATCACCCTGTCCGTCTTGCTGCTGAACACGGCGGTCGCGCTCACCATGCTCATGGGGCTGGCGGGCGGCTATGTCGTGATCTATCTTTGCGTGCGCAGCCGGCTCCTGCGATCGGGTCGCGAGCATTCGCGCGCCTGGGCCGAGCAGACCAAGATCGTCAACGAGAGTTTCGGCGCCATTCGCGAGATCCTGCTGCTGCACGACCGCCGGCAATTCCACGACCCCTTCGAACGGGCAAGCCGGGAAGTTTTGGATACCGCAATGCACGTTTTCGCGGCCGCCCAGGTTCCGAAACATGTCATAGAGTGCGCGGCGCTCATCGCTCTGGTGGGCACAGCGCTCGTTGTGGGTACACGCAGCGATGGTCTGGGGGCGTGGCTCGGCCAGCTGACGTTCATCGCCTTCTCGGCCTATCGGCTTCTGCCCATGCTGCAGCAGATCTTCGCGGCGGTCGTCAGAATCCGCGCCGATCGTGCCGCCCTCGATCGAGTCGGGGCCGACCTACGCCGCGGCGAAGCCAGATTGCCCGCATCGCCCGGCGATCAGTCCTGGGCCGGCCACGGGTGGCGCCATCGACCGCGCGAGGAGATCCGACTCAGAGACGTCTCGTTTCAATATTCGATGGACCGCGGTTGTGTGCTGGAGGGAGTGAACGTGTGCATTCCGGCCCGCTCGATGGTTGGTATCGTCGGCGCCAACGGCTCGGGAAAGACGACGCTGATGGACTTGATTGGGGGTTTGCTCACGCCGACGTCCGGGGAACTGCTGATCGACGGGGCGGCGCTCGATGACGACAGCCGCGATGCGTGGCAGGCGCGCATCGCCTACGTACCGCAGAATATTTACCTCCTGGACTCGAGCATCGCGCAGAACATTGCGTTCGGCGTCCCGCCAAGCCAAATCGACGCACTCCGGGTGATGCAGGCGGCGCGGTCGGCTCAGCTCGAGGACTTCATCGAGTCGCTCCCCGGTAAATATGAACATAGAGGGGGCGAGCGCGGAATTCGGTTGAGCGGCGGGCAACGGCAAAGAATCGGCATCGCGCGCGCGCTCTACAAGGAGGCGCGGGTGCTCCTGCTCGACGAGGCGATGAGCGCTCTCGACGGAATGACCGAGGCGGAGTTGATGAATGTTCTCGATGGGCTGCGCGGGCGATCGACGATTGTCCTGATCACGCACCGGCTGAGCCTGGTGCGCGGGTGCGATGTGATATTCCAACTCGAGGGGGGAAGAGTCATCGGCAGCGGGAGCTCCGAGGCGCTCGCGAGGGAATCGGAACGTTTCCGGCGGATGTTAGCCGTGGCTTCGCCATGAGTGGAGATCGCATGCTGGTGGCGAACGAGATGCGGCTGCGGATCGGCGCTCGGGGCGGAGTTTTCTCGGCGGTCAAACTCGGCACGGACAGATATCCGGCGTTGACTGGTGTAAGAGCGCTCGGGGCGATGGTGGTGTTTTTCGATCATTTTCCATTGCGGGCGAATTCTCACATCACCTTGAACGTAATGGCATTTTTTTTTGGCCTGAGCGGCTTTTTGATCGTACGCATCTATTACGAGCAGGCGGCACTCGATCGCGGATGGTTGGCGCAGTATTTCCTCAATCGATTTGCGCGGATCTACCCGGTGTATTTTCTTCTGCTGACTATTGCGGTCCTCATCCATCACGGATTTCGTCCCTGGGTGTTGCTGACGAACTACACCCTGACACACGCCCTATTCAGCAATGTGCAGTTCATCATTCAGCCGAGTTGGTCTCTGACCGTGGAAGAGTGCTTCTACTTCCTCGCGCCCCTGTTCATGGTCCTAGCCAGAGTCCGCAGTTTCCTTGCGGCGTTCTTATTCGCAGGTCTGCTGCTGTTGGCCGCATTGCTCGTCTCAAGACTCCGCTTGGGGTTCCTGGGAACGACGCCGTTCGTTCTATCGACGACTTTTTTCGGCCATTTCTTGGAGTTTTTTGCGGGCGTCTACCTTGCTCTTGCGGTGATTCGGGTCGAGCGCAAGGGTTCGATCGACCTACCGGGGACCAAGTGGACCGCCGCTGGAGTTGCGGGAGTGGGACTCCTGGCGATCGCGATGATGCTGGTCTATCGGCGCGCCTCGCTTGATTTATCCGCCGTCATCCTAATCAATAACTTCCTGATTCCGTTGCCCATTGGGCTACTTTATTGGGGGCTGATACGCGAGCAGACGCTGCTCTCGCGGCTGTTGTCAACCAAGACGTTGCGCCTGCTCGGCAGGGGATCTTATTCCTTCTACCTGCTGCACACGCTCATCATCGACTGTGTGAGCGTTCCCCTCCTGGCCTCGACGGGCGGGTACCGTCCCCTCTATGTCGTCCTCACGTTCTTGATCACGTGGGTCATTTCCATTCTGCTGTTCTTCGTCTATGAGGAGCCGATCAATGTCATTCTGCGTGAAAGGTTCAGATCGAAAGTTTTTCGAATAGCAGAAACATGAACCGGCTACTCGTCAGCCGCAGCCACGCGCTGCCGCCGTGCCGGCTCATGTCGATGCCATCGGGACGGGAATCCCCATGGAGCGGGACGCTCGGAAAGACCCGCTTCAATGCGAAGTATGGCGCACTTTGAGCGGCGAAATCCGCCAGGCGACGGCGCACGATCGGCCCTCGCGCGCCGGGGACGGAAAAATGGCCATTGCGCCACAAGCGCGGGCAATTCGACCACCACCAGCGGTACTGCATGTCGCCGACGAAGTACGGGCTCAGGACGCTTGCCAAGACTTTGCCATCTGGTGTGGTGAGAGTGTGGAATTTCGCAAACAGACCTTGGAGATCCCCGACGAGATTCAGAGGCGCAAAGTTCGAGGTGACGAGATCGACGCCCGGTGCGTCGCGCGGCGTCTCGCCCGCGAGGAAGTCCGGATACGTTCCGGTGTAAAGCGCAATTTGACCTGTATGGATGAACTGACGGCAATGCTCGGAGAAATAATCGCACATTCCTGGATCGACATCGTAGGCACCGACTCTGAAGCCGCGCTCGGCATAGAAGCGGGCATCGATGCCGGGTCCGGCCCCGAAGTCGAAGAGGGCGGCGCGCGGTCGCGTAATTCGCAGCACCAGGTCGTGAAAGGCGGTGCGTGCGCGCCGGTCGGAGGGCAGGGCCGAGATGGCTTCGACGTAGCGTGCGCCCGTATGCGTCTCACTCATGGGAACGTGACTGCCGCATCACTTTTTCCTCATCACCATCAGAAAATGATCCCCCATCCGGCGCACCAGGGGCCACGAGGACACGCGGCGGTCGATGCGCCAGAGCCACGAGTGCCAGCGTGGATGCCTGTCGCGCACCCACGTCAAGTAGGGCGGCGGCGCAAACACGCACAGCCCGCGCAAATGCTCGAGCGTGAAGTGCCGTGCGAAGGCCTCGTAGAACTCGCGCGGACCATAATAGCGGGTCCAGATGGTGTGATTGTTCATTTGAACGGCAACGGTGCCGCGCGCGAAACGCACCGTCGCCCTGTCCCAGCGGCGCAATCGCAGGTAGTGCGCAATCTCCCATGGGCAGATCCTGCCGATCACAGTGAACACCAGTGCGCCGCCCGGTCTCAGCAGGCGCGCACACTCGGCGGCGACATCGGCAAGGTCGGGTACGCAATTGAGCGGACCGAGATCGGAGTAGGCGCCATCGTAGCAGCTCTCCCCGTCGAGCCGCTGCAACTCGTGGGCACCGATGGCAATCGTGCGCACGCGCTCGGTCAAACGTTCCCGCGCCGCCCGCTCGCGAGTCCGCTCGACCATCTTTGGCGACCAATCCGTCGCGGTGATTTGATGCCCGCGTCGGGCCATCCGGATCGCGTCGAGTCCCGTGCCACAGCCCAAATCGATCAATCGGCCGCAGGTAGGGAATGTGGCGTCCAACCAATGCCACATCTCGGCGCGCATGTCTTGAATGAGATCATTGTTGCCCCTGGGACCGTCGTAGTCCGCCGCGACGCTGTCGAAAGCCTCTTGGGTGTCGCGCAATTGCGGCGGCGGTGTGGATTCTGCGGATCGGGAGATCGTGTTCATGCGAGATAATCTACGTGAGTGCCGCCGTTGCCGACTTGAGTTGCAGGCTACATGACTCGCACGCATCGCACCATGGCGCCCGATTTGTTCGTCGATCCATTTGGGGAGCGATCAGCCGCGAGTGCGCGGCGGGACTTGCAGCTCCTCGGCGGCCGGTTTCGGTTCGAGAGCAACAGCCGCCGTCTGCTGCGTTTAGTCGATGCCGCCTTCGCAGGTCTGCCGAGGCACCGGCTATCGGCAACCATTCCGCGCCTCGAGGTCAGGTTGGTGCTGAGTCCCGGCGCACGATCGCACTCTCGTGGCCGGTCGGAACCGCCGCCGTTCGGCATGTTCTCCGGTGCGGGACTTTTAGGCGGCGCCACCGATCTGTCGAATTTCGTGGTCCTATCCCCGCGGGAGCGGTCAGCGCTCATCGTTCTATCCCCGGCAATGATGAGCTTTCCCTACCATGTCCGCTATGAGCTGATCGAATTCGCGGTCTTTACGCTCGCCGCGCGGACGCAGCAGCTGGTGTCGCTCCACGCCGCGTGCATCGGGCGGGGAGGCAGGGGGATCCTGTTGATGGGCCCGAGCGGTGCGGGTAAGTCGACGCTCGCCCTGCTGTCGTTGCTGCGAGGCTTCGAGTTCATATCCGAGGACAGTGTATTCGTGGCGCCGGCCACGTTGTTGGCGACCGGCGCCGCGAACTTCCTGCACGTCCGGGCCGACTCGCTGCGCTGGGTCGAACGGGCACGCGACGTCGCGGCGATACGGGCATCGCCCATCATCCGTCGCCGCAGCGGGGTCAGGAAGTTCGAGGTGGACCTGCGGCGTGGCCCTCATCGGCTCGCGGCCTCGCCGCTCGAGATCGGCGCGATCGTGTTTCTCTCGGCACAGAAGGCGGGCGATGGTCCCCTGCTGAGACCGATGGCCAAGTCGAGTATCGTTGCGAGCTTGACGGAGGCGCAGGCGTATGCAGCAAATCAGCCGCACTGGGCGGCGTTCCGCAAGCAGGTATCCCGTCAGAAAGTGTACGAACTGCGCAGGGGTGCGCATCCGCTCGAGGCTGTAGACGTGCTGCGGTCGCTCGTCGAGAGATAATCGATGAGAATCGCACTCGTGGTGCCCGGAGGCGTTGACCGATCCGGAGAGTATCGTGTGATTCCCGCCCTGCTAGCGTTGATCGCGCGTCTTTCGCGTCTTCACGATGTGCAGGTTTTCGCCATGAACCAGGAGGTGGGCAGCGGCGAGTGGGATCTGGCGGGAGCGCACATTCGCAACATTGGCGCAGGGCGCACCGTGGTGCGAGCGGTGCGCGCCATCTGCAGCCAACATCGCGTGAAGCCTTTCGACATCGTACACGCCATCTGGTCGGGGTGGCCTGGGTTGATTGCGGTGACGAGCGCCAAGATTCTCGGAATTCCGAGCCTGATTCACATCGCCGGTGGAGAGCTGGTTTCAATTCCGGATATCGCTTACGGCGGCGCATTGACGTGGCGCGGCCGCCTGCGAGAGGCCTGCACCTTGCGGGCGGCGTCAGTGATCACCGCTGCGAGCGCACCGGTGATCGAGAGCTTGTCGAGGCGGGGTCTTTCGGCCCTACGCGTGCCGCTCGGCGTCGACCTGACCAGCTGGCCACCGCGCGATCCGGTCCGACGAGATCCGACGCGGGCGGCACGGCTGATTCACGTAGCGAGCCTCAACCGGGTGAAAGATCAGCCGACGCTGCTGCGGGCGCTCGCGTCACTCGAACGGTCCGGTGTGAGCTTCGAGATCGATATAGTCGGCGATGACACGCTGCACGGCGAAGTCCAAGCCCTCACTGCAACCCTGGGATTGTCGGAGAGAGTGAGATTCAGAGGCTTCTTACCTCAGCGCGAGCTACGCCCCTTGATCGAGGCAGCCGACTTGATGCTGCTTTCCTCGCGCCACGAGACCGGGCCGCTCGCGATGCTCGAAGCCGCCGTTGCCGGGGTGCCCACCGTCGGCACCGCGGTCGGCCACTTGCACGAGTGGTCGCCCCACGCCGCGGTGTCGGTCGCCGTGGGAGACTGGGCGCATCTCGCGCAGGCGGTCGCAGGGATGCTCGACGACGAAGAGTTGCGACTACGTGTCGCTCGCGAGGCGCTTCATCGAGCTGTGAGTGAGGATGCGGACCATACGGCCGACCGGTTTCAGGCGCTATACGCGAGTTTCATTAAATCTCAGCGACCCCGACCGTGAACGTCTGCAGAAAATGAAAGTCCGGGCGCCGCAGCGCGAACTGCGGATGCCCCGGATTGCACAAGGCGCTGAGCTCGGCGTAGTCGGCCGGCGACAAATACCGCCGCAGCCGCGCACCCCAGGTTTGTCTGAAGATCGCCTCGTGCAGATATGCGCCATCCGCCGGCCTCAGGGGAGCGGTGCGCTCGATAACTACGGTCCGGATGGTCACTCGCTGTAAGAGCGCACGATTCAGCAGGCCGAGCAAGCCGCGCACCGCGGTGAGATCGCGCTCATCGAGAGCGTAACGTTCTCGATAATAACTGCGCACCGCCTCGTTGGTGAGCCGCTCGAGCCGGGCATCCCAGGCAAAATACATGTCGGGTAACAACGAGCTCTGGCCGAGCGCGATGCGCCCGCCCGGGCGCAGGAGCGATGCCAGGCGGTTGATCCCTTGAAGCGGCTCGCGCAGATGATGGATGGTATTCACGCACCAGATGAAATCGAAGCTTTGCACCGGCAGCGGCGCGCCGAGAAGATCCGCCTGTAAAATCGTCACCCCGGGCCGCAGGTGATCACGTGCCGCTTCGAGATGCGCAGCCGAGAGATCGACTCCGACCACGGTGCCGTTCGGAGCGACCTGCTCGTGCAGCCACGCGAGGGCTTCGCCGGTGCCGCATCCGGCATCCAAGACGTGCATTCCCGGCGCGAGGTTCAGCGCAGCGATGGCGCGGCGCAGTTCGGGCTCGGCGAAAGCATTGAATGCCTGGAGCTTCGAGGAGTAGTCGCGGAATGCCGTATCGCCAAGCAAGCCGCCCGCCGGTGTTTTCGGTGATCCTCGACGGTCGATCACGGCGCCCCTGCGAGCGCGGCACGCAGAACATGCATGGTCACGGGACGGATTTGCCGCGAGCCAAGCCAACGCAGGATGCGGCGTCCGTGCGAGAGGGTAGACCACTCACTGTCCGCCGCCCAATCCTCGGTGACCACGATCGCGGCGCGAGCGGCGAGTAATTCGGCACTCGGCCGGACCCGGCTGGCGACGTAGCTCAGCTTGTCGCGAATCGATCGCGCCCATTGGATGCCTGGAAACGCATCGACCCACAGATGGGAAAACGAAACGTCGGATAGGATCAGGCGGCGGGCATTGCGGTGCAAGTACCGGGGGCAAATTGACTCGAGCGCCGACAGCGCGCGAGGCGGAATCGATAAAGAGTAGTAGCGCGAGGCGAGCTTCAGGGGCGGCAGCGCCCACCAAAGCTGCCGACCGCTCGGGGACGGCTGGAGCAGTTCTTCCCAGTCCGCCTCAGTCATTCGCCGCGCGACGAGCGCCAAGTCATGAAGCTGAACGAGACGCACCGATTTTGCGGTCATCCCACCGGCTGTGTGCAACAGCAAATGAGTCATTAACGCGGCGGTGGAGGGGTAGTCGTTCAAGCCGGAGTGCGACCGTTGCGGCAACACTACGTCGGTGATATCCGTAAGATCCAGCGGCAATCGTTCGCAGATGCGCTCGTGGAGCTCGATGGTGATGTCATTATTCGAATGCTCGCCCAGGGCGGCGGCCGAATGGCTTTCGAGCGGCGCAAAACCCCTTTCCTTGTAGCTCGTGCGAGACTGCCGATACCCCAGTGACTCGATTAGCTGCGCGGCGCGCGATGCGTCACGGGGATGCACCAGCAGGTCCACGTCCGCCATCGGGCGCTCGCCGACGGAGTAAAGGCCGAGAGCGTGCAGCGCGACTCCCTTGAGCGGGGTGATCCCCAAACCGGCTTCGCGTGCACTTAGGTCGATTGCTTGCAGCAGTTTTTCGATTCGAGCGTGACGTTGGGCGACTTGAACTCTTTGCTCCCCGACAAAATGCCTCCACTCCTCTGGGCCTCGCCAACGCAGGGACGTGGACAGGAGCGATGAGACGCCGTGCATCGCAGCCACACCTTTGGCGATGCTCCATTCGAGATCCGACCAATCGGGCGCCACGGGGACGGGATTCGCGAGCTCGCGCGCCAGCCTCTCCGTAACCGTGATCAAAGCGGCTTGCAACTTGCTTGGATGCCCTGCAATGCCTTGAAAAGGGACGCTCATCGTGGCGAATCAACCCACAGCCGCCGCTCGGCCGTTGAGTGAACGATATTGCGCTTCGCTATCGATGAGTTCTTGCCAGCGCTGCTCGAGAGAGCGGGTGCTCACCGCCGGGTTGTGCGTCGCTTCCGCCTGCAGTGAGATTTCATCGTGCAACAGATTGCGTACCAGGCGGTAGAAATCGCTCGAGTAGGTGCCGCGGAACATCATGTCCAGGTCGTTGCTATCCTGCCAGCGCGTCTTGTCTCCGAGCTGCGCTTTGACCAGTTCGTGGAATTTCGTGCCGGGAAGCGGATAGGACACGCTGACGCCGATTTCATCCGGACGAGCCGCCGCGAGCAAGTCGCGAGTCGCGAGAATATCGTCCAATTGTTCCCCCAGGTACCCCAATTGAATGAAAAATCCGACGCGGATGCCCGCCGACCGGAATCTGTTGCGGGCAGTGACGATCTGGCTCACCGTCGTCCCCTTGTTCATGGCGTCGAGCACTCGTTGGCTGCCGCTCTCTGCTCCGATCCAAGCCTCATAGCAGCCCGCGCGCTCGAGTGCCTGCGCCATGCTCTCGCTGATCAGATCTGCGCGAGTTTGTATCGTGAAACGTACGGGACCCGCGGCGGCCGCGGCGGCTGCGAAGTCCGTCACCCAGTCGACGCGGAACCCGAAGATGTCATCCGCGAACCAGATGTGATGGGGATCGAAACCTTGCTTCAGGTACGCCATTTCCGCTGCAACTGCGACGGCATCGCGCTGCAGATACAGATTGCCCCAGGTCGGCTTCGCGCACCATGCACAGCGAAAGGAGCAGCCCCGCGAGGCCGCCATGTTCAGGCTGAAATATCCGTGCGTGTTCATCCAAACTGAGCGGTAACGATCCATGTCGACAAGATCCCAGGCGGCGAATCCGTCGTAGTCCGCGCTGCGCAGCACGCGAGCGCCGCCGGCGGCGACCACCTTGTCCTGGCGGAGTACATTGACGCCGGACAACCCAGAGGCGAGGTCGGCGGAAGGAGCGCTCGGATGCACATCGAGCCGGCCCAGCAAGTCCAAGAGGGCGGATAGCCCTTCGCCGACCAGAGCGACGTCGGCTCCCGCCTGAAGGTAAGGCGCCGGCGAGTCGCTCACGTCGGGGCCGGCTGCGATCACCCGAGCGCCCGAACGCCGCGCTAAGCCGATCATTTGACAGGCTGCGCGTCGCATTGTGGCAAGACACATCTTGCTCAGGAAATTGAACGTATCCTCGTAAAGGAGCACCACTTGCGGCCGAACGGCCGCGAGCTTACGTTCATACTCATTAAAGTCCTGCGCGATCATCGCGTCGAAAAAGGCCACGCGCCGTCCCGCCTTTCTGAGCATGGCAGCGACCTGAAGCGTCGCGAGCGGCGGATAGGGCTTGCCACGCTCCCGTTGCTTTTGATCCATATGAAGGAAATAGGAGTGACAAACCAGGACTGAAAGCATCATTGCTCCATGAGGGCGTAGCGCGCTGGCCCGCGCGTGCGCGTAGCGCGGGCGGGCACGGCGCCGCTTCATGAGTAAGTGCCTCGAGCGACGTGTTTGGTTTAAGGCCGGCGTCGATCGTGGCTTTTCTTTCAACCCCCTTGCCTGCAGGGAGCCATGAGCCCCCTGCAGGCAAGCTGCTAACGGGGCGTGCCGTAGGGCGTAGGCGGGCTCGTGTCCGCCGTGGTGGCAGATAACTCGAGCACGGCAGCCGCGTTGTCGTCATTGAAGTAAATGATCTGGTTACCCTGCGAGTCAACCGCCGTCGCAAGGCCGAATAGAGCTCCCGGGGCCATGGTATCGAGCTGCAAGGGCTTGCCCACGAAGCCGTTCGGAACGACCGGGGACACCTCGATCAACAGGTTGGTCGTCGCGCTGGCCGTTTGGACACCGATGTCCGCATTCGCGACCACCAAATCACCATTCTTTAGCAAAGCGGCGCTCAGCGGCGTATTGAGTGGTGACCCGTGAGCGATCACCCGCGCGGACATCATCGAAGGGCCCGAGAACGTGGGAACCGGGGTGGGCGTCGTCGATCCGGTGCACTGCCCGTTCACGACCAGACCGTCCTTGCCGACGCCCGATATGCCGACGATCGCGATCACGCTGGCTGAGCTCGTATCGACGACGTACAGCGTGTCGTTGGAAGGATCGTAAGTGAGCCCGGCGGGGCCGAAGATTGCACCCGGTGAGCCGCTGGTGCAGAAGCCGCTGGCGATTTCCGTGAAACTCGTTTGCGCATCTGCATCGAGACTGATCCGATCAATGGTACCGCCGGCGGCGATGTTGCCGCCCGGAGCGTTGGAAACGTAGATCGCCGCGGGTTGCGCGCCCGTCGCGGCCACGTAGGCTTCGCCCCAGGGATAGGCGAAGGTGTCGGAGAAGGGCGTCGCGACGCCGCCGGTCGCGCTGACCAGCGGGTTGCTGGTTGAGGACCAGGCTGCGGCAGAGATGCCGTCATCCGGTAGCACAGTGAGGGCATCGCAGCCGTCAAGACTTGCCGATTGGGCGATCCGATAGGGCTTCGATCCCGCGGCAGGATGCAGCCCGACGACGGTCGTCCCGGTACCCTGAACTCCGCCCTGGGCGCCCGGGGTGCTGGCATTGTTGAAGTTGCATACGATGAGGTCGCCCTTGGTGATGAGTCCCGCGGTCGCCGGAGCGATCGCAAGACCGTACGGATTCTGGTCGCCGTTGATGGGATCGACCGTCGATCCGATGGTCGTGATCGTGCCGGCTGTCGAGAGCGTGGCGAGGATGGATGGGGAGACCGTCACGGCCGGGGTGGTCGCCGATGTATTGCCGCCCGTGCCGGTGCAGCTCAACGTGTAGGTGTAGGTTCCAGGAGCGGTGGGCACGACCGTTGCCGTACCGGTCATTGCTTGGCTGCCTGTGAAGATGCCGCCGCTCGTGCTCGAGACCGCGGCCGTGCAGCCCGTGCTATTGGCCGAGCTCCACTGCAACGTCACGGCCTGCCCGAAATCGATGGTCGTAGCCGAGCCTGGTTGCGCGAAGCTTGCTGTCGCTGCGGGGGGAGTCGTGGTGGGCGGCGCCGTGTAACTGCTGGAGCCTCCTCCGCCTCCGCATGCAGTCAGAGTGGTCACGAGCAGTACGTACGAGACTCCCATCGAGGGAGGAAAGTATCTGTTCAAGCAAAGCCCCCTGTTCCAGTAATTTTGAAGACAACAATCGGCAAATCACGCCGCGCGAAACGAGCTTAGAAATAGCCATGCAGCTCGATGAAATACAGGCGCTGATGTTCGGCCGGATCCTGAGGGATGCCGTCGTACCAACGAAATCCCGTGCGTATTTGCGCGAACTGGATCGGCGTGAATTCGTACACCAGGCTCCAACGGGTTTCCTCCCCATTCGGCACCGAGCGGTCCGGATTGAGAAACTCGTCGGTAATCTTCAAGTTATTGCCACGCGCGATGAGCCAATCGGCCTCGAGCAAAGTCGCGAGTTGCCGGCCTTGCCCGTTCGCGATGCTCCTGTCGTCGGTCACTTCTGCTTGAGCCAGCCAGGAAACCGGCCCGGTTCGCAATCCCGCAAACACCGCGAACGCGGTCTTGGCGCCGCCCGATTGGTCGTTGTTATTGGCGGCAACACCGAGCCGCCAAATGGACTCCACATAGGCGACGTTGAGACTGTACTGTTTGCCGTCGCTCGTAACGGCGCCGCCCGCGGTGCCGTTGCTCACCGCCAGCTGCGCATCCCAATGGCCATGTTCCCAACCGAATTCCACACCCTGATCCGGGGTGGTCATGTTGATTCCGGTCGCGGTCAAAATGAATG
>Ga0302324_100013086_pt1 | contig 16857 bp, 13 predicted proteins | sample Palsa_T0_1_FD_201949 | JGI IMG/M metagenome (GOLD analysis project Ga0302324, IMG submission 201949) | Peat permafrost microbial communities from Stordalen Mire near Abisko, Sweden - Palsa_T0_1 | ecosystem: Environmental > Terrestrial > Soil > Palsa > Peat permafrost | place: Sweden: Abisko...
ATATCCGAGCACGGTGATCGCGGTGACGCACGATCGCTATTTTCTCGACAATGTAGCCGAGTGGATCTTGGAACTCGATCGCGGCCACGGCATTCCCTGGCAGGGCAACTACTCCTCCTGGTTGGAGCAGAAAGGATTGCGTCTGGCTCAAGAAGAGCGGCAACAGGACGCGCTGGCGAAAACCCTGAAGCGCGAGTTGGAATGGGTGCGAACCAACCCGAAAGCGCGTCAAGCCAAATCCAAGGCGCGGTTGCAGCGCTATGAAGAATTGGCTTCGCAGGAATTTCAGAAGCGCAACGAGACCAATGAGATCTACATTCCCCCGGGTGAGCGCCTGGGGGATCTGGTCATCGAATGCAAGAACTTGAGAAAGGGCTACGACGACCGCCTGCTGATCGACTCCTTGAGTTTCAATCTGCCGCCCGGCGGGATCGTGGGCATCATCGGCCCCAACGGCGCCGGCAAGACCACCTTGTTCCGCATGCTTTCCGGGGTTGAGAAACCCGATGGCGGCGAAATTCGCCTGGGACCCAGCGTCAAACTCGCTTACGTCGATCAATCGCGCCAAGCTTTGAACGACAAGAACACGGTATGGCAGGAAATCTCAGGCGGCCTTGATCTCATCAAGGTGGGCAACTATGAGACATCCTCCCGCGGCTATGTCGGCCGCTTCAATTTCAAAGGCGTCCAGCAAGGACAGATGATCGGCGAGCTGTCCGGCGGCGAGCGCAACCGAGTCCATCTCGCGAAGGTTTTGAAAGCCGGCGGCAATGTCTTGCTGCTCGACGAACCGACCAATGATTTGGATATTGAAACTCTGCGCGCTCTGGAGGACGCCTTGGTCGCGTTCCCGGGCTGCGCCGTGGTTATTTCGCATGATCGCTGGTTCCTGGATCGGATCGCAACGCATATCCTCGCGTTCGAAGGCGATTCCCAGGTCGTCTGGTTCGAGGGTAACTACCAGGAATACGTCGAGGATCACAAGAAGCGCAAAGGCGAGGATGCCAGCCAACCTCACCGGATTCGCTACAAACCACTAACAGGATGAGCCATGAGCATCTACATCACGCCCCAAGACGAGTTGCATGTCGAATACCAAGGCATCGCGCTGACTTGTCCTCACTGTCAGACGTTGACGCACCTCACGCCGATTGCGGTGCCCAAATTCGAGGAACTCAGCCGACGCAAGCCGAAGCACATCGGCATTGTGTTTCGCTGCGATACCTGCATCGAACCGATCTTCCTCAAGTTTGCCGTCAAGGCGTATACGGCGTTGCGGGTGGAGCTGGCGTCAAACTTCATCGAGATCGAACGGGCGCGCGAGCACTTCCCGCTGACTTATCTGCCAGAAGAAGCGGAAGGTTTGTTCAAAGAGGCGCTCAACTGCTACACGGCGGCCTGCTTCAATGCGTTCGGGTCGATGAGCCGCCGCACGGCGCAATCGCTATTTCGCGAACTTGGCGAGCGGGGCAAGCTGGAACTGTTCGACACGTTGCAGGAAATCCGTTCGCTCGCCGACCTCGACGATGAGTCATTTTCGGTCCTGCGCGCGGTGCTGTTCGGCAGCGATAGCGATCCTTGGCCGAATCAACCCGATTTGACCTCGGAGCACGCTGGAATCCTGTTGGAAGTCATGCGCGACTTGCTGTATCAAACCTTTGTGCGCAAAGCACGCTTGGTACAAGCGGTCACATTCCGCAGATTCGTCGCACCGAATTCCAATCAAGCTGAAGCAGGGTAGCCAGGGAGGATAAAGACCCCTCAGGTCACGAAGAAACAGTGCCCTTCGTCGTCTTTATCCTCCCTGACGAGTATCGAACCAATCGATGCGCCATGCCGACGAAGCCACCCGACCAGTCGTAGACCTAGGGCGATGGGAAACTTCGAGGCACTGCTATTCCCTGCCTCGAAGCTTCCCATCCCCTAGGACACAAATACCCGAGCATTGCGAAACAGCCGCATCCAGCCGCCGTCTTCCGCCCACTCTTTGGCAACCCAAGAGTTCTGCACGCTGCGAAACACCCGCTCCGGATGCGGCATCAGCGAGGTCACGCGCCCATCCGTGCTGCACAGTCCAGCGAGTCCTGATTCGGATCCATTCGGATTGAAAGGGTAGACCTGCGTGGGCCGATCGCGATGATCCACGTATTGCAGAGTTGCGAGACGCTCTCCAAGCAGCGCGGCGGTATTCACGCCTGGATCAAATTCCGCCCTGCCCTCGCCGTGCGCCACGGCGATCGGCAATACCGAGCCGTGCATGCCGGCGAACAGGACTGAGTTGGACTGCGGCACCCGCACCAATGACAGGCGTGCCTCATACTGCTCCGAACGGTTGCGCACGAAACGCGGCCACATCTTCGCGCCCGGAATCAATTCCTTGAGCGCGGATAACATCTGACAGCCGTTGCAGACGCCCAAGGTAAAGGTCGCATTTCGCTCGAAAAAAGCAATAAACTCTTGGCGTGCGCGCGCGTTGAACAGAATGGACTTCGCCCACCCTTCGCCTGCGCCCAAAACATCGCCGTATGAAAAACCGCCGCAGGCAACGAGCCCGTGGAATCTTGACAGATGGACGCGCCCCGCGAGGATGTCCGTCATGTGTACATCGTAGGCGTCGAATCCGGAGCGCGTGAACACAGCGGCCATCTCCACCTGGCTGTTGACCCCCTGTTCGCGCAGAATCGCGATCGCCGGCCGTACGCCGCGCCGAATAAAAGGCGCGGCCACATCTTCGCTTGGATCGTAGCTCAAGGCGGCGTGCAGGCCGGGATCGTCCGCATCCTCGAGCCGCGAATATTCTTCTCGCGCGCAGTCGGGGTTATCGCGCAGGGCCTGTATGCGAAACGACACCTCGCTCCAGCGTCGATGCAACGCGACGCGCGAGCCGCTATAGACGCCGCCGCCATTGGCGCTCACCTGCACTTGGGCACCCGGCGTGGGCTCGCCGACGTCGCGCGTCAGGGCCGCCAAGCCGTGGCGCTTCAGAATAAGTTGCGCTTCGGCGGCGCGCGCCGCCGGGACTTGGATGACCGCTCCTGGCTCCTCCGCAAAGGCAGCGGCAACGATGTCATCGACCCTACCCAAATCGACACGCAAACCGCAATGCGCCGCGAACGCCATCTCCAGGAGCGTCACGAGCAGACCCCCGTCCGAGCGGTCATGATAGGCGAGCGCCAGGCCTTGATCCTTCATCTCGCGCAACGCGGAAAACATCGCGCTCACGAGTTGCGGACTATCGAGGTCAGCCGGAATCCCGCCACGCTTCAGGTGCACCTGAGCCCAGCAAGAGCCGCCCAGGCGATTCTTGCCCGCGCCCAAATCGATGAGCAACAGACGCGAAGGCAGCGTTAGATTGAGCTCCGGCGTGAGGGTGGCGCGCACGTCCCGCACCGGCGCAAATGCCGAAACGATCAAGGACACCGGGGCGAGCACGGAGCGTTCGCTGCCGGCCTCGCGCCATGTCGTTTTCATCGACAAGGAGTCCTTGCCGACCGGGATCGTGATGCGCAACGCAGTGCAAAGCTCGCTGACCGCACGTACGGTTGCGTATAGCTCAGCATCCTCGCCCGGTTCCCCGCACGCGGCCATCCAGTTTGCGGACAGGCGTATGTCGTCCAAGCGCAGAATATCGGACGCCATCACGTTGGCAATCGCTTCCGCCACCGCCAAGCGTCCGGATGCCGGCGCATTGAGCACGGCAACAGGCGCGCGTTCCCCCATCGCCATGGCTTCGCCGCTGTACTCCTCGTAGCTGCTCAATGAAACAGCCACGTCCGCCACCGGCACCTGCCAGGGCCCTACCATTTGATCGCGACTGATCAAACCGCTGACCGTGCGGTCGCCAATCGTAATCAAGAAGGATTTGTCGGCGATGGTCGGCAGATTCAGCAAGCGATCGAGCGAGTCGCTCAAGGCGATGCCGTCGGTGGACAAGGACGAGGAGCTATTGACGACCGATTGGACATCGCGCGTCACGCGCGGTGCCTTGCCGAGCAGCACGTCAATCGGCATGTCGACGGGAACAGCATGCAGCAGAGGATCGGAAACCTTGAGCAGCCCATCCGCGGTAATTTCGCCCACGACCGCGAACGGGCAGCGCTCGCGTTCGCACAGCGCCTTGAATTGCTCGACCGTTCCCGGCACGAGCGCGAGCACGTAACGCTCCTGCGCCTCGTTGCACCAGATTTCCATCGGCGAGAGTTCCGATTCAGCGCTGGGAATTTTGCGCAGGTCAATTCGGCCGCCGCGATGACTGTGCGCGATGGCCTCAGGTAACGCGTTCGACAATCCACCGGCGCCCACGTCATGAATCAGCAAAATGGGATTCGCATCGCCCAAAGCGACGCAGCGGTCGATCACCTCTTGAGCCCGGCGTTGAATTTCAGCATTGCCGCGCTGCACTGACGCGAAATCCAATTCGGACGAGCTCTGGCCGCTGCCGACCGAGGATGCGGCTCCGCCGCCCAAGCCAATCAGCATCGCCGGGCCGCCGAGAACAATGAGCGGGGCCCCGACGACCACGTCTTTCTTCTCGACATTCTGGCGTCGCACACTGCCCAGGCCGCCGGCAACCATGATGGGCTTGTGGTAACCGCGAATCGCGGCCCCTTCGCCCTGCGCGGTCTGCTGTTCGAACACGCGAAAATAGCCGCAGGTGTTCGGGCGGCCGAATTCATTGTTAAAAGAGGCGGCGCCGATGGGCGCGGCGATCATGATGTCGAGTGCCGAGGCAATGCGATCGGGCTTGCCGAAATCAACTTCCCAGGGCTGGATCATCCCGGGGATTTTGAGATTGGATACCGAGAAGCCGGTGAGTCCGGCCTTAGGTTTCGCGCCGATTCCGGTCGCGCCCTCGTCGCGAATCTCGCCGCCCGCACCGGTGGCTGCGCCCGGGAACGGCGAGATGGCCGTCGGATGATTGTGAGTCTCCACTTTCATTAAAATATCGATCGGCTCCTTTGCGCCGCAGTAGCGCTGCGTGAGCGGGTCCGGGGAAAAACGCGTGGCATTGGCGCCGACGATCACCGCCGCGTTGTCGCGGTAGGCTGATAGCACGCCGTCTGAGTTGCGCGCATGCGTCGCGCGGATCATGGCAAACAGCGACAGCGGCATCGGCTTGCCATCGATGATGAACTGCGCATTGAATATCTTGTGGCGACAATGTTCGGAATTGGCTTGCGCGAACATCATCAACTCTACATCCGTCGGATCTCTTCCCAGTTTGCCGAACGCTTGCACCAGATAATCGATCTCCTGGCTTGACAGCGCCAACCCCCATTGCTGATTGGCGCGCGCGAGCGCCTCACGGCCATGTTCGCCCAAAACGACCTGGCGCAAGCCGCGCGGCGCGGCGGCGTGAAACAGACCGTTAGGCTCAAGCGAATCGGTCCAGATCGATTCGGTCATGCGATCGTGCAAATGCGCCGCCAGCTTATGCAGATCCGCCTGGTCGAGCGGCGAAGTTGATTCGATGAAATATACGGTCCCGCGCTCGACACGCGTCACGGCGCGGAGGCCGCAGACATGCACGATGTCGGTTGCCTTGCTCGACCAGGGCGACTCCGTGCCGACGCGCGGCGTCACCAATATGCGCGCGCCGCTCGGCACCTCGCGCAGCGCATCAGGAGCGCGCGCGCCGTACGTTAGGAGCTTTCCCAGTACTTCTAGTTCGGATTCCGTCAGGAGGCGCGAGGCATCGACGAAGTGCATCCAGCGGGATGCGAGCGCTTGAACACGCGGCTCTTCGGCCTTCAATGCGCGCAGCAGTTGGTCGAGGCGGAATTGCGACAGCGCCGGCGCGCCGAAAAGGCTAAACATGCACCATTCTACAGGAAACGCCTTATTTGCGAGCGCTGGAGTCCCCTCCGGGCGTATAGATCGGTACCGGGAATTGCGACACATTGGAGCCCTCAAGCGCGACGATTTTGCTGACCCCCTGCTTCTTGACCTCATCGATGCGAAGCACGGAATGCATGGGAAGATAGGTGCGCTTCACCTCGTTGAATTCCGCCTTGATCTTTTCCTCGGCCGGATCCACGACCACCGTTGAGCGTTCCCCAAAGACCAGCTCCTCGACCTCAATGAAGCCAAACAGGCTGCCGTGACTCACTTTACGGGCGTAGATCTCATAGACTTTGCCTTGATTCACGAACAGAACTTTGAAAATGTGACTCGCTGCCATTTAGAAGGCTCCCGGCATTGCTAGTATTTCACCATATTATACCGGCACTTAGCGCGAACCTTGAGACCCGCTGGAGGGATTGACCTATGGCCCTGCGCTTACGCGTCGTCAGCGAACACTCAACCCGTCTCGGGCCGCTAGCCACTAAAGTCTTCGGCGTGCACGGCGGCACGATCGGGCGCGGCACTGACAACGAGTGGATTCTACCTGACCCTGAGCGCTATCTCTCAGGCAAACACGCACGCGTCGATTTTCGGGCCGGTGCTTATATTCTGGTCGATACCAGTTCCAACGGTACCTACGTCAACGGCGCCCAGGTTCCCCTCGGTAAATATCACGACTATGCGCTCAAGGACGGCGACTACGTGCGCTTGGGCGAGTACGAGCTGTTGGTGAGCATCGACGCGACAAATGACTTTCCGCCGGAAGAAAGCGCCATTATTGCCTACGACGGGCAATCGACTTCGTCGGCGGTCAAAAAATCAACTGCCAACGATTTAGGTGCCGACCTCGATTTGAGCCAATTGCTGGAACCGAGCGGCCTGTCGCTCGCGGACTCGGGGGCCAGGCCGCGCGATCTGTACGGGCAATCGCTGCCCCCGCTCGAGCACCCGTCGGAACAGGCAGAGAGCGCGGGAACTCCCTGGCACATGATGACGCGGCCGCTGAAAGTGGATGCACCCAAGACGTCTTCTGTCATCGAAAATTCTCCCAGCCCCAATCTGTCGCGTTCGCAGAGCCTCGCCCTCTATGAAGGCGACTTCGACATTGGCCTGGCGGCGTTCTGTCGCGGCGCAGGCATCGAACCTCGCTCGGTTAGCCCGGAGGCTCGCGGCGCGGCGCTGCAGCTCGCCGGCCAGTTGCTGCGCGAGGCAGTGCTGGGTTTGATGGATCTGAATCAGGGCCGCAATGAATTCCGCAACAAATTTAAGATTCCAGCGCCGTCCTCGGACGGCCCCGAATCGCCCCTGAATCTTTCCAAAGGCGTCGACGAGGCACTGGTGCGGCTGCTCACGACCATTTCGACGCGTGCCGGATCGGTCGAGGCGATTCGCGACAACTTTCGCGAACTCAAGGCGCAAAATACAGCGGCGCTGTCCGCGATGCGCGCGGCCTTCGAGGAATTTTTAGGCCGGGTCGATCCAAAGGAATTGGAACAGCGCTTCGATCGCGCCGGCAAGCGAGGCGTGTTTGGCGGACAGAGCAAGGCGAAGTATTGGGATCTGTACGCCGAGCTGTTCGCAGGTCTTGCGCAGCGCCCTGCCGATGGATTCCCGCACGTCTTTACCGAGACTTTTACCAAGGCTTATGAATCCCGGATGCGTGCCTTGATCCCGCCCAAGCGCAGCGCCTTCGGCGCCGACCGCGATGAACCAAGCGATCCCAACGATCACGCAGTCGGCGATCCGTAGGAGCCTGCAGGCTCCTACGTTTAAGTCGCGGCCCTGCTCGTAGTAAAGTGACGCGTGCGGCTCTTATTAGTAGAAGACGATGACCTGGTTGCCGATGCCATTCTGCGCGGTCTGACCGCCGCGAACTACGCGGTGCATCGCGTCAGCAGCGCCGAAGCCGCTCAAGCGGCGATCGCCAGCGAAGAGTTCGCGCTGGCCGTGATCGATGTTGGATTGCCGGGCGCCGATGGCCTGACGCTGGTTCGCCGGTTGCGCAGCGCCGGAAAATCCCTCCCTACGCTCATTCTTACGGCCCGTTGCACGCTGACCGATAAGGTCAAGGCGCTCGACCTGGGCGCCGATGACTTCCTAAGCAAGCCATTCGAAGCCGCGGAACTTGCCGCACGTTGCCGGGCGTTGATGCGCCGGTCGCATGGCGCCGCCAATGGCATCGTCAAGCTCAACCGCATGAGCGTTGATTTAGCGGGCAAGCGCCTTTGCATAGATGAGGCCGAAATTGACCTGACGGCGCGTGAATGGCTGGTGCTCGAGTGTTTGGCGCGACGCCTCGGCCAGATCGTCTCCAAGGAGCGCGTGCAGCAGGCCGCGGCTGGTCCGGACCAGGACATCACGGCCAACGCGGTCGAAGTGCACATCTCACGCCTGCGCGCCAAACTCGGCACGGCGGCGATCATTCGCAGCTTGCGCGGCCTGGGGTATCGGCTGGAAGAAGCGAAACTCGCGTGACCTCCTCGATCAGCCGTCAATTGATTCTGTGGCTGGCCATTCCGCTCATGTTGGTGGCGCTGTGCGGCGCGTTGATTCACTACTTCAACAATGTCGCGCCCGTGGTGATCAGCAGCGAACGGCGCTTGAAGGACGCGGCGAATGCGCTGGTGGCGCATGTATCCGTGAAGCAAGGACAAGTCGCGCTCGACCTCAATCCCTACGTCAAACCATTCTTGCCGAGCGCCGATTCCGTCAAGTACGTATTGCGCGACGCTCAGGGGCGGCTGCTCGCAGGAGATACGGAGCTGGCGCCGGTCGCGATGGGCAGCGAGGGCACCGAACTCTTGGCGATGGCACAGCTCGACGGCCGCAGCGTGCGCACGCTGACGACGCGTTTCAACACCGCTGCCGGTCCGCTTACGCTGACTGTCGCGGATATTAGAAAGAGCAGCGAGCCGGAGGCACGGCTCGGTTTGATGAGCACGCTGTTGTGGGACTTCGTCCAGCTCGACATCACGCTGGTGTTGGTTTGGTTCGGCATCCAATTGGGATTGCGTCCGATCAGAAGGTTGCGCGATGAAATCGCGAGCCGCTCGCCGCTCGATCTGCGCCCCATTGTCGAGACCTCGGTGCCGCGAGAGATCGCGCCCGTGGTGGTCACGCTGAACCGTCTGTTCGGAATGCTGCGCACCTCGGTTCAGTCGCAGCAACAATTCATCGCGGACACCGCTCATCAACTTCGCACACCGATCACCGGCATGCAGGCTCAACTGGGACTGCTCGTGGCTGAGCCGGCGGCACAGCCGCTCAAAGCGCGTCTGCTCAACCTGCAGGAAGGCGTGAAGCAGCTCGCGCACTCCGCCAACCAATTGCTCACGTTGGCCCGGGCCGACCCCTCCGCGAACTTAAGCGCGAGGAACCAGACAGTGGATCTGCAGGCCATCGTCAACGAAGTCGCCGCCAAATTTTTTGATCGGGCATTGCAGGCCAATATCGATCTGGGCGTGGACACGGCGCCCGCGCTGATTCGTGCGGACCCTTCCCTGCTCGACGATCTTGTGAGCAACCTGGTCGACAATGCGCTGAAATACACTCCCGCCGGCGGCAGCGTTACGGCCAGCGCCGGAGAGAAAAACGGCAGACCCTATCTCAGCGTCGTGGACACGGGATCGGGCATTCCCGAAGGGGAGCGTCAACGGGTGCGCCAGCGATTTTACCGAATGCCTAGTTCTCGCGGGCATGGCAGCGGCCTAGGTCTCGCCATCGTCGATGAAATCGCCCGGTTGTACGATGCCTCGATGACGATTGAGTCGGGTGCAAATGGGGCTGGGACGCGCGTTCTGATTCAATTTCCCGCGCGAGCTGTGAACTAGGTCGCATTCTCGCTGACTGCGCCGCGCACGTCAGGTTCAAGCAAGCTTGCCTCTCTAGTATGGCGACCCATGAAACCTCTGTCACATGGCTTCACGCTCATCGAACTGCTGGTGTCCATCACCGTTGCGGGAATACTTCTGGGCATTGCAATCCCTGCCTTCAACAGCTTCGTGCTAAACGATCGCGACACCGGGCAGGCCAATTCCCTGGTGCAAAGCTTAAGTTATGCGCGCAGCGAGGCCGTCAAACGCGCCTCTCCAAATGGCATTACGGTTTGTCAGTCGGCGAGCGGAGCGGCCTGCGATGCCGGACCCTGGACCGAAGGCTGGATCGTGATCTATGTCGACCCTATCACACCCGCCAATACGGTCGTGCTGCAGGCGGTTCCCGCGCTCAGCGGCTCGAACACCGTGACGCCGGTTGCCGGCCCGGCCACCGGAATCACATTCAACTCGAACGGTACGGTTCTTACGGGCGAGGCGCCGTTCACGCTCAGAATTTGCGACCAGCGTGGCGCCGCGTTTGCGCGCCAGGTTGAAGTGAATCTCACCGGTCGAGTGGCCGCCTCGCAAAAGCCGGGGTTTTCCGTAGGAGGCGCCGCGCTGGCGTGTCCGTGACAGTCATGACAATGCTCAAACACAAAAACGCGGGCTTCACCCTGGTCGAAGTGCTGGTATCGCTGGTGGTTTTGGCAATCGGTTTGCTCGGCATCGCCAAGCTGATGCTCTTCTCTTCGCATTCCAACGACAGCGCCTACCTGCGCAGCCAAGCGACTGCTCTGGCCTACGAAATTTTGGACGACATGCGCGCGAATCGGCAGGAAGCGATCATCGCCGGAACGTACAACACGGCTGCGGCCGTGCCGGCCGTTGTCCCGGGAACGCTGTGCGTGGGAGCGGGCACGTGCAACACGACCACTGAAGTGGCGTTGTACGACCTATATCAATGGGGATTGCACTTGAACGCGAACAGCGGCGTTTCGCCTCCCGGCGCGCTGCCCAATGGCCAGGGATCGGTTGCGACGGCAACGACCAACGCGCAGACGACCGTGACCATTATCGTGTCCTGGGATGACAGCGTTGCTGAAACAACCCTCAATCCTGGCGCGGCGCCGGCAGCAAACACGCAGGCGATCACGTTGGAGACCGTCCTATGAATCGGGTGCGCGGATTCTCGCTGATTGAACTGATGGTGGCGATCACCTTGGCGATGATCGTGACCGCGGGCGTCATTTCGGTTTTCGTGGGTTCGCGCTCGGCCTTCGAAGCGACCTCCGGTACCGCCGCGCTGACCGACGGCGGCCGTTTCGCGCTCAATTTCATCTCGAATTCAATTCGAGGCGCGGGCTACATGTCCTGCACCACTGCACCGAACATGCAGGGAATCCTCAACGCCGGCTCACCAATTGCCTTTAGTTTCAACGAAGCGCTGCAAGGCTTCGAGGCGGTCGGCACGGGTCCCGCCGGGGCCTATACAGTTGCGCCGCCGCCGGTCGTAGGCGATGTCAGCACTGGGAATTGGGTGGGCGGCCTCGATCCCACGTTGACGGGTTTGCCGGTGCAGAACAATGACGTGCTCGTGGCGCGCTCGACGCTGCCGAATGCGCAGACTGTTTATGTGTCGGCAATCTTCGATGGCGCCTCGACGTTCACCGTGAATACGCAAGGCTCCCTGCTTGCCGGGCAGCTTGCGGTCATTTCCGATTGCACCAAGGGCGTGGTATTTCAGATCAGCGGACTGGCGCCGCCGGGTGCCAACGCCGTCATTACCCACAATGCCGGCGGCTCTCCCGGCAATTCCACCGCGGTTTTTCCTTTGTCGTTTTCACCCGGCGCCGAAGTCACGCCCGTAGACACCGTTATTTACTACATCGGCGCAGGCGCCGATGGCGATGGCGCGCTCTGGGCGTACGATCTGAATGGCACGGGCACGTTCACCGCCAGCGAGTTGGTGCCCGATATCGAGGCGATGCAGATCCTATACGGTGTGGATACCACCAAGACTCAAACCGTCGCCGATTACGTCACCGCAGATCTCGTCGTCGATTTCAACACGGTAATGAGTGTGAAGGTCGCACTACTGGCGGCAAGCGCGCCAGGTTCGGCGCACCCCACGGGCGCCAAGACCTACAACCTGCTGGGAACCCAGGTGACCGCGCCGAACGATACCCGCTCGCGCCAGGTGTTCGAAGAAACCATTGCCGTACGCAACGCGCTGCCTTGAAGGTGTTACTGATGCGAAATCATTCTTACTTGTTGGGCGATCGATCGAAGCAACACGGCGTCGTCATGTTCGTCGCCCTGATTCTGTTGCTGATATTGAGTTTGCTCGGCGTCACTGCAGCGCGCATGCAGACGGTTGAGGAACGCATGGCACGCAATGACAACAATCGCCAAATCGGCCAACAGGCCGCGGAGGCCGCGTTACGCAGCGCGGAAAACGGCTTGCTCACCGGTCTCTACGTGAATTTCGCCGGCAACTCCAACGGCTTGTATGCACCGCTTTTATCCAACGGCAGCCCGCTGACGGGGATGGATTGGACCAACCCGGTCAACACATTGCCTTACGGAGGGCCTGCGATGACCTCCATGCCGGCGAACGCCGCGGCGCCCAAGGTTGTGATCGAGAATCTACCGTCCGTCGCAGTGGCAGGCGATGACCTGTCGGTAACGTCGCTCAATCCCGCGTCGCCGCCGGTCACCGTCTATCGCGTCACTGCCCAAGGTATCGGCGCCGACGGCACATCCGCCACCATGTTGCAAACGATTGTTCGTTAGCCAAGGCTCTCAAGGAAACTATATATGCAAAGGCTAATCTCAAAATCCACTCGAGACCGCATCGCGGGCTCGCTCGCGGCGACCGCCTGCACCATGCTGGTGTGCTGGTCGTCCAATGTCATGGCGGCACCCCCTGCGCCGATCAACATCTCGCAGGTGCCCATGACGGTTACCATTCCGGCGCACCCGCAGATCCTGCTGGCGCTCGCGAATTCCGAGTCCATGGACGGCGACTTGAGCGGCGCGATCCGCACCGGTTCCGGCTCTATTCCTCACCCGCTGCTGTACCCGACATCTTCACCGGTCAACTTCGCCATTCCGCCTGGATTTACGCCGCCGCTGAACGACGGCGATGGCGTCAATGCGCCTTACACCGTGAACGTCGCCGGATTGCTCGAGGACAATTCGCCGAGCCGCTTGAATGTCGCCAAAGCAGGCCTCACCGCCGTATTGAACGCCTACATTGCAAGCGCGGATTTCGGACTGATCGACTACGACATCAGCAGCTTGGTGCCGTACGACACATGGGTCTATCAAATGAGCCCTAACGGCGGCTTCGTCTTTACGAACACCATTCCCGGGACCGGCGAGTACGTTTTGAATCCTTGCTACAACGTCAACATCGCGCTTCCTTTCCAGGTCGCGCAGGACTGCGCGGCACTGAACGCTTACTACCCGACCCAGAACATCACTGCGCAGCAATACATGCTGGTTAGCGCCAGCAGCGACGATCCGAGCGTGAATGACGTCCTTTACGACTATGGAATCGATCCGGTCTGTATCGTCTTCAGCGGTCCTTGGCCGCCGACCCCCTTCCCGCCCTATTTCAGTCTGTGGAGTTACGAGACCGGCGGAGTGGGTGAAGGTTACGGCAATGAAATCAATAGCTGTGCGCCTTACACCGGCCCGACCAACGCAGGCTTCGTGCCCTACTCCACTGAAGTGATGTATGAGAAGCGCGGTTTTGGTTACTACTCATTTACCGAGGTCGCAACCGATGGCATCACTGTGGTGCCGATGACCTCCTCAGGCGCCACTCCCACGGCCGGATCGGTTGCGGCTGCAATAGCGCAATTCACACCGCATCTCGCGCCCGAAACCAATTCCACCGGCACACCGGAGGTGAAAGCTGCGGCAACCCAATCGCCCATGGCCGGCCTCATAGCGCAGGCGCAGACACTTTTCGCCGGCAATCCACCCACCACCAACGGATGCGTGACACAGCGCTACGTGGTACTGGTGACCGATGGTTTGCCGACGATGGATTTGAACCACCTCAATTGGCCGCCTCTGGGCAGCGCCGCGGCTTCGACACCGCCCAATGGTTATGGCGTTAGCGCCACCTTCGCCACCCCGCCGTTAGGGGACGGACACTTGATAAGCACCAACGATCAGGCGTTGCAGGACGTCATCAACAACTTGACCGCTCTTAGCACTGCAGCCAATCCGATCAAAACCTTCATCATCGGCGTCGGCGCCGGCGTCGACCCGAGCAAAAACCCTTCTGCGGCGGCGACGTTGCTTGCCATGTCCGTGGCCGGCGGCACCAACACTGCCTCTCCACAAGGTTATTTTCCGGCAACCTCGCCCCAGGCGGTGACCGACGCGTTGCAGAGCATCATCACTCAGATCTTGGCGGAGACCCAATCGACGGCCTCCGCAGCCGTGAACTCCACCGGCCTCAACGTCAATTCAAAGGTCTACCAATCGCAATTTGTCACGTCCGACACGCCCTACCAGGACTGGACCGGAAATTTGTTTGAATATGACATTAACCCGTCCACGGGAATCGTCAATCTCGTAACCCCGGATTGGTCGGCTCAGACGCAATTGGACATTACCAGCCAATTGACGCCTCCGCCTCTGCCGCGGCTAATCGCAACATGGGATCCCACGCAGAACCACGCCATTCCGTTCGAGTGGAGCGGCGGCACGCCGGCTAACGGAATTGCCACCTCGACCGTTCTGGGCACCGAACTAGAAACCTTTACACCCGATACCAACGGCCAAGATGTGCTGCAGTACCTGCGTGGAATTAAAACGCAGGAAGTTGCGGGCACGCCAGGAGGCAAATTCCGCAATCGTTCGCATATCCTGGGCGATATCGTCGACAGCAACCCGGCGTATATCGGGCCCTCGAATGAAGGTCTGCAATCGTCGTCGTACATTACCTTCGAGGCCACTACCGCTACGCGTCCGCCCATTCTCTATATCGGCGCGAATGACGGCATGCTGCATGCGTTCGATGTAACGACGGGCAACGAGAAATTTGCGTACATCCCGCAAGGCGTCTACGCAAACCTCATCGACCTCGCAAATCCCTACTACAATGCCCAGCACCAGTTCTTCGTCAATGGCTCGCCTCAAGGCGGCGACGTGCAATTCGTCGACACTACCTGGCACAGCTTGCTGGTGGGAACGGAGGCTCAAGGCGGCAAGAGCGTGTATGCGCTCGACGTGACCGACCCGACGCAATTCAGTTCGGAGCCGGCGCTGGCAGGCGCGGTTCTGTGGGACTTCACCGATGTCGATATGGGGCTCGGGTTCAGCAGCCCTGTGATCGCCAACAGCGCCGCCGGCTGGAAGGTGTTCTTCGGCAACGGCTACAACAGCACCAACGAAAAGCCATTTCTTTATGCCTTGGATCCGCAGACAGGCGGCGCATCGATGACCAAAATCGATCTGTGCGCAGCCGTGCCGACTGCTTGCAATCTGGCGGTTGCCAATGGTCTTTCGAGCCTGATTGCAATCAATAGCAGCGGCCAGGTCGCTGCGGGCGCCAATCTGATTTACGCCGGCGACTTGCAAGGCAACATGTGGCGCGTTGACATCTCCAACGCCAACCCCGCGCTTTGGGTGGCAACGGTGCTGTTCCAAGCGCGCGACGGCTCCGGCAGCATGCAGCCCATCACGACGAAACCGGTCGCGAGTTTGAATCCGAAGTTTCCCCAAGTGCTCGGCACCATGGTGATGTTCGGGACCGGTCAATTCCTCGGGTTGCCGGATATCGCCAATGCCAATGTTCAATCCATCTACGGTGTGTATGACCCGCCGGCGGGCAATGTCACGCCGCTGGTGCGCGGCAATTTGCTGCCCCAGACTTTGTCCACGGCTCTGCTCGGCGCAACGCCGGTGCGCATCATCACGGGAACCGCTCCGAACATCCCCACCCAACCGGGTTGGTTCATTGATCTGAGCTTGGAGAGTGGCGAACGCGTCATTAACGATCCGCGGCTCGAGACCGGCGGCGAATTGGTATTGACGACCTATGAGCCGATTCCGCCAATGCCAGGTTCGTGCACCGCGACCGGCGCCTCGTACTTCATGGTCTTGAATTTCGCGACCGGCGGCTCCTTTACAACGCCGCAATTCGACGCGAACGGCGATGGCAAAATCAATTCCTCGGATACTGTGGTGCCGACCAGCGGTCCGGATGCGGGCATGGCCGTCGCGCCGGTCGGTATATCGCTTGGCAACGTCTATGCTTCCGCGCCGACCATTCGTTCCGGGTCATTTGGGACGGGCACGGGAATTGCTCTTGTCACGGAGTCAACGGTCGGCGGCGTCAGCAATCCGACCATTCAGCCGTTTATTCTCAAGGGTGCAACAAAGTCTCGAACAGCTTGGTGGGAGATACGTCAATGAAACTAGCAAAACTGGCTATTGCGCTCGCGGCGATCGCTCTCGGTGTGTGCCTGCAACCCACGATCGGCTGGAGCACGCGTCACTACAGTCAAGTGGTGAGTGGAACCGTCACCGCCGCGCCCTCGAGCAGCACGATCGAGGTCGATCACCACAGTTATCAAATCAAAAAGAACAGCGCCGCATCCAAGGCCTACCAGACTATCTATGCCGGCGAAACGGTCGATGTGGTGATGGACGGGCCGCCAGGCGGCACTACTGAAGTGATCTCGATCATGAAGCACCCGGGGTCATGAGGTAAAAGCCATGAAGAAAAACGGCTTTACTTTGGTGGAACTGATGATCGCGGTGACAATCGTGGCGATACTCGCCATGATCGCGGTCCCCTCCTATACCCAGTATGTCAGGAAGGCGAACCGCACCGATGCGACCAAGACCCTGACGCTCGACGCCCAAGCGCTGGAACGGTGCTACTCCCAGACGTTCAGTTATACGGCTTGCCCGGGGGCCGCCATCGGGGGTCCGGTGGCCTCGATCGAAGGCAAGTACAACGTGACGATCGCATCCCCGGATACCGTGACGCCCGGTGCACCGGCGGCGAGCTATTACATCTCTGCCGTTCCCGTGGGTACGCAGGTCAACGACACGGATTGCGCGCTGTTTACCTTGAATACCCTCAACACGCAGAAAGCGCAGAACAGCGCGGCCGCCGACAATTCCCAGACCTGCTGGGGCTCAACCTAAAGATTCATTTGGCATGGGG
>Ga0302324_100013087_pt1 | contig 16857 bp, 18 predicted proteins | sample Palsa_T0_1_FD_201949 | JGI IMG/M metagenome (GOLD analysis project Ga0302324, IMG submission 201949) | Peat permafrost microbial communities from Stordalen Mire near Abisko, Sweden - Palsa_T0_1 | ecosystem: Environmental > Terrestrial > Soil > Palsa > Peat permafrost | place: Sweden: Abisko...
CCGGGTTTGGTGAGGCTTCCCGAGGCCAGCGGAAACCACGGAATGAAGCCGATGCCATTTGAATTGCAGTAATCAACAACCTGTTCGCTGCTGCGATCGACCAGGTTGTAGCGGTTCTGCACGGTCGCCACGCTGAACACCTTCGAGGCCGCCTGAATCTCAGCCACGGACACCTGGCTCAAGCCCGCGTGCCGGATGACGCCGCTGTCGATCAGCGTCTTCACGGCGCCAAACTGCTCGTCGCGCGGTACCTTGGGATCGATGCGGTGCAACTGCCACAGGCCGATCTGCTCGACGCCCAGCCGACGACGGCTGGTGTGGGCCTGCTGGATCAGATATTCCGGCCGTCCAAGCGGGGTCCACAGGTCCGGCCCGGTCCGCACCAGGCCCGCTTTGGTGGCGATCAGCATCTCGCCGTACGGATGCAGCGCCTCGCGAATCAGTTCCTCTGCGACGTCGGGTCCATACGAGTCGGCGGTATCGACGAAGTTGATGCTCAATTCAGGCAGGCGCCGCAATGTGCGCAGCGCCTCGGCTCGATCGGCAGGCGGACCCCAGATGCCGGGGCCGGTGGTGCGCATGCTGCCAAAGCCCAGGCGATGCACGCTGGTCGTGCCGCCAACCCTGAAGCTGCCGGAAGTTGCCGCGGTGATCGTACCGTTCACCGCAGCTGACTGTCCTTGCTGCCGCGACGGTTATAGCCGCTGAAGGTCGCGCTGCTGCGATCGGCGCTGTCCTGGCAGGCGATGCACAGGCGCACGCCGGGCACGGCGTCCCGGCGTGACTGCGGGATCTCGCTCCCACACTCGGCGCAATGACTCAGGCCCGGGCCTGACGGCATGCGGCTCTGCGCACGGCGCACCGCATCCTTGACCGTCGCGTCGATCTGGTCCTGAACCGCCCCGTCTTTTGCCCAGCCTGTAGCCACGCCTCACCCGCAACATGCAACTGCTGCGCTACTTTAGCACTCCGCCAGATGCGGACCAATGTCGGTGTGCGTGGCGCTGCGACTCGGCGGCCTGCTAACGGCCCCGGTGCGGGGGCGCGTCGCCGGCTTTGGCGGCCGCTGGCGCCTGCGTCCCCCTGACCGCACCCTCGTGTGTACAGGCGTCGGTGCAAACGTGGGGCCTCGGCGCCGACGCCGGGTGCTGACCCGTGACTGGTGCGGCGCCGGCGCCGCGTTTCGTTACGCTGAGTGTGCCCATGATGACCTCTATATGACAGCGGCGCACGGGATTGCGCGCGGCCGAGATGTGCTTCCAGTGCGAACATTGGCGCATCAGCGCCACCGCGTCGGTGCGCCAGCGCCCTTAGCGGCGAGGCAGCATGTCAGGCTCGTTACGCGTGCCACCGTACAGACAGCAGTGGCGGTGCCAGCTAGCGTTGCCGGTGACAGCTCAATCAGGTGATCCATGAAGCGTGCGGGTTCGGTCTTTTCCCTCGGTTCCGAGTTCGATGATTTTCTCCTGGCGCCCATCGGTGACGATCACAACGGCATGCAGCTGAGTGTTCTGTCGGCGCTGGCGCGACTGGATATCGATCCATGGGAGCAGGCTGCCGCATTGGCGCGATTGCCGGACGACAGCGCAAAGCTGAAGCTGGCCTCACTGATTGCAGCACTACCCGCCGGGCCGACCGCACGTGCCGACTCGAGGACAATCGCCGCTCGCCTGATCCCGCTGCTGCCGCGCCGTGTGGCTGCCGCGGTGGCAGCGCCCGCGGTTTCGTCCGGCACGCAAGCGCTGCCCCGCTCACCGCTGCTCACCTACCTGATCCTCTACGGCGTGTTCGCCCTGTTCATGCTGGCGATCCAGTGGCTGGCAGCGGCCCCGCACGGGCCTGGGGCGATCATCAGCGCGCCTGTGCTGCCGGCCAGCAGCACTCCCGCACAGTCGTCGTCGCCCAACACTAATCAATAACGCTCAACGCCCGGAGTTCCTGCCGGCAGTGAGCCTTGCAGCGTGGCGGCCGGGCGTTGTCGGCCTTTGGCGACGCATGAGCTGGATTGACCGGGTCAGGATTATTAATCATGTGACAGCGTTGCACGATTACGTGATCGTAGCCTCGCGGTTTTGGGTTTACCGATAGTCAGGAGACGCGATCACTTTATGGAGCAATCAAGACACTATCTGCTCGCTTCGGACTTCGATCAGACGCTGAGTTTCAATGATTCAGGCCTGGTGCTGAGCGAACTGCTGGGCATCGCAGGCTTCCAGGATCGCGTGGACGGCCTGGCGCGCAGCAACCTGGTACAGCAGGGCGGGGAGCTAGCCTATCTGATTCGTCACGATCCGGAGTTTCGCGGCGTGCGCGTCGAACACCTGGTCGAGGCCGGTCGTCGCGTGCGCCTCAAATGCGCCATTCCGGCGCTGGTGGATTTCCTGGAGCGCGGCGTGGACGGCTACCGCTTCTCGTTCTTCGTGATCTCCGCCGCGCCGCGTGAGATCGTCGTTTCGGCGCTCGCGGGCATCGTGCCGCCCGAGCATATCTACGGCACCGAGCTGGAGTTCGACCCACGCTCCGGAGAGGTGCGTTCGGTGACGCGCGTACCGGCCGGCTATGGCAAGGTCGCCGTGATCGAGGAGCTCGGGCAGCGCCTCGGCATTGCGCCCGACCGCGTGATCTATGTTGGCGATGGCAGTTCCGACGTCCACGTGATGTTGCACGTCAATAATCGCGACGGCTTTACGATTGCCGTTTCGGAAAACAAACAGCTGGCGCGCATCGCCCAGAGCACCGTACTCAGCGACAACGCCTTCAGCGTCGTGGTGCCGGTTCTGGACCAGCTGCTCGACTGGCGCACTGGCCAGATTCGGGCGCTATTCGAATCCAACGGCCTGACGCTGCACGAGTGGGAGAAGGAGCGCACCGACCGCGTGCGGATCAGCGAGATACTGCTGAGCCACGTCCATGCCGCCGCGTGAATGAATGAGTCATTCCGGAATCGAGTACCTGGGCTGGGGCGCGACCGCGGTGTTTGTCGGCTCGTACTTCTGCCTGCGACCCTCGTGGCTGCGCGGCGCCCAGATGCTGGGTGCCGCGCTGTGGGTTCTGTACGGCGTGTTGATCAGCGCTTCACCGGTCGTGGTCGCGAATCTGCTGGTGTTTTCCGCCGCAGCCTGGACTCTGTTGCGCCAGCCCGCGTCCAGGTGAACCACGTTCAGCGCGCCGCGGTGCGCGACGCCGTCTTAAGGCAGGGTCGACTCCCAGCCGCCGCCCAGCGCCTTATACAGCTGGATCAGGTTGGTCTGCAGCATGGTCAGGCTCTGCGCCGCCTGCAGCTGATACTGCAGCAGCGTGCGCTGGGCAGTCAGCACATTCAGGTACGGGTCGATGCCGCTGCGGTAGCGTTCCAGCGCAATGCGCAGCAGTTCTTCACTCTCGTGCGTCGCACGCGTCAGGCGCTGCAGGCGCTGCTGCTCGGTACCATAGGCGATCAGCGCGTTGGCGACATCGTGCCAGGCCGTAAGGACGGTCTTCTGGTAGCTGATAGCCGCCTCCTGCTGCTGCACCTTGCGCAGTTCCACGGTTCCGCGCAACCGTCCGCCTTCGAACAACGGCAGTGTCAGGCTCGGACCCAGCGCGTACTGGCGTGCGCTCCAGCTGCCCAGGTTGCTGAATTGCAGCGCCTGCAGGCCAAAGCTGCCGGTGAGCGTAATGGAAGGGTAGAGTTCGGCGACGGCGACGCCCACCTGGGCGGTCGCGGCCCGCAGCCGGGCCTCGGCGCTGCGGACATCTGGACGGCGCCGCGCGAGCTCGGAGGGTAATCCGAGCGGCACCGTGGGCGGGGTGCTTTGTGATGAGGGCTGCCGCGCGAGTTCCTCGCGCAGTGCATCCGGGGGTGATCCCAGCAGCAGCGACAGCGCGTTGATGAGCTGCGCCTCCTGCTGGCCGAGCGCCGGCAGTTGGCTGGCAACGCTGTCGGTTTCGGCCTCGGCGCTCACCAGGTCCTCGTGCGGGGTGATCCCCGCGCTGGCGCGCTGTCCGGTGATCGATGCGGTGTCGCGATCGGCGGCCACAGTGGCAGCGACGATGGCACGCTGCGCCTGCACGCCGCGCAGCGTCAGGTAGTCGCGCGCCAGCTCGGCCATCTGTTCGAGCAGCTCGGTGCGAAGATCCTCCTGCGACGCTTGGGCCGTTGCGCGCGCTGATTCCTGCGCGCGTCGAGCGCCACCCCACAAATCCAGTTCCCAGGAGGCGTCAAAGCCGTATTGCCACAGACTCAGTGGCGCCGACAGGGCGCTGGCGGTGGAGGTCGCGGCGCCGCCGGCGCCGCTGCCCAGAGTGCCCGAAGCTTCAGACCCCGCTGTGGCCTTACCCGATCCGCCAGCGCCGAACAGGCTCAGCAGGCCCTGCTGACTGGCCTTCTCCCGTTCGTAGGAAGCATTGGCATCCAGCGTCGGCCAGAGGTAGCCGCCGATGATGTGGGCCTGCAGGCGGCTTTCCGTCAATCGAAGCGTTGCGGACTTGACGTCGAGGTTCTGGGTCGCGACGCGCTGCTCGAGTTCCTCGAGCGTCGGGTCCTGGAACACTCGCCACCACGCCTGGTCTACCGCATCGGTCGAAGTCGCAGGGGTGGTCGCGTCGTCCGGGGCGGCCGCGTCGGGCGTCGCGCCGGCGGCTGCTCCTGCGGAATGCGTGGCGTCCTGCCAGGAGGGGGGCAGCTTGGCGTCCGGTTGGCGGAACGAAGGTCCGACCTCGCAGCCGGCCGACAGCAGCAGCGTTGCAAAGGCGACAGCAGTTCGAAAGCGCGGGGTCATCGCGTCACGCGTGTCCGGGCGCAGCCCCGGCGGCGCGCTTGGTGGCCGAGAACAGGAACGCGAGCGGCACGGCGGCAAATGCCAGCAGCGCGCACATCATGAACACGTCGGTGTACGCCAGCATCGAGGCCTGCGTGCGCAGCACCTGATACAGCCGGCCGACTGCCAGGCGCTGCGCGGCGCTGGCAGTGTGGCCCAGGGCTTCTATGGCGCGCGTATATTGCTCCTGCAGCATCCGAAAGGGCGCGTGCAGAGGAGTGTCGTACTTTGCCAGCCGGCCGCTGTTGACCTGCGTGCGGGAGGTGATCAGTGCGGTGCTGATCGAAATGCCGATGGAGCCGAACAGGTTGCGGAACAGCGTGAACAGCGCGGTTGCATCGCCCTGGGACTCGCGCGCCATGGTGGCGTAGGCGGCAGTGCTGATCGGCACGAACAGGAACGCCAGGCCGGCGGCCTGGGCCAGGCGAAAGCTCACCAGCGTTGCGAACGATACATCGGGCGTGATGCGCGAGGAGTAGACGAATGCCAGGCCCATGATGGCGAAGCCGGTGGCGACCAGGACGCGCGTCTGCATGACCTTCATCAGGCGCCCGACGATTGGAATGAGGAACACCACCGCGATGCCGCCAGGCGAGAGGATCAGGCCGGCGTGGGTGGCGTCGTAGCCGAGCACCTGTTGCGACACCTGCGGTATCAGCACCGCGCTGGAATACAAGATGAAGGCCATGACCGCGATCATCAGCGAGCCGACGGCGAAATCGCGGTTGCCGAGCACGAACAGGTTGACCACCGGTCGCCGCGCGGACAGCAGCCAGGTCACGGCGCCCAGCAAGCCGAGGCCCGCCAGCAGTGCCATCACGCGTATCAGCGGCGAGCTGAACCAGTCCGCGTCCTCACCGCGATCCAGCACGATCTGCAGGCTTCCAAGCCCGAGCGTGATGAGGGAGAAACCGATGAAATCAACCGAGCGCGGACGCGCCTTGGCCCAGGGCGGGTCCTCGACCAGCGCGGCGATGGAGAACGCCGCGATGATGCCGACCGGCACATTCAGAAAAAACACCCAGCGCCAGGTCAGGTCGTCGGTAATGATGCCGCCGAGCGTCGGCCCGAGGATCGGTGCCACGACAGTTGCAATCGCGGTGATACCAAAGGCCGCGCCACGGCGCGCCGGCGGAAACGTATCGAGGATGATCGATTGCTGGTTCGGCTGCAGCCCGCCGCCGAACAGTCCCTGCAGCAGCCGGAATATGATCAGCTGTGGCAGGTTCTGCGACAGCCCGCACAGCAGCGAGGTCACCGTGAACATGATCACGCAGATCAGAAAGTAGCGCTTGCGCCCGAACCGGCTCGCCAGCCAGCCGGACACCGTCAGCACGATGCCGTTGGCGATCAGGTACGAAGTCAATGCCCAGGTGGCATTGTCATAGCTCGAAGACAGGCTGCCGGCGATATGCGGCAGTGACACGTTGACGATGGTCGTGTCGAGCACTTCCATGAAAGCCGCGAGCGTCACGACCACCGCGATCAGCCACGGATTATGGCTGGGGCGCCAGTTGCTGGCGGCGGTGCTGGCGGCAGGGCTCAAGGCAGTCGCACCGTCGGCTCGGCCGACGCGCCCAGCGGCAGCGGGAAATGCGGATCCAGCCCGGAATCGATGACGATCTTGACCGGAATGCGCTGCACGATCTTGATGAAATTACCGGTGGCGTTCTCGGCCGGAAAGGTGCTGAACTTGGTGCCCGATCCAAGCTGCAGGCTGTCGATGTGCCCGTCGAGCCTGAGCTTGGGATACATGTCGATACGGATGCTAACCGGTTGTCCGGTACGTATCCGCGCCAGCTGGTTCTCCTTGAAGTTGGCGGTAATCCAAACCTGCGGCGACACCAGCGCCATGATCTGCTGGCCAACGCTGACGTAGTCGCCGACCTCGACGCTGCGCTTGGTGACCCAGCCGTCCTGTGCCGCCCGCACCACGGTCCATTCCATGTTCAGCTGCGCCTGGGCAAGCTTCGCCTCGGCGTCGCGCTCGCTGCCCTGCTGCTGCTTGACCTGCGCATCCACCTGCGACAGGCGCGCCGGCACCGCTCCGGAGGCGCGTACCTGGGCGTCCGCGACCGCCACCTGCGCCTGCGCCTGGCGCAGTGCCACCTTGACCGCGTCGCTCTCCTGCGCAGTGGTCGCCGTGCCGCTCAGCTCACGTTCGCGCCGCTCGTCATTCTCGGCTTTTTCCAGCGCCGCCTGGGCGCTGCGTAACTGCGCCTGAGCCTGCGCCAGCTGCGCCGGAAAATTGCGCTCCGAGACCAGCTGGCCGTGGCGCTGTGCGGCCAGTTGCGAGCGTGCGGTGTCGAGTTCCGCCTGCGCCTCGTCCAGCGCCAGCTTGAAGGGGAGCGGGTCCAGGTGAAGCAGTGCATCGCCGGCTTGCACGAACTGGTTGTCGGCGATGTCGAGCGCGATGACGTTGCCTGCCACGCGCGCGCCGACCGAGGCGGCGCGGCCGTCGACGAACGCATCATCAGTACTGATCTCGTTGCGGGTGGAAAGCCAGTAGACCAGCGCCCCGACGACCAGCAAGATGGCGGCGGCAATCAGTACCCACTTGACCCAGGGGCGGGCGCGCTTGCGCTGCTCGGCGTGCTTGGGGGTTTCGTCAGGCTCGCCGCCGCCAGCTGCGGCGGCATGTTCTTCCGGTTCGGCCATCGCTATCTCACCCGAGTTCCATCACGCACTGTGCGGGAAAGATATCAAAGAACCGGATCCGGTGTGCTTATCCCGGGTCGGACGGATGCCATCCGCTGTGAGGTCATGATTACCGTCGTCCTCAGGCATGATCCGACAGGCGGCCTGACAGCAGGCGTCGTAGTCTTCCGGCAGTGCATACAACAACTGGAGAAACTGCCATGTCAGTGACTAGAGTAGCAGTGGCAATGCTCGCGACGGCAGCTGTCGCCTGCACCGTTACGCCGGCGTTCGCGCAGACTGCAGGCGGGAGTGCATCCGCAGGGGCTGGTAACTCTGGCGCAAGCGCCGCCGGTTCGAGCACCACCGGCACCAGCCAGGGCGTCGTACGCGGCTCTTCCGGGGGCAACGTGTCTTCTGGGGGCCACGTGTCCCCCGGGGGCAATATGTCCCCGACTAGCTCCGGTGCGATGGCTTCGTCATCATCGGGCGGCCGGATGAATTCGTCGTCGTCCTCTTCGTCGTCTTCGTCTTCGGGTGGCATGGTCCCAAGGGGCCGCACGTCATCGTCGTCTTCGTCCGGAGGTTAAGGCGCCTTGCGGGGCCGTGTTGTTCCGATGAGAATGCAATGCATCGACGTCGGCGTGACCACCACAGCGTGAACACCACAACGTGAACACCACAAAATGATACGGCGATCCTGCCCGTAGGCCTATTCCGGCTCACCGCTCTGCTGCTGGCCGGGCTGCTAGCCGCCGTGCAGTCACGCGCCGCCGATCCCGGTGCGGCGAGTGCCAAAGGCCCGGTGATCGGCGGCGAGCAATTCGTCAAACGCGAGATTCCGGATCCGGCCCAGGGAGGGCTGGCCGCTTGCTATCTCTTCCTGCCACAGAGCTGGCGCCTCGACAGCAAGCTCGAGTGGCATTACGGTTGGGTCGAGTATCCCGTCTCCATGACGATCAAGGCGGAGAATCCTGCCAGTGTTGAGGCTTATTACGCCTATCCGCTGTTGAAGCTCGTGTACATCCAGGTGCCGCCAGCGCTGCAACAATACGCGAGAAACATCGGCAAGCCCGGAGAGCGCACCGGCACCGGACCGATCTGGCTGCAGCCGCTGCCTCCTGTGCAGATCATGACCCTCTTTATCAATCAGCAGCGCGGCAATGTTGCCAATCTTAAATGGATCGGCCAGCAGCAGCTGCCGGGCCTGGCCAAGGCGCTCGGCATCCCTGATGCGCCGAGCCAGCAGGGCATCGGCGTCAAGATCGGCTATGACCTCAATGGCAAGCCGGTCGAGGAGGTTTTTTTGGAGTTTACTTTGTCGACCAGGACCATCCGAGCGGCCCGGGCAGTCAGCTGACACAAACCAATTGGGGACTGCTGGCGCTGCACAGTTTCCGAGCGCCGGCAGGCGGTCTCGACAAGCGCATGCCGATATTTGCGGCGATCGCCAGATCGGTGCGCCCCAATCCGAAGTGGCTCGCACGCCGGGACGCCATCCAGGCGAAACTGGTGCAGGCGTTCAACCAGCAACTCAAGGCCGGCTACGACCAGATCGCCGCCAGCAAGCGGTTATCCGAGCAGGTCATGGCCAACGCGGCGGCTTTCCAGAAGAGCATTGATCAGCAGATGCTCGCGAATCGCGGCAGCGGCGCGGCCGGGTCTGCTGGCGGCGGTCGCAGCAATGCCGACAGGGCGGACGATGTGATTCGCGGCGTCGACACGACCGAGGACCCGATGTACGGAACGTCGCAGCACTCGTTCATGGAGCAGTACCACTGGACCGACGGCTACGGCAACTATCGCAACACCAACGACCCCAATTACAACCCGAGCCAGAACGAATCGGGCAACTGGCAGCTGATGCCCGAGGCGAAGTAAAGGCAGGCCATTGCGGGCAGGGGCTGCGGCTCTGATATACCGGCCTACGCGACTTTAGTGTCTTGCGTAGCGTAATTGAGTCGGACACGATGCAGCAGGATTGAGGTCGGCCGCGGCCAGCCAATCGGGCCGAACCAGGCGCCGCCCGCGACGGCACTGGCGTTGATGAGCCCGTAAATCACCAGCGCTACGCCTTGAGCGATAAACACCTGCAGCAAGCCGCCACCCCACCGCAACGCCAGCCAGCCTCCGACAGCGGCAACTGCCAGGCGCACTACGTTGCCAAGCGCAGGCCACAGCAGGCGCCCGGCGCCTTGCGAGGCAAAGTAAAGGATCAATCCCAGGCCGAAAAAGCCATACAAAGGTCCGACGGCGTGCAGGTACTGCGTGCCGGCGGCCACCATCGCCGGATCATGATTGAACAGCATCAGCCAGGCGCTGGGAAATGCCGTCGCCAGCAAGCCAATGGTTTCAGTCATCGTGATCGCAATCGCCGCGCCGATCCAGGTCGCGCGTAGCGCCCGCTCATGCAGACCCGCGCCCATACTGGTGCCGACGATGGCGACCAGCGGGCTGCCGAGTCCAAAGACCAGCGGGATCAGCAGGTACTCGAGACGCGACGCGGTGCCATAGCCGGCGATCGCCGCGGTGCCGAAACCTGCTACCAGCGCGGTGGTGATTCCGATCGTGAGATTGGTGGCCGCCGCCGAAATCGCTCCCACGAGTCCGAGCCTAAGAATGTCGCGAAACAGCGTCCAGCGAAACCGAATGCTTGCGAACGATGGCCGTAGCAGGCTGTTGCTGGAGCACAGATATGCCGCCAGCGCGACACTGCCCAGCAGGTAATAGGCGAGCAGGGCGACCGCTCCGCCGGCGATGCCTAGCGGGGGCATACGGCCCCAGCCGAAGATCAGCAGCGGCGACAGCGGGATCAGTGCCAGCGTTCCAACACAGGTGACGATGGCCGGCAGGGCCATGTTTCCCGTGCCGCGGATCACCGCAGCCAGCGAGTTGAAGACCCATACCAGCACGGCGCCGCCAAACACCAGGTCGGCATAGATCAGTGCCGCCTTGAGAGCGCCGCCCCGAGCGCCCATCAGATTGAAAAGCCCGCGTCCACCGGCCAGCACCGCCACCATGAACAGCAATCCCATCCCAACAGCGATCGCAAGGGAATGCAGCACCAGAGTGTCAGCGTCGCGGCGGCGCCCGCTGCCGAGAGCGCGCGCGATCGTCGAGGCCATGGCACCTCCGAACGCGCCCGCCGAGACGGTCTGCATCAGCATCACGACGGGGAACACCAGCGCCATGCCTGCCAGCGCATCGGTACCCAGCTTGCCAACGAAGAAGGTTTCGATCAGGCCGGCGCACGACTGTGCCAGCATGATCAGCACATTAGGCGCAGCAAGTCGCAGCAGCGTCGGCACGATCGGCGCCTCCAGCAGCAGACGCGTGCGCGGATCCAGGGCATTGGGATTGACGTTAGCCATCGGACTTGTCCGCGCCGGCCTTCGACAAGCGCTCCAGGCAACGGTCGATGAGGGCGTGCAGCGCGATCACATCCTCGACGCCAAGCAGAGCATCGAGGCTGTCCTGCGCCGACTTCCAATGTCGCTGCCCGTCGTGACGCCGGTTGCGGCCGGATTCGGTAATCTCGACGGTGTGGCTGCGAGCATCGGAACCGGCGGCAACCGTGATAAGCCCTGCGGCTACCAGCGGCTTGAGATTGCGTGTCAGGGTCGACGCATCAATCGCCATGCTGCGGGCCAGGTCACCGGGGCGAACCGGCCCCAATCGAGCGACGTGGGACAACAGCGAGTACTGCGTCGCCTTGAGCCCGATCTGTCCCAGCTCGGCGTCGTAGTGCTGCGAGACTCGGCGCATCAGCTGACGCAGTTTGAAGTTACTGCATGCCTGGGGTCTGGTAAGAGCTTGAATCGACATCAATCCGACCGCCATTCGTTTGTACCCGAAACAATTGTATATGCAAGTACCGCCGTACGCAATTCTTGAGTCACGTTGGCGTTCCTAATCTGCCCGTGGTGGAATCGACTCACATCCAGGGCCGCAGCCTACCGCGACGGATTACAAAGCGAGTTGATTTAGATTCTATTATTAATTACCATGGAATCATGAAAACGACTGTTGATATTCCAGAGTCTGAGCTCGCGGAAGCCATGGCTTTCACAAAAGCCCGGACTAAGCGCGAGGCGATCGTCACTGCCCTGATGGACTTTAATCGCCGCCGGCGCATGGCGGCGTTGGTCAAGCACGCTGGAACCTGTCGCGATCTCTTGAATGCGGACGAGCTCAGATCCCTGCGTCGCAAAGGCTGAGCAGCGTTGATACTCGTTGACACATCGTCATGGGTCCATTTTCTTCGCCCGAAGGGCGACCAGGATGTCAGGGCACGGGTTGAACGCGCGCTGACGGAGGGAGAAGCCTGTTGGTGTGGACTCGTGAGGCTCGAACTGTGGAATGGTGCGCGCGGACGGCGCGAAGCAGTCGTCTTGCGGGATCTCGAAAAGGCCCTTCCTGAGCTGGCAATTCACGATGAAGTGTGGGCGGCCTCATACGAACTGGCGCGCCGGGTTCGCGCCAAAGGGCTAAGCGTTCCGGCCACTGATCTTCTGATCGCTGCATGCGCCGGGTACCACGGCGCGAGTATCGAGACCGCAGATTCGGACTTCGAACTGATCAGTGCGCTGTAAGCAAGTCCTTATCTATTGCGCGGATCGTCCACCGCGCGCAGATAGACAGTGTCCGTCGGACCATATCCGGTAATGTAAACCACCACCGGTTCCGCTTTCGTCAATGCGAAGTGCGCCGCACCGGCGGGCTCAGTGTAGAAACTGCCAGGCGGCAATGGTTTTGTGGCGTTATCGTTCGCCACACGGCCATATCCGAAATACCAGGTACCCGACATTACCATGGCTGAACGGTCGTCACGATGCGTGTGCGCCTGGATTCTGGTGTTGGGCGGGACGCTGAGGCGGATGGTGTAGAGCCCCGGTTTCGTTGGGTCCCCAAGAAGCACGGTGGTTTGAATTCCAACCACACCGGAAGTGCCTGCGCCGGCGCCGCCAGCTTCTTTGGCTGTGATCTCGCCAGGCGTCAGGCGAATCTGGTCAATTTCCGCCGCCGGTGTCACGCTCGCGAGAGTCATGAACAGTGCGAATGTCAGCTTGGTGTTTACCACGTCCTTCTCCCGTCTTATGCCCTCTACTTCGACAGGAAATCCACAATCAACGCTGTCGTGGCTTTGGGATTCTCGTCCATAATCCAGTGACCAGAGTCGGGCACGATACCCATGGTGACGTTCGTCGCCACAAAACGCAGGGTATCGGCTTCTCCGGAGCCGAATGACTTTTCCGCTCCCAAGGCGAGCACCGGCATTGCCAGATTGCCGCCTGTGGCGAGTAAGGCCTTGTCATCGACGGCGTCCTGATTGAACGCGCCGAACTGCTCGAAGGCGTCGTGCATGGCATGCGGCCGCGCGTAGAGTGCGGCATAGTGCCGGCGCGTTGCCTCGTCTATCTTCTTCGGGTCGGCCGACAACTCATCATAAAAGCGGTCAAGGTAGATGCGCTCGCGGCCGGCAACCAACCTTTCTTCGTCTGGCCCGCGGAAGTTGAAGTGCCAGAGCAGCGGGCTTTGCTTGATCTCATCCCAGTTTCCAATCCCGGGCAGCGGCGCGTCGATCACAACCCACTTGGTGATGCGGCTAGAATATTGTGCCGCCAGCGCGTAGCCGACCATGTTCCCAATGTCGTGCGTGACCAGGTCGGCTTTATCGATCTTCAGCGCATCCATCACGCCCACAATATCCGCGGCCTGGTTCTTCTTGGTGTAGCCCGTGTCTGGATGAGCAGAGAGGCCCATGCCGCGCAGGTCAGGTACCACAACCATATGATGCTTCACCAGCACCGCGGCGGCTGGCGCCCACATGTCGCCCGTATCGCCAAAGCCATGCAGCATGATCACCGCGGGGCCGCCACCGCCGACTCGCACATGCAGTGTCGTGCCGTTAGTCTTGATTTCTTGGGTATGAAAGCTCGACGGAAACGGTTCCACCCCGCAAACGGGAGCCGCGATCAGAGATGCCAAGAGCAGGGCGAGCAAATAGCGTCGCATAGGACCTCCAGGACTGGCGAAGTATGCTGGTCGCGCGCCCGCGTTCTGTCTAGACTGCAATTGCAGGAACAAGCCTCCGGAAAATCCGAACAGTGCTGAAGCTGGAATCCCTTCTTGCCTTCGTCACGATCGCTGAGGCCGGTTCGATCAGCGAGGCGGCGCGGCGTCTGCAGATTTCGAAGTCGGTGGCGAGCGAGCGTCTGGTCGAACTCGAGCGCAATGTCGGGACTACTCTTTTACATCGTTCCACGCGTAAGCTGACGCTGACCGAAGACGGTATCGCCTTCCTTGAGCGCGCAAAGCGCATCCTCCGCGAAGTATCCGACGCGACTGCGGAGGTGTCCGAACGGCAAGGTGAGCTGGTCGGGCCCCTGAGAATCTCCGCACCCGTCAGCTTCGGCATCCTGCATTTGGCGCCGGCGCTGAATTCATTTCTAACTCAGAATCCGCGCATCGAATTGTCAGTCGATCTGGACGATCGCTTCGTCGGCGCGGCGGATGGATTTGACGCCATCATTCGTCACGGGCCGCTGCTTGACGATGGCTGGATTGCACGACGGTTTGCGCCCGGCAGGCGCATTCTGGTCGCCTCGCCCGATTATCTGAAAACGAACGGGACGCCCCGGAGTGTGGGTGATCTGGGGCAACACCGCGGAATCATCTATTCCAATCGCGGTGCGTCAGATTGGCGGTTCCGGCAAGCGGGCCGTTGGTCGGTGGTACGGCCCCGCACAATCATGCGTGTCAACAATGGGATCATGATGCGAGCTGCGGCATTAGCAGGATTGGGCGTCGCCTTGCTGACGACGTTCATTGCCTACGAATTTGTGCAATCAGGTAAACTGCGGCTGCTCGATATTGGCGCGGAAGCAGAGTCCGCAACCATCTTCATTGCGTATCCGAATGATCGGCGCGTTTCCGCCAAGGTGCTGGCATTGATCGCGCATTTACGAGCTGCTTTCGGTACACCGCCGTATTGGGAGCGGCAGGTTTGAGAGGATACGGCGGGCTTGCCGCAGGTCCGGAACGGAGCGTATCTTCCCCTGCAGCGCACGGAAAGGGCGAGAGAGCACGTCGTTGGCCAAGCAAGCGTATCGGCGCGATGAAAGTCTCAAGGCGATGTCCTTCGGACACGGCGTCGGCGATCGCATCGCGCCTTTCGCCCGACCGACCTCAGCACGTCGCCCAGCGATCGTCGTCGTGGCGAGCTTGCCGTCGTGACACGTGCGTGGCCTGGTGGACTGATCGGCGGCCTGTGGTTGTTGTGGGTGCTGTATTGGTTGGTAGCTGCCCAGGACGTCAAGCCCGTGCGACGGCGCGAGTCGCTCACTTCCAGGCTGATCTTTGTCGTCCTGATGCTGCTCGGCGCATTGCTGCTGCTGTCGGGACATCATCGGCTGCAGTGGCTGCAGGCTCGATGGATTGGCGGCGGCTGGGTGCGCTACTGGATTGCGGTGACACTGGTCGTCGCTGGACTCTCGTTTAGCGTCTGGGCGCGCCGCACGCTGGGCGATAACTGGAGTGGCACGGTCACCGTCAAGGTCGATCACGAGCTGGTGCAAACCGGCCCATATCGCCGGATCCGACATCCGATCTATACCGGCATTTTGCTCGCGGTAATCGGGTCGGGACTGGCGGCCGGCCGCCTCTACGGCGTGGCGGCCTTCGTCTTGATCGCGATTGGCCTGGCGTGGAAGCTGCGGGTCGAGGAGCGATGGATGGCGACGGAATTTGGGGAACGCTACGAGCAGTATCGCCGCTCGAGCAGGGCACTGATCCCATTCGTGCTATAGGTCGTGGCGTCGGTGAGTCAGCGACAGGACACAGCAGTGGCGCCCCCGGTAGATTACCTCGCACGCTGTCACTGCAGTGCGTTGACAGCGCACTACCGCACCAGGCTGCCCACCGCTTCCTGGCCGGTGCGGGCATGCCAGTGTGCATTTTGCACCGCTCACGGCGCGTTGAGTACCTCGGATCCGGCCGGCTCGCTGAGCTTTATTGCCTCCGATCCCGATTGCCTGAAGCGGTATCAGTTTGGCACCCGCTCCGCGGATTTCCTGATCTGCCGCGCGTGCGGAGTCTACCTGGGCGCCGTGATGACCCAAGGTGAGCAGCGGTGGGGCATCCTGAACGTGCGCACCCTGCGGCCGCTACCTTCAGACCTACCAGCGCCGCAACCGATGCAATATGACGGTGAGGTCACAATTGCGCGAGCTCAGCGGCGCACGGCGCGTTGGACACCGCTGGCCAATGGCAGTCTCTAGGCCGTGGCGATCTGCTACAAGGCAACTGGCGATGTTACACTTCGCAAACCAGAAGTATATCATCGCCCGGCGGTCGTGAGTTGTGACCGGCTCACCGCTCGTGCAGCTTGCGGCCGCCCTTCACTGGAGGGCCGTTGCAGTGCTGATCGGATATTTCGATGAAAGTGGAACGCACAATGAGGCCCCAGTAGCGGCTATAGCGGGTTATATAGCGCGGGTCGAAGATTGGGAACCTATTGAGATTCAGTGGCGACAAGCACTGACGCCCCTAGCCGCAAAAGGCGTCAAGACCTTCCATATGGCGCACTGTCGTGGTCAATGGGGTGAGTTCTCTCAGGTGCCGAAGTTGGAATGCGATGGCCTAATAGATCGCCTTTCAGATATTTTGGAACACGCCGATATCAAGCCGATTTGGTCGGCCATCGATGTACCAGACTGGAATGCTGTTACGACGCCGAGCTTCCGGCAAGTTTTCCCAAAGCCATATGATTTTTGCTTCCAAGGCGTCTTGCGCGAAATGATGCTGTGGCAGCGACAGCACCTTGACGAGGGTGAAGAAATACAGCTTTTCTTCAGTTTGCAGGATGAATACGAGCAGCGATCACTGAATGCCTTTAAGGCGTGGAAGGCTGGCAACCCAGACTTTTTCAAGTCGCTGACTTATGCATCGCCGCGTGATTACCCTGCACTGCAGGCCACTGACATGTTGGCGCATCTAACCAATGTCGAGTGGCGAATGATTCAGTCCGAAGGCCTGACCGAGCGCAACAATTACGGATATAACCCACTGCTGACGAAAATAACGACGCGCAATGGCATGGGCGGGGGCGGCCTATATGACGCGCTCGCATTGCGCAATACGGTCAAGATCTTTGAGCGACAGTCTTCTTCATTCGAGGGGCCAGACGTTTGAATGCCTTATCCAGAGCATCCGGTGATTCGTCCGCTTCTGCTTTCTTCGCGGCCTCGACGAAGCGCGCGTGCTGCTGGGCCGGTGTTATCAAGGATTTTTTGGCCTTCTTCTTCATTGGTTTAGGTAGGGGTTTATGAGTGTCTGCCATTCATCCTTAGTGGAACATTGCTTGTCTTGTACGTAGCAGGACATCACCTGCGATTGAACTTGTGCGAAGGAACCGTATTCG
>Ga0302324_100013088_pt1 | contig 16856 bp, 14 predicted proteins | sample Palsa_T0_1_FD_201949 | JGI IMG/M metagenome (GOLD analysis project Ga0302324, IMG submission 201949) | Peat permafrost microbial communities from Stordalen Mire near Abisko, Sweden - Palsa_T0_1 | ecosystem: Environmental > Terrestrial > Soil > Palsa > Peat permafrost | place: Sweden: Abisko...
CGCCTCGCGGAGGCGCTGGCCCAGGAGCTGGGAGGGATCGAATTCGAGATCTTCCAGGGGAAGAACGACGAGCTGGCCGCCTTGCCCACCTCGCCCGCGGCCCTGGTGGTGGGCCCGACCCTGCTGCGTCGCTTCCAGAGCCGGGAACAGCGCTTCCTGATCGCGCGCTTGCTCTCGCGGGTTCTGGACGGAAGCCAGGTCGCGGCCTTCGTGACCCCGGAGTGGATTTGTGATCTGCTGGGAGCCGGACAGAAGCTGGTCCAACCGCACGGCAGGATCTCGCTCGGGAAACCCGGACCTCAGCTGGACGAGCTCGAGCGCCGTCTTCAGAAACACCTCCCGCGCAAGGCCCGCAAGAGTCTCGAGGATCTGCTGTCGAGCCTCTCGCGCGTTCCGCCCGACGGAGGCCTGAGCTGGGCCCGCTCTCTGCTCACGAGCGCCGACCGCGGGGCGCTGCTTTTCGCCGTCGATGTCGCTTCGGGTTTATCGGCCGCTCTCGACACCGAAGCGGTGCTTGCTCCCGACGCGGTGGCTCAGGCGGTGCGCGAACGAAGCGACCTGGCCGAGCTGTGCCGGTTCGCGGTCAGCGACGACCTTTTCCAGCTGCGAAGCGCCCTGCGCCTCAACGTTGGGTAGAAGGGTAAACGCCGGGCAAAAAAACGGGCCGGCAACCTGGCCGACCCTAAACTCCCCCGCGACTGATGAACCCAGTTTACATCGAGTAGTCGATGATCACAACCCCGCGCTGGGGCTTGTCGTCGTCGCTCTGCCGCGGCCGATCGTCCTCGTCCTCGGGCGGGCTTGGCACTGGAATCGGAAGCTGGGGGCGTTCCGCCTCCCGCTCCTGGCGACGCTCCTTGCGCTTCAGCTCCTCGATGATGAAGGCGTCCAGCATCTCCTATTTGCATAACAGCCGCCGGCGCGCAGCGTCAACTTTCGGCTTGCCTGGCGCTGACGGCGCGAGCGCGCCCCCGGTGCCCGGCTAGCCTCCACCCAAGCTCTCGGCGCGGGCCTTGTACTGCGAAAGGAGTCGCGGGAGGGACTGCTCCGCCAGGAAGCTGCTGATGGCCTTGGGGACCAACGGACCCAGCGAGAGCTCGATGTTGTAAATCGCCTCGGTTCGATTTTCGCCGAGCGGCCGGAAGGTCCAGCTCCCGGTGTTGCCCTTGATGACCTCCCCGGAGATCAGATGCCAGCGCACCGTCTTCGGTGGGTCGGCGATGAAGGCAAGCGAGTAGCGGATGCTCTTCTTGATGCCGAGCGGCAAGGCCAGCTCGACTTCGAACTCCACGTCCTGGGTGTTTCCGCTCTTGCGCAGGACCTGCACGCGCTTGAGCTCCGGGATGAACTCCGGATACCTCGGGAAGTCCTGCACCACCGCGAAGATCTTCTCGGGCGACACCTCAATCTCGATCGACCGCTGGGCTTGGGGCATTTGGGTGATCTCCGGCTCGCCGGGCTGTCAGCCCGCGAGGGCGGCCAGTTCGGGAGGAAGTCGCGTGGGTCGACCGTGGAGGTTCAAGCACGCGTGGCGAGTTTCGCCGGTCGCGATCTGCTCGCGTCCCCTCGCCACCCGGTAGGTGAAGCGAACCGATGCCACCCGGGCCTCGGCAATGACGGTCTCGATGGTCAGAACATCGTCGTACTGCGCGGGTCGCTCGTAATGCACGTGCGCCTCTACCACCGGCAGCCGGTAGCCCAACCGCTCCACCTGGCGGTAGTTGTTCCCATGGGCCCTGAGAAACTCGCCGCGGCCGGCCTCGAAGTAGCGCAAATAGTTCGCGTAGTACACGACCCCCATCTGGTCGGTGTCGCCGTAGAGAACGCGCAAGGTCAGCGGAACCATTGGGGTTGAGCTACCAGAGGGCGATCACCGGCGCAACCCGCGCGGGCGCTCCGGGCCAGCCCCGGCCGGTTGACAGTGTCAGCCCCCAGCGGCATTGTACGCCCGGCTCAGGAACCCACTGTCTTTGTTGCGCAACGAGGGAGCGCGCCCAGACCATGAACGTCCTTACCGTGCTACGCCCGACCCCGACCGAGCTCGAGTCCGCCATTAACCCCGAGAGCAACGGCAAGCGGCAAGGGGTCGAGGCTCACCGGAAGCTGTTCTGCAGTCACTATGACGACTGCCTCGACGAGGCGGTGGTCAAGGGCTGGAACAGCTGGACCTGCACACTCTGCCCCCTGTACGCGGTGAGCCCCGAGGTCGAAGGCGGGCTCGAGGGCTATGCAACCCAGCGCCGCAACGCGTAGCAGGGGCTGAGGGGCGGCGGCTCCCGCAGCGCCTACCGGTTCGGCAGTCCCGTCAGCAACTGCTTGGGATTTGCCTTGGCCTCGTCGGCCCAGCGCTGGAGATGGTGCTGCGCCAGCAGCTTCGTGAGGTGATGCTCGGCCGAAAGGATCTCGAACACCTCGCAGCCCTCGCCCTCCTCGAAGCCGCGGAAAAGAACGAAACCCACGTCGCGAAAAAGAAGCGCGTCGCTGAGCGAGCCGCTCGAGCTCAGGCTCACGATCATCTTGAAGCGCTCGGGGATCGCGAACCGCTCGCAGATCTCGGCGGCCAAGTCGGCGCGGCGGACCAGCTTCTCGAAGTGGTAGCGCTGGCCGGCGGCGCGCTGCAGGAATACCTGGAGGGCCTCACCCGACATCGCCTCGCCGACGTTGAAAATCTCGGTGTCCGATTCTCCGCTGCGGGCGCCGACATACACCGAGAAGGGATCGCGCAACTGATGGTTTCCGGTGCGGGCCACCGCGCTGCGCAGTGTCTCGGCCACCTCTTCCGCGACCTTCGAGGAGCGGCCCGTTCCGCGCGCGGCCTCGTTGAGCTTTTCGGCCACCGCGACCTTCACCTCTCCGAACACCGCGTCCTCCATGCGGATCTCCTCCGGAGCCGCCCCGTAGCTCACGAAGACCCCGGCTTCGAGACTGCTGTCGCGGCTGGTCCGGCGAAGCTGGCTGCGCTCGGCCACTTCCTGGCCGACTTCTTCCCGCGCCTGCCGCAAGGCCCGGTTGAGCTCCTCGGCGCGCGTCCGCTCGCGGCCGGTGATGAGGTCGAGGATGGACTCCATCCGCTGTTGGGGGGGTTGAGGAGCCAGGCGCTCGAGCGTCGAGCGCGCGTTGCCAGCCAGGGCCTCCTGGGCCTCCGAGAGCCGCAGCATGCGGGCCTCGAGCTGGTCGCGCTCGGCGGGCTTCACGGTCGCCAGCTTCTCGCGCACCTCGTGATGCGCACGCGCCAGCTCGCTCGCCCGGCCCTGCAGCATTCGCTGGAGCTCGGCCGTCAGCTGTTCGAGGGTCAGCGATCGCTTGCGGGTCAGCTCGCCCTCGATCAGCGACAGCTCGAGTCGAAGCGGCTCCTCGACCGCCGTGAGACGGCTTTGAATCTCCCGCCGATCGCGCTCGACCTCGCCGGCCGCGGCGCCAGGGTCGACGCCCGCCAGGGTGCGCTGGTAGGCCTTGCAGATGCGGCGAATGTCCGTCGCCAGCTTCACCAGCAATGGAACGTCGCCGGAGAACACCGCGGCGTCGCCGACGAGGTTCAGAAGCTTGACCTCGCGCCCCTCCTCGCTGAGAGCCCCCGCCGCCCGCAGGATCGGCTCGTAGAACTCACGCCGCAGGAAGTCGGCAACCACGATCTCCTTGGCCCGCACCGTTCGCTGCGTGAAACCCTTGAGATCGACGAACAAGTGGCCGCTCAGCCGCCGCTCGGCGACCTGCAGGATGGAGTTCTGGTCGGCCGAGAGGCGGTACAGGCGACCCTGCTCGTAGAGCTGGGCCAGCGGCCGCACGTCTCCCTCGGCCCGGGCGTCGCGCAACTGGTGGGCGAGGTGCTCGACGTGGTTCGCCACTTGGCGATCGAGCCCATAGACAATCTGGTTTCCCACCGCGAGCTGCAGGTCCTCCAGATCGGTCTGGCCCAGCGCAAACAGCTTCTGGATCGAGGCCAGCCCCTTGGGCGAAACCCCCGCCTGACGCAGCCTCTGAACGAGCGCCTTGGAGTCTGCCTGCCATTCTCCGAGTCGCTCGTCGCTCGAGAGCTCCGCGCGAAGCTCGCCCCAGGTTGCGTCGGTGCCGCGGTCGTACTCCCACAACAGCTTGAGCAGCTCGTGCCGGAAGCGCGCCTGCCGCCCAGCGTGGGCATAGCGGGCCTTGACCTTGGCGTCCTGCAGGACCTGATCGAGCCCGATCTGCAGCAGCTGGTCGATCGGGCGGCTGAGCAGCTCGTCGGCTCGCCGCGCCAACCACAGCTCCTCGAGGTTGTCCGGCAACCACCAGGGATTGAGGCCGTTCTGCAGCGCGCGGGTGCGAATCGAGCAGTAGGAGAGAGGATTGAGGCAGAGCCGCACCCGATCGATGGCCGGGCGCGCGTCGCGTGGCCGCGGCCGGTGCTCGATCTCCTGGATGGCCCGGTTCGCCGAGACCTCGACCAGCGCGAACAGCGCGAACCCCAGGGCCTTCTCGAGCCGTTCATAGCTCAGGCCGCGGATGGCGCGCGACTTGATGCGCTCCTTGAGCGTCGCCGCGAGCTCGATCGAGGCCAGCGCCATCAAGCATCCGTAGGGCGGAGCCCGGTCGACCAGTAGCTCGGCCTCTAGGGCGCGGGTGAAGGCCCCGCTCAGCTCCTCCCCCAACGCCCCCGCCGAGCGATCGCACCAGGCTTCGACCAGCGCCGGATCGAGGAGGGGATCGAGCTCCGAAGCCGTCACCGCCAGCCGCAACCCCCAGGGCTGGATCCCGCGCCGCAGACCATAGCGTGGCGGGACCGACGGCTCCGATCCCGACTGCCGGCGATCGGCGATGCCGTCGAAGAGCTCCTCGATCGCCTGGATCCCCAGCGCGATGATGCGATCGTCGAGAATGTAGGGCAGCACCCAGTCGCGGGGCCCCTCGCCCAGGCGGAAGGGAAATTGAGGCGCGAGGTCGGGGAGACGCTGAGCCACCCCGCCAGGCCGGTTCAGAATTTCGCGAAAGGCCTGAAGCCGAAGCTGCGGGCGGCCCTGGGAGACTTCGAGCTCGGGGGGAGGGATCACTCGGGTGTCTAGTGTGTGAACGCCCCCTCCCAAAAGTCAAAAACGCTGTACCTCCGGCCGTGTGCCGGCGGAAGAGTTTCCGCTTACCGCCGGCCGTCCCCGCCGGAGTCGGGCCGAAGGCCCGTGGCGAATGCCGGATCGAATCGACCCACCCGATCGCTTCAAGGCCCCTCCAGCGCGAAAACCTCCACCAGGAGGACGTCGGAGTTTCCCGCTCCCGAGATGGTCCGCGAGAGCCCGATGCCGCAGCGCGTGTAGGCGGGGTCGAGCATGGCGCGCCGGTGGGCGGGGCTGTTCGCTGCGAGGGCCTGCGCCTCGAGCGCCGTCGGACCTTCCGCCAGGTTTTCGGCCGCGCTCCGGAAGGGGTAGCCCACCCTCTTGAGCCGGGCTTTCAGGTCCCCCGATCGCGGCGAGACGTGCCCGAACATGCCCAGTTCCCGCAGCTCCTTGGCGTAAGCTCCCGCCACGCTGGCCAGTCGCGGGTCAGACGACAGTGCCGGGGTACCGTACTTCAGGCGCTCTCGATTGATCTGGTCGAGAACCGCGACAGCGTCATCCTGAGCCGCCGGCTCGAGCTTCACCGGCAACTCCGGGGGCCCGCCCGTGCCGACCTCGACGGACTTCAGGAACACGACTTCCGGTCCGCGGGGACCTCGCCCGAGAATCTCGATCGCGTACGAGCCCGGGGCGTTGGGTTCGAAGCGTGCGCTGAAGCGCGATCCCGTGAGAGCCGCCTCGATCTGAGCCACGATTCCGTTCGGTCCCTCGACGTAGACCGAGGGTGAGTGAAGCGCAGCCAGGAGGGTGCCCGTGATTCGGATCTCCGACCCCACCGAGACGCGGACCGGCAAGGGGTCCACGGCGACCTTTCGTTCGGCCGACAGCACCACCAACCGCACCCTGTCCCGGCCCTGCTGCTGGCCTTGCCGCGGGCCCTGCCACGGGCTCTGCCACGGGCTCTGGAAGACGCCCAGCCCAACCACCTCGTCGAGACCTTGCGGCTGCCATTGCAGGTCGACGTCGCGTGCCAGCGCCTTCTGGTCGCGCGCCGTGAGAAGCATCGCCCGCGGGGAGGGATCGCCCCCGCCGGCGGCCTGGACCATGCGCTGCAAAGCCACGGGGTCGGGCAAGCCCTCTCCAGGGCCGGCCGCGATCGCTCCAGCCGCCTTCGACAGCACCGAATCCTCACAGGGAGCGCAGAGATTCGCCTGCGCATAGGCCTGCGCGAGTCCGGCCCGGGCCTGTTCGAGCTCGGGAGCCGTCGGCGGCGGTGGGCAGCGGCGGCAGTCCTCCCCGACCAGCAGGCTCGCCAGCAAGCTCAGGCCGGCGGCTGCCGCGCCGATCAAAACAACGCCCCCGCCGCGAAGGGCGCCGGCAGGGGTAAGCCTGGCTCGACCAGCGAGCCCGGCGGGCCGAAGAGCGATCGATAGGCGGCGGCGTTGGCCAGCACCTCTTTCACGTACCCGCGCGTCTCGCGGAATGGAATCTGTTCGACGAAGACGTCCAGTCTTCTCTGGCCTTGAATCGCCATCCAACCGCTGACCGCCTCCGGACCGGCGTTGTAGGCCGCCGCCACCAGCGCGAATTCACCTCGGAAGCGGTCGCTCAACGCTCGAAGGTACCAGGCGGCAACCTCGATCGCCTGGGCTGGGCTGTCGCGGTCAACCGCGGGGATGCCGGCGATGGCGGCCACCCGCGCCGCGGTCGTGCCCAGCAGCTGCATCGCACCCCCCGCCAGCGCCGCCGACCGCGCCGTCGGATTGAAGCGGCTCTCCTGGCGCATGATGGCCCAGATCCAGATCGGGTCGATGCCCGCCGCCCGGGCGGCCTCCTCGACCTCCGCCCGGTAGGGCCGCGGGAAGAACTCGGGAGCCACCAGCCCCCCCGCAAAACAGCCGCCCCCATGCGCCTGAACCAGAGCAAACGCGCGCGCGGGCTCACCGAGCGCCGACTCGACTTCGGCCACCGCCACCGCCTGCGCGGCCAATTTCGCCTCGCGATCGGCCATGTCCAGCTCGGCGCGCGCCGGTCCTTCCAGACCGAGCGCCCAGAGCAGCTCGCCCCGGCGCACGCTCCGGCCCAGCGGTGTTTCGGGGTCCAGCCCCTGCTGACACACGGGAAGCCGCTGGGACTGGCTCTCGATCGGCAACCCCTGGCGGAGCAAGAGCGCATAGTAGGAGGCCGGCGCCATGGCCTGCAGCGTCTCCCGGAGCTTCTCGGCGCTGGAGAGCTCTCCCAGCTCGTCCTCGGCCCGCGCGCTCCAGTAGAGAGCCTGGGGAGCCAGGAGCCCGGGAACGCGCGGAGCGAGCAACGGCTTCCAGGCAACGAGCGCGGCCGCTGGTTTGCCCTCCAGTTCCTCGGCCCAGCCTGTCCACCAGCTGGCCTCGGCGGAATGCTTGTCGCGCCGGCGTGCCGTGAGCTGGCCAAAGAGTCGAAAGCTTCGCGCCGTGTCGCCGTGCTCCATCGCGATCCAGGCCGCGAGATACAGCGCCTCCGATCCTTCCCGGGAGCGCGGACGCTGCTTGGCCACCTGTCCCAGCAGGGCGAGCGCCGAGGCGACGTCCCCGTCGGTTTCCATCGCCCGCGCCAGCTGGATGCGAGCCACGGCGGCCGCCTTGGCGTCCTTCAGCAGCAACGCACGGCTGAGGTGGTCCCGGGCCGCTTCCTGATGGCCGAGCGCGCGCTCACAGCGCGCGGCGCAGACCTGGAGCTCACCCGATCGATCGCCTCCCGCGAAGGCGCTCATGGCCGCCAGCGCTTCCTGGGCTTGCCCGGCCCGCAGAAGCCGCTCGGCATGCGACAGCACCTCGCGCGGCGAGAGGCCAGTCAACGGAGCGCGCTGCTGCAAGAGGAGCTGCTGGGCCTGGGCTCCGACCTCCCCCTCGGGATCGAACAGATAGGCTCTCCGCAAGGCGTCCGCGGCCACGTCGATCTGGGACATCCCGATCAGCGCCCGCCCGAGATCGAGCTCCGCGATCGCCCCGTCGGAGACGCGCCCTTTCTCGGCCCGAAGGACCTCGGCCGCGTCCGAGAAGCGACCCAGCTCAAGGTCGACCTCGGCGAGGCGCCGGGATGCCAGCCGTGCGACCGCGGCATCGTCCTCGGAGGCGGCCAGCTGCTCGAAGAGCGTCGCCGCGGGTTGCCACTCCTGGGCATAGGCCAGCGACTCGGCCTCCAGCAGCTCGGCGACGGAGGAAAGCAAGGGCTCCTTCTCCGCCGCGCTCAGTAGCCTGGCCGCTCCGGCGTAGTCGGCCCCGGCCCAGAGCGCCGGCACGCGGGCCAGAGCCTCCCGCAGCGGCATCCCGCCGGCGTCGAGAATCTCGCCCCGTGCGTCGAGCGCGCGATCGAGGCGCGTGAGGGCGTCGAGCGGATCAGAGGCCGCAATCAGCAGACAGGCAATCGACGCGAGCACGAAGGGCAGTCTATCGGCTTCGTCTCACAGGCAGACACCCCCTGCGCTGCACTGGCCGCTGCAGCAAGCGTGCGCCCCGGCCTGGGCGAACAGGCCCGGCTGGGCCGAGCAAGGGCTGCCGGCCGGCTCGCAGGCACACTGCTCGTTCACGCAGCTATTGCTGCAGCAGTCCCCTTGGGAGAAGCAGACTTGACCGTCCATCTGACAGCAGGTCATGCCATCCGCGAAGCCCTGGTTTCCGAGCATGCAGGTGGCGCCCGGGCAGCAGCCCTCGTTCCAGCGGCAGGTATCACCGACCGAATGACAAGTGCAAATGCCCGGAGCCAGGCAGTTTCCGCAACAGTCCCCGGCGTCGGGGTCACCTGGCACGCAGGCCGTCCCATTCGGCGCGCAGCAGCTCGTGGTGACTTCCGGGGTCGCGCTTTCCTCTCCAGACCAGTCGTTCAAACTGGTGCCACAGATCAATCCCGAGCAACAATCCGCGGTCGTCGTGCAGGCGCCCACGTATTCGGCAGAGATGGCGCAAGAGCCACACTTCCCATCGCGGCAATTGGCGTTGGCGCACTCGTAGGGCATGTCGCACGTCTGACCCGATGCTTTCTCGCAGTAGCCGCCGCCGGCGAGATGCTCCTGCGAGCAGACGCCGCCACTGCAGCAGTCCGTGCTCAGCTGGCACGTTTGATTGGAGGGGGCGGTAGGGACGCAGGCGCAGCTGCCGTTCTCGCAGTCGCCACCGCAGCAATCGCCATCGTTTTCGCAGGCGCCGCCCGCCGTGTTGCAGCAGAGTCCGGTCTGCGACAGGTACAAGGGATCGACGACGCACTTGTTGCCGTTGCAGCAATCGGCATCCGAGGCGCACGTCCCCGACACCCACACGAGCTGCCCTTCTTCGTTTGGCTTCTGTGCCGAAGCCGAGCAAGCGCAGGCGTTGTTGACGCAGTTGGCACTGCTGCAGTCCTGATCCCTCAGGCAAGCTTGGCCCGCCGGCTGCTGGCACGTGCCATTGCACGCCCCGCTGCAGCAAGCGGCGTTGCTGGGGCAAGTGTCACCCAGTGGCAGGCAACCCCCGGCTCCGCCACTGCTCCCCGTTCCGACAGCAAGCCCGGTGCTGCTTCCGACCCCGCTGGAAACACCACCGGTGGTGCCAGTCGCGGATCCAGTCACCTCGCCGCTGGAGGAGGCTCCACTGCCCGAGCCATTCCCGCCAACCGAGCCGGATGCTGCCGCGGTCCCGGTGCCGGTGGGGCTTGCTCCGGAGCTCGCGCCGGTGCCGCCATTCGTTTGGCCCGTCGAGCCCGAAATGCTCGTCGTGATGCACCCGCCGAGGACCACCCCGAGAATTGCGCAAAGGCTTCTCATCGAACGCCCCACTTTCGCCGCCCAGATTGCGCCGCTGGCCTGGGCACGTCAATTCGGCGTCGAAACCGGAATCTCGATCAGCTCCTGCCCGAGCCGCCGGACCACCAAGTCGCCGACTCCGGGCACGCTCCGCAGGCTCTCGAGATCGCGCGGGACCCGGCGCGAAACCTCCACCATCGCCTGTTCGCCGATGATCTTGAAGGGAGCCCGGTTGAGCTCCAGCGCGAGCCGCTCGCGGCCGAGCCACAGCGCCTCCAGCACCCTCAGTTGGCCTTCGTTCAGCCCACGCGCCCCCTTGATCCTGCGGAACGCGCCGGTGTCGAAAGACTTCTCCCGGGCAACCAGGTGCCGCAGCTTCTCGAACTGCGCTTCGGCCAGCGCGAGCTTCCCGGCAGCCAGGAGTTGGGCTTCGAGCTTTCTGGCCAGCGGCAGCAGATTCCTGACATCCTCGGCGGCGTAGGCGAGCTGCTCGGCGCGCAGCGGCCGCCGGCCCCAATCGCTGCGCTGCTCCCCCTTCCCGATCGTGACGCCCAGCTCCCGCTTGAGCAGGGCCACCAGCCCGAGCTCGGGAAGCTGAAGGACCTGGGCCGCCATCATGGTGTCGAACATCCGGCCGAAGGTGAAGGCGAAGTCGCGCCTCAGGCTCCGGACGTCGAAGTCGCCCCCGTGCACGACCAGACGGTGACGCGGGTCGGCGAAGATCTCGGCCAGCGGTCGGGGATCCACCGCCAGCGGATCGAGCAGGAAGATGTGGGGGTCCTCCAGTCCCACCGCCAGCTGGATCAGGCACACCTGGTCCCGGTAGGCATGAAAGCTGTTGCCCTCGGTGTCGAGCGCGATGTCCGAGGCTGCCTGCAGCTCGGCCGCCAGCAGCCGCAGCCCCTCGGGCGTGTTGACCAGCTCGCTCATGCCGAGGCCCTTGCCCGGGCCCAGCTCGCCGCCAGGACCGCCCCCCGCCGCAGTCCGGCGAACGGAAACCTGGCCGCGGCTTCGGCCGGCGACACCCACTCGCTGACATCGTGCTCGCGCGCCGACAGCACCGGGCGAAAGTCGGCCGGCGCCTCGACGACGAAGGCGCTCTCTTCCGCGACTTGGGTCCCGTCGTCGGGCCCGTCCGCGACTTCGGCCCCGGCAGGCCACAGGAAGGCGTGGCGATACTCCAGCGAATCGACTCCATCTGATCCACCGAGCCCGGTCTCCTCCTCCAGCTCCCGCTGGGCCGCGGCGGCGAACGATTCGCCGGGCTCCAGCCGCCCCGTGACGGGCTGCCAGAAGCCACCGCGCTCGGCCTGACGATGGAGTGCCAGCAGCTCCACTCCGTCACGGCCCCTCCGCACCACCTGCACCTGGACGGTGGCGTGCTCGATGGGTCGCGCCGTCGGCTCGCGCTCGAGGAGCTCCGCCAGATGCCGCTCCAGCGAGGCCTCGACCGCGTTCAGCGAGACCGGCCGTCCCAGCTCGGCCGCCAGCGACGTCACGCCCCGATCGCGGATGCCGCAGGCGACGATCAGGTCGAAGGCCGCCAGCTCGGTGTTCACGTTGAGCGCGAAGCCATGCGAGGTGACCCAGCGCGAGAGATGTACCCCCAGCGCGCCGAGCTTGCGGGCTGGCCCGGGGCTGGGCGGGTCGGCGTCGGGCGCAAGCCAGATGCCGTTGAGCCCGGCGACCCGACCGGCGCGCACCCCTGCCTCGAGCGCCGCCCGCAGCATGGTCTCCTCCAGGTCTCGTACGTAGTGGCGCACGTCCCGCCGATCGGGCGACAGGTCGACGATCGGATAGCCCACGATCTGCCCTGGACCGTGGTAGGTGCCCTCGCCACCGCGGTCGGTCTCGAACACCTGGATTCCCCGTCGCTCCAGCTCGCCCAGGTCCGCCAGCACGTCGGCCCGCCGGCCCTTGCGACCCAGGGTCAGAACTGGAAAGTGCTGCAGAAGGAAGAGCGTGTCCGCGATGCGACTCTGGGCGCGAGCGTCGCGGTAGGCCTCCATCAACCGCAGCCCGTCCTCGTACTCGACGAACCCGAGCCGACGGACCTCCAGAGCCCTGGCCTTGGTCAAGGCCGTTGGCGCGGGGCCGCCGCCAGCTCCTCGAGCAGCTGGCCGCGCTGTTCCAGAAGGCTCCGGGGCGCGTCGGCGTACACGTCCTCGAAGAGGCTCTCCGGCGCAGGAGGCGGAAACTTCTCGGCGACGGCGATCCCGGCGGTGACGATCCCGACCGATTCCTTCTGGAGCGCCCGGTCCTTGGCTTCGCTCCAGGCTCCGGCCGCGATGAGCTCGCGCTTGGCGCGCCCGATGGGCTCCTTGGCCAACCAGGTGTCGACCTCCTTCTGATCGCGATAGCGGGTCGGATCGTCCGAGCTGCTGTGCGCACCCAACCGATAGGTCACCAGCTCCAGCAGGGCCGGCCCCTGGCCCGAGCGGGCGCGATCCACTGCCGCGGCCGTGGCGGCGTACACCTCGTCGACGCTGTTTCCGTCGACTCGCTTCGACTCGATCCCGAAGGCCTCGCCCTTCATGAAGAGCCGCGTCTCGGCGGTCTGTCGCGCGAGCGGGACGGAGATCGACCAGTGGTTGTTCTGGCAGCAGAACACCACCGGAGCCGCGAGCGACCTCGCCAGCAGGAGGGCCTGGGAGAAGGCGGCCGAGGAGGTCGCGCCGTCCCCGAAATAGGCGGCCATGACCGTCTTCTCGCCGCGCAACTTGGCGGCGTAGGCGGCTCCCACCGCCTGCGGCAGCTGCGTGCCGATGACCGACGACCAGCTCGCCTGATGCACGCCGCGATCTCCCTGGTGCGACGGCATCTGGCGCCCCTTGGTGGGATCGCCCTGGTTCCCGAAGAGCTGCGCGAGCCACGGGATCAGCGGATAGCCTCGAAGCAGCATCGCCGAAGCTTCGCGCAACCCGGGAAAGATCCAGTCCTCGACGCCGAGCGCCGCCGCCGAGGCCAGCGTGGCCGCCTCCTGGCCATAGGAGCTGCCGTAGAATCCGATGCGGCCCTGCCGCTGCAGGCTCAGCATGCGCTCTTCCATCGCGCGCACCTGGACCATCGCGCGATAGATCCGCAGCTTTTCTGCGGTGCCCAGCTTCCCGGCCAGCTTCAGGCGCGGACGCTCGAAGGCGGTCCTGGCGGATGCCACGGGCCGTCGTCGCTTGAGCTTGGGAGGCGCCTTGCGCTCTCGCTTCTGAGTCAAGCCAACTCCAGGAGCAGCAAGTCCGGATCCTCGAGCCGCTTGATGATCTCGTAGGTGAACTGCGCACCGACCGCGCCGTCGATGATGCGGTGATCGAAGGAGCAGGAGAGCCACATCACGTCCCGCACCACCACCTGGCCGTCGCGCACCACCGGGGTCGGCCGCATGCGGTGCACACCGAGGATCGCCACCTCGGGGTGGTTGATGACCGGCGTCGCGAAGAGCCCGCCCATCTCGCCCATGCTGGTGATGGTGAAGGTGCCACCCTGCAGGTCGGGCAGCTGACTCTTGCCGGCCCGGGCGTCCCCCGCCAGGCGCGCGATCTCCAGCGCCAGCTCTCGCAGGTTGAGCTGGTCGGCGTTGTGAATGACCGGAACGATCAAGCCGTCGGGCGTCGCGGCCGCCACGCCCAGGTTGTAGAAGTGCTTGACGACGATCTCGTTGGTCTCGTCGTCGACCGAGGCGTTGAGGTAAGGGAACTTCTTGAGGGCCGCCACCGTCGCCTTGAGGATGAAGGGCAGGAAGGAGATCTTCAGCGGCGCCTCACCGCTTGGCGCGGACTCGGCGAGCGACTGGTTGATGCGCTTGCGCATGTCGACCAGCCGCGTGCAGTCGACCTCCTCGACGAAGGTGAAGTGCGCGGCGGTTCGCCGGCTGCGCTGCATCTTCTCGGCGATGCGCTTGCGGAGGCCGCGCAGCGGCACGCGCTCCTCGCCCCCGGCGGGACGCTTGGCGCCAGCCCCGGTCGGCCTGGCGCCGCCGTTCTCCACCAAAGCGAGCACGTCGCTCTTGACCACCCTGCCCGCCGGTCCGCTGCCCGGAACGGTGCTCAGATCGATCCCGGCCTCGGCGGCAAGCTTGCGGGTCACGGGGGTGGCGCGCACGCGACCGTCGGCTTCGGCAGGAGGAGGGACGGCGCGCAGCGCCGGCGCGACGCTGGCCGGCGTGCTCGGAGGCGGGACGGCTGCGATTGGCTTGGGGGCAATGGGGGGAACGGCCTTCACGGGCGAGGGCGCGGAGGGCTTCGCCGTCGGGGTAGGGGTCGCGGTCGATTTCGCGGTCGCGGTCGGGCCCGGGCCGGCCTTCTCATCCGAGCTACCCTCGGTCTCGAGCACCAGCAGGGTCGAATGGACCTTGATCATCTCGCCCTCTTTCCCGCTGCGCTGCACGACCTTGCCGGCCTTGGGAGAGGGGATCACCACCGTCGCCTTGTCGGTCATGACCTCGACGACTGGCTGCTCAGCCTGAACCATGTCGCCGTCGTTGACCAGCCACTTGACGACCTCGCCCTCGACGACGCCCTCGCCGATGTCAGGAAGCTTGAATTCGAATCGCATGTCGTCTCTTTCGCAAACAGTCGGGGGAACCAGTGATCGGTTAGGCGGCGAATTGAACTGTCTCTCGCGCCGCACGCACGATGCGCGGTGCGAGCGGCAGGTACTCGAGCTCCAACGTGTAGGGGAAAGGGGTGTCGAAGCCCGTGACGCGCGAAACCGGAGCCTCGAGCCAGGTGAAAGCCCGCTCCTGGATCAGCGAGACGACCTCGGCCCCCAGACCGCAGGTCCGCGGCGCCTCGTGCACGACGATGGCCCGTCCGGTGCGCCTTACCGAGCTGAGCACCGTATCGATGTCCAGGGGCCACAGCGTCCGCAGGTCGATGACCTCGGCAGCGATGCCCTCCTCCGCGAGTTGGACCGCCGCCTCGGTGGCCTCGTGCACCATCGCCCCCCAGCTGATGACGCTGAGATGCGCCGGGCCTTCGACCTCGGGGAAAACCCGCTGTGCCACTCCGAGCGGGACGGTGTAGTCCTCCTCGGGGACCTCCCCGCGCGCCGCCCGGTAGACCCGCTTGGGCTCGAAGAAGATCACCGGATCGTCCTGGCGCATCGCGGACAGCAGCAAGCCCTTGGCGTCGTAGGGGTTGGAGGGCATGACCACTTTGAGCCCGGCGGTGTGCACGAAGTACGATTCGGGCGACTGGCTGTGGTAGTGCCCGCCCTTGATGCCGCCGCCAGAGGGGGTCCTGATCACCACCGGCGCACTGAACTGCCCGCCGCTGCGGTAGCGCAGCTTGGCCAGCTCGTTCACGATCTGATCGAAGGCCGGATAGATGAAATCGGAGAACTGGATCTCGGGGACCGGCCGCAGACCGTTCATCGCCATTCCAATCGCGGTCCCGATGATGCCGCCCTCGGCCAACGGCGTGTCGATGACCCGGCTCTCGCCGAACTCCTCCACCAGCCCCGCCGTGGCCCGGAAGACCCCGCCGAACTTCCCGACGTCCTCGCCGAGAATCACGGTGCGCGGATCCTGGCGCATCTGGATTCGCAGCGCGTCGTTGACGGCCTGCAGCAGATTCAGGGAAGGCACTAGTGCACCACCGTCGAGTTGGAATCAGTGTTGGAGGAACGATCCGAAACTGGCGGTGCACTAGTCTTTTTCAGGAGGGCGTGCCGCCCTCCCCCGGTCGGCAAAGCCGCCGGGACCTCCTCCCGGCTCCGGCCGGACTCCCGGCCGCGTCGCCCCTTGGGCTCCGAACAGAGAGCGACGTAGTTGACGCTTTCTCGACGGCGGCGCACTCAGACCTCCTCGGGGTTGATGACTTGCTCACCGGCGGCTTCTCTCGCCTGCTCGAGCAGAGGCCAGGTCGGCTCGGAGAACACGCCCTGCGTCAGGCTCGCGAGGCCAGGCCGCCGGCCTTGCAGCGCTTCCTGGAAGGCCTCCTCGCAACGTGCGCGAGCCGAGGCCAGCGCGGCCGGCCCCGCCAAGGCGGAAAGCTCGCCGATCAGATCGGCAGGTCGCTTCGTGGGCTGGGTGACCTCCAGGATCGCCGGCCCCTTGCCGGCGCGAGCCGCACCCAGCAGGTCATTCAATCGCTGCTGGAGCGCCAGCGGGTCGTCGCCGCTCATCTGCTCGGCGGAAATCGCATAGCCCGAGGCCCGCCGCGTGATCTGCCCGGCCTGCGCCGTGAGGCGTGAATGCTCCGATGTCGCGCCGCGCTCGGATCGAAACAAAAAGACCACCGGGGCTCGGAAGACCGCCGCGAAATTCAGGGCCACATGGCAGTCGTCGGTATCGGCCGCCGCGCTTCCCGCCAGGACCACGACGGCCTCCGAGCGTTTCAGCGCGCGCGCCGCCATGGCCGCCCCGACGGCCTGCGGCAGATGCGCGCCGGCTCCGCCTCCCGGCGAGGCCACGCGGTACTTGGCGCTCGCGATGGTCCCGGGAGCGGCGTGTCCAGCTTGCGACCGTGCAGGATCGGAGTCGGCCGCGTCCAGACCGAGGTGCTGCCTCAGGTAGTCCACCAGCGGAAACCCCCGGAACACGGCCAGCCGGGCCTCGCGCACGCCCGGAAAGATCAGCTCGTCGGGCCGCGTCGCGGCCACCGCCGCCGCCAAGACCTGGGCCCACTCCTCGACCGGAACGAAGAACCCCAATTGCCCCCGCCGCTGCCAGGCTGCCATGGCCGCATCCAGGGCCAGCGAGAGCGCCAGCTCGGCCGCGAACGGCGGCGCGGCCGCTGCGCCAGCGTGCTTGGCCTGCGACTTGACCCGGCCCCGCTCGGATTTGGACAGCTCGACCTGGGCCGCCATCACGCGCTCTCCCCGAGGGTCCCACCGAGCGTCTCACCGAGCTTTGAGGACATCGTGCCTCGGTGCAGCATCGCCTCCATGAAGAACTCCGCCGCCCGATAGCTCGACCGCACCAGCGGGCCAGCCGCCACGTAGAGATACCCCAGCGCGAGCGCCTCCTCGCGCAGTTGCTCGAACTCCGAGGGCGGCACGAAGCGCTCCACCTTCAAGTTCCACTCCGAGGGTTGCAAGTACTGGCCCAGCGTGAGCACGTCAACCCCCGCGGCGCGCAGATC
>Ga0302324_100013090_pt1 | contig 16856 bp, 13 predicted proteins | sample Palsa_T0_1_FD_201949 | JGI IMG/M metagenome (GOLD analysis project Ga0302324, IMG submission 201949) | Peat permafrost microbial communities from Stordalen Mire near Abisko, Sweden - Palsa_T0_1 | ecosystem: Environmental > Terrestrial > Soil > Palsa > Peat permafrost | place: Sweden: Abisko...
ATCAGACGATTGTAACTTGAATCGGGTTTCTTTTGCCGCGAGATCTTGCTTTGATGGGGTGCTCTGTCAAGGTCATTTAATGGCGGAAGTGACGGATTCCAGTGAAAACCATGGCGACGCCGAGCTGGTCGGCTGCGGCAATTACCTCTTGGTCGCGAACTGAGCCGCCGGGCTGGATAACGGCGGTTGCGCCTGCGGAGGCGACCGCTTCAAGGCCGTCGGCGAAGGGAAAGAATGCATCCGAGGCAGCTACGCAGTTGGCCAGGGGCAGAACGGCTTTCATAGCGCCAAATTTTGCGGAGTCGACGCGGCTCATTTGCCCGGCCCCAACGCCGAGCGTCTGGCCGTTACGTGCGTAGACGATCGCATTCGACTTCACGTGCTTGCATACCCGCCATGCGAAGAGCATGGTTTCAATTTCGGCGTCACTGGGTTTGCGGGCGGTCATTATCTTCAGGTCCGCCGGGGAGATATGGACGGTGTCGGCGTCCTGCAGTAAGAAGCCGCCGGAGATTTGCTTGAGAACGGGTTGATGAGGGGCGGGGCGGACGGTGATCAGACGAAGGTTCTTCCTGGAGGCGAATCGGGCGAGAGCATCAGGGGAAAAGCTGGGAGCGGCTACGGCTTCGACGAACAGCTGGGCAATCTGCTCGGCGGCCGCCTCGTCGACTTCCCGGTTGACACCGATGACCCCGCCAAATGCAGAGACCGGGTCGGCAGCGAGCGCCTTCTGGTAGGCCTCGACAATGGAGGCACCGATGGCCGTCCCGCAAGGATTGGTGTGCTTGATGATGGCAACCGCGGGCTGGTCGAACTCCTGGACGAGCTCCCAGCAGGCGTCCAGGTCGACCAGGTTGTTGTAGCTAAGTTCTTTTCCCTGGAGCTGCTGCGCGCCCGCGACGCCCAGGCCACTTCGGTTGCTATAGAGGGCGGCTCGCTGATGCGGATTTTCTCCATAGCGGAGTGGGGCTGCCAGCGGATAGGAGATGCGGAGTGCGGCGGGAAACGGCGCTGCTTCCGGCTGCGCAATTCGAATTGGCGCCGAGGGCTCCGATCCGGTCAGTCGATCGAGGGTATTGGCGATCGCGGCGTCATAGGCGGCAGTCAGCGAAAATGCGGCTTTCGCCAGACGCCAGCGGGTCGCGCGAGTGAGAGCGCCGCCATGGGAACGAAGCTCTTCAACCAGCGATGCGTAGTCATCAGGCGAGGTGACGATGGCCACATCCTCGAAGTTCTTCGCGGCGGAGCGAACCATCGACGGACCGCCGATGTCGATGTTCTCTATGACGTCGGCGAAGGATGCGCCGTCGCGGGAGGCGGTCTTCTCGAAGGCGTAGAGGTTCACCACCACCATATCGATGGGCTCAATGCCATGGCTGGCAACCGCTTCGCGGTGTTCGGCATTGTCGCGGATATGCAGAATGCCGCCGTGGACCTTGGGATGAAGAGTCTTCACGCGCCCGTCGAGCATCTCAGGAAAGCCGGTCAACTCGGAGATGTCGAGGACGGCGAGAGCTTGTTCGCGCAGGCTACGAGCGGTGCCTCCGGTAGAGACAAGTTCGATGCCGTGCGCCGACAGTTGGCTGGCGAAATCGGCGAGGCCAGTCTTGTCGGTGACACTTAACAGGGCGCGACTGATCTTTTTCAAGCCAGCAGAGTTCGATATGGGTGGGGAAGTTGAGGCGGTCAATCGAAACTCCATGCCCGGGATCTTGTCATTTGTAAATGCGGACTTATCAAGGGTAGCCTAAGAGCACATGGATTCCAATTGGTCGAACGGCCAGCCAAGCTCGCGTCCGGCTGGGGTGCAACCCGAAATACTGCCTCCCTTGCAGGCCGACGGGTCGATGCGGTCCGTGGAAGGTGATGTGCCGCGAACACGGAGTCGATGGGCGGTCGCCCCGGCGACGTATTTCCTGGTTGGCGTCAACATTGCAGTTTTTCTGCTCATGGCCTTCAGCGGCGTCTCGACGACGAGTCCCACGGCGTTGCAGTTGCTCAATTGGGGCGCCGACAACGGCGGCTACGTTTTGCAGAATGGTCAATGGTGGCGACTGGTTAGCTCGACCTTCGTGCATGTCGGGGTGATTCATCTGGCAACCAATATGTGGTGCCTGTGGAATCTCGGTTTGCTGGGCGAACCATTGCTGGGCCCGGTCGGTACGGTAATCGTCTACTTACTCACCGGAGTGGCGGGAAATCTGCTGAGTATCGCCATGAATCCGGACTTGCCCGGGGGCCCAAATTCCGTGGTCGGGGCCGGCGCCTCGGGAGCGATCTTCGGTCTGGCCGGGGTGCTGATTGTGCTGCTCAAGTCAAAACTGCTGCCCGTGCCCGAGTTCGAATTAAAGCGGCTGCGGCGGAGCGTTATTTATTTTGCGGTGCTGAATTTTGTGCTGGGCGGCGCCACGATGCTGGTCCCATCCGTGATTCGCATCGACCAGATGGCGCATCTCGGCGGGTTCCTGAGCGGATTGGCGCTGGGCGTTCCGCTGGTGCCGAGAATCGGTTCGGTGCGAGAAGATTTCACCCGGAGGCAGTGGATCGCTTTTGTGGGAATGGGCTTTTTTCTAGCGCTCCTGGCGTACGGAATCTTCAGCTTTCACCGCTCCCAGACCTAAAACTGCGCCAGCCCCGGGGAAGCTGCGTTTGCCTAGGGCTGGCGATTGACGTCGGAATATGCTGAGCAACTCTTCTCAGCATCTGGATCAGTTAGGTAAATCTTCGGAGCTGATGATGGTTTATCGAACGGCCGTGGTGGCAAACTTTTTCACCATCGCCAACAACAGCTTGCGGTCGCTATCATTCAGATTTGTCGAATAGCGTCGGATTTGGGTAAGGAAACGAAGCTCGTCGTCGGTGAGTTTTTGGGTATTGATCTCACGTCCGAGGCTGTCTTCGGCGAAGAATTGAGCAAGCGGCAGATCGAGGGCCTGGGCGATCTTGGCCAGAGTATCGAGTGAGGGAACGGTATGCCCGTTTTCAACCCGCGACAGATAGCAGCGCAACAGTCCGGTGCGCTTTTCCACATCTCCCTGAGACAGTCCCTTTTGCAAGCGATATCCGCGAATAGTGGTTCCGATTTTCATAGTCTGAATTGTGGCCTTCCGTCCACACGTTCTTGCTGGTGAATCTTCTTAGGCAGCGCGCTGAAAATGGTCAAAACAAATTGAAGTGTTGGCAGTATGGTTAACACGTGGAAAGTACACAAAGCAAGCATTTTTTTCGCGGAGTAACTATTTTCGCGTGCTTCCCGCCTGGATGGCTCACGCAAAGGTCTTGCCCTTTTCTATGAATTGAGTAGAGCTGGGTGTTCGATTTCAAGGATCGCCATTCTCCAAAGAGTATGTAAAAAGTGCAATGGCTGCTGGACTAAGGTCGACACGATCGGCGATCCACCGATTTACACCGCTATTCCTGGAGAGTGCAAGAGCAGGCAATACGAAGCAACCGGAAAACGGCGGGGGAATCCAGCTGGGTTCATCGCGAAGCGGTCGCAGACGATTTTGCTGGAAGCAACGCGGTCACGATTGCGATCAGGGCGAGCAAGGCTATGATTGCCTGGGAAATCACACAATAGAGGCACCATACCTGAAGAACCTGGGCCTCGATGCGGGTGAAATAAAGGGAAAAGAGCAGTGCGATGAGGCACGCCGCCACCAGCAGGCGGCGAAAGCGCAGAATGGCGAGAAGGCCGAGGAGCGTATACCCGGCGATTCCGATGGCCGCCACCGGGACGTGGGCAATCTCGGCGAAGCGACTGTGGTTGACGATACCGCAGTCCCACTTTTCGTTGATGCTGCACGGCTGGATGTCGGTCGAGTAGTGAACATGGAGCGCGAGGCTGGACACGACGATTCCGGCTATAGCCAGCACCACGAGTAGAAAGCGCAAGAGGTCTCTCCGTATCGGACTGCAGCTTCAGTGTACAGGCGGCTGGTTGCAAGTTGTCGATTGCCTGGGCGGCCCTTCGTGGGATTCATCAAAGGAGTCCCGCGCGGGGCTGTGCGAATCCAAATTATGAGTATCGAAGTCGGCAATGTTGGTGTATAGGATTGCTCAGGAGCGAGGTTCGGACGCCATGCCGGGGAGCAGTATCAACAGACGATTGGGGCTTCGCAGCTTCGACCTTCGCCGGTTCACCATCAGCGTGTGGAACGAGATGTTGCGCACCCGAGCGTATGTGGTGGCGGCGGCGCTTTCGTTTTACTTTCTGCTCTCGCTGGTTCCGCTGCTGATTATCTTTTCTTCGCTGCTGGCTTATTTGCCGATTCCAAATCTATTCGACCAGTTGCTCGATTTGGCAGCCTCTTTGGTGCCGCCGGACGCGATGACGCTGGTGGAGAAGGTGATGATCGGGGTGCTTACTCCGAAGAGCAAGGGCCTTCTATCTTTCAGCATCCTGGGATATATATGGTCGTCGACCGGAGGCTTTTCGGCAGCGATTGAAGCGCTTGACATTGCCTATGGAGTGCAGGTCTCCCGCCCGTGGTGGAGGGACCGGCTGCGGGCGCTGATGCTGACGTTCACCACCGGCGTTCTGGTTTTAAGTTCGCTTCTGTTGCTGATTGCCGGCTCCAACTTTGGACGCCTGCTTGCAGTGGTCTTCCCCGTGCCGCAAAGCCTCGCTGCGGTCTGGCCAAGTGCGCGTCTGGCTTTGACATTTTCCACCTTTGTCGTGGCGATATTGGTGATGTACGTCTTCGGCCCAAACGCGAAGATCACATTTCGGTCGGCGGCGCCTGGGGCGGTGTTGGCGGTTTGCGTCTGGTTCGCCGGCTCCGCCGGTTTTTCGTTCTATCTGCGCCACGTGACGGATTACAACCTAACTTACGGGTCGCTGGGGGCGGTCATTGTGCTGATGTTGTGGTTCTACATCATTGGGATCGCCACCCTGCTCGGCGCGGAGGTCAACGCCCAATTGGCGCAACGCAAACACCTGATCGAGCCGGCAGCCGAGTCGAAGCAATCGGCTTCGGGGGTACCGGCGGCTTGATCTTTATCGGAAGGGTTTAGCCCATGTAAATGCCGCCGTTGACGTCGAGGACGTGTCCGGTGATGTAGCCCGCTTCATCGGACGCGAGGAAGGCTACGGCGTGGGCGACATCGGCGTCGCTGCCGATGCGGCCGAGCGGGATGTGAGCGAGGATCGCCGCGTTTTGTTTTTCGTCGAGCACCGCGGTCATGGGGCTCTCAATATAACCGGGGGCGACGACGTTGGCGGTCACGCCGCGCGAGGCGAGTTCGCGGGCCAGCGATTTGGTGAAACCGATCAGACCGGCCTTGCTGGCGGAGTAGTTGGCTTGCCCGGCCTGGCCCATGCGTCCGACGACGCTGGAGATGCTGATGATGCGGCCGGAGCGGGCCTTGATCATCGAGCCCATGAGCGCCTGGGTGAGCAGGAATGTTCCGGTGAGGTTGGTTTGGAGGACGTCATCCCAGTCGGCGCGTTTCATGCGCAGCAGCAGGTTGTCGCGGGTGATTCCGGCGTTGTTAACCAGAATGTCAACTTTGCCGAAGTGGGCGAGAACCGCTTTGGCGGCAGCTTTGATCGACTCTTCGCTGGCAACGTCCAGGACGAAGACTTCGGCCCGGCCGCCGGCGCTGGTGATTTCGGCGGCGACCTCTTTGAGCTTGTCTTCATTACGGGCGGCGAGGGCGACGGTGGCTCCATCTTTGGCCAGGCGGAGGGCGACGGCGCGTCCGATGCCCTGAGAGGCTCCGGTAACCAGAGCGACTCTTGCGGGGAGAGCTGGGATTTCGGTGGTGGACATGCTTGGGCTGGCTTCTTCCTGCGCGCCTCGGTCCGGACGCGTCTTGAAGATTATAGAGGGCGAGGCAAACCCGGCGAAAAAGGGTGCTCCGGAAGAGCATTTTTCGACGAAAGGAGTCAAAAACCGCGCTTCTTATGGGTACTGCTTAACCAAAGAAGCCACCACCTTGAACCTCCAATTCCCTTATCGCCTGATCTTGCGAGTTGCCTAGCCTAGAAAGCGTGGCTACCACTGCCATGGGGACCCTCAGTACCAGAAATGCAATCGCAGCGAGTTAGCATTCGCTAGTAAGGGGATGGCTGAAAGGCGAAGGGGCGCCGAAGCGCCCCAAACCAAGAGGAGCATTCCCAGCCGTCACACCACCAGATCGAGGTCGCTCCGGTCGACCCCGGGCCACCCTTTGTGTCCAACCGCGCAGATCGAGTGCGTCCATAGCCGGTAGCATCGCAGGAAATTCTGGACGCGGATCTGGTCCTCCGATGTGTACGTAATCATTGCGGAAAGCGGGAGCCAAACCTCCCTCACGGCCGCCTCCTCGAACCCCGGCACCGGGGGCCGATCCTGGCGGGAACCTGTTCGGGTGCGAGCCGTCGGCCACTTCCCAAGCATCGGCGTTTTGTGCACCGGCCCAGGCCTAAAGGGCTCCTGGCACAGCTTTGGTGAGTGGGGCTAAAACCCACGCTTTCACGGGCTTTGTGATGGAGTGACTGAAGATAATGCAGATCCCTCGACTGCGCACGGGATGACCATTGAAATTGGATGGAACACCCGGTATTGGTTCGAGGGTGAGCGGCTAGAGCGGTTCGGGGACCGCGGCGACGGCGGCGTTTCTGAGCAGGGCGGGGGCGAGTTCGAGCGACCAGACGTAGACGACGAGTTCGCGGGCGTAGTGGAGGACGGGAGTCGTATCGGGGAGCTGAATGCCATGGGCGGCGGGGAGTTCGTTGCGCTCGAATTCGGCTTCGGCGAGCTCGAGCGGCCAGGGCAGGTGATGGATGTTGCCGCGGTGGAGCTTGCCTCCGGGGCCGGTGGTGTAGAGGGCATAGCGTTCGGTGAGGAAGTGCTCGATGGTGCCGGGGCGGGATTGGTCGGTGGTGTTCATGCGGCCGAGGCCGCGATACTTGGCTTCAAAGCGTACCGGCGCTGAGGCGAAGCGGCGTTGGCTGGCGTAGTGAAACGCGTCTTTGTCGCGATGCTGGATGCTCATCTTGGCCCAGTAGTAGGGCAGGTGAAAGAAGAGCCGGGCCATGGCGACGGCGGCGGGGTTGGCCGCGTCGAGAGAGAAAAAATAGACTCCGCCGAGGTTGGTGTTGGCTTCGCGAACGTAGGTGCGGAGGTTGAGTTCGGGAAAGCGGTTGGCTCCGGGAACCAGGGGCAGGCCGCGAATCTGAATGCGGTCCATCCAAAAGGGGACGATGCCGACCCAGGCAGAACCGTCGAAGGTGTCGACCGAGAGCCCCTCGGGCAGCAGGCGGCAAAGCTGGGCCGCAGGCAACGGCCAGTGGGCGAAAAGCAGGTCGTTCCAGCGCTGGGTCATCGCCCAGTTGGTCTGGGGCAGCGGCCAGGGACGGTGTTCGACGGTGGAGAGAATCTTGTTTTCGTCCGGTTCGTTCACAAGGCCCCTGGGGTCGTTTCGCGGCGTCAGTGGTTCCAAACCTCTATCAACCCGGCGTTACTATGCTGGTTCCGCGGTTCGTTGTACTTCGTTGATAGAGAAGAATAAACCCTGGCGCATAAAGAATGTGCGGCGGGGGCGAGGATTTCACAGAGCTCAGTGTTCTATTCTGATTTCTCCGATGGCTATCAATGTGACGACGAGCGAAGTAACTGCGCTGCACACCTCTGGGCGGGCCGGCGAAGCGGCGAAAAACGGGGCGGCAGCGGGAGGGAACGAAACCGAAGTCTTTGCCGTCCACGGGGCCGACCCGGAGGTGCTGGCCTATGCAATGGCGAAGTATTCGCGGTCTTCGCTGTCGATGAAGGAGTCGCTGCGGGAGATCAGCAGCCAGCGCGCCGAGCAGTTTCTAAACACCTTTTATTTTCAGTACGGTCACCGGTCGATTGCCGACCTGGCGCATGTGGCGTTTGCGATTGAACGGCTTTCGCTGCTGGCGGCGATTGTGCTGGTGGATGAGCAGCGCTGGGATGGTCAGGAGCGTTCGACGCGCTATCAGAACTTCGGCAAGGGCAATTGGTATCTGCCGGAGTTTGCCGACGGCGACGCGCGAGCGAAATATTCGTCGGCGATCGAGGCGTTGTTCGGCGAATATCACACCACCTCGCGGGAGATGCTGGAGTATTTCAAGAGCATCACCCCCAAGCCGGAGGAGATGAAGCCGGAGGCCTACGAGCGGACGCTGAAGGCGCGGGCCTTCGATGTCGCGCGCTATCTGCTGCCACTGGCGACCAACACTTCTTTAGGCCAGATTGTGAATGCGCGGACGCTCGAGGCCCAGGTTTCCAGACTGCTGTCCGATTCTCATGGCGAGGTGCGGCGGCTGGGCGAGAAGCTGCGGGAGGCAGCTTCGGGGGCGGCTTGGAATGTTCATGGGGCCGAGTTGGCCGCGTTGCAGGCAGAGATTGCGGCGCTTGATCCCGCCCTGGGGGAGCGAGCGGCGGAGTTGCTGACGCGCGAAGTCAAGGTGGCTCCGACACTGGTGAAGTATGCGGCGGCGAATGAGTATGCGCTGGCAACCCGGCGGGAGCTGGAGCAGGCGGCGCGAGAGTTGCTGGGTGGGTCGGCGATCGAGGCGGCTCCGGTGGTGGATTTGATCGAGGGCAAGGAATCGCTGGAGGTAGAGATTGCGGCGACGCTGCTTTATGGGGCTTGCCACTATTCCTACCGGCAGATTCGGGACCGGGTGGCTGCGCTGTCGGAGGCGCGGCGGAACGAGATCGTGGACCTTGGCATGCGGCATCGCGGGCGGCATGATGAGTTGCTGCGCGAGTTCTCCGCCGGGCAGCGGTTGCGCTTCGACATATTGATGGATATTGGCGGCTTTCGCGACCTGCACCGGCACCGGAAATGCACCCAGATTTTGCAGTCATTTACGGATTCACATGGGTATGACTTCCCGGAGTTTCTGGAGCAGGCTGGCTTCTCAGACGGCTATCGCGCAGCGATGGAGTCGGCACAGGCGACGTTTGAGGACTTAAAGGTTTCGGGAGAAGATGAGGCGGTGGCGCAGTATGTTCTGCCGCTGGGGACGCGGGTTCGGGCCTTATTCAAGATGGATTTTGCCGAGGCGCTTTATATTTCGGAGCTGCGGAGTACGCCGCAGGGGCATTTCTCGTATCGGCGGGTCGCATGGGAGATGTATTTAGCAGTGGCGCGGGCGCATCCCTGGCTGGCGAAGTATTTCCGGATTGAGGATGTGAATGAGCCGGTGGATTTGCTGCGGCGGTGAGGGCATCAGCGGTCGAACCCTGCGCAGCCGGCGTAGATGCAGGATCAGTCCCGGCGTATATTCTAGGGGCCTATGCCGGCGTGAGTACCCTTGCTCCGTATGGCTCGAGCGAGAAGGGGCTGGAGGCGGGCGAGCGATCGAAGGCATCGCGGTAATCGCCGCCCAAAGTCACGGATTGCGTTTTTGCGGTGTGATTGAGCAGATACGTCCACGACTTTTGTCCCGCGCGGCGGGTGGTGATCTCGACCGCAAACGGCGCCTCAAACGGCCGCCTGACCCCGCTCCTGGCGATGAGCGTGAGCAACACCCTGGCGAGATCGACGGCTTCAAGGTGGGCGCCCAGGTAGACCGCCTTTCCTTGACCGAAGCTATGCGAAGTGATGGCCGCCTTGCCCGCATAAGCGCCACCTGCGTAAGTGGCCAGCACGTCGGCATTTTGCGGATTCAGAATGTCCGCCCAGATGTGGCACTCGGCGTCGGATCCGGCCAGGGGTCCGGCAAACTTGACGGTCTGCTTCTCGGCATAGATCGGCTGATAGTCGGTCAGCTCCACGCCCATCACGTCGCGCAGCAAACCAGGCAGCGGGGTGTTGACGATCTGGCTGCGTTCATCTTTCACCCCCAGGCGGAAGCCGGCGATGAAGGTTCCGCCGTTCTGAACGAAGCTACGAATGCGATTGGCCTGCTGCGGCGAAACGATATACATCACCGGCGCGCAGAGCACCTTGTATCGGGAGAGATCCTGGGTAGCGTCGACGATATCGACGCCGGCATGGGTGGTGGCGATGGAGCCATACCAGGGCAGAAGCTCGGACAAATACTTGAGCTTGGGCTGGCCGGGCTGAATGGTGAGCGCCCAGCTCGAGTTGACGTCAAAGCATAGCGCGAGGTCAGCATCATAGCGGGCATTCAATGCCTCGCTCCCAAGAGACTTGAGTTCTTGGATGGTGTGCCGGATCTCGTTGAAGCCGGGGCTGTGAGAGCGATCAAAGTTGAGCAGCCCGTGCCAGTATTCCTCGGCGCCGAAGGTGGGCGTGTCCCAACGGAAATAGTTGATGCCCATGGCTCCGTGCGCGATCGCCTGATAGGACCAGAGGCGCAGTTGCCCGGGCTCGGGCTGCGGAGAGAAGTACGGCTGCCCGGCCTTGCCGCTCTGCTCTTCCATGATTAGGAATGGTTCTCCATCTTTGACGCCGCGCATGGCGTCATGGCCAAAGGCAGCCAGAGCCGGCAATGCCTCGGCCGGGAGGCTCATGCCGGAGTCGCCAAGGATAATGGCGAAGAATCCAGGATAGTTGTCCTCGGAGGCAAAATCGAGATTGCGGTAGAGATCGCGCAGGCTGAGGTTATCGACCAGGCCGACGTTGTTGGTGGTGATGAAATGCGCCGGACAAAGCTTGCGCAGCACGCTCAGCTGCTCCCCAAGGAAGGAGGCGTTTGCGTCGCTCTGGTAGCGGTCGTAATCGAGCGCCAGGCCCGGATTGTGCGGGGCGCCAGACGGAAGCGGCACCGGCACCTGGGAGAAATCGGTGTAGGTGTTGCTCCAAACTATGCTGCCCCAGGCCTGGTTGAGGGCCCCGAGCGAGCGATATTTCGCGCGCAGCCACTGCTGAAATCCTGCGCGGCAGAAGCGGCAGTAGCAGCGGGCGCTGTCTCCCAGGGTGAATTCGTTGTCGATCTGCCAGCCGGCGACGCCGGCTGTGGAGGCGAAGTTCTGCGCCATCGCGGTGGCGATCGCGACGGAGAGGCGGCGATAGGTGGCATTGGTGGGACAGGTGAAGCGGCGGGTGCCCGGGCTGAGCGTGACTCCGTGGTCATTGACCATCAGGACTTCGGGATAATTCTGGGTAAGCCAGTTTGGCGGCGCGGCCGAGGGGGTGCCGAGGATGACCGATATCCCATGGGCGTGGAGGACGCCGATAGCCCGCTCCAGCCAGTGAAAGTCGAAGCTGCCCTGCTTCGGCTCCATGAGCGCCCAGGTGAACTCGGCGATGCGGACATTGGTTATGCCGGCCGCCGCCATGGCGGTAGCATCTTCTTCCCAGAGGTTTTCCGGAGTTTGTTCCGGGTAGTAGTCGACGCCAAAGAGCAATGGCAGCGGGGCGGTCTCGCTGAGCCGGGAAACGTTATCTGGCTTCCCCTGCGAAGCCGCCATCAACTCTTTGGCGGCAAACAGACTGGCAGCCGTGGCACTGCCAAGAGCGAGAAACTTTCGTCGATCCATCCGGTCTTCCCTCGCAAGCAGTTATACAGGACAAGGAGAAAACCACGCGAGAGTGAGGTGAGATCGAAACGAAAGTGGTGATGCCAGATGGAGGGTTCCCGACTTGGGACCGCATGGGGCGTGTCCTGGGATTTGGCGCTTCCGACCGACGGGCGGGTGCTACACAAAGTCCCAAGTTTCCACAGCTATTTACAAGATGAGCACAAAATCCCGCCAAGGCGGCGGTTTGTCACCGTAATTTGGGTACTAGATGCGGTATCTTGGAAAGACGAAGAAAAAACGAAGATTGGAGAACTCGAAGTGGCTGATGATCGTGCACGAGCAGTAGAGCTGGCGCTCTCGCAAATCGAAAAACAGTTTGGCAAAGGCTCGATCATGCGCCTGGGCAGCAAAGAGGCGATCGTACCGATTTCCGTCATTTCGACGGGCTCGATCTCGTTCGATGCGGCGCTGGGTGTGGGCGGAGTACCGCGCGGGCGGGTGATCGAGATCTTTGGGCCAGAATCTTCGGGCAAGACCACGATCACGCTGCAGATCATCGCCGAGGCGCAGAAACTGGGCGGACTGGCGGCGTTTGTGGACGCCGAACATGCGCTCGATCCGCTCTATGCGCGCAAGCTGGGCGTGGACATCGACAATTTGCTGATTTCGCAGCCGGACTATGGCGAACAAGCGCTGGAGATTACCGAGGCGCTGGTGAGGTCGGGAGCGATCGATGTGCTGGTAGTCGACTCGGTGGCGGCGCTGGTTCCCAAGGCGGAACTCGATGGCGAGATGGGCGACTCGCACATGGGATTGCAGGCGCGGCTGATGTCGCAGGCGCTGCGCAAGCTGACGGGAACGGTGTCAAAGTCGCGGACCAGCCTGATTTTCATCAACCAGATTCGGGAGAAGATCGGGGTGATGTTCGGCAATCCGGAGACCACGACCGGCGGACGGGCGCTAAAGTTTTATTCGTCGGTGCGTATCGACATTCGGCGCATTGCGGCAGTGAAGGAAGGCGATGTGGTGGTGGGTTCGCGGACCAAGGTGAAGATCGTCAAGAACAAGGTGGCCGCGCCATTCCGCGAAGCGGAGTTCGACATTCTTTACGGCGAGGGGATCTCGCGCGAGGGCGATGTGCTGGACCTTGCGGTTGCGCAGAATATTGTGGAGAAATCCGGCGCATGGTACAGCTACGCCGGGGAGCGGATCGGGCAGGGTCGTGAGAATGTTCGCGCGTATCTGAAGGAGCATCGAGATACGTTTACCAGCATTGACACCGAGCTTCGCAAGAAGTTGGGTTTGGTGAATCTGCCGGTGAGTGAGGTGCCTGCGGTCCCGGTGAATGGAGCGGGGGCGGCTGCGGATGTGGTCAGGCCGGCGGCGCGACGCTAGCGTGGGCGGCCTGATTCCCTCGGCAAGCAAGTAGGACCCAGCGACGTGCGCTGTGGAAGCCGGCTCGCGTTTCGACTTTATCCTCGGAGAACTTTCTGCACCACCATGCAGGGGCTATTGAGGATGGGGAGTTCGCGAGTCCCGGAACGCGGCCAACTCGGCCCATCTTGGGGAATGTAGCCAGCCGATTGGCCGCTCGATAAACTCTCGTCAGAGGAGCCGAAGCGCCGTCAGGATTGTCCGCGCTGATGAAGCTGTAGATCGATTTCAGGTGCCATCGGGATCGCCGGAGCCAGACGATCTTCGTCGCGACGCCAGATTAAAGATGGCGTTCACTTCCGAGTCAGTCGCATGGTCGCCAGCCTCGGAATCCTTAAGCGCGGCTTGAATTTCGCCCAGCTGTCATTGCTGGGTTCAAGATAATTATCACGAGCCTCGGAGATGAGCTGAGTTCGGTCGCGCTTGGCCGCTTTCGCAAGCTCATCCAATTTTCGACGGTCGATCTTTCGGTGCGGAAGGTCACGGTCACGTTAGCCATATTGTGTAGTATTGCGACGTATTCTCTGACCGCCTCCCAAGTGTTGCCCAGGGTTTCACATAAAAATTCAGGGTGGCGCTTTGAAGCGGGCATCGCTCAAAACCACAGATCTCTCCATTCCCGCGCCGACTTCGCCCAGGGTCCGGTCGAGATGGCAAGACTGTTTGACTAACTCCGGCCGGCACACATCCAAAGCATTGAAATTGCGAGTTCCGGATCGGCTCCGTACAATCGCGTTTGATAACTTCATGAGCGGCACCCACGTTGGATAAAGTGAAAGCAATCTATCCCGGCACGTTCGACCCGATGACCCACGGTCACCTTGACCTGGTTGCGCGAGGATCGCGCATTTTTGACCACCTGGTGGTAGCGGTGCTCTGCAATTCGGCGAAGCAACCGCTGTTTTCGATCCCGGAGCGGGTGGAGATGCTGACCCAGAGCGTGGCTGGCCTGGGGAACGTATCGGTGGCGACGTTTGAGGGGCTGCTGGTGGATTTCGCCCGGCAGCAGGGCGCGCAGGCGGTGATGCGCGGAATTCGCGCGATCAGCGATTACGAATATGAACTGCAGATGGCACTGATGAATCAGCGTCTGGCTCCGGAGCTGGAGACGGTGTTTCTGATGCCGGCGGCGAAGTATTCGTTTGTGAGTTCGCGGCTGGTGAAGGAGGTCTTTCAGCTGGGCGGATCGGTTGAGGGGCTGGTGCCGGAGCTGGTAATTGCGCGGTTGAAGAAGCGGGTGACCGGGTCAGGGAGTTAGAGAACCCTACGCGCGCGCGCGATCCAAGTTGCCGCTCTGCTAGAATTTGCCGCCATATGGATCCGATAACGATTGGCGCGTTTGTATCGACTGCCCTCGGAATTGCCGGGGAGGCGATGGTAAAGGGCACGGCGGAACTGGCGGTCAAAGATGCCTATACCGCCCTCAAAACCAAGATCTCCAGCTGGGTGTCGGGGGATGATGTCGCGGCGCTGGAAAAGGCTCCCGCTTCCCCAGCCCGGCAAGCGGTCATCGCTGAGGCCGTCGATGCGCTGCCCGAGGCGGACAAGGCTGAGATTCTCCCGCTGGCGCACGGTGTCGCCGACCGGCTCAAGGAGAGCAAAGGGACGATCGGTGTCGATATCAGCCGCTTGACTGCCGCAGAGATCAAGCTGGGCAGCGTGTCCGTGACCGCTGGCGTTGGCGCAAGGATTGCCGACTCCAACATCTCGGGGACGGTCAGCACGGGAGACATCCTGGTGGGAACCCCGCCGGGAAAATCCTAGCGGCAGCGGGCTTTTCGGCTGCTGCCGCTGTCGCCGTCCAGGCGGTCGGGAACACCATCGGGAACCTGAACGTCAGCCAATCTCTCAACCTGAGCGAAGAAGCTTCGAAGCAGATCAGTCAAGCGCTTACCGAAGTGCTGGGGCGACGGGCAAATCAGGCCGATGACGGGAAAAGTGTCTCCTCAAGGGTAACTCAGCCTTTTGTGGTGCGCCTGGAGTATTTTGGCAGTCTGCTGTACGACCGCGAGAATAGCGACTACATTCCATTCGACACGGACGCTACACAGATATTTCAGCTGGCACTGACCGAACCTCGGGAGAAGGTGTTCAGCCTGATCAAATCCAACTTCGATCAAGCCAGCCTGAATCAGTTTTATTCGCTGTGTCAGCAGATCGGAATATTCGATGCCTGGGGTAGGTTTACCGGCGTCTTTCTGAGCAATGCGCCGTTGGACAAGGTGATGAGTGGGCCGACGCTGGTGCATCTAGCGGTGACGAATGCCTGCAATTTTCGCTGCGGGCACTGTTTTGCCTCGTCGGGCCAGCCGTTTGCCGATGAGTTGACCACCTTCGAGGTGAAGCGGCTGATCGATGAGCTGGCGGAGATGGGCTGTTTCAAGATCAAGTTTGGCGGCGGTGAGCCGCTGGTGCGGCGCGATCTGCCGGATCTGATCCGGCACGCGAATGACCAGGGGATTGCAGTCTCGATCTCGACGAATGCAGTGGCCGCCAGCAAAGAGGTTGTCGACTCGCTTGCGGGGCTGAAATTGGAAGAGATTCTGGTCAGCATGGATGGCGCCAGCGCAGAGGTCTACGACGCGATACGAGGGGAGCCGGGCGCATTTCAAAGGGCGATGACCGGCATCGTCAATTTGAAGCTGCTCAAGGCGCCGATCTGTCTGCGACGAGTGCTGATGAAGGCAAATGCCGCTGAACTATCCGTTCTGATCCAACTTGCCGAGAAACTCGATGTGACGCGGGTGCTGCTTCGTTCCTTGCTCCCGGTTGGCCGGGCGGCTGCGGAGTCGGATCTGGTGCTGAATGCCGAAGAGATGAACCGCGCCTGGCAAGAGGCCTTGTCGGCTACCAGTCCTCAGGCCAAGGTCGTCGTTCCAGAGGCCATCCCAATCGCTCGCAAGCGCGTCTTTGAGGGGTTCGGCTGCGAATGCGGGCACTTGCAGTGCTATATCGATGCTCGTGGAGAAGTAAGGGCAAGCGGATTACTCCAAGACCTGTTACCGGCAGGCGATATTCGGCAGAAGAGCTTTAAGGAGATTTGGAGTTCAGGATTTGACCAACTGCGTGGAATGGAGGGCAATAAATACTGCCGTCATTGCTCATATTTTCGCGGATGCCGAGGGGGCTGCCGGGCCAGCGCCTTATTGCTCGGCAAGGAGCTTAACGCTCCAGACGCGAGCTGCCTGATCGCTGCGGGGGCGGGATGGCGGCCGGGGCAGGCGGCAAATGCCTGAGCGGATGGAATGGACCAAGGCGGATCGGTTGAGGGGCGGGATGCTTGGGCAAGATACCAGCGTTCTGCTTCGGGTGTTGAAGGACATTGCTCTGGCGTCAGGTTCAATCGCGACCTTTCGGCATAAGCCTGCAGCAAGCCTAAGACCAGCCGCCGACCGATTGCTCGACAGGCTAACTTAGCCTGTCGAGTCAATGGATAGGATTCAAGGGCTCTTGCTGTAGTCTTTTCCGAGTGAGACAAACCTTCAGATCTTCGATTATGGCGTGCATTTGGATTGCCACTGTGTTTCACGCTAGCGATGCGGCGGCAATGCAACGACAGTCAGTAGCAGTCGGAGACAACAAAGCCGACTTGCAACGGCGTTCAGGGATCCAGATCGTCAGAAGCCCTGATCGACCCTTTATCGAGAAGCGCGACGGCCAGCAACTGATCAACTTCGATTTGTTGATTAAGAGTGTTGGGACAAAGACATACAACCTTGTCTCAATCAAACTCCAGGTATTCGACAGTGGCGACCATCTCGAACTCGAGCGTGAACTGAATGAGAATGGAAGGCCTCCTGCTCTCGACATGATTGGAGAACGCCTATTGCAGCCGGGCAAAGTCTTGGACGTCTTCCAGCCGTTTTACGCCTTCGATGCGGCAGTTGACGTCAACCGAATGCATCTTGAATTGCTGTTTATGGAGCAGGGACATGCTGCTCCACCCGCGGCGATCACGGCGGATGAGCTGGTCTCCGTGGATGTGCGACCCAGGTCATACAATCCGGTTGCATTTTCGCTTCCACTCCACGGTCT
>Ga0302324_100013091_pt1 | contig 16853 bp, 14 predicted proteins | sample Palsa_T0_1_FD_201949 | JGI IMG/M metagenome (GOLD analysis project Ga0302324, IMG submission 201949) | Peat permafrost microbial communities from Stordalen Mire near Abisko, Sweden - Palsa_T0_1 | ecosystem: Environmental > Terrestrial > Soil > Palsa > Peat permafrost | place: Sweden: Abisko...
CACCCCAATCCAAGCCGTAATCTCCCGATCCAGCACATCCAGCGGCAGCGCCCCCTGTCCCAACACCGCATCGTGGAACTTCCGAATATCGAACTTCGCCCCCAGCTCCCGCTTCGCCCGCTCGCGCAGTTCCAGAATCTTCATCTGCCCCAGCTTGTAGGCCAGCGCCTGCCCCGGCCATGCAATGTAACGATCCACCTCACTCGCAATATTCGTATCGTCCATCGCGGTGTGGTCGTGGAAATAGTCCACCATCTGTTGCCGCGTCCAGTGCTGGCTATGCACGCCCGTGTCGACTACCAGCCGCAACGAGCGCCACATCTCGTTTTCCAGCCGCCCGTATTCGCTGTAAGGATCCTGATAGAACCCAACTTCCTTCCCCAGCCGCTCCGTGTAAAACGCCCAGCCTTCCGAATACGCGTTGTAGCCGGCAAATTTCCGGAACTCCGGCACATCCGTCAGCTCCTGCGCAATCGAGAACTGCAGATGATGTCCCGGCACGCCCTCGTGATACGCGATGGCCTCCACGTTCAGCACCAGCCGATGCGTCGGGTCATATTCGTTCACGTTGATGTACCCTGGCCGGCTGCCATCCGCCGCGCCAGGAGAATAATCGGCAGGCGGCGCCGACGGTTCGCGAAACGCCTCCATCGGAATCACCTCGAGCGGCGTCTTCGGCAAGTGGCCGAACAGCAGCGGCAGCTTTGCCTCCATCTGAAGGGCGTACTTCTTATAGAGATCAAAAAACTGCTGCCCCGACTTCCCATATAGCTCTGGATCCTTCCGGATGTGATCGTTGAAGCTCTTCAGATCATGAAAACCCAGTGACTGAGCCAGCTTCAGCATGTCCGCTTCGATTTCCGCCACCTGCTTCACGCCCATCGCATGAATCTGCACCGGCGTCAGATCGGTCGTCGTCTGCTCCTTCACCGCGAACCGGTAGCGCTCAGCCCCATCCGGCAGCGCCCACACGCCCGGATCGGTCCTCCCCTGGGGGGCATAGTCGTTCTTCACAAACGCGGCAAACTTCGCATACGCGGGATCGACCTCGTTATGAATCGCCCCCTGAATTGCAATCGTCAGCCGCGCCTGGTCCGACGGCGAAAATTCCTTTGGGAATTTCTGCAGCGGCTCCGCGAACGGGCTCGCGGTCAGCGGCTTCGTCGCAATGTCCTCCGACTGCGCGGCGACCTTCTCCAGCAGATACCGCGGCGGCATCAGATGATCCGCCATCCCCTGGCGCATATTCACCCTCACCTGGTCGAGTACGTGGGGGATCCCGTGCAGCCGCGTGATGTAGTTCTCGTAATCCTGCACGGTCTTCAGCGGCATCTGCGTCATCAGGCCGGGGATGCCCAGCTGGATGCCGTTCATCTGGTCGACGGGCATCTCCCAATCTTTGAACCGCGCGTCCTCGACTCCCTCACGCAGCTGGCGCAGCATCAGTGTCTTGTTCAGGACATCCTGCTCCGGCAACCCCGCGGTGTCGATCGCTTCAATGACGCGAATCTCCGCGCGCGCGTGCGCAACCTGCCGCAGCTGCTCCGCCGCCGAGTAGTCGCTCCAGCGATCGTTGTAACGAGGATCGCCGATCCCCGTCGCCATCTCCGGGCTCGTGCGCAGCGTGTACTGCCACTCTTCATCGAGCGCAGCCCGCAACTTGGCGCGGCGCGCAGCCACTCCGGCACTCTGAGCGAAAGAGCTGGCGGCAAAAGCAAAAGTCGACAGAAGGAAAAGGGGCAGGAAAAACGTAAACCTACGGCGAATGATGGTCATTGCAGGGTTAGCTCCGAAGCAAAGTCAGAATGAGCAGAAGGGCAAAAAGCCATAGTACAGAAGAGTTCCGCGCGCACTCTCCGCGGCCAGCGCCGTTGCGGGTTTGCTACATTTGTTCTGGCTCCGGACAAATGTGCCGGGGCGGGGGTAAGCCAGGTGTTTCTGGGAATGGATGTAGGCACGGGCGGTACGCGCGCCGTTCTGGTGGATGAAAAGGGTCAGCTCGTCGCCTCGGCATCGAGCGAGCACCAGCCGTTTCGCACGCCGCATCCAGGATGGGCCGAGCAGGACCCCGAAGACTGGTGGCGCGCCGCCCAGGAATCCATTCGTGCAGTGCTCGCAGCCGTCCCCGGTGTCCGCGTGGATGCCGCCGGCCTCACCGGCCAGATGCACGGCGCCGTCATGCTCGATAAGGACGGCAAAGTGCTGCGCCCCTCGCTCATCTGGTGTGATGTTCGCACCGAGCCTCAATGCGAGTGGCTGCACAAAGTCATCGGCCGCGAACGCCTCATCGAACTCACCGCTAACCCAGCGCTGCCCAACTTCACACTCACCAAGCTGCTGTGGGTCAAAGAGCATGAGCCGGAAATCTTCGCGAAGATCGAGCACATCCTCTGCCCCAAAGATTATGTCCGCTATCGCCTGACCGGCACCTACGCCATGGATGTTCAGGAAGCCTCGGGCACGCTGCTGCTCGACGTCGCGCATCGCCGCTGGTCGAAAGAAGTGGCTAGCATCGCAGGCATTCCCGAAAGCTGGTTGCCGGAGCTGTTCGAGTCACCCGAGATTTGTGCGAAGATCAGTGACCAAGCCGCGCAGCTCACTGGCCTCAAGGCAGGCACGCCCGTCGCCGCCGGTGCAGGCGACCAGGGCGCGGGCGCAGTCGGCATGGGTATTCTCGAGCCTGGATCCGTCTCCGCGACCATCGGAACTTCAGGCGTCGTCTTCGCCGCAACCGCCGCGCCCACCAAAGATCCGCAGGGCCGCCTGCACACCTTCTGCCACGCGGTCCCCGGACGCTGGCACGTGATGGGCGTGACCCAGGCCGCCGGCCTCTCGCTTCGCTGGCTCAAAGAAACCCTGGCTCCAGACAAAACCTACGACGACCTCACCGCCGCGGCCGCAAAGATTCCCGCCGGTAGCGATGGCCTGCTCTGGACGCCCTACCTCTTCGGCGAGCGTACGCCGCATCTCGATCCCACCGCGACGGCAGCTTTCGTCGGCATCACCTCCACCACCACCCGCGCCCACTTCACTCGAGCCGTGCTCGAAGGCGTCGCCTACTCCCTCAAGGACACCTTCTCTCTCTTCGCCGAACTCGGCATTCCCGTTAAAGGCGTGCGTCTTGGTGGAGGCGGCGCGCGCGGCCCCCTCTGGCGCGAGATTCAGGCCAACATTTATGGCTATGCGTGCGAACGCCTCACTGCCGAAGAAGGCGGCGCGTTTGGCGCAGCGCTCATGGCAGGAGTCGGCGCGAAACACTGGCCCGACCTCGAAGCAGCCTGCGCCGCTGGCATCACCGTCGCCGAAACCATCCAGCCCAACCCGTCCACCGTTCGGCGTTATGCTGACGGATACGCAGGCTACCGCCGCGTCTATCCCGCCCTCAAAGGCATTCGCGGATAGGCATTCCGGCGAGGCGCACTGCTGGAGTCATGCATGGGGTCATGTATGGGCGGGATCGCGGCACAGCGCAGAGCACTAACGCAGCTTCGGATCCTCGGAGCGCTCGCTGTGATTCTCGCCCTCGCGCCATCCTTCACTGCGCAAGCAACCGCGCCCACCTCGTCATCCCAAAAACACCAGCCCCAGTTCGAAGTAGCCACTATCAAACCGGTCAACACCAGGGCTGTCATTACCCAAGGCGTGGACGTCGAGCCCGGAGGCCGAATCCGGCTCAACGGTATGAACCTGAAAGCAATGGTCGGCGTCGCCTTCAATCTCAGCTATTGGCAGATTGCAGGCGGAGACTCGATGGACAGAGATCAATACAACCTCGTCGCCCAGCCGCCGGAGGATGTGCGCTCCACCATGCCCGACACCCGGCACACTCTGTTTGGAATCCAGGATGAGCGTCTGCGTCAGATGCTGCAGGCGCTCCTCATAGAACGATTTCAGCTGAGGTTCCACCGAGAAACCAAAACCGGCAAAGTGTTTCTCCTCGAAAAAAACGGCAAGACTCTCCTGCTGACCACAACCAGAGCCGTTTCAAAGGACACGGACGAAGGCGCTGCACCCGATTCGTTCGGTAGCATCGGTTTCGCCGGAAAATGGGTACTCTACAACACCACCACGGCGCAGCTGGCAAAGTTTGCCAGTGACAATATGCTTCGCGCGCCGGTCCTCGATCGAACCCGCCTCACCGGCTCTTTTGACTACTGGGGTCCGCCGGAAGACTGGAATGCCTACGAGGCCGACATGCCCGGCTCGTTCTTCCACATGATCGGCGAAATCGGACTTAAACTGGTCCCATCGAAGGGGCCAGTGGAGACGCTGGTGATCGACCACGCAGAAGCGCTCTCCCCGAATTAATCTCGGGACTGGCGCGATCGGGAACCCTCATGCTGCAAATCGCCAAATTTCTGGGACTGGCACTTAGCATCCTCGCGCTGTGCGCGCTGTTGGGCCACGCGTTTTTCATCCCCGGTCGTGACTGGGGCGACCGCCTGCTCGATGCGTTGGCCATGTTAGGGTTGAGCGCCAGCATTTGCTTCGCCAGCGGCCTGATCTTCGAAATCCCCGACCGCAAATTCGACCCCGAACCCACTCCGCACCTGATACAAACTTTGCCCGTCCGCCTCTTCTTCTGGGGCGCGGGACTCACGGCGGTCATGTTTCTGCTGTCCTGGTTCCTCGCGGAATACTTCGTGCCCATGATCTGGAAGAACCAGCCCTACTAGTCTGTGGCTGCCCCTGTCTGGTGTTAAGCTCAACGGCATTCAGTCAGAGGTGGCAGCGATGAGACCATTTCCCGTGCGGGCACTCGGTTGTCTCACCAGTCTCTTTGCCTGTCTGCCGGCGCCGTCCGTGTTGGTCGCGCAGAATCCGCCTCAGACCCCGACGATTCAGGTATCAACCCACCTCGTCCAGATCAGTGTTGTCGTCCGCGACAAAAATGGGCCCGTCAAAAATCTGACGAAGAATGATTTTGTCGTTCTGGATCGCGGGAAGCCGCAGACCATCAGCATCTTATCCGGCGAATTCGGCGCTTCCACGACGCAGCCCGCGCCGCCTCTGCCACCCAATACCTATTCCGATCTGTCGCGGTACAGGGCGAGCGATCCTAGAAGTGTAACCGTCGTCCTGCTCGACAATCTCAATACTCTCTTTGGCTCCGATCCCCAGCCCTACGAGAAGACGCCCTATTGGCTGGAGGATCACGCCCTCACGATTGCCAAGCAGCGTCTGATGGAGTTCCTGAAGCAGATGAATCCGGGAGACCGCATCGCCATTTATGGCCTCACCAACAGGCTGCGTGTGCTGTGCGACTTCACCTGCGATCACGATCAGCTTTTGGCGGTCGTCAGCAAGTATGACCCCACGTCCAGGTCAGCCCGCGAGTCGGCCCACCCGAGCACTTTTCAGCTTCCCGGCGTGTCCGACCGCGTTAATGCGGCGATCGACGCCGACACCCAGGCGCTAGCCGACATCAACAATCAACGCCGCGGCGAAATCACCATGTCCGCACTGACCGCAATCGCCGCGCACGTGGCCGATATTCCGGGGCGTAAAAACCTGCTTTGGTTAACCGCCAATCTCCCCTTCTCCGGCGAGGCCGTCGCGCGGGTTCTCGCCCGCGGAAACATCGCCGCTTATCCAGTCGATGCGCGTGGGCTGCTGCCGGGGGCGCCCGTAATCTCCATGGACGAAGTCGACGGCGATGCGTACGCCGAGGGAAAAATTGGTCGACCGCTGGGCCACACCACCGTGCCCGTCGGCATTGACACGATGATAGACATGGCCGCCGACACCGGAGGTCATGCCTTCGTTAATAACAATGACATCACCAGCGCGATCCGGGCCGTTGTCGAGGATGCAGCCGCTACCTACACGCTCGGCTTCTATCTGCCTGCCGGCGAAGTAGATGGGAAATTTCACAAACTCACCGTGCAGGTCCACCGACCCGAGCTCCCCCTCGCATATCCGCGAGGCTATTTCGCCTTCAAAGATACGGCGGCCACCGAAAACGAAAGCCACAGCTCCTTCCTGGCGGCGATCCGAGGTCCCCTCGACGCCTCCGCAGTTCCACTGGAGGTCAGGCTCGATCGCGTCGATCAGCCTGCGCCTCACTCTCTTCAGATTGTGGGCTTGGAGGCATTGGAGGCTTGCGCTTGCTGAAAGAAGGCGATCTGCGGCGAGGAACGCTGGACATGTACGCGATTGAGCAGGATGCAACCGGGAACGTGCTGCACCAGACCAACCAGCGGTTGAACCTGAGCCTCACGGATCAGCAATATAAAGGCTATCTGCAATCCGGAATATCGTTTCGCCAGCTTGTTCAGCTCCACCAGGGCGCGACCGTGTTGCGGGTGTTAGTGCAGGACCCTGGCACTTCCGAAATCGGATCCGTCATCGTTCACCTCACCACCGTGAAGTGAAGGTTGGTTCAGAGAGCCTCGCTCGCACTGTCCAGCCGCTTCGTCCGCATCTTCCCCCAAATCCACCACCCCAGCCCGCCAAAGATCACCACCAGCCCCAGCAGGGTCACCGCCAGGTGCCTCTTCGCCAAATCGGCGACCACAGTCACAATCTCCGGCCCGTACTTCACCACCAGCGCCGTCTCCACGCCGAAGCGGATGCACCTGCCGACAAACACCGCGAGCATAAAGTTCAGCGTCCGCATCTCGAAAACGCCGGCGCCAAAAACAAACAGCTTCCACGTCGTCGGCGGCGGCAGCAACGACGGAATCATGACCGCCAGAAATTCCTGCTTCTCAAACTGCTTGCGCAGTGCGTCGAAACGCGCGCGATTGACGCGCTTCAACAGAAAAAGCTCGCCGCCAGCCTTGCCCAGATAGAAGGGAACCAGCCCCCCAAACGTCGACCCCACCGCCGCGAGCAACGCGTACACATAGAAATGTTTCTTGTCGTTCCACGCCCAGATACCCATGAGCACATCGATGGGAATCGGGATCGACGCCGAGTCAATGAACGAGCCCAGCAGCACGCCCCACGGTCCCATCGGGATCAGAAAATGCTGGGTCCATTGCGTGAGTTTCAAAAAAAGAGATTTCAGAATTCAACCTTTCCGTTCAACCCTTCCCTTTGTTTCGATGGCCTTTGGCTCCGGGACCTGTTCCAAGGCCTGTCCTGTGCGCCGATTTACGTTGGACTGCATCCTTCGCCGCGCTATGTTCCGTCTTGCCGTCTAGCAAATCCAGCGCATGCGGCAGCACCGGCAGCGCAGCGCGCAGGGAACTGACCGCACCCGCCGGGCTCCCCGGCACATTCAGAATCACCGAGGTGCCGAGGGTTCCGCACACAGCCCGGCTCAAACTCGCCATCAGCGTCTCCCGCCGCCCTTCCGACCGCATCAGCTCCGCGACGCCTTCGAGCACGCGCTCGCAGACCGCCCGCGTTGCCTCCGGGGTTACGTCCCGTGCGCCAATGCCCGTTCCCCCGGTGGTAACCACCAGTCGGGCCATAGCAGCCGTCTTCCGGATTGCGTCTTCGATGGCCCCTCGCTCGTCTGGAACCGTAACGCGGTATACCGTCTCGAAGTCATTTGCGTCCAACGTACGGGCGACCGCGGGACCGGAAAGGTCCTCGCGCAGACCTCGGGAGGACGCGTCACTGACGGTGATCACCGCGGCAGTCCTGCGCGGAGAGCGGGGAGACTGGTTGGTCACGTTTCGATTGTACAAACAGCGGTTAAGTCTCCCGATTTGATGAGAAAATAGACACCAGCTATCGTCTCGTTCCGGCTTCACCCCACAGCGGGGCCCCGGTTGGAGCCGCGCAGAACCGAAGTACGCAGAACCGAAGTACACAGGAATGCCGATTCGCCTGAATCTAACCGACGTACCGGCCCCAGAGCCGCAAACGGACCCGAAAGCCGACCCGAGAGCCGAGCCAGATGCCGAGCCCAGCCACTCCAACGGGCCGCTGGGCCTGACGGTGGAGGCCCCTGCCGAGGAGTCGGCCCAGGACTGGGTCTCGGCCTCGCCCGACCTGGCCCCGCGGTTTGCCGCCTTGCCCAACGGCTCCGGCACGCCGACCAAGTTCCGTCTCAACCGCTACGAAGGTCTCGATCACACCGACCTCCTCCACATCATCGAGGAGATCGAGGACAACCGTTCCTGGGTCAGCCTCCGCGAAAAACTGTGGATCGCCCTCATCATCCACATGATGGTGGCCTGGTACCTGCTCTACGGGCCCAAATACATCTACCACGTGCGCGTCGTCGATCCGTCCGTCATCATGAAGCAGCGCCAGAAGGACCTGACCTTCCTCGACCTGCCGCCCGATGCGCTGAAGGAAATCAAGCCGAAGACTCCTGCGCCGCTTTCCGATAAGAGTCGTGTCGCTGAGACGCCGAAGCCCACCCTCGACAAGAAGACCCTCGAGGAACTGGAAGCCATGCGCCGCGCCGCGCCGCCCGCTCCTGCGCCGCAACCGAGCGAGCAGCCAGCCCCAGCCGCGCAAGCGCCGCAACCGCAGGGTCCGGCAGCCGACCAGCATCCGCCCACTCCGCCTGCCCAGCCGCTACCCGCAAACAACCAGGCCAAGCTGGAAGCGCCAGTCCAGGCGCCGCAGCCCAACTTCCGCTCCGGCGGTGCCGCCAGTCCCAACGACCAGCTCCAGCAAGCCATGCGCCAGGCGATGCAGGGCCGCGGTCAATACGGAGGCGGCGATAACGGCGCCGGTCTCCCCTCGCAGCATCAGGGCCTGAACGGCGGCGTCGACGTCCTCAGTGACACCATGGGCTGGGACTACGGTCCCTACGTCCAGCGCGTCGTCTGGGACACCGAGCATGCCTGGTGGCCCATCATCCCCGAATCCGCGCGCCCGCCCCTCGACAAGCAGGGGAAGGTGATGATCCGCTTCAAAATCTTCCCCGACGGCAGCGTGAAAGACATGCAGCTCGAAGGGCCCTCCGGCGACGTTGCTCTCGACCGCGCCGCCTGGGCCGGCATCACCGGCGCCAGCCCCTTCCCGCCGATCCCCAAAGTCTTCAAAGGCCCATTCCTGGAATTGCGTTTCTACTTCCTCTACAACATCCGCCCCGGCCAGGAATAGCTGTGCCCCGAACGGCTGGTCCGGTATGAATCAGCACGCTCGACTGCGCCGCCAACAATTGATCGGAATCCTGATCATCGCCGCAGCCATCCTCGCCTTTACGCTGCTCCGCGCCGACTGGCACAACCTATTCCCCCAGGGCTGGTGGCGCTGGTAGAGCAATCCGCAACACAATTCCTCGGTTTAGATTGTACGAGAGCAAACCAAATGAGAACGACTATCGACATCGACGATAAACTCATGGCCGCCGCCATGAAATGCAGCGGATTTCCTACGAAAAAGGGAACTATGGAGGAGGCTCTTCGAATCCTGGTGGAGGCCCTCCCTGCGCGTCCGAAGAAAATCACTGAGAGTGCCAGGCCGAAATAGGCGTTGGATTAGGATTCGCCACCTCGGCTGCTTGAAAACTTTGCCCGCAATCCCCGGAGTGTCCCGAACCCTCCTCCCTGCGATCCTCATCTGCAGAGGACGAGTACCATGAGCACAGCCGCTATGCTTTCTGAAGACCAGGCCTGGGCCGCAGTTCTGGCCCGCGATCCCGCAGCCGATGCGGAAATGGTCTACGCCGTCACCACCACCGGCGTTTTCTGCCGCCCCACCTGCCCCAGTCGCCGTCCCGCACGCGGCAACGTCGTTTTCTTCTCCGATCCGGCAACAGCAATGAGCGCAGGATTCCGCCCCTGCCGCCGCTGCCTCCCGCATCAGCGCCACGTCGATGCCGGTCTCGTCGAGGTCATCTCGAAAGCCATCCAGCGTGACCGGCAGGTGAACCTGAATGAACTGGCGCGGCTGACCGGCCGCAGCCCCTTCACCATCGAGCGCACCTTTAAGCGCGTCCTCGGACTCACCCCCGCGCAGTACCAGCGCCAGCGCCGAGCCGCCTCGTTTCGCAGGGAGCTCACCACCGGATCCGCGCGCGTCACCGACGCCATCTACGACGCGGGCTACTCCGGCCCAGGCCGCGCCTACGAAAACACCCAGCTCGGCATGGCTCCAGGCGAGTACCGCGCCGGAGGCCCCGCCGCCCGCATCGGCTACGTCATCGGCGACACACCCCTGGGCAAGCTGCTCATCGCGGCCACCCCCCGCGGCCTCTGCGCCGTCATCCTCGGCGATAACGAAAACGAGCTCCTGCGCCAGCTCCGCACCCAATTCTCCCAGGCAGAGGTCTATCTCGAGCCAAAACTCGACCAGCACCTCAATGAAGTCCTCTCTCAGTTCACCGCACATCCCGCCGCGCTCGATCTACCCCTCGACCTGCGCGCAACGGCCTTCCAGATGCACGTCTGGGAAGCGCTCCGTCGCATTCCGCGTGGCGAAACCCGCAGCTACGCAGAACTGGCGCGCTCCCTTGGCAAGCCAACCGCTGTCCGCGCCGTAGCCCGCGCCTGCGCCACGAATCCCGTTGCGGTGGTGGTGCCGTGCCATCGCGTCATCGGTAGCAACGGCAAACTCACCGGCTATCGCTGGGGCATCGAGCGCAAGAAAAAGCTCCTGGAAATAGAAGCCGCGGCAAAACCGCAGTAACTCCCCACCTTCGAGGGAGTGGCTTCCCCATCGCGCTCTGATAGCTTGGCCCAGCAGCGAAAAATTCAGGGGGACCCGTGGCAGTTTCTGCCGTTGCCGAGTGCATTGTCGATTTGCAGAACCCAGCCAGCCAGCAAAACATCTCGCTGGCGGAAATCCTCTCTGCCCTGTCCTTCGCGCTCGATCTAACTGAAGGAGCAGTCCCGGGCCACGCTCTCCGTAGCTGCGTCCTGGGCATGCGTCTGGCCGCCGAACTGCAGTTGCCTTCCGATCAACGGGCAAGCCTCTACTATTCGCTGCTCCTCAAAGATGTCGGCTGCAGCAGCAATGCCGCCCGCCTCTGCCAGATCATCGGTGGCGGCGACGAGCGCCAGGTCAAGGCCGGCGTCAAGCTGGAAGACTGGACCCGTCCCAACCGCCCCAAGGCTTCCACGCTGCGCCTGTTGTGGAGCACGGTTCTCCCTGACGCGGATCCCGTGCGTCGCGCCGTCGGCATCCTGCGCATCGGTCTCACCCAGCATCGGAATAATGAAGAAGTCATCAACCTGCGTTGCGATCGCGGCGCTCACATCCTGCGCAAACTTGGTCTCGGCGACGTGGCAGCCGAAGCGGTCCGCGGTCTCGACGAGCACTGGGATGGCAGCGGCTATCCGGAGCGCCGCACCGGCCAAGACATCCCGCTCGAGTCGCGTATCCTCGCCATCGCTCAGCACCTCGATGTCTTCGCCTCGGAGCAGGGTCCGGAAAGCGCGATGAAGGTTCTCCGCGAGCGCAGCGGGCGCTGGTTCGATCCGGAATTAGTCCGCCTGGTCGAACATCTGCATGCCGCCGGCCTCCTGTGGGCACAAGCGCTCTCTGGCACGCCCGAGAACGAGACCCGCCAGGCCGCGTTCGATGTCGCACCCGATGAGGTCCACCAGCTCGAAGCGGCGGACATCGATCTCATCTGCGAAGCCTTCGCCGACGTCGTCGACGCCAAATCGTCCTTCACCTTCCGCCATTCTCTCGGCGTGAAAGGCGCAGCCGTGAGCATCGCAGGCCAACTTGGACTCAGCGAGGAGCGCATCCGGCTCGTCCATCGCGCGGCACTGCTGCACGACATCGGGAAGCTCCGCGTGCCCAATTCCATCCTGGACAAGCCAGGCAAACTCGATGGTCCAGAATGGCAGGTCGTTCAGGAGCATCCACGCCTGACCCGCGAAATTCTGTCGCGCATCGACACCTTCCGCGAGTTGGCCGCCATCGCCGGAGCGCATCACGAAAGACTGGATGGCACCGGCTACCCGGACCGGCTAGGGGCTCAGCAACTGCCGCTCGAAGCGCGCGTCATTGCCGTTGCCGATGTGTATGGAGCCCTCACCGAAGACCGGCCCTACCGCCCCGGCATGTCGCACGAGCAGGCGATGGAGATCATGTTCCGCGAAATCCCGTACAAACTCGACCCGAATTGTTGCGAAGCCCTGATGGCCATCGCGCAGTAGCTGTTCGAAGCCTGACTTCGCCGCCCAACTCGCATCGCGTTCGTACCCGAGTCCGGGCCGGCTTCAGCCTGCACCCTGTACCCTGTACCCTGCTCTAATTCAGATCGTCCCCAATCGTCACTGTCACCGGCGGATTCTTCGTCAGCTGCGCGTCCATGATCAGCGCCGTGCGTACCTGCCCGTCCACAAACGTGATCGACGCGCTCGTGTACGGCGTCGTGATCACCCCCGCCGGCGTCACCACAATCGTGTAGGTGCCGGCCATCACGTTGACATAGCCTTCCACCGACTGCGGCGCCACATTGCTGAACACTGGGTTAGCGTCGGCCAGCGTGCCGCCGCTTGCCAGCAGGTAAATATCCACCGCGCCTGCCTTCGGCGCCTGCTGCAGGAACCGAATCGAGAAGTACCCTGCTGGTGCGGCGATAGGCTGATCGGTCAGGATCGAAGCCGTGTAGGTTGTCCCCGAGTCCGCAATCAGCACGGAATGCTGCTGCGCGACAAGAAACTCCCCCGCCACCTGTGCGCCCGCTTTCGTGGTGCCCGTCGGGTAAACGTACGCCGTAGCATTTTCCGGCGGCAGAAACGCATAATTGGTAAAACTAGCCGCGCCGATGTTCGTCGCGATCTGGGTCGTGGCTACGTCCACATCGATCGCCGGCGCGTTGTACGAAGCATCGATCACTCGCACTTCGGTCTGCGAAGGAGCCGAGGTCTGAACGCTCTGGCAGCCCAGCAGCACGCTCGACAAGAACGCCACAGCCACAGTTGCCGCGCGGCGCGTCCGGAAATTTTCTCGTTGCGAGACTGCCATAGTGTCGCCCAAAAACGTGCCCAAAAAGTGGAAGGACACCTCTCATCTTAATGTGCCGTACAACGCCCAGAGCAGGAATCCCCCCGTCTGAGCCTGCCACAAACGGGTCAAACATACCGGACGTTGGAGCGAATTTCCGCTCACCAAAGTACCGGGCCGGTAATGGTACCGCCGGGGGGGAGTTTTGTCCGGAAGCCGAAGCATGATCCGGCTGCGTATACTGCTCACCTATGTTGGGAACAGCCTTCCGCAACTGCGTAAAACTGGCCCTGCCCCTCGCCCTCGCCGCAACCGGGCTCGCCCAAACTCCTGCCATGCCCGCGCAGTCGCAAACCCCGTCCACGCCCACCGCATCCGGCACACCCAAAATCGAGGACCGCAACGCCTTCATCGTCGTCGGCATCACCGTTCGCACCAACAATGCCAAAGAAGCCTCTGGCCAGGGAGAAATCCCGCAGCTCTGGCAAAATGCCATGCAGAACAATACCCTCGACGCGGTCCCCAACAAAGCCGACGACAGCCTCATCGTCGTCTACAGTGACTACGCCACAGACAACACCGGCGACTACAACTACACCCTCGGCTATCGCGTCACCTCCGCCGACAAGATTCCCGCCGGCATGGTGTCGAAAACGGTGCACGCCGGCAAGTATGCTGTCCTCACCTCGGAACAGGGCGCGCCCCAGCAGGTCGTTCCGGCGCTCTGGCAGCGCATCAACACCATGACGCCGCAGCAACTCGGTGGTGCGCGTGCCTACGAAAGCGACTTCGAGACCTACGGCAACATCGTCGACTGGGGCAACATGCAGATGACCGCCCACATCGGCCTCAAGTAGACAGGTTACAGGTGACATCGCACAGGCGGAGACCGCAGGGTACTTTACAGCACGGATACGGGTCCATTTGTGCACGCATCGGTCATCTGTTACCTGTGACCTGCAACCTGTAACCTGTTTTTATGAGTTCGATTCAGGTTCAGCTTCCCGACGGATCGGTGCGCGAAGTACCGTCCGGCACAACTCCTCTGAGCATCGCTGAAAGCATCTCGCCACGCCTGGCGCAGGCCGCCGTCATCGCCCGCATTCGCCCTCTCAAAGCCGCCGCCGCAGCAGCCGCCTCCGCCGAGGGCAGCGAGGCTTCGATGTACGGCACCGAAGACACGCACGCCGAGCGCCTCGTCGACCTGGCCACGCCACTGACCGAAGACGTCGCCCTCCAGCTGGTCACCGAGAAAGATCCCGCCGCACTGAAAGTCCTGAGACACTCCGCCGCACACGTGATGGCTACCGCAGTGACGGAGCTGTTTCCAGAAACAAAGCTCGGCCACGGTCCGGCGACCGATGCAGGCTTCTTCTATGACTTCTGGCGTCCCACTCCCTTTACGCCCGAAGACCTGAAGCTGATCGAAGGCCGCATGGCCGAAGTCACGGCCCGCGACGAGAAGTTTGTCCGCGAACACGAGCCGCGTGAGAAAGGCCTCGAGGAATTCAAGATCGGCAACGACTTTATGAAGGTCCACTTCGTCGAGAAATTTACCAAGCCCGGCGACGAAATCTCCCTCTACCGCAACGGCAAGTTTGTCGACTTCTGCCGCGGCCCGCACGTCTCCTCGACCGGGCGCGTCAAGGCCTTCAAGGTCATGAGCATCTCCGGCGCCTACTGGCTCGGCGATGAGAAGAATCCTCAGCTCCAGCGCATCTACGGTACCGCCTTCTTCTCGAAAAAGGACCTCGAAGAGTATCTCGAGCGCATCGAGGACGCGAAACGCCGCGACCATCGCCGTCTCGGCAAAGAACTCGAGCTCTTCACCGTCAGCGAAGAAGTCGGCGCGGGCCTGCCGCTCTGGCTCCCGAAAGGCGCAACCATTCGCCGCCTTCTCGAGGACTACATCCTGGGTCTCGAGCGCGAGCTCGGCTACGAGCATGTCTACACCCCCGACCTCGCCAAGGTCGATCTCTACAAGCGCTCCGGCCACTGGGCCCATTATCACGAGGACATGTTCCCCCCCATGGACCTCGAAACCGAACAGATGGTGCTGCGGCCCATGAACTGCCCGCACCACATCCTCATCTACGAGTCGAAGCTCCGCAGCTATCGCGACCTGCCCGTGCGCATCGCCGAACTCGGCACCATGTACCGCTACGAGCGCTCCGGCGCACTCAGCGGACTCAGCCGCGTCCGCTGCATGACCCTCAACGACGCCCACATCTTCTGCACGCCCGACCAAATCAACGAAGAGTTCTCCAACGTGATGAAACTCGTCGAGCGCGCCTATCGCGATCTCGGCATCACGAAATACAGCTATCGCCTCTCCCTGCGCGATCCTGCCAACAAGGAGAAGTACGTCGACAACGACGCCATGTGGGAGTTGGGCGAGCGCGAGCTACGCGAAGCCATGGATTCACTCGGTCTCAAGTACCGCGAAAGCAAGGGCGACGCAGCCTTCTACGGACCCAAGCTCGACATCCAGCTCGCCGACGTCATGGGCCACGAAGAAACCTACTCCACCGTGCAGCTGGATTTCCATCTCCCCAGCCAGTTCGGCCTCAAGTACACAGCCGCCGACGGCACCCAGCCCAGGCCCGTCATGATCCATCGCGCCATCATCAGCACCATGGAGCGCATGATCTCCTACCTCATCGAGCTCTATGCCGGCGCCTTCCCCATGTGGCTCGCGCCCATACAGGCGGGGCTCGTTCCCATCAGCGAGCGCCATCAGGAATACGCGAAAAAGGTACAGCAGCGGTTACAAAAGGCCGGCCTGCGCGTGGAAGTCGATGCGCGCAACGAAAAAATGAACGCAAAAATCCGCGACCTCACAATGCAGAAGATTCCTTACGTCCTCGTGATGGGCGATAAGGAAGAGTCGAGCGAATCGGTCAGCGTCCGCACCCGCGGCAAGGGCGATCAGGGATCAATGCCGCTGGAGCAGTTCGTCGCGCAGGCGCAGGACCTGGTGGCCACCAGAAAAATCGAGCTTTAGCGATGCTCTGATTATGCCGCTGTTTTGAAAGGGCATGGCTTCAGCCGTGCCATTAAGATCGGTGGAAAATTGGGCTTCAGCCCCTGAGGGACGTTTCTCAAAAGGCTTGATCGGACCTTCTCTCGCACATTTGTCTAAAAACGCTACAGCTCTCCCACCAAGGTTTTCCCAAAGCGGCACGACCTGGTGTCGCGCAGAGAAGCCGTCCTCTTTAGAATCGGCTCTAGAGGAAAAAACTTTATCTTCCTCACGAGGACTTATGAGCCCGACGATTGCCCCCGCGCCCATTCACGTCAGCGAGCGATTCCGCCTCACCCTCGAGGCCACCATCCTCGATCTCGAAGCCGGAGCGGCGCGTGACGAGCGGCTCCTGCTGACGCTCGAACACGAGGACCACCTCCGTCGCCAGCGTCTCCTCGTCGCGGCTCAGTTAGAGAGGGCCTTCCGCCTTCGCGAACTGCTCTCCCGGACGGCGATCCGTCCGGGACAAGCCGCCTGACCCAAAGATCTACTGCGGGTGTTTCTCATCCGGCTTGCTCTGCGGATGAGGCTGTGGTTTCGGAGCTGGTCCAGGCCTCGATTCCTGCTTCGGTGGCGGAGCCGGATGCGACTCAGGAGCCGGCCTGGATTCGGGAGCGGGCGTCGACTCAGGTGCGGGACGGGATTCCGGTGCAGGCCGAGATTCCGGCGGTGTCCGCGATTCCGGCCTCGCCGGTTGCGGCGCTGACCTCGATTCCGGTTGAGGGCGAGAAGCAGGCTGCGGGGTCCGGGCCGCAGGTGCAGGCCGCGATTCCGGAGCGGGTCTCGATGCAGGCGCTGCTCTTCCGGGTTGAGGCTGGGGTGCAGGCCGTGATTCAGGCGCAGGCCGTCCAGGCTGCGGTCGAGCGGCGGATCCGGGCGCAGGTCGCGGCGCTCCCACCGGAGCCGGAGGCGATGCCGGAGGGCGACCTTCCGCGCGCGGATTTGGGGTTGGCCCCGGACGCCCTGCTTCGGGACGCGCCGCCGGTGCTGGGTGGTAATCCGCGGCGCGCGC
>Ga0302324_100013093_pt1 | contig 16853 bp, 14 predicted proteins | sample Palsa_T0_1_FD_201949 | JGI IMG/M metagenome (GOLD analysis project Ga0302324, IMG submission 201949) | Peat permafrost microbial communities from Stordalen Mire near Abisko, Sweden - Palsa_T0_1 | ecosystem: Environmental > Terrestrial > Soil > Palsa > Peat permafrost | place: Sweden: Abisko...
GGCCTTCCGAAGCTCGATGGTGTCGAACAAGGTGCCGCTAACTGCGAGTGCGTAATTCTTGAGGCGTTCGTAAGTGCGGAAACGCGCTCCGGAGGGGCGGCCCAACGCTCCGCCAAGCGTTTTTTCCTCCGTAGCGGACAGTTCAACCGCGCGCCGGACAAGTTCGTGGTGCGATTCCAGGCGGGGCACGGCGGGGGTGTCCGGATCGCATTTGGCTGCCTTCAGAATCGCCAACTGAGACTCGGTCGCGGCGTTCCCGTCACGGTCCATCCAGACGAGTTGCGTCGTTGTCGCTGGGCGATCGCATGTAAACGAGTACGCCCTCAGGACGGGTCGGCGTCGGTGAATGCGGCTGTGTCGAGTAGACGACGGCGGGCAGGTCCGGAATGATTTTCTGGAGCGACGGGTCGCGGTCAATGGCTTCCTTCCAGATCCGATATGCGTAGGAGGCCAGATCGACCTCGCCGTCATCGTCGCCATCGAGGACGCCGGAGCGTTCGTTATAGAGATCGAGCATGGCGGATTCGGTGGCTTCGTCCTCGAAGAAGGCTTCGTCAGATCCGACGACCTCCGCGTTTTCGCCAAGGCGCTTACGAACGCGTTTCCGCAGGCGTATAATACGCTCGACGCCCTCGGCTGGGAGGAAAGAATAGCAGAGGATGTTCCGGGACTGTTGCCCAATGCGGTCTACGCGGCCGGCGCGCTGGATGAGCCGGATAATCGCCCACGGCAGATCGAAGTTGACGACGATGGCGCAGTCCTGGAGATTCTGCCCCTCGCTGAGGACGTCCGTGGCTACGAGGACCCGCAGTTCATCCGCCGGTTTGACTTTGTCGCGCTTTTCGTTGCTCACCGGGCTGAAGCGCCAAGCCAACGCCGTAGGATCATCGGCCTGCCCGGTCACATCGCGTATAGCGACGACTTTTCGTTTTTGAAGCTCTGCCGCCAGATAGGAGGCGGTATCCGCGAATTGGGTGAATACCAGCACCTTTTCGCTTGGGTGTACCTCAGTGACGAGACGATGGAGGGCCTGCAGCTTGGCGTCCCCGTCCGGGTTCCAGCGTGGGCAGATCTTGAAGATTCGGAGCAGCGCTATCGAATCGGCCCGCAGAGCTTTGACGAGGGGCTTGACCGCGAATAACGATGAAGCCAGCCAATTGAACCGTTTTTTCAAAGTTGTCGAGTATTCCCGATAGACCGATGATGCGCGTTCTCGGAAGTCCTGCTGGGTGCGTAGGGGGTGGGTGTCGATTTCGGCGTCTTCCGCGTCTTGGGCCTCATTGGCGAACACTTCGTCGACAGCAGTAGAGCGGTCATCGTCCGCGTAGCGCGTGTCAAGGACTTCGGCGTCCTGCGAGCCGATTGGAACGGGAAGCCCGCTTTCGAGCGCGTGGAGAAAGACGTAATTCCGAAGGATGTGGCGTTCCACCGACAAGAGGAAGGAGTGTCCGCTGCTTTCGAGCCGCTTAAACAAATTGGTGCGGCAAAAGCCCATCAGGCGGCGTCCGGCGCGGGACAGATCTTGCAAGATACGGGCCTCGGATTGCGTCGGCGGTGAGTCCGGCGCGGCAGTGACGTAGTTCCCGAGGCCATAGCGCGGCAGGGACAGGCCGTTTACGAGATCGACAATGGGCTGGTCGTACAGTTTCGCGTAGGGATCCTGGGGATCCTCCTCATCGAGGGGAAATTTGACGGTCTTGGGGATGCGATCCGGAAAATAGGATCGCGTACCATCCTCGAAGCGCAGAAATTTGCGACCGTTGTCGGGGTCTGGTTCGGCGTAGACGTCCCGAATGAAGCCACGCGTTCTGCGGACCATGTAGTGACGCATCAACTCGCGCCAATCGTCGGGGAAGGTGCTTTTTTCGAATGCAGCGAGGGACCGGACGGAGGCCTGATGTTGGCGCATGAACTCGGCTTCGCTGCCGAGGAACCGGAGGAGCGCATCGGGGCGGAATCCGAGGTCCTTGTCGTCCGGGATGAACAGGCGGAGTTGCGTGGAGAGGTCCGTGAAGGCCTTGTTGTAGGGAGTCGCGGATAGGAGAACGCAGCGGCACTCGTTCTGCTGAATATAATCGTAAATCACGCGATAGCGCCGCCCTTCCCGGTTCCTCAGGTTGTGGCTTTCATCGAGAATGACGAGGCGGTAACGCTTCAGGGACGGAAGTTCCTGGAGCACGCGGGTATAGGACATTACCCTGCCTCGCAGCCCGTAGCGCTCCCGGTAGTCCTGCCACATCGATACCAGGTTCTTAGGGCAGAGAATCAGGGTTTCAAGATCCTGTTCGTCTTCGAGCATACGGGCAAGCGCGGTTGCCATCAGCGTTTTGCCGAGGCCGACAACGTCGCTCAGAAGGACGCCGCCGCGCCTAGTGACGTGCCGTGCAGCGAGCTGGACCGCGGCGATCTGAAAAGCGAAGAGCTTGGCCCCAAAATTCTTGGGTATGCGAAATTGAACCAGGCCTTCGCGGGCGTCCTGGCAGAGGTGGTAGGCGATTTTGACGTAGATATGATACGGCGGTATCTGGGTTTCGCGTGCCCAGCTCTGGTCGATGATGCCGGCGAGCTCGCTGGAGATGTCGAGGCACCAGATGTCATTCCAACGCTCTTCGAACCAAGCGGCCAGCTTGCGGCACGCTTCGCGGTCCATTATGTCAACGTTGAGTTCCCCTTGTTTCTGCAGGCCCGACCACGTGAGATTGCTGCTGCCTAGGTAACCGACTTCGGGATTGATCGGGTCTGGGCGGAAGAATAGGTATAGTTTGGCGTGGAGCGGATGCCGGAGAAAGAGCTTGACGACCACTTTTCGCGCGCCGATCTGCGCCGCGAGCCGGCGAAGACCCTGCTCGTCTGCATTGGTGGGCGCTCCGAAGGTGAGCTGATCGCGGAGGTCGTCGGCCATCCGCTTTTTGAGGCGGACGGCTGTCTGGAGGTCCATACCAGTTGGGGGAAGCACGCTCAATGAATCGCGCAATTCATCTTGGGGCAGGCGCTGCATTCCGATGAGGAGACGGCAGCAATTACCTTCGCCGCCGGGCCAGCGTTCTACGTTGCACGCGATCTGTTTCCAGCCTCGGAGGTTGAAATAGCCGACGCAAAAGTCCGCCCGATCGGAAAGGTCGACCGCCTGGCGCAAGGCGGGCAGAAGCTGGTGCTCAATGTTGTCGAAGATGCGCGGCATCCATTCTGTTATAGCGAAGATTGCGTCTCAAAGGTGATCGTGGTTGGTAGATAGGGAGATATTTCTTGGACAGCGAGGGACTGGAGGCGACGGCAATCCTTCGAAGATTGACCGAGCAAATGGTGGCGGCGGAGCGACTCGAACGCTCGACCTACGGATTATGAGACCGTCGCTCTAACCGACTGAGCTACGCCGCCATTGTTGATTCTACGTGGTTTACGCTGAACCACGCTTGTTGGTCTTTGCCCATTCCTTGCCCACGGCGCGTTCTAATTTCTTCATCGCCTTGTTCGCTTCGGACCGATCAACCACGATGTAAGGCGTCTCCGTGGTGGCCAAATACGCGCGGCAAAATTTCCGAGATTTAGATGCTTACCTTACGCTCGTCGGCAAAGATAAAGCCATTGCCAGTATAGCGCATCCGATGCTCGTCGAGAGCGCGGCGCAGCACCGGAATGACAAGGACCGGGTTCCCCGCTTTCTTTGGTTTTGGTGCGTCCGATGTGGGTTCGCCAGACGGAGCGCAAGACGCGCAGTTCGGTCCCCGTGTAATTTTCCCATCGCAAGCCACGGATCTCGGACGCGCGCAATCCGGCGAAGGCCGCTACCATCACAACGGTTCGGGCTGGTTCGGGAAGCTTCGGGAGCATCACGGAGGTTTCGTTCAGGGTTGGCTTCCCGTACCGCATCTTCCCGGCGAGCACAGGTGAAGATGCCAGACATCAGCGCCTTCACATGCATGAGCGTGGTGCGGGATAGATTTGGCGCCTCCTCGGAAATGCTATCAAAGGCGACTCGGCAAGTACCGCCGTTAGGCGAATTCGGTCAGCCTCGGAAGGCGGCTCAGCGCGCTGCCGCCTCCACCGAGGTGCGCATTGTGGATTAAGGAGACGCTGCCGTGGCTGGCGGATGTGCTGGTGCATGTGGAACCGGCTCCGAAGGACAAGTCAGCGCCCCGGACCGGTTACGCGGGCCACCTGTCCCGGCGCTACGCATTGGATCAGCCGAACCAGATCTTGCATCACCCTCTCGTAGGACGGCATCTGGTTGTTGATTGTCTCCGCTACGACGATCCCGAAGGAGAGCTTCTTCAGATCGTGTTCGTACTCGAATCCCTTGTCAAATCGTCAGGAAAGCGTCAAACCGGCCTTGTATTCTTGGGACGAGCACGTGGTCCTGCTGGCCGCCCAATCCCAAGTCTCCGACCGAATCGACCGAACAGTCCGGCAATCCCTCCCAAAGGCGGCGTGCGAGGCGTGCTGCTCCCACAACCTTATCATCAGATCCTAGGCACGCATCCACGGGCCTGTTTGTTATCCGTCGACGAAAGAGATGAGCGTCTAGGCGCCGCCTATTTCCCCGCCGCCGCGTCCAGCCGAGCCTGCGCCCGCGCCATGGCGCCCAGCGCGGCGGCCGGGTCTACGCCCAGCGATGCATTGATCGTCTGGTCCTGCGCCCGCTTCAAAGCAGCCTTAGCGCGCTCCACGTCGATCTCTTCGGCGCGCTCGGCGCCCGTAGCCAGCACGCGCACGCGATTCGCAAGGATTTCGAGATAGCCGCCGTGTACCGCCAGAAACGAGCGCTTGCCTCCGGCTTCGTAATTCAGGAAGCCGGTGCCCAACTCTGCCAGCAGCGGCGCGTGGCCCGGCAGGATGCCCAGATAGCCGTTCGCGGCCGGCGCCTGCACGGCAGTGACATCCGCCCGCACCAGCAGGCGCTCCGGCGTCACCACTTCGAGTGACAGCGCGTCAGCCATGGGTTTCCTGCAGCGCTTTGGCGCGCTCCACCACGTCTTCGATGGTCCCTTGCATATAGAACGCCTGCTCGGCGAGTCCGTCGTGCTTGCCGTCCACGATTTCCTTGAAGCCGCGGATGGTGTCGGCCAGCTTGACGTATTTGCCCGGCACGCCGGTGAACTGCTCGGCCACGTTGAAGGGCTGCGAAAGGAACTTCTGGACCTTGCGCGCGCGCGCAACGGTGAGCTTGTCCTCATCCGACAGCTCGTCGATGCCCAGAATGGCGATGATGTCCTGCAAGTCTTTGTAACGTTGCAGCACGCCCTTCACCTGCTGCGCGCAGTCGTAGTGCTCCTGCCCGATGATGCGCGGATCGAGGATGCGCGAGGTGGAAGCCAGCGGGTCCACCGCCGGATAGATGCCTAGTTCGGAGATCGCACGGGAAAGATTCGAGGTGGCATCCAGGTGCGCGAAAGCCGTGGCCGGCGCGGGGTCCGTGTAGTCGTCGGCCGGCACGTAGATCGCTTGCACCGAGGTGATGGAGCCGGTCTTGGTGGAAGTGATGCGCTCCTGCAGCTCACCCATCTCGCTGGCTAAGTTCGGCTGATATCCCACGGCCGAGGGCATGCGCCCCAGCAGCGCCGAAACCTCGGATCCGGCTTGCGTGAAGCGGAATATGTTGTCGATGAACAGCAACACGTCCTGATTTTGTTCGTCGCGGAAATACTCGGCGACGGTGAGGCCGGTCAGGCCCACGCGCAAGCGCGCGCCCGGCGGCTCGGTCATCTGGCCGTAAACCAGCGCCACCTTGGATTTCGTGTAATCGTGCGGGTCCACGATGCCGGATTCCTGCATCTCGAGCCACAGGTCGTTGCCTTCGCGCGTGCGCTCGCCGACGCCGGAAAAGACCGATACACCGCCATGCTTCATGGCGATGTTGTGAATCAGCTCCTGAATGATGACGGTCTTGCCCACGCCCGCGCCGCCGAACAGGCCGATCTTGCCGCCGCGCAGGTAAGGCTCAATCAGGTCGATCACCTTGATGCCGGTCTCAAACATCTCCTGGCGCGTGGACTGGTCTTCAAATGAGGGCGCCGGGCGATGGATGGGATAGAACTTCTTGGCGTTGATGGGTCCCATCTTATCGACCGGCTCGCCGATCACGTTCATCACGCGGCCCAGCGTTTCGTTGCCGACGGGCACTTCCACGGGATGGCCGAGGCTCAGCGCTTGCATACCGCGGACCAGGCCCTCGGTCGGCTGCAGCGCGATAGTGCGCACGCGGCCCTCGCCGATGTGCTGCTCCACCTCGCAAATGATATCGATGGGCGCGGGGACCTCGAAGCCCTCGCTGGTGATGCGGATGGCCGTATAGACCAGGGGAATCTGGCCCTCGGGAAACTGGCAGTCCACCGCTGGGCCGGATACCTGGACGACTTTGCCAATTGGGTTACCGTTATTCATGCAAACCTCTAAAACGGAACCACAGATGGACACAGATAAACGCAGATAAAACCAAGGAAACCGCCGATATACGCCGATTCACGCCGATGATTCCGGCTCTTATCGGCGTGCATCCGCGTGCATCGGCGGTTAGATTTTGTCTTGCTTTTATCTGTGTGCATCTGTGTCCATCTGTGGTTCCAAGTTCCTGTTACTCCGCGGCGGCTGCGCCGCTGACTACTTCAATAATTTCTTTGGTGATGCTGGCCTGACGCACGCGGTTCATGTATAGCGTCAGTCTGTCGATCATATCCGATGCGTTGGAGGTGGCCGCATCCATGGCGGTCATGCGCGCGGCGTGTTCGGCGGCGGCGGATTCCAGCAGCGCGCGGTACAGTTCGCTTTCCACATAGCGCGGCAGCAGGCTCGCCAGCATCTCCAGCGGCGGCGTCTCGAAGATGAAGTCCACCGGGTCGGTTTGCTTGGGCAACTCCATCGGCAATACTTGCGCGAGGGTCGTCTTTTGAGCCATCACCGACTTGAATTCGTTGTACAGCAGGTAGACCGCATCGATCTCTTCGTTGCGGAACCGTTCCATCAGTTTCTGCCCGATCGCCGCGGCATCGTCATATTGCACCTTGGCCATACCCAGGTGCTCGCCGGTGATGGGTACGCCGCGCTTGCGGAAGAAATCGCGGCCCTTGCGTCCGATCAGCACGAAATCGGTAGCGGCCGGCTTGTGCTCCTCGGCGAAGCGTTGCGCGGCTTTGATCAGGTTGGAATTGAAGGCCCCGGCCAGTCCCTTGTCGGACGTGATCAGGATCAGTTGTACATGCCGCTCGGGACGGCGCGCCAGCAGCGGTTGCGCGGCCACGCGTTCATCCGATGCGGCTGCCGCGGCCACGTCCGCCAGCAGGCCGCGCAGAGCCGCGCCGTATGGACGTGAAGCGATCACGCGATCCTGGGCGCGGCGCAGCTTGGCGGCCGAGACCATCTTCATGGCCCTGGTGATCTGCTGCGTATTGCGCACCGAGCGGATGCGCCGCCGGATATCGATCAGGCTAGGCATGCGCGGTGGCCGCGGGCTGCTCGGCGACGAAGCGTTCCTTGAATTCTTTGAGCATCGCCTGGATCTCGCCGCGGAGGGCGTCGTCGAGCGCTTTCTTTTCGACGATCTTGGCCAACAGCGCGCGGTGCGCGTTGTCCGCAAAGCGGTACAGATCCTCTTCGAACTTGCGGACCTGCTCCACCGGAAGGTCATCGAGGTAGCCCTGCGTACCGGCGAAGATGATCAGGACCTGCTTTTCCACCGGCAAGGGTTCGTACTGGCGCTGCTTGAGTATTTCCACCAGGTGCTTCCCGCGATTCAACTGGGCGGCGGAAGCCTTATCCAGGTCCGAGCCGAACTGCGCGAACGCCGCTAAGCTGCGGTATTGCGCCATGTCCAGGCGCAGGCTGCCCGCGATCTGCCGCATGGCCTTGATCTGGGCGCTGCCTCCCACGCGGCTTACCGAAAGGCCCACGTTGATGGCAGGGCGCACGTTGGAGTTGAACAAATCGGACTCCAGGTAGATCTGGCCGTCCGTAATCGAGATGACGTTCGTCGGGATGTAGGCCGAGACGTCGCCTGCTTGCGTTTCGATGAATGGCAGCGCGGTCAGCGAGCCGTCGCCGTTCTCCTCGTTCAGCTTGGCGGCGCGCTCCAGCAGGCGGCTGTGCAGATAGAAGACATCGCCCGGAAACGCTTCGCGGCCTGGCGGGCGGCGCAACAGCAGCGAGATTTCGCGATAAGCCGCGGCGTGCTTGGAAAGGTCGTCGTAGACGCACAGCGCGTGGCGTTTGGTATCGCGAAAGTACTCGCCGATGGCGCAGCCGGCGTAAGGCGCGATATACTGCATGGGCGCCGGGTCGGAAGCGGAAGCCAGCACCACGATGGTGTATTCCATGGCGCCGGCGTCGGACAGCGTCTTGACCACCTGCGCCACGGTCGAGCGCTTCTGCCCGATCGCCACATAAATGCAGATGACGTCGCCGCCCTTCTGATTGATGATGGTGTCGATCGCGATGGCGGTCTTGCCGGTCTGCCGGTCGCCGATGATCAACTCGCGCTGGCCGCGGCCGATGGGAATCATGGCGTCGATGGCTTTGATGCCGGTCTGCAACGGCTCCTTCACGGGGCGCCGGTCGACCACGCCGGGCGCCAGGCGCTCGATGGGGTTGAACTGCGTGCTATGGATGGGTCCCTTGTCGTCGATGGGCTTGCCCAGGGCGTCAACCACCCGGCCGATCAAGGCTTCTCCCACCGGCACGGACATGATGCGGCCGGTGCGCCGCACTTCGTCGCCTTCCTTGATTACGGTGGCTTCGCCCAACAGCACTGCGCCAACCTGGTCTTCTTCCAGGTTCATCGCGATGCCCGCGACGTCATGCGGGAACTCGATCAATTCTCCGGCCATCACTTTTTCCAGGCCGTGTATGCGGGCGATGCCATCGCCCACCGAGATCACCGATCCGGTTTCGGAGACGTCGATCGCTCCCTCATAGTTTTCGATTTCCTGGCGGAGGATCTTGGTAATCTCGTCCGCTCGAATTTGAGCCATTCAAACCTCTAACTCACGCCGATTTTTTCGTACTTATCGGCGTCCATCCGCGTGCATCGGCGGTTCGATTTTGTTTTATCTTTATCCGTGTGCATCTGTGTATATCTGTGGTTGCTTAATTTTGTCATTCCGCGGCCATGCGCTTACCCAGCGCCTGCAGTTGGCCCCGCACGGAGCCGTCGTAAACGGTGGAACCGATGCGGGCCACCAACCCGCCGAGCAACCCGCGATCCAAGGAGTAGCGCATGCGCACTTTCCTTCCGGTGACCCGCTCGAATACGTGCCATACGGCATCCTGCTGCCCCTGATCCAACTCCCGGGCCGAGCTGATGTCGGCGCGGGTGAAGCCCAGGCGCTCGTCCGACAACAGATCGAACGCTTCCAGAACTTCCGCGAGCATCGCCATACGGCGATGATCCATGAGCACGAACAAAAAGTTACGCGCCACGCGCGAGACGCCTAGTTTCGCGCCGATGTCCGCAACCACGGCGCGCTTGCGGGCGGGCGGCACGGAGGGCGAACTGAGAGCGGTGCGCAGTTCCGCCGATCCCGTCAGCACTTCCTCGAAACCGCGCAACTCGCCCAGCAACTGGTGCGGGTCCACGCCTGACTTGGGGCTGGTGGCCACATCCACCAGGGCGCTGGCGTATCGGGAGGCGAGGGCGGAGTGCGTCATATTCTATTTAATTGCGGGAGGCGGCGTGCGCCATGGTGGCCACGAAACCGCGGACCAGGCGGTCCTGAGTCTCAGGCGACATGCGCGCGGCGATCTTCTGTTCGGCCAGGCCCAGCGCCAGATCGGCCGAGTAGCGGCGGAGTTCCAGTGTCGCCGACTTGCCGGCCGAGGCGATCTCTTCGGCGGCGTGCGATTGAATCTTGGCCATTTCCGCGGCGGCCGCGCGCCGGACGCGTTGCGCGTCGGCTTCGGCTTCCTGTTTTGCGCTAACCCGCAACGCCTCGATATCGGCTTGAAGACTGGCGAGGCGGCGATCCACTTCCGCGACTTTCACATCGGAGGCGGCGCGGGCGGCTTCGGCTTCGACCATACCTTTCCGGATTTCAAGCGACCGCTGGGCAAAGTAGGGGCCGCCGTGCTTCTTGATCAGGTAACCCAAACCGCCCGCCAACAGCACGAAATTGACCCATCCCCACAGGACCTCGGGGCCGTGCTCAGTCACGCCCGTCGATTCGGCGACCTTTTGCCCCTCACTTTCGCGCTTCTGCGCACTGGCAGGAAATTTCACGAAGAGCAGCAGAACCAGCGCGACGATGCGACGACCCGCTAGGCGCTTCATGCCGGCGCCCCTCGATTGAGGATGGCGTCGGCGATCTTACCGGCCAGCGCATCGCTCTGGGCCGCCAGGTCCGTCTTGGCTTGTGCGATTTCAGCGGCTAGTTGCGCCTTGGCATCGCGCACGGCGGCTTCGGCCTGCTCGCGGGCGGCATGCACCTGCGCGGCCTGCTCTTCCTGCATGCGGCGATGTAACTGCTCCTGCGTCTGGTACACTTCGGAGCGCGCGGCGCGCAGGGCGGCTTCGTACTCGGCGGTCTTGGCGGCGGCGCGTTCCAGGCTCTCGGCGGCGCGCAGGCGAGCCCCTTCGGTGGCTTCGTAGCGGGCGTGCAGCACCTTGTCCAGGGGCTTGAAGAACATGTACTTCAAATAGAAGTGCAAGAAGAAGACAAGCAGAAAAGTAGGGATCGCCCGCAGTAAAATCCCACTCAACGCGTGCAAGGTTGCTTCCATTTTGGATTGACTGGAGATGCCTGGAAAAGATGCAGCTTTAAGCCAGCTAGCTTAGCACCCGCCGCGCGCCGGCGTCAACCACGGGAAGGGGGCCGTCGGATGAAAAGTGGCGTGGTTTCAATGCGGCTCCATTTCAATGCGGCGCCGTTGAGAAGCCTGCGAGTATCGCGCAGTGTCTTGCACTCACCGAATCCCCAAGCTACGAGCCAGAAGCCAGAAGTCTATGGTTCTCCTCAAAAAGAAAAACCGCATCGGAGTTGCTCTGAGGACCGGCTAGAGCCTCTGCCGATGCGGCTCGCCCAGGTCGGGCTGGGATCCGGTGGCGGACCATCTGGATGGACCGGCACTCCTGGTAAGGTCCGCGTCCAAACTTTCCTCGCCACGAATGCCAGATGACTACCGCAACCTCAGACCCCCGGGGAGATCGTATGACCTATTTGACAAAAAAACCCCTCTGTTGCAACCAACAAGGGAAGCCTGACGAGCCCAAATGCTGTTACCGGCAACGGCTCCCGCAAGCACGTTGTCTTGTTGCGCCCGTTTCTCTTCCGCCTGCCTGTTGCAGCAGAGGGCAGGTTAAAAGTTACTTCGCCAATTCATCACCGAAAATAGCAACCGGATGGCCAACTGTCAATCCTTTGTATCCTGCTGAAATCGCGCAACGTCTGGGGCTTCACGTTTCCGCCGGCAGTGGCACTTTATGCTGGCAGTGTGTCGCTATGACACAATCGGGAAGAATGCACCTTCGCCGGATATCCGCTCTCGCGCTGGCCGGGGCCGCCCTGGCCAGTCTGGCCCCCAGCACCGCCCTCGGCCAGGAGGTGGCCAATCCCGAGAGCCTGCGGGCGGATGCCCCGCATCCCCGTATTTTCCTGGGCGCCCGGCGGCTGCGGCTGTTGCGCCGCGAGCGCGAGCGCCAGTCCCTGCGCTGGAACCAGTTTCACCTGCTAATGGCCGGCAAGGCTCCCATGCCGGAACCGGCGTTCGCCCAGGCTTTGTATTATCAGGTGTCCGGCAGCGCCGACGCCGGCCAGCAGGCGGTCGTCTGGGCGCTAGGCGCCGGCGCCGATCTGCGCCAACTGGCGCTGGTGTTCGACTGGTGCCAGGATATTCTCACAGAGGTGCAATCCAAGGCCCTGGCCGCCAAGCTCGCGCGGAGTATCCAGCAAAGCCGCCGCGACACATCGGTGTCCGCGGTACGCTCCCGCCTGCTGGCCGCCGTGGCCCTATCCGGGCACCTTCCCGACGTCCCGGAACGTGAGATCGAACAGGTGGTGCACAAGTGGTGGGAAGGCGAGATCCTTCCCGCCATCAATGGCGGCCGCGAGGCGGTCTCGCCCGACGACACTTACGCGCTGATGGAGATCCTCCACGTGGTCCGCGACAATTTCAACCTGGATCTGCGCGACGGCGCACCCCAATTCTTCACCGATCTGCCCATGGTGCATCTTCTGAGCAATTATCCCGCCACTTTTCCGGCTGGCGAGAACGACTACCGCATCCCCGCCGCGCCGCGTGCGGGCGCTGGAGCCCGGAGTCTTGAGCAGCCGGACGTGCGCCGCGCGGCGCTCTCCCGTGCCGCCGAACTGAGCATGGTGGCTTACGATAGCAATGCGCCCGGCAGCCAGATTCTGCAAGGCTGGCTGATGAACGACCATTTCCTGCTGCGCGGCACTTTCGGCGCGCCCTACGAGTTTCTGTTGGCCAATCCGTACCAGCCCGGCCTCAGCTATTTCCAAGCGCCGCTGGTAGTGCACGACAGCCTCTTGGGACGCCTGTTCGTGCGGTCCGGTTGGGACGAATCCGCCGCGTGGCTGGGATTCTTCTCGGGCGAGCTGCAAATGTTTCACGATGGCGGCGTCACGGTGCTCGACCCGAACGTCGCCGCGGAGCCGCTGGATCTCGAGCGGGCCGTGATTCTGTTCGGCGCGCACACGCAGAAATTCAAGGTCGCGTCGGTCGGCAAAGAACCCGTGTTCGTGGTGGGACTGCAGCCGCGGCAGAATTACTTCATCGAGGTCGACGACGAAGAATTGTCGGAGCAACAGACCGACCCGGGAGGCATCCTGGATCTGGACGTGCCTCACGATCGGGAAGTCGGCGTACGGTTGCTTGAGACACCACACCAGCCCCGATAAGTTTACACCGGCTCTGCGCGCTCAGACTTACTCGGTCACCGATCTGGGAACGTCAGTCGGGTTGAATTGAAATCCGTGGTAGAATCGGTGCTGTCCGGAGTGGCACGCTGTGAACGGATTAGCGTTACGAATGGCATTTGTTTGTCTCGGTCTGTTCGTGCAGAGAGTCTGCGCTCAAACGCCCACGATTAACGCCGGGGGGATCGTTAACGGGGCGAGCTTCGCGCCTGGTATCGGCGTCGCTTCCGGCAGCATCGCCTCCGCCTTCGGCGCCAACTTCGGGTCTTCGACCACCGGAATCGCGCTCCAAATTAACGGCATGGTTGCACCCCTGTTCTTCGTCTCTGCGGCGCAGATCAATTTTCAGGTGCCGTGGGAACTCACAGGACAATCCGAGGCATCGGTGACCGCTGCTGTGGGTGGGGTTACAAGTAGCCCTGTGATTTTTCCTCTGGCCTTGGATAGCCCCGGCATATTCGTCGTGAATTCTTCCGGTCAGGGCGCGGTTTTGATTGCCAACACTGCCTCGATAGCCGCTCCCGCGGGAGTTTTCCAAGGCTCGCAAGCGGCCGTCCCCGGCGGGTTCATCTCCATTTACTGTACCGGCCTGGGGCCAGTAACGAACCAGCCGGCTACGGGCGTACTGGCCTCTAACACTTCTGTCACCACTGCGATACCCACCGTAACCATCGGCGGCATCCAAAGTACGCCATTGTTTTCCGGACTAGCTCCGGGCTTCTTTGGACTCTACCAGGTTAACGTACAGGTGCCGTCAAACGTATCGACAAGCGACGCGGTGCCGTTGTTCCTGACCATTGGTGGGCAACAAAGCAACACTGTCACTATCGCGGTTGGCAACAGCATAAACATATCGTTGAACGGCCCAATAATTCCAGCGGGACAGAGTGCCACGCTTACGTGGTCGTCCACCAACGCGACTTCTTGCAGCGCTTCAGATAGTTGGAGTGGATCAAAGCCGGCAAGCGGCAATCAAAGCGTCACGCCAACTGCCCCTGGCTACTACACCTACACCTTGACCTGCACTGGTTCCGGCGGTACAAGTTCACGATTTGTCGTGTTAACCGCGTACGGACCGGCACCAAGCGTGAGTGAACCCTCTAATGAAACGGGGCATCAGGCCTCGTTCTACGTCGCTTCTCCCAATCGGATTGCGGGGTTGCAAACGAGCCTCACTGTTCCACCGTTTCCGCCAATTCCATCAGCCGCCGCTGCGGCCCTGTTCTTGTGGCCCGTGTTAGACCCAGCAACCAATAGTGTGAATTTCCTGCCGATAAATAATGGGGTTTTGCAGCCTGTGCTGTCTTGGGGGCCTTCGTGCGCCCCCACGTCACAGCCAAAGCCGTTTTCATCTTGGTGGATTTCAGCTCAATACGTTAATACCTTCGGTAACGATCCAGGATACACGGGATGTTTCTCGGGCAACTCGATGTCGGTCAATCCCGGGGACGTGCTATCGATCGATATGGCGCTTGACGCCGCCACGGGCATTTGGACGCAAACCGTCATCGACTCGAATACGAATCAGAGCGTTGCATTTAGTATTAACATGGAAGGCCAAGGCCAAAACTGGGCATATTTCGCGATGGAGTCTTGGTACGGCGCCACGATAAATACTCCGGTAATATTTTCAAATACCATTATCACCTTCCAATCGTCCGATACCGCAAGTTGGTGTTCGATTTCTCAGGGCGCAAACAACGCATACATCATGACGCCGCCTACGCCTCAGAACTCCGGTACGCAATGCTTTATAGGCTCGATCGTGTTGACTCAGTAGTAGTGCGGTGAATTGAATTGCGGCCCGCTTGAAACCTCATGGTGCGGGCGATTCTCTTCATCGGCTCGATGCGGGACCGCATGGTTTGAAAGCACTAGAAGTCCAGGAACTTGCCGGCCCAGGTACGGAGTCTAAAGTCCCAGAAGTGCTGAATAATGTTCCTTGAGGAGGTAAGCACGTACGGTCTGGAGGTTGTAGCGGAGCAGATCGCGCGGACGTCGCCTGGCGAAGTGGCCGAGGAGGAATCGAAGTCATGCGCCGCGGTTCCCCCAGCGAAGACAACACCCCTGCTCGCAAAATCCAAGCTGGGCGTTGGCGGACACCAAGTGGCCCAGAAATTCACCAGCACCACGCTGCCGCGCAGCTCTCTCAGGGTCCAGCGCTTGCCCGTCAGATCCGCGAGCGTGAAGTCCGCGCTCTGGCGGGCCTTGTCGTCCGCCTCCAGCTTGGCCATGGCCGCCGCGAACCGCAGGTCGTCTGACGACACCTGGACGTGCTCATAACGCACGAGCTGCGCCAGAGTAAGATAGGGCATCGTAGTTGGGTCTTTGTCTGCCGCCGGCTCCTCCCGTAGGGCCTAAGCTAATGTGGTGGCGACTTCCTGCAAAGTCTCGGTGACGGGATCGCCCTCGGTTACCAGGTGGGCGAGTGAATCCGCCAAGCCTTCCTTGAGTGGGCTGGCCGGCGGTTGGCGTATCTGAAGCCCGAGCCGTCTTGTGGCGCTCACCCGTTCGTCGTCGGGCAGGTCGCGCAGCTTACCCATCTCATCCACGATCGGCTTCCCCTGATCGCTCCGGACAATCTGGTGGCCTTGCGCAAACAGCGTGGCCGCGAAAGCGGCAAACAGAATGGTTCGAATCATTAGTGACAATCGTACCTCCGGACGGTCAATGATCGCAGCCGGGGGAAACGCTGTAGAACGAATTCCCCTTGTAGTCCAGTTCCTTGAGGCCTGCCGCTGAAGTATAGAACCCCTCGATCGCGCGATGTCTGAGCCAGCCAATAAATACATCGCCTTGCGATTCGAGTAACTCGAGTGTAGCTGACGGTTCCGCGTTCAACCGGGCCAAACCGGCGCGGCAGATCTCTTGCAAGTCGCGTGTCTCCAGTTCCAGGACCGCCGCTTCTCCGTAGAATCCCACGGCCAGCGCACGGTGTTCCGCGGAGAGCGATCGCGCCGTCCGGCGGATCTCGGCCGCGTCATGCACCATCAAATCGATCCACGCCGTAATTTCCGGAACCGGCGGCGTAGCCGGCTCTTCGCCGAGCATCCGCGCGACAAGGACTTGCAATTGGCCGTATTCCGCCGCATCGAAGAACAGCGGCGCGGATGCCTCGCCGTCGTTCGCAGCGGGCTTCAAGACGTGCGTCAAGTGATCGATGGAAGGTTCGTATAAACCCGGGGGAAGCTGCACGCCGTCCGCCGCTCCCAGATCGATGCCGCTGCACCCGGCCAGCAACGCACCGCCTCCCAGCCGCAGCAGCCACACACGCCTGCTCAGTTCTTGCGGGTCCATCACAGGTTCCCTCGCCGATACTCGCCGGCCAGGTGCTCGGCGGCGCGCACCGAGATCGCCATGATGGTCAAGGTCGGTTCATAGCATCCCTGCGTGACGAAACAGGCGCCATCGGTCACCAAGACGTTCTTGACGTCGTGCACCTGATTGAAGCGGTTCACGACGCTCTTCTTCGGGTCGTCGCCCATGCGCGCGGTGCCGCATTCGTGTATGTTCTTTCCGAAAAGGCTCAGCTTTTCGGACGGTGCCTGTAACTCTTCCACTTTGACAGCGTCCAGTATCTCGCTCAACCGTGTGTGCATGGCGCGCGCCATGGCATGCTCGTTCTCGCCATAGCTCGCGTGGATGTGAAGCGCTGGAATTCCCCAAGCGTCGGTCTTCTCACGGTCCAGCTTCACGTAGTTCTCATACCGCGGCAAGCACTCACCTTGCGCGTAGATGCCGAAGTTATACGGTATCTCCCGATTCACGGCGGTGCGCAGCCCGCGGCCAAAGCCGCGCAGCCCGAAGGCGTGTCCGTAGAGTTCCTGCTGGCTGTCGCCGGCCAGATAGTAACCACGCAGGAAATCCTTGTTGGTGAAGCGCGCATCGGCATTGACGTATTTCGGAACGATATAACCCGCTGGGCGCCCGACGGGTTCGCGCCGTGCCGACTGTTGAGCCGGCAGGAGTCCGCCGCCGTTCTCCAGGGTGAAA